>Ga0209573_1000047_pt1 | contig 338996 bp, 331 predicted proteins | sample TNRBio252014_DNA_FD_185870 | JGI IMG/M metagenome (GOLD analysis project Ga0209573, IMG submission 185870) | Wastewater treatment Type I Accumulibacter community from EBPR Bioreactor in Madison, WI, USA - TNR Reactor_6/25/2014_ DNA (SPAdes)... | ecosystem: Engineered > Bioreactor > EBPR >... | reverse complement strand
CGGGCGTCGGTGGCGGAGAGCCCGAGGTGGCGTTCGAGCCAGCGGGCCGGGGTGGACACCGCATCGGTCCGATGGGCGTCGGTGTCGACCAGGGTGCGGGTGGCGGCCAGCGAGAGCCGTTCGGACACCCCTGACACCCGGGCCGCGACGTCGCCGACCCGAAGCGCCCACCGTTGGGACGCCAGCACCCCGGCCAGCCCGTCGGCCACCTCGGGCTGGGGTGGCACCCCGGCATCGAGGCCGGCCACCCCCACGAACTCGCTGACCGCGGCGCTGAGCGCGTCGGATAGCCGAGCGATCCGCTCGAGCTGCGCCTCCGGACCGGCGGGCGCGACGGGGGAGCCGGACGGCGCGGTGGGTGCTGCAGTGTCGCTCTCGGGTTCCCCAACCATGCCATCAGCATATCGAACACCAGTTCGATGTACCACCCGGTTGTTCGAAAGCGAGCGACTCGGTCCGACCGCGAGGTCCACCACCCGAGCGGGGCCGAGCCCTAGCGTCGCGAGACGTGGCGCAGAAGATCGGGGTCATCGGGGGCTTGGCCCTGGTCCTGGTCGTGTACCTGATCTGGAAGGACCCGACCGGCACCGCCGACCTCATCCAGGACTTCTTCCGGGCCGTCGGCGGGTTCTTCGGGGACTTCTGGGACCGCCTGGTGACCTTCGTCGACCACCTGGGCTGATGGCGGAGCGGCCAGGCGAGGTGGTGCGGGGCTACCTGCTCCCCGACGAGATCGTGGTCTTCGACGAGCGCCCGAGCCTGGTCGTGTGGGCCTTCGAGCAGTCGGCGCTCATCTGCTCGTTCCTGCTCACGGCCGCCATCGTGGTGGCCACCGGCGAACCGCTGGTCGAACGCCTGGGCCAGATCGGGTTGGTGGTCATGGCCGCCTCGTTCGTACGTGGCCTGTTCCGTCGCCTGTACACCCGCTACGTGCTCACCGACCTCCGCGCCATCCGGGTGTCGGGCGTGCTCCGCCGGGACCACGAGTGGATCACCTGGCGGAAGGTCACCGACGTCTCGGTGCGCCGGACGCTCTTCGATCGGATGGCCGACACCGCCGCCATCCACATCCAGTCCGCCAACGAGGAGATGGCCTTCGCCGCGATGACCGACGTGCCGCGTCCGATGGAGTTCGCCCGCATGGTCATCGATCTGGTCGACCGCACCAACGGCCGACCCGAGATCCCCGTGGCCTGAGCACGACGTGGACACCGCCGACGAGGAGCAGGCCGAGCCCGGCGAGGCGATCGAGCCCGAGGCGATCGAGCCCGACGAGCCCGACGCCGTCCCGGGCAACGAGGCGCTCCACCGCCGGGTCGACGCCGCGATCGTCGGCTGGATGGACCGCGTCGACGAGCGTCGGCGAGCGCTCACCGCCCCCGTCGGCGACCGGGTCGACCGGGTGTGGGATCGCGCGACCGCCCCGCTGCTGGGCCCGTGGACCCGCTGGCAGACCTCCACCGTGCTCCGCCAGAAGGTGCCGACCTGGGCGGCGGTCGTGGTGGCCGTGGGCTACCTGGCCGTGTTCGTGCGGCTGATCTGGTGGCGTCACGAGCGGTTCGGCAGCTTCGACTACGACCTCGGCATGTACGACCAGGGCATCTGGCAGCTCGCCCACGGTCGTGGCTTCATGACCTCGCGGGGCATGCACGTCTTCGCCCACCACGCGAACCTCGGCTACCTGCTGTTCGTGCCCTTCTACTGGGTGGGGCTCGGCGGGCCGCACTTCCTGAACGTCGTCAACGCGCTGGCGGTCGTGGCCACGGCGGTCCCCCTCTTCCTCCTGGGTCGCCGGCACCTGCGGTCGTCGTGGGCGGGCTTCGCCTTCGTGGTCGCCTACCTCTTCCACTTCTCGCCGCAGTGGAAGATCCAGGAGACGTTCCACCCCGAGAGCCTGGCCGTCGCCTTCCTGGCCGCCGCGTGGTGGTTCGCCTCGATCGGCCGGTGGCGGTGGTACTCGCTCTGCATCCTCGGCGCCCTCATCTGGAAGGAGGACGTCGCCATCGCGGTCGCCGTCCTCGGCCTGGCCATCGCCCTGGCCCACCGGGCGCCGCTCAAGGGCGTGGCGACCTCGGCGGCGGGCGTGGTGTGGTTCCTGGCCGCGACCCAGCTCTTCATGCCGGCGTTCCAGGAGTCCGGGGCGGTCTTCGACGGGCTGTTCGGCCAGCTCGGCAAGGACGCCAACGAGGTGGTGCACACCTCGCTGGTGCACCCGAGTCGGCTGTGGGAGACGGTGCAGTGCCACGGGGTCCTCGACGGTCGACCCCGGCCGGCTCCGGTGCCCATCGAGGGCGTGGACTGCCCGGCCACGCTGCCCACCGAGAACCTGCCGCCGCGGGGGTGGCTGACCCTGGCCCAGCCCTACGGCGTGGTGCCGGCGGTGGCCGCCCCCCACGTGGCCGCCGTGGGCGCCCCCCAGCACGTCGTCAACTACGCCACCACCGCCGACTTCACCTGGGACCTCCGCTGGCACTACGCGTTCCTGCCGTACCTCGGCGTGGTGCTGGCCACCGTGCACTGGGTGGTCCGCCGTCGCCGGGCCGTGGTCTCGTGGGCGGCCATCGCCGTGATGCTGGTGGGGGTGGGCGTCACGGCCGAGCTGGGCATCGGGCCCTGGACGACGAACCACGACAGCGGATGGTGGCCCCTCACCGAGCGGCCGGGCGACGAGGAGGTGCGGGCGCTGCTGGGCCGCATCCCCGACGACGCCGCGGTGTCGGCCTCCTACTTCCTGGTGCCCCACCTGAGCCACCGCGAGCACATCTACACGTTCCCCAACCCGTGGCGGTCGTCGAACTTCGGGGTGGGGGGCGTGCCCGCCCCGCCCGATCCGAACATCGTCGAGTACCTCGTCACCCGCCCCGGCGACCTCAACGACCTGGATCGGGCGCAGTGGGACGCGGTGGTGGGGAGCGGCCAGTTCGAGCGTGTGCGGGACGTGGCCGGGGTCGAGCTGTGGCGCCGGGTGCGGGACGGCGATCCGCCCGTGCCGCCGCCGACGCCCTGAGGGCGCTCGGTCAGTCCTCGGCGGGGGCCAGCGTGGCGGTGACCGAGAACTCGTCGCCGGCCACCATGAGCAGCTCGTCGACGTGGCCCACCGAGCGGACGTCGGCGGCGATCGCAGCCAGCGCCGCGAGCCGCTCCGCTCCGTCGGTGACGGTGACGACCTCGAGGCGGGCCTTCATCGAGACCTTGGCCTCGGACTTGACCCGTCTGAGCTCGCGGACCACGTCGGAGGCCACGGCCATCACGTAGGGGTCGACCTCGCCGGCCCGGGCCCGCAGCTCGTCGGCCGACGGCCAGCAGGTGGTGTGGACCGAGCCCTCCATCCACCAGGACCACGCCTCCTCGGTCGCGAAGGGGAGGAACGGCGCCAGCAGTCGCTGGAGGACCGAGAGGGCGGTGGCCAGCGCGTTGGCGGCCGATCGGGCGGCGTCGCCCGTCTCGCCCCCGGGCGCTGCACCGTCGGCCCCGGTCCCGTAGGCCCGGGCCTTGACCAGCTCGAGGTAGTCGTCGCAGAACCACCAGAAGAAGGCCTCGGTGCGCTCGAGGGCCCGGGCGTAGTCGAAGCCCTCGAAGGCCTCGGTGGCCTCGTCGACCAGGAAGGCCAGGTCGGCCAGCATGGCGCAGTCGAGCGGGTCGTGGACCTCGCCGTCGACGTCGCCGCCGAAGCCCAGCGTGAACTTCGAGGCGTTCAGCAGCTTGATGGCCAGGCGGCGCCCGACCTTCATCTCCTTCTCGTCGAAGGCGGTGTCGGTGCCCGGGCGTCCCGAGGCGGCCCAGTAGCGCACCCCGTCGGAGCCGTAGGTCAACAGCAGGTGCATGGGCGTGACCACGTTGCCCTTGGACTTCGACATCTTCTTGCGGTCGGGGTCGAGGATCCACCCCGACAGCGCGGCGTGGCGCCACGGCGCGGTGTCGTGCTCGAAGTGGCTCCGGACCACCGTCGAGAACAGCCAGGTGCGGATGATGTCGTGGCCCTGGGGGCGCAGGTCCATCGGGAACGTGCGCTCGAAGAGGTCGGGGTCGTCCTCCCACCCGCAGGCGATCTGGGGGGTCAGCGACGAGGTGGCCCAGGTGTCCATGATGTCGGGGTCGCCGATGAAACCGCCGGGCTGGCCGCGCTGGGACTCGTCGAAGCCGGCGGGGCAGTCGACCTGGGGGTCGACGGGGAGCTGGTCCTCGGCGGGGACGATCGGGTCGTCGTAGGAGGGGTTCCCGTCGTCGTCGAGGCGGTGCCAGACGGGGATGGGCACGCCGAAGTAGCGCTGGCGGCTGATCAGCCAGTCGCCGTTGAGGCCCTCCACCCAGTTGTCGAAGCGGTGCTGCATGTAGGTCGGGTGCCACGCCAGCTGGCCGCCCCGGGCCACCAGCGCGTCGCGCAGCTCGGCCTCGCGGCCGCCGTTGCGGATGTACCACTGGCGGGACTGGACGATCTCGAGGGGCTTGTCGCCCTTCTCGTAGAACTTCACCGGGTGGCTGATCGGCCGGGGTTCGCCGACGAGGTGCCCGGACTCGCCGAGCAGCTCGACCATCTGGATCCGGGCGCCGCCGGCGGCCTTGCCGGCGATGCGGTCGTAGGCACCCCGGGCCGCGTCGGTGTCGAGCCACTCGGGGTGCTCGGTCCGGAAGCGGCCGTCGCGACCGATGACGGCGCGGGCCGGCAGGTCCAGCTCTCGCCACCAGACGACGTCGGTGACGTCGCCGAAGGTGCAGATCATCGCCGCGCCGGTGCCCTTCTCCGGGTCGGCCAGGGGGTGGGCCAGGATCGGCACCTCGACGCCGAAGACCGGCGTGGTGACCGTGGTGCCGAACAGCGGCTGGTAGCGCTCGTCGTCGGGGTGGGCGACGAGGGCCACGCAGCTGACGATGAGCTCGGGGCGGGTGGTCGAGATCATGACGGTCGAGCCGTCGGGACGGTCGAAGACCACGTCGTGGTAGGCGCCGGGTCGCTCCTCGTCGACCAGCTCGGCCTGGCTGACCGCCATCTGGAACGTCACGTCCCACAGGCAGGGGGCGTCGGCCGAGTAGGCCTCGCCGCGGGCCAGGTTGCGCAGGAACGCCCGCTGGCTGGCCCGGCGGGCGCGCTCGCCGATCGTGGTGTACATCGTCGACCAGTCGACCGAGAGGCCCAGGTAGGTCCACAGGTCCTGGAAGGCCTGCTCGTCGGTGGTGGTCAGGCGTTCGCACACCTCGATGAAGTTGGGGCGGCTGATGCGCTCGAAATCCTGGCGCTTCTTGGCCGGCTCGGCCGGCGGCTCGTAGCCCTCGACGTAGGGGAGCGAGGGGTCGCACAGGACGCCGAAGTAGTTCTCGACCCGACGTTCGGTGGGCACGCCGTTGTCGTCCCAGCCCATGGGGTAGAAGACCTCTCGGCCGCGCATGCGCTGGTAGCGGGCGATGGTGTCGGTGTGGGTGTAGCTGAACACGTGGCCGACGTGGAGGGAGCCCGAGACGGTGGGGGGCGGGGTGTCGATGGCGAACACGTCGCCGCGGGTGGCCGAACGCTCGAAGCGGTAGGTGCCGGCCTGCTCCCAGGTGTCGGACCACCGGTCTTCGAGGCCCTCCAGCGCCGGCTTCTCGGGGACGGCGGGGGTGGGGCGGGGGCGAGGAGGATGCGCAGCCATAGCGGCGCCGAGGTTACCGGTGCCCCAAACGCGACCCCGAATGGGTTCGCCCGCTCGTTTCGCGTGCCGTGCCCTTCGGAGACCGAACGGCACGGCCCGGAGAACGGTTTCGGGGCGGCCGCCGCCACACTGGGAGCCGTGAACCCCGCGCGTCCCCGCCTGCTCGTGCTGCTGCCCTCGGCCGACGGCTACGGGTCGGACCGGGCGCTGGTGGCCGCGCTGCCCCGCCTGGCCCGCGACCTCGAGCCGGTGCTGGTGAGCGCGGCGGACGGCCCCACCCTCGACGCGGCCCGGGCGCTGGGGTTCGAGTGCCATGTGACCCCGGACTTCGCGCTGCGACGCCGGGCCCTGCGCCCTGCCGCGGTGCCGGCCACCACGCTGCGGGTGGCGCGCTCGCTGGCGACGATCCGCTCGATGCACCGGCGGCGTCCGTTCGACCTCGTCTACGTGAACACCGTGGCCCTCGCCCTGCTCCCCGGCCTGCGGGCCGCACTGGGTGGCCGGGAGGCGCCGCCGATCGTGGTGCACGTGCGCGAGGTGCCCCGCACCAGCGGGCGGCTGAACCTGGTGCACTTCGGGGTGATCTCGCGCCTGGCCGCCCGGGTGGTGGCGAACTCGACGTCGACGGCCGGGTTCGTGCGCGACCTGGTGCCGGCGCTCGACGACCGTCTGGTCGTCGTCCACGACGGCGTCGACGACCCTGGCGAGATCGCGCTCGTCGCGCCTGGGGCATCGAGGCGGCTGCGCATCACCTGCGTGGGTCGCATCCACCCCCAGAAGGGCCAGGGCGTGCTCATCGAGGCGTTGCGCCGAGGTGCGGCCGCCGGCCACGACTGGGAGGTCCACCTGTGGGGGGACGCCCTCCCCGAGCACGCGGCGCTCGAGGCCGAGCTGCACGACGCGGTCCGCTCCGGCGGGCTGGAGGACCGGGTGGTCTGGCACGGCTACTCGGCCGACACGAACGCCATGTACGCCGGTGCGGACGTCGCCGTGGTCCCCTCGACGTGGCCCGAGGGGTTCTCGTTGGTGTGCGCCGAGGCCCAGCTCCACGGGCTGCCCACCGTCGCGACGGGCCCCGGGGGCCCCAGCGACATCCTCGACGACGGCGTGACCGGCCGGATCGTGGGCTTCGACGACCCCGACGCGTTGGTCACGGCGTTCGTCGAGCTGGAGGACCCGCAGCGCCGGGCCGCCTGGGGTGTCGCCGCTCGGCGGCGGGCGCTCGAGCGGTTCACCACCGAGCGCTACGCCGAGCGACTGACGGCGGAGCTCGAGGAGCTGGTCACCAGCTCCCCTGCGGTGCCCGCCGTCGCCGCCGGCTGAGCCGCCGGTCGGGGGACCGGACGGCGCACGGTACGACGTCGGGCCACGTCGCGCTGGGCGACGCCCACCCAGCCCGCGGTGAGCAGCAGCCAGATGGTCGACACCCCGGCACCCGAGCCCATGCCCTCGGTGGTCATGGCGTTCGTGAGCTGGCAGGCCATCACCCCGGCCAGGAGGACGGCGTGGTTGTGGCGGGCGCGGTGGAGCCGGGCGATGCCGACGCAGACGGCACCGACCATGGCCAGCCACGCAGCGAGGCCGAGCAGGCCGCTGTCGACCACCACGTTCACGTAGGCGTTGTGGGCGCCCCCCAACCCGATCCGGTCGTAGAAGAGGCCCCGCGACGCGCCGAGGCCCCAACCGAGGAGCGGTCGCTCGCCCACCAGCTCGATGGCCAGCTCCCACAGGGGCAGGCGACTGTTGAGGTTCTGGAGCGACTGGGCGGACTCGCCGCGGGCCAGGTACGCGGCGACCCCCTCCGAGCCGAAGATCGCGACGACGCCGGTGCCGCCCAGCGCCGCCAGGCCCACCACGGGGCGGCTGGTGGGGCGCACCGAGAGGAAGGCCACGACCACCAGTCCCACCACCGCACCCGCCACCGACCCCCGGGTCTGGGTGGCGAGCAGGCCGGCGGTGGTCACGGCGAACGCGGCCAGGTACACGAACGGGTGCCAGGTGGGGGCGCCGGCCCGGCGGGCCGCCGCACGCGCCGTGCCGTGGACCCGGGCCCGCCGGTCGACCGGGCGTGCCGTGCGGGCCCCGCGCCAGCGGGCGTCGCGGGCCGCCGCGATGCCCAGCGCGGCGGCGACCACCGTGGCGACGGCGAGGATGGCGCCGGCCACCACCGAGTGCACCGCCATCCAGTTGAAGCGATCGGCCTGCAGGTCCGAGAACGGCACGCGCCAGACCAGCCCGATGCCGACCGAGGCGACGGCGAGGGCCACGAAGCCCTGGGCGACGGCGACCAGGTCGCCGCCGTCGGCGCGACTGCCGATCGCCAGCGCCAACGCGCACAGCACCACGAGCTGGCCGCCCCGGACGATGCCGAGCAGGGGATAGGCGGACCACAGCGCCGAGACCGCGGCGATCGCGACCCAGGCGCGGGTGAAGAACACGACCGCGGTGGGACGGCGCCACCGGGGCGGCTCGAGCACGGCGAGGGCCAGCACCGCGGCCACGAGGCCGTAGACGCCCAGCTCGACCAGCACGGCGACGTCGAGCGAGCCCTCCAGCGAACCGGCCAGCTCCCGTCGGCGCCAGTCGTAGTCGGTGGCCACGATCGTGCCCAGCACGGCGGCGACGACGCCCCAGCGAGCCCACGGTCCGCGGGGCCGGGTCCGGCCGTCGGCTCCCACCGACCAGGTGCGCCGTCGCCCGGCACCGGGCCACCACGCGGAGCCCGACGCCGGCCGATCGCCGTGGAGGAGGCGCACGACCAGCGCGGGGACGGGGACCTCGCCCCGCCGCCACAGCAGCACCACGGGGATCGAGGTGCCGACCACCATGCCGAGCGTCATGAGGGCCGGGACGGACATCTCGGCCCCGACGACCACCGCCAGCCAGGTGAGGACGAGCACCAGCGCGGCGTCGACGACCCGTCCGAGGAACACGTCGCGGCTGTGCCGGGCGGAGGTGAGGGCGTTGACCAGCGGGATGTTGGCGGCGTAGCCGACGGCGAAGCAGCACCAGGCGACCACGAGCGGCGTGGGAATCGACCCGGAGCCGTCGATGCGTTCGACCAGCGGACGGAGGAGGAACGCGGCGGGCAGGCAGGCCAGCGCGGCGGCCGCGCAGATCCCCGACACCCTCGCCACCACGCCGAGGTCCAGCTCCCGCTCGCGGTGGCGTCGGGCGAACCAGGGCAGGATGAACCCGCCGAAGCCGTTGGCGGCGGTCAGGACCGGGGCCACCAGGAGCCGGCCGGCCTCGATGAGCCCGAGGGTCGAGGTCGAGGTGAGCGACTGGACGACCACCCGCGAGCCCAACATCCCCAGCGGGCGCATGGCGAGCTGACCCGAACGCCAGACGGAGAACCGGGCGATCTCGGCGAAGTCGGGCCGGACCCGGGGCCCGGCCCGCAGCTCCTCGGCCGGCAGCTGGCGGAGCGCGGCGACCACGGCGGCGAGCGAGCCGACCAGCATCGATCCGATCAGCCATCCCATCGTGAGGCGACCGGTGGCGACGCCCACGCCGGCCGCCCCCAAGGCGCCGAGGGCGTAGGCGACGTCGTTGGCCACGAGCGACCAGAAGTCGAGGCGGGCCATCATCAGACGACGGCCGCTCTCCTCGGCCACCCAGGCGCCGAGCGCCACCCCGAACAGCCCGGCGGTGGGCCATCCCAGGTCGGTCAGCGCCGCCGCGGCCAGGGTGCCGCCGACGGTGGCCAGCGCGATGGAGCCGACGGTCATCAGGCGCAGCGCCCGACGCAGCGCGGGGGCGTGGCGGTCGACGATGGCGAGGGGGTCGCCCACCCAGCCGGTGTGGAGGGCGGTCACGGTGACGACGATGCCGCCGCTGAGGATGGCGAAGGTCCCCAGGCCGTCACGGCCGAGCTGCCACAGGGCGAGCCACTGGAGCACCAGGCTCGAGCCGGCCACCACGCCCTGGCTGAGCACGGCCGCGCCGGCGGCACCGACGTGGGCCCGCCACCCCGATGCGGCTCCGGCCACGACGTCCTCGCTCAGGCGTCGACGAGGACGAAGCCGAGGCCCGGACAGCCGAGGAAGTCCAACTGCTGGCGGGCGTCGGTCAGCGTCGAGGTGGACACGCCGCGTTCGATGGTCATGACCACACCGTCGACGAGGCGACCGACGGCGGTGGTGGTGGGCGAGGTGAGCAGCGGCGGTGCGAGCACGTAGACGAGGTCGAAGTCGGCGCGGAGGGCGTCGACCACCTCGCGGGCCCGCGGGGTGCGGGCCAGCGCGGCCAGGTCCGCGTTGGCGGCACCGGGGCCCATCAGGTTGAGGACGGCCTCGCTCAGCCCGGGCGCCGCGCCGAAGGAGATCCGGGCGATGGCGGACTGCGGGCTGCACTGCCCGGCCACCACGTCGGCCAGCCCGGGACGGTTGCCGAGGCCGAGGGCGCGGCTCACCGAACGGCTGGTGGCGTCGCCGTCGACCAGCAGCACGCGCTTGCCGGCCTTGGCCGACATGAGGGCGGTCCGGACGACGGCCTCCTCGTAGCCGACCACCGGGGTGGCCGCGGCGAACAGCGCCACGCCCCGCTCGAAGACCGAGCCCACGTTGGAGGCGAGGATCTGGAAGTCCGGGGTGGGCGGCGAGAAGAGGTCGACCTCGTCGAGGGCGGCGGCGGGCGTGGTGATCTCGCCGAGCTGGGGCAGCCCGAGCAGCTCCACCACCTCTTCGCGTCGTTGGACGATGGGGCGCCGGTCGGCCCGGAACCAGGCCACGGCGACCGCGGCCAGGAAGCCGAGCGTGGTGCCCACGAACCCGTTGCGGATGCCCCGGGCCACGAGGCCCGAGCCCTCGATGGCACGGGCCGGGTCGGAGAAGTCGACCCCGTCGGCGAAGAGCGCCTGGGTGGTCCGGATCTCGGTCTCACGTTGCTGGAGCTGGGTGAGCCGGCTGGCGGCGGACTGGGCCAGCGCGTTGTTCAGCGCGTCGCCGGCCCCGGGCGGGACGAGGGCTCCCGACGCCATGTCCTCCTGGAGCTTGGTGCGCTCCTGGGCGATGGCGCCGAGCGCGGCCTCGGCCTTCTTGGTGGTCTCCTGGAGCGAGACGGCGCGGAACTGGGTGGCCACGGCGTCGACGGCGGCGACGCTGGTCGCCTCGTCCCCCAGCTCGCAGGCCACGACCAGGGTCGTGGAGTCGGCGACGGGTCGGACCTCGCACTGCTCGCGGAGGTCCTCCACGCCCACCTCGGCGTCGATCGCCTCGGCGGCCCGCTCGAGGACCAGGGTGGAGGTGGCGAGGTCGGCGCGGTCGGCGAGGTAGCGCGCCGTCTCGACCTGGTACGAGCCGCCCTCGCGGAAGATGGTGTTGCCGCGCGGGTCCGACAGGGTCAGGCGTGCCTCGGCCCGGGGGCTCTGCGGTTGGACCAGGGTGACGAGGCCGGCCAGCACCAGGCCGCCGAGCGTCAGGGCGACGACGAGGACCCGGAACCGCTGGGTGGCCTCGAGGAGGCTGGAGGAGTCCGAGGGGGTGTGGGGCGCGGAAGCGAACACGACCCCTCCCGTCGGCCGGACCGACCGGCTTGTGAGCCCTCCGTCGGTTCTCAGCGGCCGCGGGGCCGCAGCAGCACCCCGACGGTGCGGAACAGCAGCCCGAGGTCGTGGCCGAAGGTGACGCGATCGAGGTACGGGAGGTCCGCGTGCACCGTCTCGTGGAGCAGGGCCCCGGTGCCGCGGAGCGTCACCTGCCACTCCCCGGTGAGGCCGGGCCGGACCCGGTGGCGGGGGTGGTGGCGCAGGCCGTGGCGGTCGGCCACGTCGCAGAGCTCGGGGCGGGGCCCCACCACCGACATGTCGCCCCGAAGCACGTTGAGGAGTTGGGGCAGCTCGTCGAGGCTGAGCTTGCGGACCAGCCGGCCGATCGGGGTGTGGCGGGGGTCGTCGTCGGACTTGTGCGTGGTGCGACGGTCGCGGCCGTCGAAGGGGCCGCTCTGGCGCCGCCGGCTGTGGCGCATGGTCCGGAACTTGAGCATCTCGAAGTCACGACCGTCGAGGCCCACCCGGCGCTGCCGCAGGACGACCCGCGGGCCGAGGGCGATGCGCAGGGCCACCCAGGTCAGCGCCAGGAGGGGGAGCAGGACGAGGAGGGCGGCGGCGGTGAGCACGACGTCGAGCAGGCGCTTGCCCTGCCGCTCGTACCAGGTCGGCGTCGGCGCGGTGGCGAGGCGGAGCGACACCGCCGGGACGGCAGCGACGGGTTCGGGGAGCAGCCGTGCGCTGAGGAGGGGTGCCCGCTCTGCCACATCCGTGTCCGCCATGGGCACGAGTGTGCGGATCGCGGGCGTCGGCCACATGAGGCGGGCGGCGCCTCGTCGATGGGTGCAACCCCCGGATGCGGGTGGGTCGAACGGCCCAACCGGTCGAGGGACGCGGTCTGCTCCCGGTGCGGGTTCAGGCGACGACGGCCGTGTCGCTCGCCCACCGTGTGGGCAGGGCGACGGGGCGGCGCTCGTCGGCCGCGGTGCGCAGGATGGCGCGGTAGGCGTCGACCACCTCGTCGGTGGCGAAGCGCTCGGCGGCGCGGGCGGCGACCGCGGCGCGGGCGGTGCGGTCGGCGTCGGGGGTGGCGGCCAACAGCCCGCCGACGACCTCGGCGAGGTTCGGCGGATCCAGGCGGAAGTAGGCGGCGTCGGGGCCGACCGTCTCGCGGTTGAAGGGGTTGTCGAGCGCGCAGATCCGCGCCCCGGTGCCCATCGCCTCGACCAGGCTGGGGTTGGTGCCGCCCACCGAGTGGCCGTGGAGGTAGACCGCGGCGTGGTGGACGAGGTCGAAGAACTCGCCCCGGTCCGAGATGTGGCCGAAGACGCGGATGCGGGGGTCGACCTCGGCGAGCTCGCGCACCGTGCGCGTGACCGGCGAGTCGTAGTTGGCGGTGCCCAGCACGGCCAGGGGGAGCGGCAGGTCCGAGCGGTGGACCGCCTCGGCCACGCGGTCGATGTTGTTCTCGGGGTTGTGGCGGCCGGCGATCAGCAGGTAGCCGAAGGGCGCCAGGCCCCGCTCGGCGACCACCACGGGGCGGGGCGACCAGTCGTTGGCCGGGATGCAGTAGGGGATCACCGTCGACGGCGCACCGAACTGGTCGCGGTACACGTCGGCCATGGCCGCGCAGTCGGCGACCAGCGAGGTGGCGCAGCGGCCGGCGATGTGGGCCGAGCCCAGGAACACCTTGCGGGCCGTCGGACCCCACTTGTCGCGCAGCCACTCCTGGCCGTCGGTGTTCAGGACCACGGGCTGGCGGGTGTAGCGGGCCAGGGCGCAGAAGGCGGCGTTGGCCACGTTGACCACCAGCACCACGTCGTGGCGGGCGGCCCGGGCAGCCACCGCCGCCACCAGGCCGTGGCTGAGCGTGGAGGTGCTCTTGCCGGCGACGGCGGGCAGGAAGCGGCGCTCCACGCCCGCCCACGGCCCCTCGCCGTCGATCTCGCCCTTGCGGCAGTACATGGTCACCCGATCACCGCGCCGGACCAGCTCGGGCAGCAGCGTGGTGAGGAAGGTCTCGTAGCCGGAGTACGTGGAGGGGATCCCCCGGGCTCCGTAGACCCCGATGTCGAGCGGCCGATCGGTGGTGTCCATGGCCGCTCCGACGGTATCGACGCGATGGCCGATCTCCACCGGAGGATGCGTCGTTCGGCCCATTGCGGGCAGGAGCGCCACCTGCACACTCGATCCGGAGGAACGACGACCGACGAGGATCGAGATGTCCGAGACCCACAACGCCGCGCGACCTGCTCCGTCGCCGACCCGACGCGTCGCCCCCCTGGTGGGAGCGATCGCCGTCCTGGCCGCCGTGCTGGTGGCCGTGCCGGCCCTGGTGCGCTCGACCGACGCGTCGGCCGCTCCGCCGGTGGTGGGGGACCCCGGCGTGCAGCCCCCGATCGACCTGTCGACCCTGGAGGCCAACCCGATCAAGCAGTGGGGCGTCGAGGGGACCGGCAACACGTACTCCGACGCCAAGCCCCACGTCTGGGACTTCCTGGAGCTGACCGTCGCCGGCCAGAAGCGCATGTACGTGGCCGGTGCGTTCACCACCGTGCGCCAGAACGGCGACGACCCCAACGGGCAGGTCGTCCAGCAGCCCTACCTGGCCGCCTTCGACCTGGCCAGCGGTGCCTACGTCCCCACCTTCACCCCGGCGTTCAACCGGGCCGTCTACGACCTCGAGGTGGCCCCCAACGGCAAGCTGCTCGTGGGCGGCGAGTTCACCACCGTGAACGGCCAGGCCCGGACCGGCCTGGTGATGATCGACCCCGCGACCGGTGCGACCGACGCGGGCTTCGCAGCGTCGATCACCGCGGCCAACCAGCCGATGGTCCGCGAGATCCTGCGGGTCGGCTCCCAGATCTACGTCGCCGGCCAGATCTCCCAGGTCAAGGTGGGGGCCAACTCGTACTGGGTGTGGAACGCGGCCCGCCTCAACGGAACCACCGGGGCCATCGACGGCACCTGGGTGCCCAAGTTCATGGGCGGCCTGTGGGACCTCACCCTCGACCCCGTCCGCGACCGGGTCCACGCCGTCGGCTTCTTCACCTCGGTCGACGGCCAACCGGGCACGGCGCGCTTCGCCTCGGTGACCCGGGCCACGGGCGCCTACATCCCGGGGCTGGCCGCCTTCCAGACGAACACCACGGGTCAGATGGACACCATCGCCGTGGCCTACGCGGACGACCGGATCTACGTGGGCGGGGCCCAGCACTCGCTGCAGGTGCTCGACGCCGCCACCAACCAGCGGATCGGCTTCAACACCACCGGCATCACCTGCAACGCGTTCTTCTGGGCAGGCGCCAACTGCAACTTCGAGGCCGGCGGCGACTACCAGGTGCTCGAGGTCAGCGGCCAGGGCCCCGACACGGCGGCGAAGATCCTGGCCGGCTGCCACTGCTTCGACGTGTGGACCGCCGGGACGTCCCTCACCGCCAAGACGCACTACAGCTCGTTCACCAACAGCCGGTCGGACCTCCGGGTGGCCATCGGCTACAACACCTCGGACTCGCGGCCGTCGTCGACCTTCGTGCCCGAGCTGAAGCCGCACCTCTACGGCACCTACGCCATCGAGACCGACACCAACGGCTGCTACTGGGTGGGTGGGTACTACACCCGGGCTCGGCAGGGCTACTGGCTGGGCGGCTTCGGGCGCTTCTGCCGCCCCGTGAGCCAGCCCGCCTCGCTCGCCGCCTACTCGGCGCAGAACGCCGCCTTCCTCAGCTGGCAGGCCCCCGGCTCGCAGCTCCCCGTCGCCTACTACAAGGTGTACCGGGGCGGGACCTTCGTGGGCGACACCACCGGGACGTCCTTCGGCGTCGGCGGGCTGACCCCCGCCAGCAGCCAGACCTTCACCGTCCGGACGATGGACGTGTCGGGTCGGCTCTCGCCCGCCGCCACGGTGACCGTCGTGATCAACGGTGCCGACACCTCGGCCCCGACCGCGCCGGCGTCGCTGACGGGCACGGCGTCGGGCACCACGGTGAGCCTGGCCTGGACCGCGGCCACCGATGACCAGGGTGTCAAGGAGTACCTGGTGCACCGCAACGGGGTCTACGTCGGTGCGGTGGGACGGGCGACGCTCTCCTACACCCACGTCGGGGCGCCCGCCGGCTCGAACCGCTACGAGGTGCGTGCCCGCGACCACGGCGGCAACATCGGGCCGCCGGCGGTGGCGACGGTCTCGGTGGCGGGCCAGGCCGACACCCAGGCGCCGACCGTGCCGGCCAACGCGACCGGCACGGCCTCGGGCACGACGGTGACGTTGAGCTGGGCCGCCTCGAGCGACCTGCCCGCCCCGGGCGGAGTGGGCCTGTCGGGGTACCTGATCCACCGGGACTGGAACTTCGTCAAGTTCCTGCCGGCCGGCACCACCACCTTCACCGACACCGGGGTGGCCCTCGGCAACCGCCGCTACGAGGTCCGGGCGATCGACCTGAACAGCAACATCTCGGCGCCGGCTCCCGCGATCAACGTCACCATCGGTACGCCCGACACCCAGGCGCCGGCGGTGCCGGCCAACGTGAGCGGCACCGTGTCGGGGACGACGGTGACGTTGAGCTGGGGGGCGTCGAGCGATCTGCCCGATCCGGGTGGGGTGGGCCTGTCGGGCTACCTGATCCACCGGGACTGGAACTTCGTGAAGTTCGTTCCCGCCGGGACGACGACCACCACCGACGTGGGCGTGGTGTCGGGCAACCGGCGCTACGAGGTCCGGGCGGTCGACCGGAACAACAACATCTCGGCACCGGCTCCCGCCGTGGTCGTGGCGGTCCCGTGACCGCCACCCGAGGTTCGTCGCGCCGCGGCGCCGTCGCCCTGGTGGCGGCGGCGCTCGTGGCGATCGCCGCGGGGTGCTCCGACGGCGAGCTGGCCGACGGCACGGTGGACCCGGTGGTCGTGACCACCACGTCGGTGGCACCGGCGGCATCGCCGGATGCGCCCCCGGCGCCGGCGGCACCGGTCGGCTCGGCTCCGACGACCGTGGCACCGGCACCCGTCCGGGCCCTGCCGGCCGTGTCGTTGCGGCCCGCCGGCTCCGGGCTGCCCGAGGAGCTCAGCCGGAACTCGCGGCGCGAGCCCATCGCGCTGGACGAGACGGCCCTGCTGGCGTGCGCCAAGAACCAGATCGCCTTCGTCGAGCTGCAGCGATCGGACCCCGAAGCCGCGGCCCGGGAGCTGGCGGCCGCAGCGCAGCGGGCGGCGGCGAGCGCGGTGCCCGAGGTGCGCGACGCGGCGGTCTCGCTCCAGACGGCCGCCACCTCGGCGGACCCGTCGGCCACGGTGCTGGCGTTCCTGGGCACCTGCACCGAACGCGGCTTCGAGTACTGAACGACGCCCGGGCCGAGGTCCTCGGCGCCGGGCGAAGTTGGTCCGGACGGCCCATGTTGCCGGTCGGGCCGCATCCGTACCCTCGAACTCGATGACGAAGGCGGACGTCCTCACCCCCCACCCGGTCGCGACCGGCCGGACCCCGGTGCTGTTGCTGGGCGTCTTCGACGTGCTGCGTCGGGACGTGGTGGACGGGATCGCGGACCTGGCCGCCCTGGTCGGGCCGGTGACCGTCGGGGTGCTCGACGACGTCACCGCGACCCAGCGACGTGGCCGGCCCCCGGTGGCGACGGCCCTCGACCGGGTCACCGTGGTGCGGGCGCTGCGCGGCGTCAGCGAGGCGCAGGTCATCGGCCTGCCCCAGCTCGAGGCGGTCCGCAGCTCGCCACCGGCGGTGGTCCTGTGGGAGGTGGACGGTGGCCTGGCCGGCGACCCCGACGCGCTGGGCTGAGGCCGGTCGCCCGACCGTGCCGGTCGGGGCCCGGTCCCGCTACCGGTCCGGCGTCGAGCGCCTGGCCGCCTGCCAGAAGCCGGCGCGGGGCGCGCCGCTCTACTCGCAGTACGTGAACCGACCGCTGGGGCGCCGACTTGCCGCCGCCGCGGACGTGGTCGGGCTCACGCCCGACACGGTGTCCTGGGCCAGCTTCGCCCTCAGCTGCAGCGGGATCGCGGTCGTCGCCGTCGCCCCGCCGTCGACGACGTCGGGACTGGTGACGGCGATGCTGTTGGCCCTCGCCTACGCCGTCGACTCGGCCGACGGCCAGCTGGCCCGCCTCCGCGGTGGCGGGACGCTGCGGGGCGAGTGGCTCGACCACGTGCTCGACGTGGCGAAGATCTCCGGGCTCCACCTGGCGGTGCTGGTGTCGTTCCTCCGCTTCGACCGGGGGCTGGGCGGGGTGGCCGTGGCGACCGCCGTGTTCTTCGAGCTGGTGGCGGTGGTGTCGTTCTTCACCCTCATCCTCACCGAACAGCTCCGTCGTCGGTCGGCCGCCCCGCCGCCCGACCGCGCCGCGTTCCACGGCTGGCGCCGGGTGCTGTCGCTCCCGACCGACTGGGGGGTGCACTGCTGGTGGTTCGTGACGTGGGGCGCCGGTGGGTGGTTCGTGGCGGGCTACGGCGCACTGGCCCTGGCCGGTGCCGCGCACCTGGTGGTCAGCAACGTGGCGCGGTACCGGGAGCTGGGCGCAGCCGGAGGTTCGTCGTGATCGTCGGCTACGTCCCGGGGGTCTTCGATCTGCTCCACGTCGGCCACCTGCGGCTGCTGGAGCGGGCCGCCGCCCACTGCGACCACCTGGTGGCCGGCGTGGTGACCGACGCCGTGGCCGAGGCGGTGAAGGGGCGGCGTCCGGTGATCGACGAGGTCGAGCGGCAGGCCCTGGTGGCGTCGCTGCGGATGGTCGACGAGGTCGTGCCCGACACCTCCGCCGACAAGCGCGTGGCCTGGCGTCGCCGGCCCTTCGACGTCCTGTTCAAGGGCGACGACTGGCGGGGGACGCCCAAGGGCGACGCCCTCGAGGCCGAGATGGCGGAGCTGGGTGTGACGTTGGTGTACCTGCCCTACACCCGTCATGTGGCGTCGTCGGTGCTCCGCGACCGGCTCGTCGCCCCCCACGGCTGACGGCGCCCGGGCCACACCGACCTCGTTCGCCCCGGCGACCTTCGGGCCGACCGGGCACGATGACGCCCACTGGGCCCGAAGCTCGGTGGTGAGCTGGGTGTCGGGGGTCGGTCGTACGTTGACGGCCTCGCTGCTCGACGCAGCCATCGGAGGTACGACTGAAGTAGGAGATGGGTAGGATGACGGCCGTGAGCGACGCGACGCCCAAGCAGAAGGTCTCACTGAGCCTCGACGCCGACCTCGTCGCGGACCTCGAGCGTTCCGGGCCGCTGTCGCCGCAGGTGAACGCCGCACTTCGAGCGGCCGCCGAACGCCATCGACGGCAGGAGGCGTTGGAGGCACTGGTCCGGTCGCTGACCGACACCTACGGACTCGACTCGCCCGAGGACCGGGCGGCGATCGACCGCTACGTCGAGCTGCTCTCGTGAGCAGGGTCGTGCTCGACGCCGCCGCCTTCGAGGCCGTCGCCGGGCCGGCTTCGGGCCGGGGCCGAGAGGTGGCGCGAGCCTTGGCGGCCGCGGCCGAGGTGGGTGCCGAGGTGATCGTCCCGACCGTCGTCCTGGCCGAGCTCTACCGGCCCGGCCGGCTGGCCCTCGTCGATGCCTGCCTCGCCCGGGGCGACGCCGGGATCGGGACCCGCGACACCGACCGTTCGTTGGCCCGCCTGGTGGGCGGCGTGCTGGCCGCCGGCGGCGCCGGGTCAGAGCACCTGGCCGATGCCCACGTGGTGGCCACCGCGGTCGAGGGCGGCCGCGGGGTGATCCTCACCGGAGATCCCGACGACCTCGGCCGCCTGGCTGCGCCCTACGCGTCGGTCACCGTCGTCGCCCTGCCGTGAGGTCGCCTGCGCCGGCGACAGGCCTCCGCTGCGAGGATGGGCCGATGCTGCTGCACGAGCTGCTCGCCGACTGGGCCGCGGACGCACCCGACGACGTGGCGCTGGTGGTCGACGACGAGCACTGGGCGGTCGGGCGGCTGTGGGACGAGGTGCGTGCCGCCGCGGCCGGCCTGGCCGCGGCCCACGGAGGGGGACCGCCGGTCGGGGTGGCCTCGGAGAACCGGGTCGAGCTGGTGGCGGCCCTGTACGCCGCGCCGCTGGCCGGCGTGCCGCTGCTGCTGTTGAACACCCGCCTGGTGCCCGTCGAGCAGCAGGCGCTGGTCGACGACGTGGGCGCCGAGGTGGTGTGGCGGTTCACGCCGGGGGAGCGGCTCGACGCCTGGGAAGCGGTGGTGGACGACGGGCGGTCGCGGCCCACGCCCCCGCCGCCGGCCGAGAGCGATCTGGCCTGGCTCATCCACACCAGCGGTACCACCGGTCGCCCCAAGGGGGTGCGCCTCACCCACCGCAGCCTGCTGGCCGCCGTGCGGACCACCGCGGCGGCGCGGCCGTTGGCCGACGACGACGTGTACCTGTTCCCGTTCCCGCTCTTCCACGTCGCCGCCTACAACGTGGTTCACGCCCACCTCCGGCGTCGGCCGGTGGTGCTGCTGGCCCGCTTCGAGGCGGGTGCCGTGCTCGACGCGGTGGAGGCCCACGGGGTGACGGCCATGTCGCTGGCCCCCACCATGATCTCGATGCTGCTCGACGACCCCCGGCGGGCGGGGCGTGACCTCTCGAGCCTGCGGACCATCGCCTACGGCGCGTCGGCCGTCCCGCGGGAGGTGCTGGTGCGGGGCATGGCCGAGCTGGGCTGCGACTTCGCCCAGGGTTACGGGATGACGGAGCTGTCGGGCAACGCCGTGTTCCTGGGGCCCGCCGAGCACCGTCGGGCGGCGACGACCGACCCCCACCTGCTGGCCGCAGCGGGGCGGCCGGGCCCTGGCGTGGAGCTGCGCCTGGTCGACGACGGGCCGGACGGTTCGTTGGTCGACGTGGCGCCCGGCGAGGCCGGCGAGATCGCCGTGCGGTCCGAGCAGGTGGCCGACGGCTACTGGGGCCAGCCGGATGCCACGGCGGCGACCTTCGTCGACGGCTGGCTGCGGACGGGCGACGTGGGTCGCTTCGACGACGAGGGGATCCTCTACGTGGTCGACCGCCGCAAGGACCTGGTGGTCACGGGCGGGGAGAACGTGGCGTCGCGGGAGGTGGAGGACGTGGTCGGCGCCCACCCCGCGGTCGGGTCGGCGGCCGTGGTGGGCGTGCCCGACGAGCGGTGGGGCGAGCGCGTCGTGGCCGTCGTCGTGGCGGCGCCCGGGGCGACGGTGGACGAGGCCGAGCTCATCGCCTGGTGCCGTGAGCGCCTGGCCGGCTTCAAGTGCCCCAAGCAGGTGGTGGTGGTCGACGAGCTCCCGCTCAACGCCTCGGGCAAGGTCCTCAAGACCGAGCTCCGGGCGCGGTGGGCGACGGGCTGAGCGAGCGCCGTCAGGCCGAGGCGGGGGAGTCGAAGCGAGCGGATCGGACCCGGTTGCCGCCCTCGTGCTTGGCCACCCCGAGCGCCACGTCCGCGTCCTCGACCACCTGGTCGACCGACGAGCCGGCGACGGCGTCGCCCACGCCCACGCTGGCGGTGAAGGGGTCCAGCTCGTGGGAGGCCAGCTCCAGCACCAGGCGCTCGCGCACCCGCTCCATGGCCGACGCGGCGTGCTCGGCCGAGCAGTCGGGGAACACGCACAGGAAGCGGTCGCCCTGGTAGCGGGCCAGCAGGTCGCTCGGGCGCAGCGCGGCGCCCAGCACCTCGGCGAAGAGGCGCAACGCGAGGTCGCCACCCTCGTTGCCCACCGCCGCGTTGTAGCGAGCGAAGCCGTCGAGGTCGCACAGCGCCACGGCGAAGCTGCGCTCCTCGGCGAGCAGGTCGCGCATGGTGCGGTGGGCGACGGTGTGGTTGGCCAGCCCGGTGAGCGGATCGGTGGCGACGTGGTCCTCCTCCCGGCGGATCGAGCGCATCGCCCGGGCCCGCTCGCCGGCCCGCCGGGCCAGCCTCTCGACCACCCGCAGCCGGGCCGGGTCGATCTCGTCGCCCGGCGCCCCGGCGCTGTGGAGCACTCCCACCGGCGGGAACGGTACGCACAGCGCGGACCGCACGCCGTCGTCATCGGCACCGTCGAGGCCGTGGGCACAGCCGCCGACGCCGCCCGCCGCGGGCGTCCACGCCGTGCGTCCCGTCACCCGGGCCGTGCACGGCTGAGCGGCGCCCAACGGCCGTGGCTCGCCCAGACCCTCGGGACCCGCCGGCACCATCCACGTCACCCGGTGGCCATCGGGCGGAGCGAGCAGGACGGCGTCGTCGCGGTCGGCCAGCACGGTGGCGAGGCCGCGGCCCACCACCTCCAGCAACTCCGTCTCGGTCTCGGCGGCGCGGACGGCGACCTCCAGCCGTTCGTCGAGCGCGGCCAGCTCCTCCAGCTCGGTCGCCCGCTCCTCGGCCCGGTGGCGCCGGGCGTCGGCGGCGGCCACGGCGGCCAGGAGCGGGCGGGCGGCGCCGAACCACACCAGACCGCCGGCCACCGCCGGTGCGGTGGAACCGGCCAACGCAGCGGCCCACAGCGGAACGGGAGGGTCGAGCGCCACGGCCAGTGCCGAGCCGCCGAGCGCGCCGAGGGCGGTGGCGGCACGCGCCGCGGTCGACGTGGCCCTCCGCAGCTGCTGCTCCATCGGGTTCCTCATCGGCGCCCGGGCCCCCGATCCTGAGGATCGCGGCCGGCCGGTAGCCTGAGGGCGGTGAGCGACGCGGCCCCCCAGCCCGGCGCCGGCGACCCCGTCGGCGCGGCGAGCGGTCCCTCGACGGCGCCCCTCGACCCCTTCGCCGGCGTCGAACCTCCGGGGGGTTGGGCCTCCGCCTCGCTGCGGATCGCGTCGGAGACGCTGGGCCGGGACGCCATCAGCGACCTGCTCGGCCTCCGTTCCACCACCTCTCGCACGTCCGAGGGCGAGCCGTCGTTCACGGTGTGGGTGCTCGAGAGCGGCCTGGAGCCGGCCGCCTCGGTGGCCGACCACCTCTACATCCTGGTGGAACGGCTGCGCGATCGGGCCGACGCCGTCCGGACGATCTGCGAGACGGCGACGGTCGAGGTGTGGTTGAGCTTCTCGCCGGGGGCGACCAACGCCACCTCCGTGCTCGACCACGGCCTGCTGGCCGAGCTGGGCAGCCTCGGGGTGGACCTGGTGCTCGAGCCCTACGCGCCGGTGGTCCGGCGCGCGGAGCGACCCGTCTGAGCGGTCGGCTTCCTGGCCGGCGCCTTGCGGGCCCGGCCCGTGGGCTTCGGCTTCGTGCCCGGGACCTCGGGCCAGGCCTGACGGAGGTCGGCCAGGACCTCCTCGGTCGAGGTGTAGCCGGCGAAGTGGCCGCGCCCCTGGTGGGTGCGCAGGCGGGCCTTCGGCACCCGCTTGGCCTGCCGCTCGGCGTGCAGGTAGGGGACGATGACGTCGCTGTTGCCCGCGTAGAAGGTGATCGGGACGGTGATCTCGTTCAGCTCGAAGCCCCAGTGCTTGCCGAACAGGATCAGGTCCTCGAAGGGTGCGTAGAGCCCGGAGCGGTGGTTGGCGTCGATGAGGTCGGCGGTCATCTGGCGCTTGTCGAGCGGCCGCTCGTCCATGGCCCGACGGTCGCCCGGCTGGAGCTTGAAGAACAGGTCGACGGCGGTGTCGGCGTAGGGAGCCAGGTGCCGGATGAGCGACGAGACGCCGTTGCCGAGGGGTTCGGCCACGCGCTCGAGCAGCCCCGCGGCGGGGACCAGGAGCAACGTGTGGCTGAGGATGGCATCGGCACCGCGGGTGGGGCCGATGCCACCGAGGACCGCTCCGCAGACCATGCGGTCGGCCATCTCGTGGGCCACCGCCAGCACGAAGGGGCCGCCGCCGCTGAGCCCGACGCAGGCGAAGCGCTCGGCGCGCAGATCGTCGGCCACCTCGCGGAAGTCGTCGACGAACTCGAGCACCTGCTGGTAGCGGTAGCGGGTGGAGTCGCCCGTGCCCGGCCGCTCGACGCCGATGATGCGCAGGCGGTGCTCGCGTGCGTAGCGCTCGGCGTCGAAGGGGAGCTGGGCCCGTCCGCCGGGGGTGCCGTGGAACCAGAACACGGCGTCGCCGTCGGGGTCGCCGAAGGCCGCCCACCCCAGCTCGCGTCCGTCGCGCAACAGGGTGGTGCCGTGCTCGTAGGGGGTCAGGGGCGCGCTCATCGCCCGCGAGTGTCCCGCGCTGCGGGTCGCCGAGGCGAACTCGTCGGGCCGCGCCGGGGTCGGCCGTTAGCGTGGCCGCCATGCTGCGACTGTTCGACACCGCCGCCGGCGCCGTGCGCCCCTTCGAGCCCCGGGTCCCCGGGAAGGTGTCGATGTACGTCTGCGGACCCACCGTCTACGGCCCACCCCACCTCGGTCACGGCCGGTTCTCCCTCGTCTTCGACGTGCTGCGTCGCTACCTGACGTGGTCCGGCCTCGACGTCACCTACGTCTCCAACATCACCGACATCGACGACAAGATCATCGACCGGGCCAACGCCGAGGGCCGCCCGTGGACCGACATCACCGCCGAGTGCGAGGCCGTCTGGTACCGGGCCATGGACGCCATCGGGGTGCAGCGCCCCACCCACGACCCCCACGCCACCGCCTACGTGGACGAGATGGTGGCGCTGATCGGTCGGCTGCTCGACGCCGGGGCGGCCTACGTGGCCGACGACGGCGTGTACTTCCGGCCCTCGGTGGTGGCCGACTACGGCCTCCTGGCCCGCCAGGACATCGAGTCGCTCCGCTCGGGTGCCCGCGTCGACGTGGTCGAGCACAAGGAGTCGCCGATCGACTTCGCCCTCTGGAAGCTGGCCAAGCCGGGCGAGCCGGCGTGGCCCTCGCCATGGGGCGACGGGCGGCCCGGGTGGCACACCGAGTGCGTGGTCATGTCGCTCGACCTGCTCGGCGAGGGCTTCGACCTCCACGGCGGCGGCCAGGACCTGTGCTTCCCCCACCACGAGAACGAGCGGGCCCAGGCCTGCGCCGACGGCAAGGCCTTCGCCCGTCACTGGATGCACAACGGGTTCGTGGAGGTGGCGGGGGAGAAGATGTCGAAGTCGCTCGGCAACTTCACCAACCTGTTGGACCTCATCGACCGCGTCGACCCCCGGGCCTACCGGATGCTCTGCCTCCAGGCCCACTACCGCTCGCCCATCGACGTCAACGAGTCCACCACGGCGCAGGCGGCCGCGGCGCTGGCCCGCCTCGACGCCCTGGCCCGTCGGGTGCGCGACCTCGGCGCGGGCGTCGCACCCGATGCCGACGTCCTGGCCCGCTTCCGGGAGCGCATGGACGACGACCTGAACACCGGCGCGGCGCTGGCGATCGTGGCCGAGACGGTCACCGAGATCAACCGTCGCCTCGACATCGACGACGTCGACGGCGCCGAGCCGCTGGTGGCGGCGTTCCGCTCGATGCTCGAGGCGGTCGGGCTCACCGTCGACGACGTGGTCGACGTGCCCCAGCCGGCCGACGTGGCCGCGCTGTGCCGCCAACGCGACGACGCCCGCGCCGCCAAGGAGTGGGCCCGGGCGGACGCGCTGCGCGACGAGCTGCAGTCGCTCGGCTGGATCGTGGAGGACACGCCCCAGGGCACGGCGGTGCGGCGGGGCTGAACGCGGGGCGGGCCGCGGACTTGCAGGGGCCAAGGGTCGGGCTTAGCGTGGTTACCCACGGGTAACTTGTCCGAAACGAGGGGTGTGCCGTGGCCGACTTCAACCTGTCCCTGAACGACGACCAGCAGCAGCTGAAGGAGTGGATCCACGGCTTCGCGGTCGACGTGATGCGTCCCGCCGCCGAGGAGTGGGACGAGCGCGAGGAGTTCCCGTGGCCCATCGTCCAGGAGGCCGCCAAGATCGGCCTCTACGGCATGGACTTCATGGCCAACGGCATCGCGGACCCCACCGGTCTGACCATGGTCGTGGCCATCGAGGAGCTGTTCTGGGGCGACGCCGGCATCGGCCTGTCGCTCATGGGCTCGGGTCTCGCCGCCGCGGCCATCGCCGCCAACGGCACCCCCGAGCAGATGTTCGAGTGGGTGCCCCAGTGCTACGGCACCGCCGACAAGGTCGGCCTGGGCGCCCTGTGCGCGTCGGAGCCCGACGCCGGCTCCGACGTGGGTGGCTACCGCACCCGCGCCGTCTACGACGAGGCCAAGGACGAGTGGGTCCTCAACGGCACCAAGGCGTGGATCACCAACGGCGGCATCGCGGACGTCCACGTGGTGGTCGCCGTCGTCGAGCCGGGCATCGGGTCCCGCGGCCACGCCAGCTTCGTCGTGCCCCCCGGAACGCCGGGCCTCTCGCAGGGCCAGAAGTACAAGAAGCACGGCATCCGCGCCTCGCACACCTCCGAGGTGGTGCTCGACGACGTGCGCATCCCCGGCCGCTGCCTGCTCGGCTCCAAGGAGCGCCTCGACGCCAAGATCGCCAAGGCCAAGGAGAACCAGTCCACCGGCGAGAAGCAGCCGGCCATGGCCACCTTCGAGGCCACCCGCCCCACCGTGGGCGCCATGGCGGTGGGCATCGCCCGGGCCGCCTACGAGTACGCCCTCGAGTACGCCAAGGAACGCGTGGCCTTCGGTGAGCCGATCATCATGAAGCAGGGCGTCGCCTTCAAGCTGGCCGACATGGCCACCGAGATCGACGCCGCCCGCCTGCTGGTGTGGCGGGCCGCCTGGATGGGCGCCACCCGGGTGCCCTTCGTCCAGGGCGAAGGCTCGATGTCGAAGCTGAAGGCGTCGGAGGTGGCCGTGCGCGTCACCGAGGAGGCCATCCAGATCCTCGGGGGCTACGGCTACACCCGGGAGTACCCCGTGGAGCGCTGGCACCGTGACTCGAAGATCATGACGATCTTCGAGGGCACCTCCGAGATCCAGCGGCTGGTCATCGCCCGCTCGGCCTCGGGCGTCCGCATCCCCTGACCGGCGCAACTCCGCGCCGCCTCCGCCGCCTCCGCCCCCGCCTCACTCGAACTTTTCAGGCCTGCGACCACGACGGCCGCGAAATCCTGAAGAGTTCTGGGTGGGCGGCGGGTAGGTTCGTCGGCGTGCCAGGTACCGGAACCCCCTCCGACCTGGTCGTCGAGGCCGAGGGGCTCGTCAAGCGGTTCGGTGAGACCGAAGCGCTGCGTGGGCTCGACCTGGCCGTCGAGCGCGGCACCGTGCTCGGCGTGCTGGGCCCCAACGGGGCCGGCAAGACGACCGCGGTCCGCATCCTCACCACGCTCCTCCGAGCCGACGGCGGTCGTGCCGTCATCGACGGCGTCGACGTCGCCACGGACCCGGCGCGGGTGCGCGCCCGCATCGGGCTCACCGGCCAGTACGCCGCGGTCGACGAGCGCCTCACGGCGCGGGAGAACCTCGATTTGGTCGGGCGCTTCTACCGCATGTCGCCGAAGGACGCCGCGGCCCGGGCCCAGGAGCTGCTGGAGCGCTTCACGTTGGTCGACGCGGCCGACCGGGTCCTCGGCGGCTTCTCGGGTGGCATGCGTCGCCGCATCGACATCGCCATGAGCCTGGTGGCCCGTCCGGTGGTGCTGTTCCTCGACGAGCCGACCACCGGGCTCGATCCTCGTAGCCGACTGGCCATGTGGGACCTCATCGAGGAGCTGGTGGCCGAGGGCGTGACCACCCTGCTCACCACCCAGTACCTCGACGAGGCGGACCGCCTGGCCGAGCGCATCGTGGTCATCGACCACGGCCACGCCATCGCCCAGGGCACGCCCGACGAGCTGAAGGACCTGGTGGGAGGTGCTCGGGTCGAGATCCGCCTCGACGCCCACGGGAGCGACGGCGACGCAGTCGTGGCCGCCCTCGGCGAGCTGCGCAGCCCCGGTGGCGGCCCGGCGATGCACGACGGACTGCTCCACGTGCCGGTGCGGCCCACCACCACCGCCCCCGACGTGGTCCGCGCCCTCGACGCGGCGGGGGTGACCATCCACGACGTGTCGGTGGAGCGCCCGACCCTCGACGACGTGTTCATGACGCTCACCGGCCACGCGGCCGAGGACGAGGGAGGGGAGGGCTGATGGCCGCCACCACGACCACGACGGCCGACGTCCGCCACGACGAGCTCCCCTCGGGGCCGCTGTGGGCGTTGCGCGACAGCTGGAACGAGGCACGCCGGCACCTGCGCGCCGTGCCCCGGAGCCCCGAGCTGCTGGTCTTCGCCACCCTCCAGCCGATCATGTTCGTGCTGCTGTTCAACTACGTCTTCGGCGGCTCGGTGAAGCTGCCGGGCGGCGGCACCTACACCCAGTTCCTCATCCCGGGCGTCTTCGCCCAGACCGTGGTGTTCGGCTCCGCGTTCACCGGCATCGGCCTGGCCGAGGATCTCTCCAAGGGCTTCATCGACCGGTTGCGATCGCTGCCCATCTCGCAGTCGGCGGTGCTGGTGGGCCGCACGATGAGCGACATGGTCCGCAACATCCTCACCTTCGGCGTGATGCTGGGCGTGGCCTTCGCCATCGGGTTCCGGTTCCAGGGCGGCATCGCCCGCGGCGTGCTGGCGTCGCTCCTGCTCCTGGCCTTCAGCTACTCGTTCAGCTGGATCCAGGCGCTCATCGGACTCTCGGTCAGCTCGGTCGAGGCGGCCAACTCGGCGGGCTTCATCTGGATGTTCCCGCTGACCTTCGTGTCGTCGGCCTTCGTGCCCACCGAGAACATGACGCCGTGGCTGCGCTGGATCGCCGAACGCAACCCCTTCACCATCGTCACCAACGCGGCGCGGGCCCTCTACTCGGGCGCTCCGGCCGGCAACCTGGTGTGGTCGTCGCTGGCCTGGGCGGCCGGCATCACGGTGCTGTTCGCCTTCCTGGCCATCCGCAAGTTCGGCAACAGCGCCAGCCGCTGAGCGCTCAGCCCCGGGCGTCGGCCCGGTCGATCCACTCCCGAACCGGGTGGCCGTCCCGGCACGCCACCAGGTGGGGCGCCGGGACGCCGGCGTCGTCGACGTCGAGTGGCAGGTACTCCGCCACGTAGGCCAGTCGCGTCTCGGCGGTGCGGTTGCGCACGGTGGCGTGGGGCAGGAACGAGCTGAAGGCCACCACGTCGCCGGCGGCCACGTGGAGGTCGAGGGGGCGACCCTCGAGTGCGTCGACGTCGAGCTCCACGTGGTTGCCCACCCAGTGGTGTGCCGCCGGGCGGCGATGGGCGCCGGGCCAGACGGCCAGACCGCCGTTGTCGGGGGTCATCGGGGTCAGCGCCACCCAGAGCTGGAGGTGCTCGGCGGCCAGTCCGGTGTAGCCGTTGTCCTGGTGCCAGGGGAAGACCGGGGCGTCGGGGCCCTTCCACACCGCCTGGTCCCACCGCACCCACAGGTCGGGGCCGCGCAGCGCCGAGACCAGCTCGACCACGGGGGGCGAGGTCAGGAAGCGCTGCAGGACCTCGCTGTCGTAGAAGAGGTTGCTGCGGAAGCGCATCGTGGCGAGCGAGAGCGGGTTCTCCTCCTCGACGCGCTCCCGGGCGGTCCCGACGGCCCGGTGCAGCTCGTCCACCTGCGACGCCGGGCAGAAGCCGGGCAGGTGGACGTAGCCGTCGCGGGCGAAGCGGTCGCGCAGCTCCCGAGTCCGGAGGGTGCGGGCGGCGCGGCGGCGGAGCACCCCCCGATCATCGCTCGCCCCGACGCGCCGGCGCATGCCGAGCCCGCGCGAGACTCGGTGCCGATGACCGAGCTGCTGGCCCCCTTCACCTGCCCTCGCTGCGCCGCCGAGGTGACCGAGGCGTACTACGGGCCGTGCACGTCGTGTCGGGCGGCCCTGCGGGCGGCCTTCGCGGGGGAGTCCCGCGACGTCGAGGTCGAGGAGTACGCCCCGAAGATGAACGTCACCCCGAACGCGGTGGCGCTCAAGGACTGACGGGCCCGACCGGCCGCCTCAGCGGATGCCCCGCCGCGTCAGCGGATCCCGCGCAGCCCGGCCCAGGCCAGCTGGCTGACCTCGTCGGCCAGCGTGGTGGGGTCGACCTCCACGTCGTTGGCCAACCAGTAGCGGCAGGCCGCCTCGGCCATCCCCACGATGCCGTTGCCCAGCACCAGGCGGTGCTGGCGGCTGAGGCCGGCCACGTCGATGAGGTCGGCCACGACCTCGGCGATCGAGGCCTCGACGCGTCGGGCCTCCTCGGCGAACTCCTCGTCACCCCGGGTGCCGTTGCCGAACAGCACGCGGAACGCGTCGCGGTGGGTGTCGACGAAGCCGAACCAGGCGCCGAAGCCCAGCTCGATCTGCTGGCGGGGTCCCTGGGCCGAGGCGGTGGCCTTGGCGATCGTGTCGCGCAGCTCGGCACCGATCTCGGCCAGCAGCTGCACGTAGAGGTCGCGCTTGGACCCGAAGTGCTGGTAGAGCACGGGCTTGGTCACGCCGGCGGCCTCGGCCACGTCGTTCATGGACGTGTGGTGGTAGCCCTTGGTGGCGAAGACCCCCACGGCGGTCTCCAGCAACTGGGAACGGCGTTCCGCCGCCGGTAGGCGCATCGCCGATCGACCGTACCAGTGGGGTCGGGGGCGGCCCGAATCCCGGTCAGTGGCGGAAGGGCTCGCCACGCTCCTCGCTCTCGGCCATCGAGACGCCGTAGCCGAAGATGATGGCCGGGATGAGCAGGAGGGCGCTGAGTGCGAGCCCGCCCACCACCACGGCCACCACGGCGTCGTTGAAGTCGGTGACGGCGCCGGCCACGAAGGCGGCCACGGACAGGCCGACCGCGGCGTAGCCGGCCCGCTTGGCGAACGCCGACCACCGTGCCACCTGGGCCCGGCGGACCAGGATCGGATCGTCGGGTGGGGTGTCGGTCACGGCGTCCAGCCTGCCGCATCGAGGAGGTGCGTGAGCGCGTCGCGCAGCGACGCCAGGGAGAAGTGCGTCCGCGCCAACGTGGCGTTGGTGTGCAGCGCTTCGACCACGTCGTCGGGAGGAGACGCCACCACGGCGCGACGGGCGCCGTCGACGTCGGTGGGGTCGAGGAACCGGAAGCCCATGCCCCGCAGCTCGGTGGCCACCGGGTAGCGGCCGACGGCGGCCGGCCGGTGACGGAGGGCGGCCTCGATCGGCGGGTTGCCGAATCCCTCCCACGACGACGGGTAGGCGACGAGGTCGGCCGCGGCGTAGAGCTCGTCGGTCGAGGCCCAGGACCGGTGCAGGACCGGGCAGCGGGCGTCGCCCAGCACCTGCTCGAGCGTGGGGCCGTAGCCGTCCTCGGCCGGGCCCAGCAGCCAGTACGTGGCGCCCAGCGCCTCGGCCAGGGCCACCGCGGTGGGCACCTCCTTGCGGGAGATCGCCCGGACGGGATGGGCGACGAGCAGCCGGTCGGGCGCCACCCCGAGGGCGGCCCGGACGGCGTCCCGGTCGGCCGGGCCGGGCTCGGGGAAGGCGTTGCGGATGACGGTGGCCGCCATCCCCCGCTCGGCGAAGGCGGCGGCCGCCGAGTCCGACAGGCAGACGTGGCGCCACCCCGGACCGTCGAGGGGGAGCTCGCTCACCCACGACCACTCGGCCCGCTCCCAGGGCGGATCGTGGTGGTGGAGGATCGCCGGACGCCCGGCCAGCACGTCGCCCACCACCCGCGCCGCCGCCACGTTGAGCGGGATGGTGGCGAGGTTCTCGACGACCACCAGGTCGGCATCGGCCAACGCGTCGGCCACCGCGCCTCGCTCGGGCACGACGGGGGAGCGGATGCCCAACCCCTCGACCACTCGGTCGGCGGGTGGCTCGCCGGCCACGGTGAACGTGGCGAACCCGAGGTCGCGGAACACGTCGATCCACGTCCGGGTGACCACCGAGACGCCGTCGGTCTCGGAGTACCGGAAGGACAGGAACGCCGCGGTCGCCATCTAGGTTGCCAGCATGTCCGGGCCGCTCGACGAGCCACAAGCGGCGCTCGCGACGTCGGTGGCCGACACCTTCGAGGCGCACTGGCGCGATCCCGGCTACACCTGCCCCAGCGCGGCCACCTACCCGTGGCTGTGGTTGTGGGACTCCTGCTTCCACGCCCTGGTGTGGGAGCGTCTGGGTCGAGCGGACCGGGCGGTGGCCGAGCTGCGGACGGCGCTCGCCGGCCAGGACCCCGAGACGGGCTTCGTGCCGCACATGGGCTACTTCGGCGCCCCCGACGTGGCGGCCGAGTTCTGGGGTCGATCGGGGTTCAGCTCGATCACCCAGCCGCCGATGTTCGGCCACGCCGTGGCCGAGCTGGTGCGGCGGGGCACCGCGGTCCCCGACGACGTCGTGGAGGGCGCCGCCGCCGCGCTGCGGTTCCTGGTCGAAGTGCGGCGTCGCAGCCCGGCGGGGCTGGTCGAGCTGGTCCACCCGTGGGAGTCGGGCGCCGACGACAGCCCCCGCTGGGACTCGGTGCTGGTGGCACGGGACGGTGCCTGGACCCTCGAGGGCTGGTTCCGGCTGAAGGGCGAGCTGCTGGGCACCGTCGAGCGCACGGTCTCCGGGGCGCCGGTGGCCAATCCGACCTTCGCGGTCGGCTCGGCCGCGTTCACCGCGCTGGTGGCGTTCAACCTGGCCGAGCTGGCGACGGTGCTGGACGAGCCCTGGCCGACGGCGGCGGCCGACGAGCTGGCGACGGCGCTGGACGAGCGCTGGGACGACGACGTGCGCACGTGGGTCGACGATGGTCCCACCGCCGCGGGATCGGGCCGGATCCGCACGGCCGAGGCGCTCGTCGGCGCCCTCGTCACCCGCCGTCCCGAGGCCCTCGACGCCGTCCTCGCCGACGTGGTCGACCCCTCGGCGTTCGGGGCCCGCTTCGGGCCGACCGGCGTCCACCGGGCCGAGGCGGTGTACTCACCCACGACCTACTGGCGGGGTCCCACCTGGCCCCAGCTCAGCTACCTGCTGTGGATGGCCGCTCGCCGGGCCGACCGCCCCGACGTGGCCGCCTCGCTGGCCACGTCGCTGCGCGGGGGTGCGCTGCGCTCGGGCCTGGCCGAGTTCTGGCACCCCGACACCGCGGCACCGGGCGGCGCCGTGCCCCAGTCGTGGACCGGGCTGGCCGTGCTGGTCGACGCGTAGTCTCCGCCGCCATGAGCGACAGCGCAGCCAGCACCGACGAGCTCCTCTACGACGTGGCCGACGGGGTGGCCACGCTCACCATCAACCGGCCCGAGCGGCGCAACGCCCTGTCGTGGGACGTGATCAGCGGCCTGCGCGCCCGGACCGCCGAGGCCAAGGCCGACCCCGCCGTGCGGGTGGTGGTGCTGCGGGGCGCGGGGGAGCGGGCCTTCTGCGCCGGCGCCGACCTGAGCGGCATGGCGGCCGACGCCTCCTTCGCCCAGATCCACGACGCCCGGGGCGAGCTGGCCCGCCTCTTCGTCGACTTCTACGAGCTGGGCAAGCCGACGATCGCCCGGGTGCAGGGCTACTGCCTGGCCGGCGGCTTCGGCCTGGCCCTGGCCTGCGACCTGGTGGTGGCCGCCGACGACGCCGTCTTCGGGACGCCCGAGATCAACGTCGGCCTGTGGCCCTACATGATCACCGTGCCCCTCGTCCGCTCCATGCCGCCCAAGAAGGCGCTCGAGCTGATGATGACCGGGCGGCGCATCGACGCCGCGGAGGCCGACGCGCTCGGCCTGCTCACCCGCCTCGTGCCGCCGGCCCAGCTCGATGCCACCGTCGACCAGTTGGCCGCGACGTTGGCCTCGAAGTCGCCCTCGGTCATGCGCTTCGGTCGCGACGCCTTCTACTCGGTGTGGGACCAGTCGGCCCGCGACGCCCTGGCCCAGCTGCACCCGCTGCTGACGCTCAACACGTCGCTCGAGGACGCGGCCGAGGGGATCACGGCCTTCCTCGAGAAGCGCGACCCCAACTGGACGGGCCGCTGAGCGTCCCGGGCGCGTAACGTCCGGCCCCATGTCCGACGTCGACGATCGCTACAACTGGGGCCCGCTGCTGGCCGACCTCGACGAGCGCCGCCAGCGCGCCCTGGCCATGGGCGGCCCCGAGCGGGTGGAGCGCCAGCGCGAGCTGGGCAAGCTCCCGGTGCGGGAGCGCCTGGAGGAGCTGGTCGACCCCGGGACCTTCGTCGAGTACGGGCAGCTGGCCGACCACATGGACCCCGGCTACGCCGCGAAGGGCCACTTCGCGGCCGACGGCTGCATCACCGGCATCGGGCGCATCGACGGCCGCAAGGTGGCCATCGTGGCCTACGACTTCACCGTCATGGCCGGCTCGATGGGCCAGGTGAACGAGCAGAAGGTCACCCGCCTCCGCGAGATCGTGCTGCGCCAGCGCATCCCGATCGTGTGGTTGCTGGACTCGGCCGGCGCCCGGGTGGGGTCGTCCACCGGGTCCACCTTCGCCGGGGCCGGCGCCCTCTTCCGTGAGCAGGTGGCGCTGTCGGGCGTGGTGCCCCAGGTCGCCGCCCTCATGGGCCACTGCGCCGCGGGCACCGCCTACATCCCGGCCCTCACCGACGTGATCATCATGGTGAAGGGCATCAGCTCCATGGCGCTCGCCGGCCGGCACCTGGTGAAGGCGGCCACCGGTGAGGACGTCACCGAGGAGGAGATGGGCGGCTCCGAGGTCCACACCAAGGTCTCGGGCGTGGCCGACATCGAGGTGCCCGACGACGCCGCCTGCCTGGCCGCCATCAAGCGCCACCTGTCGTTCTTCCCGTCGTCGAACACCGAGGCCCCGCCCCGCAAGGACGCCACCGACCCCGCCGACCGCCGGGCGGAGGAGCTCTACACGACCGTTCCGACGGCTCCCCGCCGGGCCTACGACATGGTGAAGGTCATCGAGGCCATCGTCGACGACGGCGACTTCTACGAGATGAAGCCGGCGTGGGCGCGCAACGTGATCGTGGGCCTGGCCCGCTTCGACGGGCGGCCGACGGGCATCGTCGCCAGCCAGCCGAAGGTGCTGGGCGGCGCGCTCGACGTGAACGCGGCCGACAAGGTGGCCCGCTTCGTCTGGCTCTGCGACGCCTTCGGCATCCCGCTGGTGTTCCTCCACGACGTGCCCGGATTCGTGGTGGGCAGCGTCGTCGAGAAGCAGGGGATCATCCGCCACGGCGCCAAGATGCTCTTCGCCGTCTCCGAGGCCACGGTGCCCAAGATCTCGGTCATCGTTCGCAAGAGCTACGGCGCCGGCTACTTCGTGATGAACGGCCTGGCCTACGAGGTGGACTACCTGGTGGCGTGGCCCACGGCCGAGATCGCCGTGATGGGCCCCGACGGCGTGGTCAACATCGCCTTCCGCAAGGAGTTGGAGGCCGTGCCGGAGGGCAAGGAGCGCGACGCCAAGCGCATCGAGCTGGCCGAGATGATCCGGGCGAACATCGACCCCTACGTGGCGGCCGGCCACGCACAGCTCGACGACGTGATCGACCCGGCCGACACGCGGGCGGCCATCATCCGGGGCCTCGAGGTCTCCGAGGACAAGCAGGTGTTCCGCCCCTGGCGCAAGCACGGCGTCCTGCCCGTCTGAGGCGCCGGAACGCACCACCACGTACCATTCGGCCGATGGGTGCCACGTGGGGCGGGGGCTGGGATCCGACGGCGTCGCCGACGCCGACGGTGCCGACGGCCCCGCCCGGCTACCGCTTCCGTGAGCCGGAGCGCTACGAGTACGCCCGGTGGGGGTCCCGCCTCGGTGGGGTGCTGATCGACGGTCTGGTGCTGGGCTTCGCGAACGGCGTCATCAACTTCCTGGGGAACCTGGGGGGCATCGCCCTGGGCAACAGCATCAAGGACTGCGAGACCGTCCAGACCTTCCGGGGGACCTTCCAACGGTGCAGCGGCAGCGTGGGCGCGTACTGGTTCGTGGTCGGGCTGGCGACCGTGATCAGCGTGGCGGTGTGGTGGCGGCTGGTCCCGTCGCGCATGAGCCGCCGGGGCGCCACCATCGGCATGGGCGCCTGCGGGATCCGGATCGTCACCGCGGACGGCCACTACCCGGTGAGCCGCGGTCAGGCCTTCCTCCGGGTGATCTACCAGGGCCTGCTGCCGACCCTGCTGGTGACCCCGGTGGTGGTGCTCCTCGTGGCGGGCAGCTCGGTGGCCGTCTCCGACTGGGACCGGGTCGACTCGCTGGCCGATGCCTTCGATCCGCTGTGGCCGTGGCTGTCCCTCGCCGTCTTCGCCTACTTGCTGTCGACGACGCCGACGCTGTGGCACTTCGTGGACCGGCGCTACCAGACCCTCTACGACAAGCTGGCCGGCACGGTCGTGCTCCGGGCGCGCTGAGCGCGTTCCCGTCAGGTCCGGTGTCGGCGGCTCAACGTCCGGCGACCTCCTCGCACCGCCCCGTCGCCCACAGCGTGTAGTCCATCGGTGCGGCCGGGTCGCCCTCCAGCCCGAGGATGTGGTGGCGGGGGAGCTCGGGGAGGAGCCCGATGAACTGGAGCTCGCGCAGACCGAGGATCCGACCCGTCTGGGCCCGCCCCGCCTCGATGGCGGCCTCGACCGACTGTCGCTCGGTCTCGCAGGCCCGACGCTCGCCGGCCTCCGCCGCCCGCCGCTCGGCCCGCTCGTCCTCGATCGCCCCTCCGACCAGGATCCCGACGCCGAGCGAGATCCCGACCATCAGGACCGCCAGGATCACGGCGTTGCGGACACGGCGGGATCGGGGCCGCTCCGGTCCCTGCGCCTCGTCGTCCATGGCACCCCCGGGGTCGTGGTCCGTCCCCGACGAGGGTAACGGCCGGGCGGCGGCCGTCGAGCGGCTACCGTCGCCGCCCATGGCAGAGGTGCGGGCCGAGATCACGGCCAACGTGTGGCAGGTGCGGTGCGAGGTCGGCCAGCAGGTCGACGAGGGCCACGAGCTGGTCATCCTGGAGTCCATGAAGATGGAGATCCCCGTCGAGGCGCCCGTCGCCGGCACGGTGACGGCCATCCACGTGGCACCCGACGACCAGGTCACCGAGGGCGACCTGGTGGTCACCCTCGACCCGGCCTGAGCCGAGCGGGGCGACGGTGATCCACTCGAGCGCCGAGGGCGCGGTGGTGCGCCTGACCATCGACCGGCCCGAGCGACGCAACGCGCTGAACCACGATGCCCTCGAAGCTCTCGACTCGGCGATCGGCGCCGCCCTCGACGGCGGTGCCCGCGCCCTGGTGCTCACCGGGGCCGACGGCCACTTCTGCGCCGGCGCGGACCTCACCGAGCTGGAGGACCTGTCGTTCACTCGGCGGCTCCGCACGATGCTCGACCACCTGGCCGGCGCCCCGGTGCTCACGGTGGCCGCCATCTCGGGTGCCTGCATGGGGCTGGGCATGCAGCTGGCGCTGGCGTGCGACCTGCGCGTGGTCACCGACGACGCGTCCTTCGGGGTGCCGGTGGCCAAGCTCGGGCTGATGGTCGACCACTGGACCCTCCAGCGGCTGGCCGACACGTGGGGCCCCGGGGCGGCGCGCCACATGGTGCTCGCCGCCCAGGTGCTCCGGGCCGAGGACGCCTGGCGGCTCGGCTTCACCCAGGTCCGCGGCGACCTGGCCGAGGCGATGGCCCTGGCGGCGCGGGCCGCCGAGCTGGCGCCGCTCAGCGTCGCCGGGTCCAAGCTGGGGCTCGACCTGCTGCACCGTCGCCTCGCCGAGGCCGACTACACGGCGGCCTTCGAGCGGGCGTGGGCCAGCGCCGACCTGGTCGAGGGACGCACGGCGTTCGCCGAACGCCGGGCGCCGCAGTTCCGCGGCCGCTGAGGCGCGGCCTACTGCTTCGTGCCCCGCACCGAGCCGACGGTCGTGCCGCCCGTCACCCGGTAGACCGCGCACAGCACCGTGCGCTCGCCGTCGTCCCATGCCTGCTGCATGGGCCACCAGGTGCGGATCTCGTAGTCGGACGCCTCCCAGGCGATGCCCATGAAGCCCTCGAACTCCGCCTCGCACTGCTCCTCGGCCCCGTTCGCCACCGCCAGGTCGCCGGGGTAGGGGGCACCCTTCCCGGCGGTGGGGGAGCTGAGCTCGAGCTGCGCGTACACCTCGAAGACGTGGGGGTCCTCGCAGGGCAGCACCGACACGGCGAACGGCTGGGCCCGTTCGTCGGCCACCTCGTCGAGGCACTGGCCGGCGACCACGTCCTGCAGCGGCGTCAGCGCGCCGGCGCCCGCCGCGGTGGTGGACGGTGCCGCGACGGTCGTCGTGGTGCCCTCGGCCGCATCGGTGCCGTCGTCGCTGCAACCGATCGGGACCAGAGCGAGCCCGGCGAGCACGGGGACGAGCAGGCGACGCACGGGTTCCGACTCTAGGGCGGGCCCGCCGGCCCGGGACGACGACGCAGCACGACGACTCAGTACGACGGCAGGAACCGGTCGAGGTGGGTGAAGCACACCCACAGCAGCACCGCGCTGGCCGGCACGCCCGCGGCGAAGGCGGGCCACCAACGGCCGCGGCCCCGACGGATGGTGCGGGCCGAGAACCCCCACATGGCCCCCCACAGGGCGAGGAAGCCGGCACCCCAGGCGATCGCCGGTGCCTTCTCGTCGGGGTCGCCGGCGATGAGCGCGTCGGCATCGGTGTCGGTGTCGGTGTCGTTCGCCCCGTCGGCGTCGGCGTCGGCGCGGGCGGGGGTGGCGGCGGTGTCCGCCGGGGCGGGCGGGGCGGCGTCGGAGACGAGCTTCGCCCGCACGATGATCCGCTGGCGGGCGGAGTACTTGGGGTGGCAGGCCGTGAGCGTGAGCAGGTTCTCCTCGGAGGGCCCGATCACCCAGGAGTCGGCGGGGCGGACGCTGAACCAGCCCGCACCCTGCTCGACGTAGGCCCGACCCTCGGGCGGGGGCTCGACCGGCACCACCTCGTACACGAAGCGTCCCTGGCGGGTGAACACCTCGATGCGGTCGCCCGGGACCAGCTCGTCGATGCGGTTGAAGGGCGCCCCGTAGGTGGTGCGGTGCCCGGCGATGGCCGAGTTGCCGGGTTGTCCCGGCATGGGGGTGCTCGGGTAGTGGCCGGGGCCCTTGCGGAGGTCGGCCTTGGAGACGCCCTCCACGAACATCCGATCCTCGAGCCCGATCCGCGGGATCCGCAGGAAGCCGCCGGGCTCGCCCTCGGGGGGCGCAGGCTCGGGGTCGACGGTGGTGGGGTCGACCTTCGCGAGCTGGGCGGAGATGTCGACCGTGGAGGGGTCCGCGTCCGCGTCGTCGCCCAGCACCTCCCGGGCCAACGTGTCGGCCAGCGCGTCCTGCTCGGAGGACTCGTAGAGCGTGGTGCCCCACAGCTGGAAGCCCACGAAGAGCAGGAGCACGACGCCGGAGAAGATCAGGACCCGTCCCAGGCCACCGAGCAGGCGGTTGAACATCGGGTGCCACGGTACCGGCGGCTGGGTGGCATCCGGCACCAGCCGGTAGCGTCGCGCCACCGATGGAGCCGTCCCAGCAACGTCCGCCGGTCGTCCGGCTCCGGGGGGCGGTGGCGCTGCTCGGGCGCTTCCCGGCCCTCAGCGGGGTCGATCTCGACGTGGACGCCGGCGAGATCGTGCTGGTCCGCGGTCCCAACGGTGCGGGCAAGACCTCGCTCCTGCGGGCTTGCGCGGGCCTGCTGCGCGTGACGTCGGGGACGGCGGAGGTGCTGGGCTGCGACCTGGTCGCGGACCCGGGCTCGGTCCGTCCGATGGTCGGCCTGCTGGCCCACGCCACGCACCTCTACGACGACCTCGACGCCGTCGAGAACGTGCGCTTCCGGGCCCGGGCGGCCGTCGGGGGAGCCCGCCCCGCCGGGCTCGACGCCGAGGTCCGCGCCGCCCTCGACCGCGTGGGCTTCCCGACCCGGCTCCACGACGTGGCCGTCCAGCGCTGCTCCACCGGACAGCGTCGCCGGGTCTCGCTCGCCGCGATGATCGTGCGCCGGCCGCGCCTGTGGCTGCTCGACGAGCCCCACGCCGGGCTCGACGCAGCCGGGCGGGACCTCCTCGACGGGTTGCTGGTCGAGGCCGCCGCCGCCGGGGCCACGGTGCTGTTCGCGTCCCACGAGCTGGATCGCGCCGAGGCCGTCGCCCACCGCAGCGTGACCCTGGTCGGTGGGGCGGTGCACGACGAGGCGTCGACGTGAGCGCGCTGCGGGAGGTGCTGGCCGCCGCTGCCCTGGTGGCGGGCAAGGACCTGCGCATCGAGGCGCGCAGCCGTGTGGCCACGAACCACGTGCTGCCCTTCGTGGCCGTGGTGGTGATGCTCTTCGCCTTCGCGCTCGACACCGAGGCCACGACGCTGCGCCGCGCCGCCGGGGGCCTGTTCTGGGTGACGGTGGTCTTCGCGGCGGTGCTGGTGGTCCAGCGGGGCGCCCAACTCGAGCAGCAGGACGGCGCGGGCGAGGCACTGCGCCTTTCGGGGCTCCGTCCCGCCGGGGTCTTCCTGGGCAAGGGGGCCGCGCTCTTCGTCGAGCTGATGGTGGTGGAGGTGGTGCTCGCCGTGGCGATGGTCGTCCTCTACGACCTGCGCCTGGGCGGGGTGGTGCTGCTGGTGGTCACGGCGGTGGTGGCCACCGCGGCCATCGCCGCGGCGGGCGCGATCTACGGCCCGCTGGTGGCCGGGCTCTCGGGCCGTGAGACGGTGCTCCCGCTCCTGCTCCTCCCGGTGCTGGCCCCGGTCCTCCTGGCCGCCAGCCGGGCCTTCGAGGTCGCGCTCGGGCGCGGAGTTGGGAGCGGCTGGCCCTGGGTTGGCATGCTGGGCATGCTGTGTGGGATCTACGTGGTCCTCGGCGCCCTCACCAGCGGACCCCTGCTGGACGAGACCTGACGTCCGAGCCGCCGATCCGTCCCCCTGACCCCCGTCGACCGGATGCCGTCGTGACCGACCTCCCCACCCCAACGCACCCGGCGCCGGTCGACTCGACCGGCTCCCGGGGCTCCCGGATCCTGGGCGCCATCGCCGCCGGCCTCGTCGCCGCCACGTGCTTCTACGCCTTCGTGGTCACCGGCCCCGACTCCCAGCTCGGCGAGACCGTGCGGATCCTCTACCTGCACGTGCCGTCGGTGATCACCGCCTACCTCTTGGTGGCGATCGCGGCGGGAGCCAGCGCCTTCCACCTCTGGAAGCGCAACGAGTTCAGCGACCTGCTGGCGGCGTCGGCCACCGAGATCGGCATGGTGTTCCTCGGCGTCACGCTGGTGACCGGGATGCTCTGGGGTCGACCCACCTGGGGTGTCTACTGGGTGTGGGACGCCCGCCTGACCACCACGGCCCTGCTGTTCCTGATGCTGGTCGGCTACGCGGTGGTGCGGTCGCTGCCGGCCGAGCCCCGGTCCCGGGCCACCCGGTCCGCGGTGCTCTCGTTGGTCTCGCTGGCGTTGGTCCCGGTGGTCAGCCGATCGGTCGAGTGGTGGAACTCCCTGCACCAGGGCCAGACGGTGCTGGGGACCAGCGACGCCAAGCTCGACGGGGCCCAGCTGTTCGGGCTGTTCCTGGGCATGGTGAGCGGACCGGTGATCGCCGCCTGGTTGCTCATGCACCGCTTCCGGGTGGCCTGGCTGGCCGAGCGGGCCGAGGAGCTCGGCCTCGACGCCGCCATCGCAGCCCGACGCCTCGAGGCGGGCGGCGACGCGGCAGGGGCGACGTCGTGAGCGGCGTGGTGGCCACGCTGGGCTGGGACGAGGTCGGGGGCTACGTCGTGGTGGCCTGGGTGGCGGGCGTGGGGGCGATCGGTGGCTACGCGGCATCGGTGGTCCGCAAGGGACGCCGCCTCTCCCGGCAGGTGCCCCCCGAGTCCCGGCGGTGGATGTGATCGACGATCCGGAATCCCCCGACGCCGCCGCGCCCGGCCCCGACGCCGCGGCCACGGCCACACTCGACCTCACGCCCCGCGACGTGGACGCCCGGCCCCGTCGCCGCACCCCCTGGCCGGCCTACCTGGGCCTGGTGCTGGTGCTCGGCGGCGTGGCGTGGGTGCTGGTGAGCGGCCTGAACAACGCCACGACCTTCTTCTACAACGTCGACGACGCGCTGGCCGCCCGCTCCGAGATCGGCGATCGCCGGGTCCGCCTCCAGGGCAACGTCGTCGACGGGACGGTCCGCGAGGAGGGCGGGCGGGTGGACTTCCGGCTGCGGTACCACGACGCCACCGTCGAGGTCGCGCACACCGGTGAGCTACCGGCGCTGTTCCAGCCGGCCATCCCGGTGGTGGTCGAGGGTCGCTTCGACGGCGACCGCTTCCGCAGCGACCGGATCCTGGTCAAGCACGACGAGACCTACGACGAGGCCAACCCCGATCGGATCCGCGACGCCCGCACCGATGCGGAGGAGGGCCGCACCACCGAGCCCGCGCCGTGAACCTGGCCGCCGGCAACGCCGGGCTCGTGCTCGGCCTCCTGGCCGCGGTGGTCGGTGCGGTCAGCGGCGTCGTCGATCTCCGGGCCGGTCGTCGGCCCCGCGCCGTGGTCCCGCTGGCCGCGCTCACCCTGGCCGGCGTCGGGGTCGCCACGGTCGCCATGCAGGTGGCCCTGCAGCAGAACGACACCACCGTCGACTACGTCGCCCGCCACGGGTCGTCGAAGACGCCGTTCCCCTTCGACGTGGCCACCATGTGGTCGGCGCTCGAGGGGTCGATCCTGCTGTGGGCACTGGTGCTGTGCGGGCTGCTGGTGGGCGTCGTCCGCAAGTTCCGAGCCCGCCTCGACGACCCGCTGGTGGGCTGGGCGCTGGTCGTCATGTTCGTGGTGTGCGCGTTCTTCTTCGTGCTCATGTTGGGCCCGGCCGCCGTCTTCGAGCGCTTCGACCCGCCGCCCGGCTACGACGGGCCGGGCCCCAACCCGCTCCTCCAGAACCACATCATGGTGGCCTTCCACCCGCCCATGCTCTACCTGGGCTACGTCGGGTTCACGGTCCCGTTCGCCTTCGCGCTGGCGGCGCTGATCACCGGACGCATGGGGGAGGGCTGGCTGGCCGAGACCCGTCGCTGGACCCTCCTGTCGTGGGCGTTCCTCACCGGCGGCATCGTCTTCGGTGCGTGGTGGGCCTACGAGGTCACCGGCTGGGGTGGGTACTGGGCATGGGACCCCATCGAGAACGCGTCGCTCCTGCCCTGGCTGACCGCCACGGCGTTCCTGCACTCGGTGATGGTCCAGGAACGGCGCGGGATGCTGCGGGTCTGGAACCTGTCGCTGGTCTGCGCCACGTTCAGCCTGACCATCCTGGGCACGTTCCTGGCCCGCTCGGGGGTCATCGACTCGGTGCACGCCTTCGCCAACGGCTCGATCGGCCCCACGCTGCTCGGCTTCTTCGCCGTGGTGGTGGCCGTGTCGGTCGGGCTCATCGCCTGGCGCGGCGACCAGCTCCGCACCCCCGGCGCCATCGACTCGCCGATGTCGCGGGAAGGCGCCTTCCTGGCCAACAACCTGCTCTTCGCCGCCTTCGCCTTCGTGGTGCTGCTGGGCACCGTGTTCCCGCTGGTGGTCGAGGCGGTCAACGGCGACCGGATCTCGGTGGGCGCGCCCTTCTTCGACCGCATGACCATGCCGCTCGGCATGCTGCTGCTCTTCCTGATGGCCGTGGCGCCGGTGCTCCCGTGGCGGACGGCCGGCACCACGGTCCTGGCCGACCGGCTCTGGTGGCCGGCATGGACCGCGGTGGGCGTCCTGGTCCTGGCCCTGGTGGTCGGGGCCCGCGGCCCGGTGCCGCTGGTGGCGTTCGCCCTGGCCGGATTCGCCGGTGGCTCGGCGCTCCGCCAGCTCGTCGGCTCGGTGCGTCGCCAGCGGTGGCGTGGTCTGGTGGGCCGGACCAACGGCGGGATGGTCGTGCACCTCGGGACGATCGTGGTGGCCGTCGCGCTGGCCTCCTCGCAGTCGTTCACCACCCAGGGCGAGTTCCGCCTCGAGCAGGGTGAGAGCGCCCGGGTGGCGGGCCACACCTTCACCTACGTCGGCAACCGGGTGGTGGAGACCGCCACCCGACGGGAGGTCCGGGCCGAGGTGCGGCTGGAGGACGGCCGCACCTTCGAGCCGGCCAACCACCACTACGTCGCCACGGGCCAGGCCATCAGCCGGCCGTCGGTGCGCGTCGGGCCCTTCGAGGACCTCTACCTCAACCTCACCCGCGAGCCCACCGCCGAGGACCCCTCGATCCGGCTCCGCGTGTTCGTGCAGCCGCTGGTCGTGTGGCTGTGGATCGGTGGCGTGATCATGGTGGTCGGGACCTTCCTGGCGATGGTGCCGGCGGTGCGCCGTCGTCGTGGCGCCGGGACGGACGACCCCGACGCCTCCGAACCCGACGACGCCCCCGAACCCGACGGCGCCCCGGCGGTGCCGGTGTGAGCGCCACCCGGGTCCGCACCACGGCGCTGGGCGTCGGTGCGGTCCTCGCCGCCTTCGTGCTCCTGCTCTGGCTGGCACCCGATGATCCGGACCGGGAGGGCACGGTGGCCGTGGTGGGCCGGGCCGCGCCCGCGATCGACGCCACCGACACCGAGGGGCGTCCGGTGCGCCTGGCCGACTATCGCGGCCAGTGGCTGCTGGTGAACTTCTTCGCCACGTGGTGCGTGCCGTGCCGTGCCGAGCACCCGGAGCTGGTCGCCTTCCGGGAGGCGCACCGCGACGCGGGCGATGCCTCGGTGCTCAGCGTCGCCTACGACGAGGAGCCGGCGGTGATCGCCGAGTTCTTCCGCACCAACGGTGGCGACTGGCCGACCATCGCCGAGGGTGCGGATCGCTACGTCCTCGAGTACGGCGTGGTGAAGCTGCCGGAGTCGTTCCTGATCGATCCGGACGGCACGGTGGTACACAAGTTCGCCGGCGGTGTGCGCGCCGCGGAGGTGGACGCCGTGATCGAGCGCGCCGCCCGGGGTCGCACGTGAGCGGTCCGGCTCCACGGGTCCCGCTGCGCCGGCGAGGGTGGGTGTGGGCGGCGTTGGCGCTCTCGGTGGTGGTGCTCGTCGCGCTCGGGGCCCGCCGCGCGCCCGCCAGCGGCACCTCCGCCGCCCGCCTCGACGGCATCGCCGCCGAGCTCCGGTGCCTGCAGTGCACGGGGGAGTCGGTGGCGGGGTCGCAGGCCCCCATCGCCGTGAAGATGCGCGACGAGATCCTCCGTCAGGCCCGGGCGGGCGCCACCGACGACGAGATCTACAGCTACTTCGTCGACCGCTACGGACCCCGCGTGCTCCTCAACCCCCCGTCCACGGGCGTGGCCGGGCTGATCTGGGTGCTCCCGGTGGTCGTGGTCTGCACCGCAGCGGCCGGCGTGGCCACCGTGCTGGCACGGTGGCGGGCCGCCGGTCGAGCCGAGGCCGGGGCCGATGGCGCGGCGACGCCGGGGGTCCGGCCCGGCCGGGCCGGCGACGGGCCGCGGCCGGCCTGGCGGACGCCGGCGATGGGTGGCGCCGTGGTGCTGTTCGCGGTGCTGGCAGGGGTGCTGGTGGCCAACAGCTCCGGCCAGCGGCAGTCCGGCGACACGATCACCGGCGGTGGCCCCGACGCCGACGACCCGGCTGCCGAGTGCCGGGCCCAGGCCATGGCCCGGCCCGAGGCGGCCATCGGCTGCTACGACGACGTCCTCGCTGCCACGCCCGACGACCCGGAGTCGCTCACCTACCGCGGCTGGGCCCGGTACCGTACCGGCGACACCGCCGGTGCCGCCGCCGACTTCGCTCGGGTGGTCGAGGTCGACCCGACCTTCCCCGACGTGTACGTCTTCCGGGCCGTGCAGGCCAAGGACGAGGGCCGCTTCCTCGACGCCCGGGCCTCGCTGGACCGACTCGACGAGCTCGACGCCCCCGCTCAGCTGGTGGACACGATGCGCTCGATGGGGCTGGAGCTGCAGGTCGCCGAGGGCTTGCTGGCCCCCGACACCCGGGCCTGCTGGACCCGGGAGAAGGCGGCCATCGCGGCGGTGAACGCCGCGCTGGCCGCGTCGGTGCAGGCCGGCGCCGGTGCCGGGCCGACCACCACGCTTCCCCCCGGATCGGTGACCGACGCGCTGACCGAGCTGGTCGAGGCCGACAAGTGCCTCGCCGCGGTGCTGGTGGCCCGACCCGACGACGTGGACGCGCTCGTCATGCGGGGCCTCGCCATCTCGGTCCTCTACCAGGTCTCGCTGGCCGCCGAGCCCGACGCCGCGGTGCTGGGCCGGGCCCTCGAGGTGCTGGGCCGGGCCGTCGAGCTGGCGCCCGACGACCCCGACCCGCGCCTCATCCGCGCCGCGGTGGCCAACATGTCGGGCGACCCCCGCGCCGCCGCGGCCGACCTCGACGTGATCGGCGACCGGTCGCCGTCGCCCCTCTACGCCTCGATCGACGTCGACACGATCCGTCGCGACGTCGAGGCACAGCTCCGGGAGGGCTGAGGGCTCAGCGGCGCAGCGGCGCGAGCTGCGCGTACTCGGCGGTGGACGTGATGGCGTGGTCGTAGAGGCCGCCCCCGATGGCGCCACGCTCCAGCGCGGCCCGGACGAACCCGTCGATGTCGGCGGGGTTGGCGGTGTCGGAGAGGCCGCCGATGGGCACGACGACCGCCTGCGGGTCGGCGATGGCGGCGCGTACCCGGTCGATGTTCTCGGCCGTGTACCGGTAGCCGTCGCGCCAGCCCGAGGCCGTCGTTCGGTTCGTCCAGTACCCCATCGGCATCCAGGCGTCGTAGTGCGGCGCCAGGGCCCGCCAGGGGAAGTCGGGCCAGTAGGCCGGGTTGACCACGTCGGTCACCACCGGCGGCAGGACGATGGCGGCCAGCGGGGTGGTGGGTCGAGCCGCTCGCAGCGCGGTCGACAGCTCGACCAGTCGGCGGTTCCGCTCGGCCAGGTCGGCCAGCGAGCGGTCCTCGATGTCGACCCCCACGCCGTCGAGCCCGAGGTCGGCGGCGGCCACGAGGCGGCGCAGGTCGGCGGCGACGTCGAAGGTGGGCAGGTACCACCCCACGACCCGCATCCCCCGGGCCCGGGCCCGGTCGACGAACTGCTGGAGGACCGACCGGTCCAGCACGTCGTCGGCCAGCGGTGCCTTGGCGGTCTGGATGTACAGGACCTGGGCGCCGGCGTCGGCCATCGCGTCGACGGCGTCGGGGGTCACCGACGGCGACCCGGCGCCGCGGGAGGCGAGGAAGGTGGGCGACCAGTCGTAGACGTCGACCCAGGCGCCCACGCCCCGGAAGCTCTGCGCCCGGCCCACCACGCTCGCCCGTCGCTCCTGCTCGGCCGCCAGGATGCGCACGTAGTCCGCCTTGGTGATGGCCCGCCGCCATCGTCCCGATCGGCACCGGAGGATCCAGTCGCCCCGGTCCTGGCCCCATCCGTCGCCCCGGCACCGGCTCGCTTCGCGGACCACTGGACACGCGGTGGCCACGATCACGGTGAGGGCCACGACGACGCCGAGGTGGCGGTGGGTCCGACTGCGTGCGGAGGTGGGGCGGCGGGACATCGGCCACATGGGTCCGCGACCCTACCTAGGCTCCGGCGATGCGCATCCTCGTCATCGGTGCCGGCGGCGTGGGCGCCGCGGTCGCCGCCATCGCCGCCCGCCGTCCCTTCTTCGAGGCGATGGTGCTCGCCGACCTCGACCTCGACCGGGCCCGACGGGCCGCGGCCCGCTGCGGCGACCCACGCGTCTCGGCAGTCGGCATCGACGCGTCCGACCGGGCTGCGGTGCAGCGGGCCGTCGAGGCCGCCGGCGCCACGGCCGTGCTCAACGCGGCCGATCCCCGCTTCGTGATGCCGATCTTCGAGGCGTGCTTCGCGGCGGGGGTGACCTACCTCGACATGGCCATGTCGCTGTCGAGCCCACACCCCACCCGCCCTCATGCCGAGTGCGGCGTGAAGCTGGGCGACCTGCAGTTCGCCCAGGCGGCGGCGTGGGAGGAGCGGGGGCTGCTGGCGCTGTGCGGCATGGGCGTCGAGCCGGGGCTGGCCGACGTGTTCGCCCGGTACGCGGCCGACCACCTGTTCGCCGAGATCGACGAGCTGGGCGTCCGCGACGGCGCCGACCTGGTGGTGCAGGGCCACGACTTCGCGCCGACCTTCTCGATCTGGACCACCATCGAGGAGTGCCTCAACCCGCCGGTGATCTGGGAGCGGGACCGGGGCTGGTTCTGCACCGAGCCGTTCTCGGAGCCCGAGGTCTTCCACTTCCCCGAGGGCATCGGGCCCGTCGAGTGCGTGAACGTCGAGCACGAGGAGGTGCTCCTCATGCCCCGGTGGGTCGACGCCGACCGGGTGACGTTCAAGTACGGGCTGGGCGACGAGTTCATCGAGGTCCTCCGGGTCCTGCACAAGCTGGGCCTGGACCGCACCGAGGAGGTGAGCGTCCGGGGCCAGCAGGTGTCGCCCCGTGACGTTGTGGCGGCCTGCCTGCCCAACCCGGCCGACCTCACCGACGAGATCGAGGGACGCACCTGCGCCGGGCTGTGGGCGACGGGCACCGGCACCGACGGTCGCCCCCGTGAGGTGTACCTGTACCACGTGGCCGACAACGCCGAGACGGTCGGCCGCGACGGCGCCCAGGCCGTCGTGTGGCAGACCGCGCTGTTCCCGGTGGTCGCCCTCGAGCTCATCGAGGCCGGGGTGTGGTCGGGCGCGGGCGTGTTGGGCCCGGAGGCCTTCGACGCCGTGCCCTTCCTGGACCTCGTGGCGGGGGAGCACCGCTCGCCCTGGGGGCTCGAGGAGCGCTCCCCCGCCTGAGGTCGGGGTGGGTCAGCCCAGGGCCTTCAGGGCCTGGAGAGCACCCAGGAGGTCGCCGGCCGCGCTCTGGAGGTCGGCGGCGGCCTGGTCCAGGATCGCCTTGGTCCCGGTCGGGTCGGCGTTGAACGACGACGGGCTCACCGAGGTCACCGCCGCCTGGGCCGCGGTGATCTTCGCCTGGGCGCTGGCCAGCAGGGCGTCGAGCGCCGTGGTGTCGGCGCCGGCGGCCGCCTTCTCGGCGGACTTGGTGACCAGGAGGTCGTGGCCGGCCGCCAGCTGGTCGGCCCGCACGGTCAGCAGCAGCTGCGGGATGATCACGGCGTAGACGCGGTTGTCGGCGTAGATGGCCTGGCAGGCCAGGTTCACGGCATCGCGGGTGGTGGCCGCCTGGAGCGCCGGACGGTTCACCGTCGTCAGGTTGGTCATGACACCGTCGATGCCGGCGATGAGCGACGTGCGCTGGTCGTCGGTGAGGCGTCGGGCATCGGAGATCCAGTTCTTCGAGATGGTCAGCGTGAACAGGCGCCGGTCGATCTCGTAGTTGCACTTGGCCTTCTTGGCGGCCACGGCCCGGGTGGGCTTGGCCCCCGTGACGGCGCTGGTGGCGGCGCCGGCGGGCACGGCGGCGGCGCCCAGCGAGACGGCCACCAGGCCGGCGGCGGCGAGGGTGCGGATTCGGGTGGTGCGGGTGGACATGGGAGGTGCTCCTCGGTTCGTCGAGATCCCGTCGTTCGGGATGACCCAGTGATCGCCCGCAGCTGTTAGGAATTCGTGAGGCACCGACCAGGGTCGGGTGAGCATCGGCACGAGGAGGGCACCGCCTTGACCGTACGGATCGGTGGGGGACAGGGGTTCTACGGCGACGGCCACGCGCCGGTGGCGGACCTGCTGGCCGAGGGCGTGGACTACCTCGTCCTCGAGGCGCTGGCCGAGCTGACGCTGGCCATCCTCCAGAAGGACCGCCAGCGCGACGAGTCGCTCGGCTACGCCCGGGACCTGCCCCTCTACGTCGCCGAGTCGATCGGCGAGATCCTGGCCGGCCGGACCCGGGTGGTCACCAACGCCGGGGGCATCAACCCGCTGGCGGCCGGACGGGCCGTCGTCGAGGGCCTGCGGGCCCACGGCATCGCCGGGGTGAAGGTGGCGACCGTGGTGGGCGACGACATCCGGCCCCGCGCCGCCGAGCTGGGGCTGCCCGACGACACCCTGTTCGCCAACGCCTACCTGGGGGCCCGGCCCATCGTCGAGGCGCTCGACCGCGGGGCCCAGATCGTCATCTGCGGCCGGGTGGCCGACGCGTCGCTCTTCCTGGCGCCCCTGGTCCACGAGTTCGGGTGGGCGGCCGACGACTGGGATCGTCTCGCCGCCGGGGTGTGCGGCGGCCATCTCCTCGAGTGCTCCGGCCAGGTGGCCGGCGGCAACTACTCGGGTGCGTGGTGGGAGAACCCCGACCCCTTCCACCCCGCCTTCCCGGTGGGCGAGTTCGAGGCGGACGGCACGTTCGTGGTCACCAAGCCGGCGGCCAGCGGCGGCATGGTGACCTTCGACACGGTGCGCGAGCAGCTGCTCTACGAGGTGCACGACCCGAGGGCGTATCTGAACCCCGACGTGGTGGCCGACTTCACCTCGTTGCGCCTCGACGACCTCGGCGGCGACCGCGTCCGGGTGAGCGGTGTGCGGGGGGCGCCGGCCCCCGAGACCTACAAGGCGTTGGTGTGCCGTCCGGCCGGGTGGTCCGGCGAGGTGGCGGCGACCTACGGCTGGCCCGACGCCGAGGCCAAGGCCCGCGCCGCGGTGCGGTTCCTGCGGGCCCGGGCCGAGGCCATCGGGATGGCCGCCGAGGAGTGGCACGAGGAGTACTTCGGTGCGTCCGGCTTCGGCGGGCCGACGGTGCCGGCACCGCCCGACGGCTGGGAGCCGCCCGAGGTGACCGCCCGCCTGGCCTGGCGGTGCGCGACGGCCGAGGAGGCCGGTCGCCTGGCCCGTGAGGTCGGGGTGCTCGGCCTGTCGGGCCCGCCCATGGTGGCGGGCACCGGCCGGACCCGCGGCGGCCGGCCCAGCCAGCTGCTGGCGCTCGACGCCCTGGCGGTGCCCCGCGAGCTGGTCGACGCCCAGGTGGTCGTGGATCAGGTGGTGGTGTAGGCGCCGCGGTCGAACCGCTCGCCGTCCCAGTGCAGGGTCCACACCGAGCCCTTCGCGCACCCGGCCCGTCCCGTCACCACCATCCCGCGGGTCTGGGCCCGCCGGACGATGTCGGGGATCACGTCGCCGTGGCTGCACAGCGCGGCGGTCACCCCGGCCGAGGCCAGACCTTCGGCCACGGCCCACGACCGTTCGACGTCGGTTCCCTCGGTGAGGTCGCGGTGGGCCACCACCGCGAGCCCCAGGGCGTCGGCCAGGGGCGTCACGGTCTCGAGGCAGCGGCGGTAGGGACTGGACAGCACCTGGGTCACGGGCGCCGCGGTGGCGGCGTCGGCGACCAGCAACCCGGCGATGGCGGCCGCCTGACGGTGGCCGTCGGGGTCGAGGGGGCGGTGCTCGTCGGCGGGGTCCCGGTCGTCGCGTCGACCGGCCGAGCCGTGCCGGATGAGGAAGATCGCCACGGGCGGGGAATCTACGACCTCAGCCGGGCGGTCAGTTCCGTTCGTGCGGCCCGGACCCGTCGGTCGTCGCGCTGCACCTCGATCCGCCGATCGGCGAGGTCGACCAGGGTGGCCACCCACGGCGGCGAGTCAGCGGCCCGTACCAACGACGCGGCCGTGTCCACCACCGTGTCGCGGAGGAAGGCGCCGTCGACCTCGGCGGGCGGATCGGCCACGAGCACCGAGAGCGCCGCGGGCACGGCGCACTTGGTGGCCGTGCGCCGTCGCCCCGAGGTGGCCAGCCGGCGGGCGAGCGCGTGTTCGGCCAGGCCGCCGGCCCACCAGTCGCCGGCCCGGTAGTGGCGGCGGGCCAGCTGGGCCAGGGCGTCGAGGCCGAGCGAGGCGTAGGCGGGAGTGCGCTGGGGTGCCGGCCGTCGGCTGGTGCGCAGCACGTTGGCGACGGCGAAGAACTGCTCGGGGGTGGCGTGCAGCGTCAGCAGCAGGTTCGTCCAGATGTCGGCCGGCGGGGTCAGGCCCTCGTCGTGGCCCTCCGGCACGACGCACAGCACCTGTTCGGCCAGGTCGCCCCCGTGGGGTCGCCAGATCAGGTGGTAGAGGGTCCCGAGGCGGAGCCGGCCCTCGGCCAGCTCCACCCAGAACCCTCCCGTGGCCCGGTAGTCCGCCTGCTGGCCCTCGTCGAGGAGGGCCAGCAGGAGCCGCTCCGCGGTGGCCTGCGCCTCGCGTCGTTCCGTCGGCGTCAGATCGTCGTAGCGGCGGGGAGGGGGGACGTACCGGCCTCCGGCGACCGCACCCTCGAGGAGGTGCGCCGGAGGTGGCCCCGGGACGAAGAGCAGGTCGCCGTCGTGGGGGCCGCCCTGGATCTCGACCAGGTACCCCCGTCCGTCGGGGGTGGCCTCCAGGAACCGCAGTCCGGGGCGGGCGCTCACACCGCGCTCAGCCGCCCTGCACGGGTCGGACCCAGACGATCTCGCCGTCGAGGTCGGGGTCGAACGCACGCACGGGCTCGGTGTCGCGGGCGGTGCCACCGGTGGGCACCGCGAAGGCGAGGCGGCGCTCGGCGTGGAGCTGGCAGAACACGCGACGGGCGTGCTCGATCGAGTCGGCGTCGTGGCGGTCCCAGGTGACGACGGTGTCGCCGGAGCTGTCGAGGATGCGCATGGCGGGCACGGTGGGCTCCCTTCGGTGGATGGTTCGAACGTGCGTTCCCATTACGAACACAGGTTCGACGGCGCGCGCAAGGGAGATCTCGTGCGACCTCGTGCACTTCCGGCCGGTCTCGGTCGCCCGTGCCATGCTGGGCCGATGCCCGCAGGAGCCCGCGCCGTCGTCGGTTCGGTCGTGTGCTCGTTCGCCGCCCTGGTGGTCGGTGCCGGCTGCACCGCCGACCCCGAGGACGGCCCGGCACCCCTCGCCGCGGCCACCACGACGACCATCGGAGCCTCGACCACCACGGTGCCGGCGGTCGACGCGTGCGCCCTGGTCACCGACGCCGACCTGGCCGCCCTCGGCCTGGCCGACGTGTTCCCGGGGCCCGGCCGACCCACGGTCCCGCCGCTCGCCCCCGAGGAGCTGGCCGAGCCGTGGTCGGCCTGCGACCGCTCGGCGGGGGAGGGAGCGGCGACCTTCCTGCGGGTCGAGGTGGCCGGGGGTGCCTCGGCCACCTTCGAGCGGGCGGTGGCCGAGGTGTCGACGACCGCCGAGCCGGTGCCGGTCGACGGCGTCGGGGACCAGGCGGCCGGTGGTGTCCGACCGGGCTGGTACCCCGACGGGGCCGACGCCCGCTCGCTGGTCGTGCTGGTCGGAGGTCGGGTGGTGCGGGTCACCGTGCCCGACGACGGGGTCGACGACGTGGTGGTGGAGCTGGGCCGGATCGCGGCCCGACGAGGCGGAGGTGCCGGATGAAGCTGGCGTTGCGGGAGCTGTGCGGGGTGCGGTCGGGTGACAAGGGCGACATCAGCGACCTGTCGCTGTTCGCGGATGACGAGGCGGCCTACGAGGTGATCCGCCGCGAGGTCACCGCCGAGCGGGTGAAGGCCCACTTCGGCGAGCTGGTGTCGGGTCGCGTCGAGCGACACGAGGTGCCCAACGTGTGGGCGCTGAAGTTCGTGATGCACGACGCGCTGGGCGGCGGCGGCCCCCGGTCGCTGCGGGCCGACAACCTGGGCAAGACGCTGGGCGGTGCGCTGCTCCGCCTCGAGATCGAGGTCCCCGACGAGGTGGCGGCGGCGTCGGCCCGCAACGGCCGCCGCGCCCCGCTGGCCTGACGCGGGTTCAGCCGCGGCGGAGGGCGCGGAGCTCGCCGAGCACGTGGGGGAGCGCGTCGAGCAGCCGGTCGACGTCGGCGTCGGTGCTCGACCAGCCCACCGAGACCCGCAGCGACCGCTCCGCGTCCACCCCCATGGCGGCCAGGACGGGGGAGGGCTCGAGCGCCTCCGAGGAGCACGACGAACCCGAGTGCACGGCCACGCCGGCGCGGTCGAGGCCGATGAGCACGGGCTGGGGCTCGACGCCCTCGAGGCCCAGGCAGACCAGGTGGGGGAGGCGGTCCACCGGATCGCCCAGCACCTCGACGCCCTCGGCGGACCCCGCCCAGGCGACCACCCGCTCGGTGAGCCGTGCGAAGCGGGCGGCCTCGTCGGCCAGCCGGTCGGCCACCGCCCCGGCCGCGGCACCGAAGCCGACGATCGCGGCCACGTCCTCGACGCCGGCCCGCCGGGCCCGCTCCTGGTCGCCGCCCACCACCAGCGGGGTGAGCCGGACCCCTCGGCGCACGACGAGCGCGCCGACGCCGGTGGGGCCGCCCAGCTCGTGGGCCGAGACCGTCATGAGGTCCACCCCGCTGCTGTCGAAGCGGAGCGCCGGGTCCTTGCCCAAGGACTGTGTGGCATCGGTGTGGACCAGCACGCCACGGGCCCGGGCCGCCGCGGCGACCTCGGCCACCGGCTGGAGGGTCCCCACCTCGTGGTTGGCCCACTGGAGGTGGACCAGGCCGGTGTCGTCGCGGATCTCGGCCGTCAGCTCGGCCGCGTCCACCCGTCCTCGTCGGTCGACGCCCACCACCGCCGCCGGACCCCGGGCCGCCCATTCGCGGACCGCCGAGTGCTCGACGGCGGACAGCACGCTGTGGGGTCCCCGGTCCTGCGCTGCGCCCCAGCACAGCGCGGCCACCGCCTCGGTGAAGCCGGAGCAGAAGACCACCTCCCGAGGTCGGGCGCCGACCAGCGCCGCCACCTGCTCGCGGGCCGTCTCCACTGCCACCCGAGCCGTCAGGCCTTCGGCGTGGAGGCGCCCCGGATCGCCCACCTCGCCCCGTGCCGAGCGCTCCAGCCAGCCCACCACCGCGGCGAGCGCTTCGGGACGCAACGTCGAGGTCGACGCGTGGTCGAGGTAGGCCCGGTCGCTCACGGGCGACGTCAGCCCTCGGCGAGGTCGGCCACGTCGGTGACGCAGCGGTCGTCGCCCATCGGCTTCGACGAGGCGAGCGCGACGGGGGTCTCGCCGTAGAGCGCCCCGAGCATCCCCTCGACCATGCCGCGGTCGACGGCGCAGATCACCGGGTGCTCGATCACGGCGTCGCCGAAGGGGCAGTGCTCGCTCACGATCCGGTACTGGTCGCCGTCCTTCTCGGCGTGCGCGGCGAAGCCGTGCGCCGACAGCGCGTCGGCCACGGCGTGGAGGGCCGAGCGGACCGAGCGCTGCCCCGCCGCGGTGTCGCCCATGGCGGCGGCCATGGCCCGGCCGTACTCGAGCCCCACCTCCTCGGCCAGTCGGGTGGCTCGTTCGGTGCCGAGGGCGGCCAGGGCCTTGCCGAGCAGCGAGATGATCACGTCGTCGTGGCGGACGGGCACCTCGAAGGGCATGGCGTCGTGCACGACGCGGTAGCGCTTGGAGGGCCGCCCGGCGCCCGAGGGGCGGGCCATGGTCGTCTCCAGGTAGCCGCCCGCGGTGAGCTTGTCGAGGTGGTGGCGCGCCACGTTGGCGTGGAGCTCGAAGCGCTCGGCCACCTCCGAGGCGGTCACGCCATCGGGCTGCGCGTGCACGAACAGGTAGATCTCGCGGCGGGTCGGGTCGCCGAAGGCCGACGTGATGGCCGAGACCGCCGACGCGAAGTCGGTGGCGTTCAGCCCGGGTCCCGGGGTCTCCGGGGTCGTCGCTACCGGCGGCACGGCAATAGCCTACCGACACCCCCCGAACGCTCCGTGGCCGCCCCGCGCCCGGAGCCCTGAGGACACGAGGACGACATGGCCCTGACCGAAGCCGACGTGATCGAGGCGCTGCGCCCCGTCCACGACCCCGAGCTCCACCGCTCGATCGTCGATCTGGGCATGGTCCGTGACGTCGTCGTCGACGGCGAGGCCGTGCGACTCACGGTGGTCCTCACCATCCCGGGCTGCCCGCTCCGCAACGAGATCGACCAGCGGGTCCGGGGTGCGTTGGCCGGGGCGGGCGCCACCGCCGTCGACATCGACTTCGGGTCGATGACCGACGAGGAGCGGGCCGCGCTGCGCCAGCTCCTCCACGGCGACCCCGCCGCCACCGCCGGGTCCCAACCCGCTCACGGCCACGCCGAGGGCCGGGCGATCCCGTTCGCCTCGCCCTCGTCGCGCACCCGGGTGCTGCTCATCGCGTCGGGCAAGGGCGGGGTGGGCAAGTCGTCGGTCACCACGAACCTGGCGGTGTCGCTGTCGCGCCTGGGCAAGCGGGTGGGCGTGGTCGACGCCGACGTGTGGGGCTTCTCGATCCCCCGCATGCTCGGGGTGGAACGGCCCCCGGTGCTCATCGACCAGATGATCGTGCCGCCCGAGGCCAACGGCGTGGCGTGCATCTCGATGGGCTTCTTCGCCGAGGAGGACCAGGCCGTCATCTGGCGGGGCCCGATGCTGCACAAGGCGCTCGAGCAGTTCCTCACCGACGTGTACTGGGACGAGCCCGACTACCTGCTCGTGGACCTCCCGCCCGGCACCGGCGATATCTCGATCTCGCTGGCGCAGTTCCTGCCCCGGGCCGAGCTCTACGTGGTCACCACGCCCCAGCCGGCCGCCCAGAAGGTCGCCCAGCGCGCCGCCTTCATGGCCCACAAGGTCCGCCTCGAGGTCAAGGGCGTGATCGAGAACATGAGCTGGTTCACCGGTGACGACGGCAAGCGCTACGAGATCTTCGGATCGGGTGGGGGCGCAGAGCTGGCCGAGCGCATCGAGGTGCCCCTCCTGGGTCAGGTGCCGCTGGTGCCCGAGCTGCGGGAGGGCGGCGACGCCGGGCGTCCGATCGCCGTCACCGACCCCGACGGCGAGGCGGCCCGGGCCTTCGCCGCCATCGCGGCGCGGATCGACAAGGAGCTGGCGCCGACGCGCCGCTTCAACCCCGAGCTGAAGATCTTGTAGGTCGTCCAAACCTTCGGAGGGGCCGGATCGTGGAGGGGGATGAGATGGTCCCCGATGCGGTCCTGCACGCCGCGGCGTTCGACGCGGTCGACGAGCTCGCGGCGCCGGCGCGCCCCGGGACCGGTCGGGCCGACTTCGACGCCTGCTTCGCCGAGGCCTACCCCCGCCTGGTGCGCTCGGTGGCCGCGGCCTGCGGCGACGCCGAGCTGGCGGCCGACTGCGTCGCCGACGCCTTCGAGCGGGCCTACGTGCGTTGGTGGCGGATCGGCCGCTACGACGACCCGGCCGCCTGGGTGCGCCGCGTGGCGCTCAACCGGGCGGTCGACCAGCACCGACGTCGAGTGCGCGGACGTCGCGTCACGGAGCTGCTGGCGGCCGGTGAGGACGGCACCGACCCTCGCGACCCCGGCGCGGCGGTGGAGGGTGCCGACCCTCGCCTGGCGTCGGGGTTGGCGGCCCTGCCCGACCGGCAGCGCACGGCGATGCTCCTCTTCTACGCCGAGGAGCGCTCGGTCGCCGAGGTGGCCGCCGCCATGGGCATCACGGCGGGCGCGGTGAAGTACCACCTGCACCAGGGTCGGGCGGGCCTGCGTGCCCACCTGGGGTTGGATCCGGAGGGAGGAGCGGCGACATGAACGACACCCCACGCGACGCGGAGCTGGCGGACCGGTTCGGGGCGGCGGTCGACGACATCGACGTCGTCGCGGCGCTCGACGGACTGGCCCCGCGCTTCGAGCGAGCCCGCCGCCGGCGGCGCCAGACCCTCGCCTCGGGCGCGGCGGTGGCGGCCGTGGCGGCGATGGTCGTGGGCGTGGGCCTGCGCGACGCCGCCCCCACCGAGGTGAGCGTGGCCGGCTCGGGCGGTGGCCCCGCCACGTCCGCCGTGAGATCGACGGTTCCCTCGAGCTCCACCAGCTCCACCGACCCCGGCTCCACCGTGCCCGGCTCCAGCGTCCCCGGCCCCGGCGCCACGGCGCCCTCGGCCGTCCCGACGCCCCCGACCGTGCCCGCGACCTCGCCGTCGGGGCCCACCACCACCCGACCTCGCACCACCACGACCGCCGGCTCCGGGGGAGCCGGTGCCTCGACGACGACCACGGTGGTGGTCGCGCCCGAGCGCCGGACCACCACCCTGGTGGGTGGCACGGTCGTGGTCGACATCGCGGCGCGGCTCACGCTGGTCTCGGCCACCGCGTCGGACGGCTTCGGGAGTCGGGTGGTCCACCAGGAGGCCGATCGCATCGAGGTCCGCTTCGAGTCGGACGCCCACGAGTCGCGCTACGAGCTCCGCCTCGAGGCGGGCGTGCCCACACCGCGGATCGAGGAGCGACCCCGGTAGGAATCGGCCCGCGGACCAAACCATCGGGCCGCACCGGGCGTGTGGGACACATCCGACGACGACCCTGGAGGTCCGCGATGTCCAACCCCGACCACTCCGATCCCACCCGCTCCCGCCGCCTGCTGGCCGGCCTGGTCACCGTGGTCGGCGTGGGTGCCGGCATCGCGGTGCCCGTGATCGCGGCCGGCGCCAGCCGGGGAGCGGACGACCGCCCGGCGGTCGACGGGACGGTGGAGCGGCGCGGCCGCGGCCTCGACGACGCCGCCACCTCGACGGTTCCCACGGTGCCGACGTCGGTGGTCCTGACCGTCCCCACCGTCCCCACCACCGAGGCCACCGTGCCCACGGTCCCGACCACCGTCGCCACCACCACGCCGTCCGGTCCGTCCACCACCGTCGACGACCACGGTCGCCGGCGTGGCGGCCACGGGGCCGATGACGTCGGCTCGACGACCGTGCCCACGGTTCCCCGCGCCGGCGGCTCCTCGCCGTCGACCACCTGGGACGACCACGGCGGCGACCGTGACCGTGACGACCGCATCGAGCCCGGCGACGACCGCGACCTCCGGCGCAGCAGCGACGACGACAGCGACGACGACCGGGGCCGAGGTCGAGGCCGCGGCCGCGGCGGCGACGATCGCGACGACGACTCGAGCGGCCGCGGCTGATCGGTCGGCGCCCGCCGGCGGCCGTCGGGCCGTCGGCGGGCCGTCCCCTACAGTGGCCCCGAATCCATCGACCGGAGGAGCCACCGTGGACGTTCGCATCGGCGTGACCAACTCGATGAGGGAGATCGAGCTCGAGCTGGACGACGCCACCGATCGAGCGGCGCTCAAGGCCCAGATCGACGAGGCACTGGCCGCCGAGGGCGGCGTCCTGTGGATCACCGACAAGCGTGGCCGTGAGGTCGCGGTGCCGGCCGCCAAGGTGGGCTACGTCGAGATCGGCCACCCGGCCGAGGCCCGCACGATCGGCTTCGGGGCCTGACCCGGCGGACGCCGCCCCCGCCGTGGCCGAACGACCGCACCTGCTCGACCGGCGACTGCTGTTCGTCACCGGCAAGGGCGGCGTCGGCAAGACCTCGATCGCCGCGGCGCTCGGCGTCCTGGCGGCAGGGGAGGGCAAGCGCACCCTGCTCTGCGAGGTCGACGCCAAGGGACACCTGGCCGAGATGGTGGGGGCCCCGGCGCTCCGCTTCGAGCCGACCGAGGTCCATCCCGGGCTGTGGGCCATGGCGATGGACACCGAGGAGTCGCTCAAGGAGTACCTGCGGCTCCAGCTGAAGGTGCCGATCCTCAGTCGCATCGGCCCCCTGGCCCGGACCTTCGACTTCGTCGCCACCGCGGCGCCCGGGGTCAAGGAGATCCTGACGGTCGGGAAGCTGGCCTACGAGGTCCGTGAGCGGAACTACGACCTGGTGGTCGTCGATGCCTCGGCCACCGGCCACGTGGTCGGCCAGCTGGCCTCGCCGGTGGCCATGAGCGAGCTGGTCAAGGTGGGCATCGTGCGCCAGCAGACCGAGTGGATGCTCGACCTGCTCACCGACCCGGCGACGACCGGCGTGGTGGTGGTGGCCACCCCCGAGGAGATGCCGGTCAGCGAGACGCTCGAGCTCATCGAACGTCTCGACGCCGAGACCGACATCGACGTGGCCGCCGTGGTGGCCAACCGGGTGCTCCCCGAGCTGTTCGGACGCAGCGAGGAGGAGGTCTTCGACCGCCTCGACGCCCCCGACGGACGGGCGCACCTGGTCTCGGCCACCGGTCCGGCCGCCGAGACCGTGCTCGACGCCGCCCGCCTCGCCGTGGACCTCCGCCGCAGCCGGGCCGTGCACCTCTCGCGGTTGCGGCGCTCGCTCCCCGAGGGGCTCCCGCTGGTCTACGTGCCCTACCTGTTCACCCGGTCCCACGGCATGCGCACCACCCGCCAGGTGGCCGAGCGCCTCGGCGAGGAGCTGCTCTGATGGCGCGCGCCCGGGGCCGGAGCGGCGCCACGGTCGAGCAGCTCGCCGCGGCCAAGGACATCCTCGTGTCGTGCGGGTCGGGCGGGGTGGGCAAGACCACCACGGCCGCGGCCATGGCGGCGGAGGCGGCCGCCACGCTCGGCGGCAAGGTGCTCGTGGTCACCGTCGACCCGGCCCGTCGGCTGGCCAATGCCCTGGGCCTCGAGCAGTTCGGCAACACCGAGACGCCGGTGCCCCGACAGGCGTTCCTCGACGCCGGGGTCGAGCCGGCGGGCGAGCTGTGGGCCGCCATGTTGGACACGAAGCAGAGCTGGGACGACCTCATCCGGATGCACGCGCCGGACGCGGCCACCCGCGATGCCATCCTGGCCAACCCGCTGTACCAGAACATCACCGGGAAGTTCATCCAGAGCCACGACTACGTGGCCATGGAGCGGCTCTACGAGCTCCACACGTCGGGCCGCTACGACCTCATCGTGGTGGACACCCCGCCCACCCGCAACGCGGTCGACTTCCTCGACGCGCCGGACCGCATGGCCGACTTCTTCTCCTCGCGGCTGCTGCGTTGGCTCATCGCCCCGTACCGGTCGCGGGTGGTCTCGATGGCCTCGAAGCCCTTCTACTCGGTGGCCGATCGCATCCTGGGCACGCAGTTCCTCCAGGACATCGCCGAGTTCTTCATCCTGTTCCAGTCGATGTACGACGGCTTCGTCGAGCGGGCCCAGGCGGTGCGACGCCTCATCGAGAGCCCCGTCACCTCCTTCGTCGTCGTCTCGACCCTCGAAGCCGCGCCGGCGCACGAGGCCGAGTACTTCATGCGACTGCTCGAGGACCGGCGCCTGCCCATCGGCGCGCTGGTGCTGAACAAGGTGCTGCCCGAGTCGTTGCTCGACCGCGACGCCGCGGCGGTGGCCAAGCGCCTGGTCGGCGAGGCCGACCCGCTGGCCACCTCGCTGGCCGCCTCGCTCGACGGCGTCGGCGACCCGGCCGAGGTGGCTCGGGTGCTGCGCGAGGTGGGCCGCAGCTTCGCCGACTACCAGGTGGTCGCGAAGCGGGAGGCCGAGCAGCGGACCGAGCTGTCCCGGGCCCCCGACCTGGTGGCCACCGTGCCGTACTTCAGCGAGGACATCGCGGACCTGGCCGGTCTCCTCCGCCTGGGCGACGCCATCTGGCGCTGAGCCCCGTCGGGGGTGGGTGCGGGGCGCCGTAGCATCGAGGCGTGGACGCCGAGGAGGTGCTCGCCGGGGCACGTGCCCGCCTGTCGGCCGAGGAGGAGGCGCACCTCCAGCGGCTCCAGGCCGCCTGGGGCATGTTGGCCGATCTGTGCTTCGGCGACCTGGTGCTCTACCTGCCGCACCCCGCTGGGACGTTCGTCATCGCCAACCACGTCCGACCCACCACCGCCCAGACCATCTACCACTCGGATCTGGTGGGCGAGGTGCGCACCGCCGAGCAGCGGCCGCTGGTGGCCGCGGCGTGCGAGACCGCCGCGATCACCACCGGGGAGATCGAGTCGGCCTGGCTGGGCGAGCGGGTGCGCGTCCAGGCCATCCCCGTGGTGGGCGCCCGACGGGTCCTGGCCGTGCTGGCCCGGGAGTCCGCGGTGTCGGTGCGCTCCCGCCCGGGGGAGCTGGAGCGGACCTACCTGGCGCTCTTCGACCGGTTCGCGGCGATGATCGCCGCCGGTCGCTTCCCCTATCCCGACGAGTCCACCCACCTGACCCACGCGCCCCGGGTCGGGGACGGGGTGGTGGTGCTCGGCGAGGCGGGATCGGTCGAGTACGCGTCGCCCAACGCCAACTCCACGCTGACCCGGGCCGGGGTGGACGGTCCGCTCCTGGGCCGCACGTTGGGCGACGCCGGCTTCGACCCGGCCGCCGTGCGCCAGGCCCTGGTCGGGGGTCGGCCCGCGGTGGAGGAGCTGGACACCGAGCGGGGCACCACGGTGGCCGTGCGCGCCCTCCCGCTGCGGGTGGAGGAGCGGACCGAGGGTGTGGTCGTGCTCCTGCGCGACGTGACCGACCTCCGGGCCCGGGACCGCCTGCTCCTGTCGAAGGAGGCGACCATCCGTGAGATCCACCACCGGGTGAAGAACAACCTCCAGACGATCTCGTCGCTCCTCCGGCTCCAGGGCCGGCGGCTGACCGAGCCGTCGGCCAAGGCGGCCATCGACGAGTCGGTGCGCCGGATCCGCTCGATCGCGCTGGTCCACGAGGCCCTCTCACGCGACGCCGGCGACGACGTCGCGGTGGTCGCCGTCCTGCGACCGCTGATCCGCATGGTGGAGGAGGGGCTCGTCTCGCCGGAGGCTCCCGTGCGCTTCGAGCTGGTGGGCGACGGGGTCGTCGTCACGGCGCCGATCGCGACCGGGCTCTCGGTGGTGGTGACCGAGCTGTTGCAGAACGCGGTCGAGCACGCCTTCCCGCCGGCACGACCCGAGGGCCGGCCGTCGCCGACGGTGGTCGTGTCGGTCCGCCGGGCCGGCGACGAGCTGGTGGTCACGGTGGAGGACAACGGCGTGGGCCTCCCACCGGACCAGGACCTGGCCTCGTCGACCAGTCTCGGCATCTCGATCGTCCGGACGATGGTGGAGAGCGAGATGCGGGGCCGGCTGTCGTTCCGGTCGGCGGGCGCGGCGGACGCCCCGGGTACCGTCGTCGAGCTCGTGGTCCCGCTCGACCCGCCCGAGCGGTGAGCGCCGGCCGGACGCGCCGATCGCCGGCCCGGAGGCCGGCGATCGGTCGAGGTCGTGGTGGCCCGGGTTCGGGCCGGTGGCGTCAGGCGCTGCGGCGCTGGCTGGCGACCCAGGCCCGGCGGAGCTTGCGGCGCTCCTCCTCGGAGGTGCCGCCCCACACACCGGAGTCCTGGTTGGTGGTGAGGGCGAACTCGAGGCAGGGCTCCTTGGCGGCGCAGACGTCGCAGACCGCCTTGGCGTTCTCGATCTGCTCGATGGCCGGCCCGGTGGTGCCGACCGGGAAGAACAGGTCGGGGTCGGTGTCCTGGCAGGCAGCGAGGCTGCGCCAGTCGTCGTTGGCCAGGGTCAGCGAGCGGCTCGAGGTCAGGGCCACGATTCCTCCAGGTGGGAAGGGCGTGCGATGGGAAGCCGGCCCGGCGGGCCAGCGGGGTGTTTCCGGTGCCCGCCGTGGGTGCGGTCGAGCCTTGTGAAATTTGGAACAAGCAGACGGTACCGTCAGGTTACCCGGGTGTAAAGGAAAAGTTCTGAGGATTCGTCAGGAGGCGGCGATGTCGTTGGTCATCGGTCACCGGGGTGCCTCCCGGGACCATCCCGAGAACACCCTGGCCGCCTTCGTGGGGGCCCGTGAGCAGGGTGCCGACTGGGTGGAGCTGGACGTGCGGCGCACCCGCGACGGGGCGCTCGTGGTCCACCACGACCCGCACCTGGCCGACGGGCGACCGATCGCCGAGACCCTGGCCGCATCGCTGCCCGACCAGGTCTGCACGCTGGACGAGGCCCTCCAGGCGTGTGCGCCCATGGGCGTCAACATCGAGATCAAGAACGACCCGAACGAGCCGGGCTTCGACCCCACCGACGCACTCGCGGCCGAGGTGCTGGCCGTCGCCGCGGCCTCCGGCGTGGGCTCGGAGCTCCTCGTCAGCTGCTTCCACCTGCCCACCGTCGAGGCGGTCCGCCGGCTCCGTCCCGACATGCCGACCGGCTACCTGGTGCTGGACCCGACCACGCCCGTCGATGCGGTGCGGGTGGCGGTCGAGGGCGGCCACGCCGCCGTCCACCCGTGGAACCCCTGCGTCACCGAGGCGGCGGTGGCCGCGGCCCGGGCGGCGGGGGTGGCCCTCAACGTGTGGACCGTCGACGACCCCGCACGCATCGTCGAGCTGGCCGGCTGGGGCGTGGACGGCATCATCACGAACCGTCCCGCGCTGGCGCTGGAGGCGCTGGGCCGAAGCTGACGGGCGCCCCGAACGCGGCCCGCGCCCCCGCCCGCCGGAGCGCGGCCAGCACGGCCGGGCCGAGCACCAGCGTCATGGCGACGTTCAACGCGGCTCGGGGGAGGTCGAAGCCCAGCGACGTCACGACGTGGAAGGCCCAGAACCGTCGCAGGTTCTCGGCCAACCCGGCGGTGGCGTCGTAGCTCACCGTGGTGTCCCCGGCGATCGTGTAGGGCCAGAACCACAGGTTCATCACCAGTCCGTAGGCCAGCCCGGCGACCGCGCCGTAGGCCGCCAGCGCCGCCACCTCCCGCCGCCCGCGCCACGCGGCGGGGAGGCAGCCGGCGCCGAGGCCCACCCAGCCCGCGGCCAGCATCTGGAACGGCAACCACGGACCGACGCCGCCGGTGAGGAGCGCCGAGGCGAACAGCGTCACCGCGCCGGCCACCAGGCCGAACCCCCGGCCGAAGACGCGACCGGCCGGCAGGAGGAGGAAGAAGACCAGCTCGAGCCCGGCCACCCCGCCGCTGGCCAGCCGCAGGGCGCAGCCCGCCGCCGCCAACACGCCCAACATGGCGACGGCCTTGGCGTCGAGCGAGCCCTCCGAGAGCTCGGCGCCGACCAGGGCCAGGAGGAGGGGGACGAGCGCGGCCACCAGCCACGGGGCGTCGGCGGCGTGGGCCTCCTGGCCGCTCACCGCGTTGGCCACCAGCAGTGGCCAGCCGAACGCCGCGACGCCGAGGAGCGAGACGGCCGTGATCAGCCACGCCGAGCGGCGGCGCAGCGGGACGGTGGCGGGGCCGCTCGCCGGCGACCGGTCCGCGCTCACGGGATGGCCCCCACGGCGTCGACGACCTCGGCCACGGTCCGCCACTCCCCGGGCGCCATGATCCGGGCCACCTGGGGCGCGAAGGTGGCCGAGTGGCAGGTGACCTCGGCGGCCGGACCGTCGGCGATCACCTCGCCGTCGGCGAGCACGATCGCTCGGGTGGCGCAGACGGCGGCCAGCTCGACGTCGTGGGTGGCCAGCACGACGGTGCGTCCGGCCGCGGCCCGCTCGGCGACGATCCGTGCCAGCAGCGCCTTGGAGGTCTCGTCGACACCGCGGGTCGGCTCGTCGAGGAGGAGCAGTGCCGGGTCGTGGGCGATGACCACGGCGCCGGCCAGCAGCAGGCGCTGGCCGTCGGAGAGCTCGAGGGGATGGACGCCGCCCTCGACCTCCAGGCCCAACCGTCGGGCCGTGGCCGCGGTCGTGCCGCGTGCCAGGCCGCCCTCCTCGTCGGCCAGGGCCAGCTCCTCGGCCACCGTCGAGGCGTAGAGCAGCGCGCCCGGGTCCTGGGGCACCAGACCGACGCGGGCCACCAGGGCCCGCCCCGACAGGGTGTCCGGGGCGATGCCGCCGATCCGCACCGTCCCCGCGGTGGGACGGCGGGCTCCGGCGAGCACGGACAGCAGCGTGGACTTGCCCGCTCCGTTGCGGCCCATGAGCGCCACGACCTCGCCGGAGCGGAGCTCGAGGTCCACGTCGCGCAGGGCGCGCACGGCCCCGAGCTCGACGCGGAGGTTCCGTGCGGTGGCGGTGGGGGCTCCGGTGCCCAGGTCGGTTGCGTCGATGTCGGTGGCCGCGGTGACCGGCGCGGGTCGGGACGGCAAGCGGTCGCGGAGCGGAGCGGCGCGTCGGCGGGCGTCACGGATGGACAGCGGGAGTGGCGTCCATCCCAGCGCCCGCCCGAGGCGGACGACCGGCGGGGCCACCGGGGCGGCGGCCATGGCGGTCGGCGGATCGGCGACGACGAGGTGCCCCGCGCCGTCGATCGTGGCGATCCGATCGGCCAGGTGCACCACTCGCTCCAGGCGGTGCTCCGCCATGACGACGGTCAGCCCGACGTCGTGGCACAGCCGGTGCAGGGCGGCGAGCACCTCCTCGGCGCCGGCGGGGTCGAGGGCCGAGGTGGGCTCGTCCAGCACCAGCAGGCGCGGTGCCGCGGTCAGCACGGCGCCGATGGCCACGCGCTGCTGCTGGCCGCCCGAGAGCGAGTCGAGGCGCCGGTCGCGCAGCTCGTGGAGGGACAGCAGGTCGAGGACCTCCTCCACCCGGCGGCGCATCGCCGCCGGCGCGATTCCCAGGTTCTCCATCGTGTAGGCGAGCTCGTCCTCGACGACGTCCGCCACGAAGGTGCCGGCCGGGTCCTGCCCGACGAAGCCGACCACGTCCGCCAGGTCGCGGGGCGGGTGGTCCCGGGTGTCGCGTCCGCACACCCGCACCGAGCCCTCGAGCCGTCCGCCGGAGAAGTGGGGGACGAGGCCGACCGTCGAGCGGAGCAGGGTGGACTTGCCCGCCCCGGTCGTGCCGATGACCAGGAGCAGCTCCCCCTCGTCCACGGTGAGGTCCACCCGGTCGATCGCCGGCGCGGCGGCTCCCGGGTAGGTCACGGTCACGGACTCGAGGTGCAGCGGTGCGACGCTCATCGGTGGCCGCCCACCGGTGATGCCACGCCGAACGACGGGAGCAGGGCCGTGCCCACGCCCACCACCAGGGCGCTCGTCAGCGGCGGCCAGGTGACGGGGGAACCGGGTGGGTCGACCACGAGCGGCGCCGCCCGAGCCGTCCACCAGACCGCCACCAACGGCAGCAGCCCGCTGGCCGCCACGAACGTGGACCAGGTCGTCCACCGCTCCGGCCGGTAGCGGGTGCGGACCGTGGCCCGGCCCAGCATCCGCAACGAGGCCACCAGGGCGACGGCGCCGCCGAGCACCAGTGAGCCCCCCACGAGGTCGGAGGTGGTCCGGTCGAGCACCGCGTAGGCGCCGACGGCGACCGCCACCGTGCCCGCCACCAGCGCGAGGTCGGCCCGACGTCGTGCGGTGGGCGCCACCGCGGCGTGACGACCGAAGCCCCGGGCGTCCATCGATGCCGCCAGCCGGACGGACCGTGCCAGCGCGCCCTCGAGGACCGGCACGCTCAGGTGCCGCAGGCCGGCCGGCCCCCGAGTGGGGCGGCCCCGGAGGCGTCGGGCCTGCTGCACGGCCCGGGCCGAGGCCACCGCTCGTGGCGCGGTCGAGAGGGCGACCGTCGCCGCCACGCCGACCTCGTGGAGGGCGAGGGGGGCCAGGCGGAGGAGTCGGTAGGGGCTGGTCAGGGCGTTGAGTGCGCCGAAGGTGGTGAGCACCACGGCCAGCTGCATCCCGGACCGGAGCGCGGCGACCAGCGCCTCGAGGGTCACCGGTCCGCCGAGCGCGACGCCGGCGGCCCAGCTCGGCAGCTGGGCCGAGGGCAGCGTGAACAGGACCGTGCCCGACGTCCGGGGTGCGAAGACCACCTGGAGCACCACCCGCAGCACCACCACGACCAGGCCCAGGCGGACGAAGGCGGCGAGGTTGGCGTCCTCGGGACCGCCCCCACGGCGCACCAGCGCGACGACCACGACCACGAAGCCCACCAGGACGAGCACGGCCAGGTTGGTGGTCGACAGGGCGGCGGCGGCCAGGCCGCCGCCCCACAGCCACCAGGCGCCGGTGTGGACCGGACCGGCGGTCACCGCCGGAGCCGGGTACGGCGTGACTGGACCAGCGCGAGCAGGCCGGCGGCGGCCACCACGGCGAGGGCGGCCCAGGCGCCACCGCTGGTCGCGGCGTCCTCCTCCGCCCCCACCGTCGCGGTGTCCGTGCGCGCCGCGGTCGTCGTGGGACCGGCGTCCGGTCCCGCTTCGTCGGTCGCGGCCCGTTCCTCGACGCGACCCGCCACCTCGACGACGGTGCTGGTGGTGGCGCCGGGGTCATCGGTGGCGGGGGACGGCGCGACCGGCGCACCGGTCATGCCGCCGGGGGTGGGCGTCGCGGTCGACGGTCGGGTCGTCGGCGAGGCCGCGGGGCGGCGGGACGGGGCCACGGTGACCACCGGTGCCGGGGCGATGGGCGGCGCGGCGCTCGGCGACGCGACCGCTGTGGGCGATGGCGAGCCGGTCGTCGTCGGGGCGGGGGGCGGCGTGGCCTCGGGGCACGGGTCGCCGTCGGGGCAGCGGCGGGGCGGCAGCTTCCGTCCGCCGAGCGGCAGCAGTCGCCAGCCGTCGACGTCGCCGGCCCGGAGACGCCGGTCGGCCATGCCGATGGGTGCGTAGTTCCACTCGTCGCTGCCCGCCGACGCGGTCCAGTAGGCCCAGTAGCGGTCGCTCGAGTTGTCGACGGCGCACCCGCGGTCGGGCAGGCCGTCGATGGCGCACAGGAACGCCACGAACCTCGCGTCGGTCCTCGGCGGCGGCAGCCCGAGTCGCCGGGCCCGTTCCACCAGCGCGGCCTGGCCGGTGGCGCCGTCGGGGACGCAGAGGTCGGTCGCGGTCGCCGTGGTGCCGTCGTCGACGACCACGCGCACCGCCACCCCGGCGCGACCCGAGGAGTCGGTGCAGGCCGAGGCGCCGGCGGGCGCGGCACCGAGGGCCGGGAGCACGACGGCGAACGCGGCCGCCGCGGCCACCAGCGTGGCCGCGGTCGCGAGCGGTCGCCGACGGGTGCTCGTCATCCCGCGAAGCGCGGCGTGGCGCCGACGGCGGTCGCGGCGGGCGCCGCCGTGGTCTCGGTGCGGCCCGCCACCGCCACCGCCACGGTCGACGTCGTGGTGGTCGCCGGGGTGGTCGTGGTGGTCGTGGTCGTCGTGGTCGTCGTGGTCGTCGCCGGGGTCGTCGTGGTCGTCGTGGTCGGCGTGGGACACGGGGCGGCCCGGCCCACGACGACGGCGCGGCCGCTCGCGGCGATCGCCGCCTGCGCGGTGGCCAGCAGGTTCGGCACCCGCGGTCCCTCACCGAAGGGCGGGAACCAGAAGGCCCCGGCGTCCTCGCCGTCGGTGAATGCGAAGTCCGCCAGTGCGGTGTAGGCGTCGGGCCCGGCCGCCGAGGGCACGGCCGGATCGGCATCGAGGGCGATCAGCGCCGAGATCATGAGCGCGGTGGAGTTGGGGTCCGCCCCCTCGGCGGGGGAGCCCCCGAAGGACCAGCCGCCGGTGGCGCCCTGGCTGGCGCGGGCGTAGGCGACCACGTCCCGACTCGGCGTGGTGCAGGCGGCCCGGAGCCCGATGGCGGCGAGGGCGGTGGAGTTGGTGTCGGGTCCGGTGAAGGTCTCGGGATCGAAGGCGCACGGCGTCGTCAGGTCGACCCGGTAGGCCATCCACGAGCCGTCGTCGCACTGCTGGGCGGCCAGCCAGTCGCGGGCTCGGGGAGCGTCGACGCCGGCGGCGGCCAGCGCGGCCAGCGACAGCCCCTGCCGGTACGCCCCGTCGTAGAGCGGGAACTGCACCCCGAAGAGGCCGGCGTCGGGCCCCGTGCTGCGCTCGGTGGCGAGGAGCCGGGCCACGAGGTCGTTGACCGGCGCCTCGCCCCCGAACGCCCGCGGGTCCCGTCCGGTGGCCACGGCCAGGAGGATCAGCTGCGCCAGGCGGCCCGGTTGGTCGTTGCCGCCGGCGTCGGTGAGGTCGGCGGCGGCCGCGGAGGCGGCGAGGCTCGAGGCCAGCCAGGCCACGGCTCGCTCCAGGGCCTCCGGATGGGAGCCGACGGCGGCCAGCGCGAGGGCAGCCTCGCGGGTGTCGACCCAGCTCGGGGTGGTGGGATCGGACGAGGAGGGCACCCAGCCTCCGGGGCCCACGCGATCGGCCAACCAGGAGGCGGCGGCCTCCGCCGCGGCGGTGGCCGCCGCGGGCGGGGTGCTCGCCGCGCCCGCGGTCGGGGGGAGCACCCAGGCGGTGGCCCCCACCGCGACGGCGGTGAGGAGGGCGGTCCCTCGTCGGAGGCGGAGGTCGGTGCGCATCGTGGTCCCTCGGTGGAGTCGGGACACGACGAGGGCCGGGCGGCCAGCACCCGGGCTCCCGGACCGCATCCCACGGCGGTGGTCGGAGCGGAGGCGGGCCGGTGATCCGACTCGTGGCGCCGGGGCGCCACCTACGGTTGCGGGACAGTGCCGGACTTCGACCGGCTTCCCCGGGAACCGCCTCCCTGGACGGACCACTTGACCACAGCCCGATCGGGGTGGTCAAGGTGCGGGGTTGGGCGTCTCCGGTGCGGTGGCCGGAGCGGTCGCCGGCGGCGGAGCGGTGTCGTCGTGGAACGGCAGGCGCGACAGCATCATCGCCGAGGTCACCCCCAAGCAGATGGCGACCACCTGGACGGCGCCCGCCACCGACACGGCACCGTAGGTGTCGTTCACGAGGTCGAAGACGTTGAGGCCGGTGAAGACGCTCGCCACCGCGTTGAGGCGGTAGCCCCAGCGGACGGGCCCGAGGGGGATCAGCCCCCAACCGGCCAGCGTGAGCACCGACAGCCCGACGCAGTACAGGACGCAGGACACGGTGTAGAGGTGGTCGGTGGTCACGACCGGCGAGTTGGTCACGGCCTGGGTCCCCATGGCGACGAGCAGCAGCGAGTGGGGGAGCGCGAGGGGTCGGACGGGCAGGTGGTCGGGGTGTCGGAGCAGGGTGACCACCACCCACAGCGCCAGCACGCCGGCGGCCAGCTGGGCGCCGACGAACAGGTCGCTGCGCAGACCGCCGTCGCGGGCGACCAGCTCGCTGGCCGGGTCGATGGCCATCGCGCTGATCACCCCGGTGCTGATGGACACGAACACCAGCCGGATCGCCGCCGGCAGCGTCGAGGGCTCGCTCCGGGAGTCGACCACGACCCGGTGCGTCAGCTCCAACGCCGTCGAGCGCCGCTTCCAGTTGAGGAGGCGCCGTTCGGGGACGAGCTCGGCGAGCTCCTCGAAGGTGGCGGCCCGGTCGGCCAGCTCGCCCTCGCGGCGCTCCGCGGGGAGCCCGTAGGTGGCGATGCGGTCGAGCCGCCGAGCTCGCTGGGTCAGTCGGTCGCGCTGGCGATCCGGGCCCACGCCGCCACCGGACGCTTGAGGGCGTACGCCTCCAGCGAGCGCTTCGCCTCGACCCGGCCCTCCTTGGTGAGCCAGAACTCCCGGCGTGGGCGGGAGTCGTCCTCGGGCAGGCGCCAGGCCTGGGCCAGCCAGCCCTTCTCGACGAAGCGAGCGGTGATGCGGTACGCGGTGGCCTCGTTCATGAGCCGGTGGGCGGGATCCAGCTCGGTCAGCCCGGCGAGCAGCTCACCGATGGTGAACCTCTGCTTGCCGCCGGCCCGCATGATGGTGGCCAGCACCCGGTACTCGTTCTCGACCAGACCGCCGTTCGCTCTCCGCATGCCCAAAAGCATAGTTGCTCTCGCCAACTGTCGTGATGCACCGGACGGCTCATTCCGATGTGGGTGGAACCACCAGTCGGAGCGCCTCGGGGTGGTGTCGCAGCTCCAGGCGGTCCACGTCGCCGAGGTCGTCGCCGTCGACCTGGTAGGGCACCGGGCCGTAGCCCTCCACCACCAGCGAGGTGACGTCGGAGCGGTAGTCCACGATGCGGCTGCGTGTGGTGGCGTCGGGGGAGCGCAACGTCTGGAGCAGCAGCCGCAGGAAGGGTGCCGTCGTCATGCGGCGGATGCTCACCACCGCGAGCGGGCGGTCGAGGGACGCGTCGGGGGAGAGGTTGAAGGGCCGGGTCCCGACGTAGGTGTACGGGTTCGTGTTGAGCACGACCGTGAAGTAGCCCTCCTCGATGACGGTCCCGTCGTCGAGGAGCAGTCGGAAGTGGGGTCGTCGGCGGTCGTAGTAGCGGAACCAGGTCTCGAGGCCGGCCCAGATGAAGAGGGGGTGTGACGCCCACCGCTTCAGCTCCGCCCGCTTCTCGACGCGGCGGACGAGCGCGGCGTCCCAGCCGATGCCCGTGTGGAAGAGGAAGTAGCGGCCGTTCACCGAGCCCACCCCGACCCGGCGGATCGACCCGGCGGCCACCGCCTCGAGGTTCGTCAGCGCCGCCTCCACCGGGTCGTCGCTCAGTCCGAGGGTCCGGGCGAAGACGTTGGTGGAGCCCCCGGGGAGGGCGGCCACCGCGCAGTCGGTGCCGACCAGGCCGTTGGCCACCTCGTTCAGGGTGCCGTCGCCGCCGAGCACCATGATCCAGTCCAGCCCGCGCCGGGCCGCATCGAGGGCGAGGTGGGTGGCGTGGCCCCGGCGGTGGGTGTGGGCCACCTCCACCTCGTGGTCCGCCGACAGCATCTTCTGGATGATCACGCGTCGGCGGGCCGTCACCGATGACGCCGACTCGTTGACCACCAGCAGGACCCTCATGGAGCGGACCACGGTAGTGGCGTGACCGACTCGGCCGTTTTGTTACCGCCCGGTGGCTGTTGGCAGACTCGTCGCCATGAACGTCGTCGTCTGTGTGAAGCAGATCCCGGACCCGGCCGACCCGGGTGCGCTGGATCCCTCGACCAACACCCTCAAGCGGGATGGCAAGCTCATCCTCGACGAGTCCGACAGCTATGGCGTCGAGATGGCGCTGCAGCTGGTGGACGCCGCCGGCGGCGGCGAGGTGACCCTCGTCTCGATGGCGCCCAACAGCGAGGTCTCCGGTCTCCGGACCGCGCTCGCCATGGGCGCCGCCAAGGCCGTCCTGGTCAGCGACGACGCCCTCAAGGGCTCCGACGCGCTCACCACGGCCAAGGTGCTGGCCAAGGCCATCGAGCGGGCCGGCGCCTACGACCTGGTGCTCGCCGCCACCGAGTCCTCGGACGGCTACACCGGCACCGTGCCGGAGCAGATCGCCGAGGTCCTCGGCCTGCCCTCGGTGACCTTCGCCAAGTCCATCGCCATCGACGGCGGCACGGCCAAGGTCGACCGCCAGACCGAGGCGGGCTACGACGAGGTCACCTGCCCGCTCCCCGCCGTGGTCTCGGTGACCGCCGGCGTGGTCGAGCCCCGCTACCCCTCCTTCAAGGGGATCATGGCGGCGAAGTCGAAGCCGGTCGACGAGGTCAAGGTGGCCGACCTCGGCCTCGATGCCGCCAACGTCGGCTGGGCCGGTGCCGGCCAGGCCATCGTCGAGGTGGCCGACGCGGAGGCCCGCCAGGCCGGCGAGGTCGTCGAGGACGACGGCGAGGGCTACGCCCGCATCGTGTCCTTCCTGTCCGATCTGAAGATCATCTGAGGGAGCAGCGAACCATGGGAATCTCCAAGATCTGGGTGCTGGCCGAGGCCAGCGGCGGCAACGTCGCCACCATCACGCTCGAGCTGCTCGCCAAGGCCCGTGAGCTGGCCGACACCGTCGAGTGCGTGTACGGCGGGGCCGACGCCGATGCCATCGCCGCCACCCTCGGCGCCCACGGCGCCTCGAAGGTGCTGTCGACCGGCGACCTCGGCGGCCAGCTGGCCGGCGTGCCGGTCGCCGCGGCCGTCGCCGCCGCGGTGGCAGCGGGCAACGGTCCCGACGCCGTCTTCCTGGGCACCACCTACGACGGCCGCGACGTTGCCGGCCGCCTGTCGGTCCGCCTCGACGCCCCGGTGATCACCAACGTGGTCGACCTGGTCGAGCGCGACGGCGGCCTGGCCGGCGTCGAGCCCGTCTTCGGTGGCACGCAGAACGTGATCACCAAGTTCACCACCGACAAGGTCGGCATCTTCCTCATCCGCCCGAAGTCGTTCGCGGCCGAGGAGTCGGGTGGGGGCGCCGCCGCCGTCGAGGCGCTCACGGTGCCCGACACCGGTGCCACCGGTGCGGCCCGCATCGTGAACCGCCACGTCGAGGAGAAGTCGGGCCCGCAGCTCGACGAGGCCGACGTGGTCGTCGCCGGCGGTCGTGGCCTGGGCGAGAAGGACAACTACGCCCTCGTCGAGAACCTGGCCAAGGCCCTGGGCGCCGCCCCCGGTGCCTCCCGCGCCATCGTCGACGCCGGCTGGGTGCCCTACTCGTACCAGGTGGGCCAGACCGGCAAGGTCGTGAAGCCGACCGTCTACATCGCGGCGGGCATCTCGGGCGCCACCCAGCACCTGGTGGGCATGAAGGGCTCGAAGAACATCATCGCCATCAACAAGGATCCCGAGGCCCCCATCTTCTCGGTGGCCGACCTCGGCATCGTGGGCGACGTGCACAAGGTGCTGCCGAAGCTCCTCGAGGCGCTGCAGAACCGCTGAGCCGTCACGTCGAGACGCCGTCTGCGGGCCGGGGCCGGAGCCCCGGCCCGCAGCGCGTCCGGGCGCCGATGCGAGCGTCCTCGAAAAGCGAATGCGACGGGAACTTCTGCCCATGACGCACGGTCCGCACGACCTCTAGGTTGCGCACCCGACGAGCCGGGGGGCCGGTCACTGGAGGGAGTCATCGGTCCCCCGGCGAGTCACCTAGACCAGCGGCCAGGGCACCCGCCGCCCGGTGGGGTCGGTCGGGAAGCGGCGGTGGCCCACCACCAGCGCGATGCGCTCGTCCAACGCCGCCAGCTCGTCGGGGTCGAGCAGGCCACCCAGCTCGGTGGCGATGTCCTCGGGGCGGAGGGCGGTGACCGCGTCGAGCAGTGCGGCGGGGATGGCCTCGCCGGCGAAGTCCCACATCACCGTGCGGAGCTTGGGCTCGACGTGGAAGTTGAGGCCGTGGTCGATGCCCCAGAGCCGTCCGTCGGTCCCCACCAGGACGTGGCCGCCCTTGCGGTCCGTGTTGTTGCACAGGAGGTCGAGCACGCAGATCTGCTCGAGCTCGGCCCGATGGCCCTCCACGCCGAGGACGGTGAAGTAGTGCTCCTCGTAGCGGGCCGGCACGTAGAGCTGGACCGAGCCCACCCCGGCCGGGCCCTGGCGTTCGACGGTGGGGGGCACGACCGGCCAGCCGAGCAGCCGGGCCAGGCGCCACGTGGCCACCTCCCGCCGCCAGAGGCCGGGCGGGAAGTCCCACAGCGGGCGTTCGCCGGCCTCGGGCTTGTAGATCGCCTGGACGCGATCGTCGCCGTCGCGCACGGTGACGAGGAAGGTCCCGTTCGAGCTCCACGGCATCCGCCCGTGGACCGTCACCTCGCCGAGGCGCAGCAGCTCGACCACGCCCGCGTCGTCGGGGCCGACGTTGGCGTCGAGGAGGTCCTGCAGCTCCCGGGAGCCCTCGCCGTCGGTCACCGCCCGCCCATCAGTTCATGCGGGGGCAGAAGTGACCGTCGGCCTCGACGGGGCGCCCGCACAGCGGGCAGGTCGGTCGGCCGCGGGCGACCAGCGCCCGGGCGCCGCTGACGAAGGCCTCGGCCTGACCCCGGGTGAGGGCGAAGCGGGCCTGGGCCGGCTCGGGACCGGTGACGTCGTCGGCCTCGTCCTCGGGGTCCTCGACGACCTCCTCGGCGATCACCACGACCTTGGCCGCCGCCTCGTCGACGGCCACGATCATCGATCCCACGATCCACTCCGGGAGCACCGGTTCGACCAGCTCCGGCATGTGGGCCGGCGCCGAGTCGGCGAGCTCGATGGTGGCGAGCAGGTGGGCGAGGTAGTCGGCCAACAGCGCCACCTGCTGCTTCTCCAGGCGGAGCGAGACCACCCGCGGTCCGGCCACGGCCTGCAGGTAGAAGACGCGCTGTCCCGGCTCGCCCTCGGTGCCGGCGGCGAAGGAGCTGAGCTCGGGGAGGTCGAAGGAGTTGCTCACGAGGGCGCGAGCCCCGACAGGTCGTCCCCGGTCGAGTTGACCGCCAGCACCACCGGGTGGCCCGCCCCGTGGATCACCACGCTCAGGGAGCAGGGCGACACGACGGTCCGCTGGAACAGGTCGAGGTGCACGCCCTGGGCGTGCGCGACCGCGGCCTTGATGGGATCGGCGTGGGAGACGCACACCACCCGTTCGCCGGGGTGGGCCGCCACGATCCGGTCGATCTCGCCGCAGATCCGGGCCTGCATCTCGGGGAAGGACTCGCCGCCGGGGAAGCGGAACGTGGACGGCGCCGACTGCACCGTGGCCCACTCGGGCAGCTTGCGCAGCTCGGCGAGCTTGCGGCCGGTCCACTCGCCGAAGTCGCACTCGAGGAGGCCCCGTGCCACGCGGGGACGCAGCCCCAGCGCCCTGGCGATCGGCGCCGCGGTCTCGCGGGTGCGCTCGAGGGGCGAGACGTAGAGCGCCGCGACCGTCCCCAGCGTGGCGAGCCGCGCCGCGGCGGCCTCGGCCTGGGCCCGGCCGGCATCGGAGAGGTGCAGCCCGGGGGCCCGCCCCGGCAGGACCGATCCGGTGGTGGTGGTCTGGCCGTGCCGGACCAGGACCACCACGGTGGGTCGTGGTGCGGCGGCTCGGGAACGGGACGAAGCGGCTCGGGCCATGGGCCGGTCAACCTACCCCGCCGCGAGTCGCGTCCGGCGTGCGCCAGGATGGCGCCGTGCACCTGCCCGAGCCCCTCGCCGAGCTGGCCGCCGAGGTGAGCGCGTGCCGTCGCTGTCCCCGTCTGGTCGAGTGGCGCGAGGAGGTGGCCCACACCAAGCGGGCGGCCTACGCGGACGAGGAGTACTGGGGGCGCGGCGTGCCCGGGTTCGGTGACCCCGCGGCGCGGCTGGTGGTGGTGGGGTTGGCGCCGGCCGCCCACGGCGCGAACCGGACGGGCCGCATGTTCACCGGCGACCGATCGGGCGACTGGCTCTACCGGGCGCTCCACCGGGCGGGCTACGCCAACCACCCGACCTCGGTCGACCGGGCCGACGGACTCGAGCTGCGCGACGCCTGGATCACCGCGCCCGTCCGGTGCGCGCCGCCCGCCAACCGGCCGACGCCCGCCGAGCGCGACGCCTGTCGCCCCTTCCTCGAGCGCGAGCTCGCCCTGCTGGACGAGGTGCGGGTGGTCGTCGCGCTCGGCGCGTTCGGGTTCGGCGAGGCGGCCCGGCTGCTGGGCGTCGTGGGGCGCCCGCGCTTCGCCCACGGCGCCGAGGTGGCGACGCCCGACGGCCGGTGGCTGCTGGGCTGCTACCACGTGAGCCAGCAGAACACCTTCACCGGTCGCCTCACCGAGGCGATGCTCGACGCGGTGTTCGCCCGAGCCCGTGACCTGGTCGACGGGCCGCGATCGGCCGCCGGGCCGTCCGTCTGACCCCCTCGCCGCGAAATGGGCCGAACGGCCCCTCCAGTGCGGGTGGGATTCCTGCCGACACCTTGGGTGTTCAGCGGCGGGATCCACGGCCGGTCGAGCCCCCGGGCTCGGCCGGCCGATCTCGTCGGGGGCGGCCTCCGCCGCCGCGGCGTCGGCTTCGGCCACGACGGGGGCGGCGACTAGGTTGGCGGGCCGTCGGAACACGAACGGAGTCCCCGTGCTGAGCGCCCCCCGCCTGCGTGCCACCACGCTGATCGTCGCGACCCTGGCCCTGCTGGGCACGTCGTGCGCCGTGACGACGGACGCGTCCGGGTGGGACGACCCCAAGGCCAAGGCCCACTTCCTCGCCTCGTGCCAGGGCGACACCCGGTTGGGCAACGCCACGACGACGGTGGTGCCGCTCGCCTCCGAGGAGTTCTGCGGCTGCGTGTTCGAGGACCTCACCACCAAGCACAAGCTGGCGTGGGAGGACCTGCTCGAGTACGAGCAGCGGCAGGCCGACGCCAAGGAGGGTGAGCTGCCCGACCCGCCGACGCAGGTCACCCAGGCCATCGAGGCCTGCCAGCGGGTCGACGCCGCCGGTCCGACGGTCCCCGACGCCGAGTAGGGCCCGCGCTCAGCGCTTGCGGGGCTCGGGCAGTCCGACCCGGACGCTGGCCTCGGCGCTGGCCGGCCAGCGCGAGCGCGACTTCTCGGCGAGCTTGCGCATCAGCGCGATCGCGCCCGGGTCGCTGTCGCCGGGGCGGGCGATGATCGAGCCGTCGGCGACCATCCGGCTGATGATCTCGCGGCCGAGGTCGGTGCGGACGATGGTGAGGGTCCAGTCGTTGTCCTTGCCGATGCCGCCGGTGGAGATGTCGGCGTGCTCGGCCGCGAAGTCCGGGCAGTGGGTGCAGCCCTCACGGGTCCAGGCGTGGCACTCCTTGAGGTTGATCTCGTGGTAGCTGCCGTCGCGCATCCAGATCTGGAAGACGCCCTTGATGTTCATCTTCGTCATCTCGGACTTGGCCAGCCCGTACTTGGCCCAGAACAGCTCCTCGAAGATCGCGTCGTCGAACGTCTTCGAGCAGAGGAGGCCGATGTTGAAGACGATCGGCTTCGAGATCTTGCCGATCTTGCGGGCCCACATGGTGGGCGGCACCGACGACTGGCAGCTCATGCCCACCAGCGCCAGGCGGGAGTGCCCCGCCTCGAGCGCGGCGTCGAGGGCCAGCGTGTTGGCCGAGTAGGTGTAGCGGCTGCCGGCGCCCGCCAGCACCTCCTCGGGGGTGGCGGCCACCCCGGGCACCGCCTTCCAGTTGTCGGCGGGGTCCACGTAGCTGGTCAGCGCCGCGTCGATGTAGTCGTGGCGCATCGCCCAGATGAGGATGGCCGACACCAGTCCGCCGTCCTGACCCTTGGCGTGGACGTCGTCGTCGGCGGCGCGGGTGAGCAGGATGTCCTGGTAGATGCCGGCCACCTCGTCGTGGTGGCGGTCGCGGGCGAAGAGGTGCTCGTTGGCCTGGTGCTCCCACAGGCGGAAGCGGGGGCACGCCCGGGTGCAGGAGGTGCACCCCTTCTCGCCGTGGATGCAGTTGTCGGGCCCCAGCTCCTCCTCGAGGTGGAACGGCGTGTAGCCCCCGGCCTCGTGGTCGTAGCCGATGACGTCGTGGGGGCAGCTGATGACGCAGCCGGCGCACCCCGTGCACAGGCCGGTGTCGATGACCTCGGCCTTCAGCTGCAGCCACTGGTTGGTCCAGCGCTCGGCCTTGGGCGCGGGCGTGTCCAGGGTGGGGGTGCTCATGGCGGGTCACGATACCGAAGGCCGCCACTACGGTGTCCAAGGTGGAGACATCGGTGGAGGCATCGGTGGGCACGGCGGCGTCGTCGGTTCGGGCCGGCCGGGCTCCTTGGGCGGTGGCCGGTGCCGTCGCCTGCAGCTGCGTGGCCGTCGCGGTGGTCGATCCCACCGAGCACGCCCTGACGCCCCCGTGCCCGTTCCGGCTGGCGACGGGGTGGTGGTGCCCGTTCTGCGGCGGCACCCGAGCCGTCTCCCGGCTGCTCCGGGGCGACCTCGGCGAGGCGTGGCGGTACAACGCGGCGGCGCTGGCCCTGCTGCCGGTGGCGGTGCTGCTGTGGGTGGCCTGGCTGACCCCGGGGCGTTTCGCCCCGCTCGACGCCCTCCGGCGCGCCGCCTGGCGGCCGCGGGTGGCCTGGAGCCTGGCGGTGGCGCTCGTCGGCTTCGTCGTGGCGCGCAACGTCGGCTGGGGCGTCGAGCACCTGCGCTTCCCCGGCGCCTGACCCGCCCCGAACTTCGCCCCGCCCCGCCCCGCCCCGCCCCGCCCTGGCCCCGCCCTTGCCCCGGCACCCGGCGATCCAGGCCCACCGGGCTGCATGCGCACGGGTGGGCCTGGATCCGGCCCCGGCCGGTGACCACGACGCCCTCCTGAGAGCGTCGTCGGTGCTCACCCGTAGGCTGCGCACCGCTTCCCCTCCTGCACGTCCCACCGTCAGGAGCGCCGATGGACTCGGCCCGCATCGCCCGCCACGCCCGGGCCCACCACGGCGTGTTCGACCAGGCCTTCCTGGCCACCGTCGGTGTCGACCCGTCCCGGGCTGCTCGAGAGGTCCGGGCCGGACGGTGGCGCCGCATCCATGAAGGCGTCTACGCCGCGGCCGCCACCCCCGACACCGTCGAGCTCAGGGTCGAGGCAGCGCTCGCTGCCTTGCCTCGCGCCGTCCTCGGCCTCCGCCCGGCAGCCTGGGTGCACGAGGTCGCGTCGACTCCCGCGGAGCTGGACCTCCTGGTGCCGACTCGCTCCCGCAACCGATTGGCCGGTGCCCGGATCCACCAGATCGATCTCCCCGCCCACCACCTCGTGCAGCGACGGGGGTGGCGGCTGACGTCGTTGGAGCGGACGCTGGTCGACCTGGGCAAGGTGCTCGTTCCGACCGTCCTCCAGCGCTGCATCGAGGACGCGGTGCTCACCCGACGCACGACCCTGGCTCGGGTCGAGCGGGTCTTCGCCGAGGCAGCGGCGCCGGGTCGGACGGGGATCGCCCGCACACGGGCGGTGCTGGCCCGCCTGGATCCGTCGCCACCGACCGAGTCGGAGCTCGAGGCGATGTTCCTCCGACTCGTCCGGCGGCACGGCCTGCCCGAGCCGGTGCGACAGGCCGGCTTCGAGTGGCTGGACCGCGGCGCGGGCCGCGTCGACTTCTGGTACCCCGACGCCGCACTGATCGTGGAGCTGGACGGGCGACGGTTCCACCTCCGAGCGGAGGCGTACGAGGCCGATCGCCGACGCGATCGTGTCGCGCTGCGGCAGGGCGTTCGGACGGTGCGGGTCACCCACCGCGATCTGGCCACCGAGGCCGCTGCCATCGTGGGTGATCTCCGTGAGATCCTCCGCGGCGGCGATCCAGGCTCACTGCGGCGGATGTGCACGGGTGGGCCTGGATCGGGGTGACCGGCTCGACTGCGCCCGCAGCGGTTGGCGGCAACCTGACCGGTCGGTCAAGATCGCGGCATGGACCTGACCTACCCGCCCGAGGCCGAGGAGTTCCGCACCGAGATCCGTGCGTGGCTCACCGAGAACCTGCCCGACGGCTGGTTCGACGAGGGCTTCGAGATGACGCCCGACGAGAAGAAGGCCTTCAACGAGGCCTGGACCACCAAGCTCTTCGAGGGCGGCTGGATCTGTGCCACCTGGCCCGTCGAGTACGGCGGCAAGGGCCTCAGCACCATGCAGGGCGTGGTGCTCTCCGAGGAGTTCGCTCGGGCCCGGGCGCCCATGCGGGCCGACTTCTTCGGCGACACGCTCGTGGGTCCGACCATCCTCATGAACGGCACCGAGGAGCAGAAGCAGTACTTCCTGCCGAAGATCCTCGACGGCTCCATGCGCTGGTGCCAGGGCTTCAGTGAGCCCGACTCGGGCTCCGACCTGGCGTCGCTCGCCACCACCGCCGTGCTCGACGGCGAGGAGTGGGTGATCAACGGCCAGAAGGTCTGGACCACCCAGGCCCAGTTCGCCGACTACTGCTTCGTGCTGGCCCGCACCGATCCCGACGTGAAGAAGCAGGCCGGCATCTCCTACCTGCTGGTGCCGATGGACCAGCCCGGCGTCGAGGTACGGCCCATCACCCAGCCCGACGGGACCGCCGAGTTCAACGAGGTGTGGTTCACCAACGCCCGTTGCCCGAAGGAGAACGTGGTCGGCGGTCTGAACAACGGCTGGAAGGTGGCCAACGACACGCTCGGCTTCGAGCGGGGCATGTCGGCCACCACCGGCCACCGGCGCTTCGAGGCCGAGTACCACCAGCTGGTGAAGGCGGCGAAGGCCAACGGCACCATCGACGATCCCCGCATCCGACAGGGCCTGGCGACCTACTGGTCGAAGATCCAGATCCTGCGGATCAACGGCCTGCGCAACCTGACCGCCACCCTCACCGGCAAGCGCGACCTCGGCACGGCCGCGCTGGGGGCGACGAACAAGATGTTCTGGTCCGAGATGCACCAGCGGGCCATGGAGCTGGCCCTCGACATCTTCGGCCCCCAGTCGATGCTGGTCGACGCCGGACCCGAGGACGGCTCGTGGCCCGGGGTGGCCCGGATGGACCGGCGACCGGGCTACCCGGTCAGCCCGATGATGACGTCGTTCTTCTTCAGCCGGTCCGAGACGATCTGGGGCGGGACGTCGCAGATCCAGCGCAACATCGTGGGGGAGCGGGTGCTCGGTCTGCCCCGCGAGCCCAAGGCTCCCGGCGCCTGAAACCGGGCCCGCCATGCCGCGGGTCGAGATGACGAACCGATTACGGTGAGGCGCCGTGCCCTCCACGACCACGCCGCGCCCGCCTGCCCCGGCGCGTCGTCGTCCGCCGTCAGCACCGCCCCGGACCGCGCCCTCCACCCGCCGGCCGACGCCCCGTCAGGCTCGTCGCCGTCGCGTCGCCGTCGGGCTCGCCGCGCTGTTCGCGCTGGTGGCCCTCATGGCGGGGGTCGCCGTGGCCTACGGCCTCTGGCAGTACCACTCGATCGACCGCGTCGCCGTCGAGCTCGACCAGGTGGCGGCGGCGGAGCCGCGCAACTTCGTGATCGTCGGCAGCGACACCCGTGAGTCGCTGGGCAAGGGCGGCGCCGACGACGGCGCCATCTTCGGCGACGGGACGGACGTGCCACCCGCGGGGCGGCGGGCCGATTCCATCGTGGTGGCCCGACTGGACCCCACCGATGCGTCGGTCGAGCTGCTCTCGGTGCCCCGCGACCTGTGGGTGAGCGTCCCGGGCGCCAAGGACAAGCAGCGGATCAACGCCGCGTACAACCGCGGCGCGCAGACGCTCGTGGACACGCTCCAGGACGCGCTCGGCATCCCCCTCCACCACTACGTCGAGGTCGACTTCGCCGGCTTCAAGGAGCTGGTCGAGGCGCTGGGCGGCGTGCCGATGTACTTCGACCGTCCGGTCCGTGACCGCAACTCCGGCCTCGACGTGGCGCGGAAGGGGTGCGTGACGCTCGACGGCGTGCAGGCGCTGGCCTTCGCCCGGGCTCGTCACCTCACCTACAGCACCGGCACCCGGTGGACGACCGACCCCACCGGGGACCTCGGCCGCATCACCCGACAGCAGGTGTTCATGCGCCACGCCATGCAGAAGGTGGCGTCGCTGGGGCTCGACGACGTCGGCACCCTCCGGGTCCTGGTGGGCGTCGCGGTGAACAACGTGAAGATCGACGACCGGCTCTCGAGCGGCGACCTGCTGGACCTGGCCCGGAAGTTCTCCGCCTTCACCCCCGACAAGCTCGTGACCCATCGCCTCGAGACCGAGCCGTACCGGACCAGCGGTGGGGCCCAGGTGGTGCGGCTGGACTCCACGGGCTCGGAAGGGGTGCTGTCCATCTTCCGGGGTGAGGCGGCCGAGGACGGCGGTGCCCCCACCGCGCCCGCGCTGACGCCGTCGCAGGTGACCGTCGACGTCCTGAACGGCACCGCCACCAAGGGCCTGGCCCGCGACGCGGCCGATCGCCTGGGTGCGGGCGGGTTCCGGATCGGCGTCGTCGACAACGGTGACCCGGTCGGCGGCACCGTGATCCGCCACGCCCCCGACGCCGCGGCTGCGGCCGAGCTGGTGGCCTCGCGCATCACCCCGCGTCCCGCGGTGCAGGAGGTGGCCACGCTCCCGGCGGGCACCGTCGAGCTCGACCTCGGGTCGACCCTCGGGCGGGTCGCGCCGGCCCCGCCCGGTTCGCCCACGACTCCGCCCGGAGCCGGTGGGCCGCGGGCCTCGGTCGGCGGGACGTCCGGGGCCGGCGTCGGTTCGTCAGCACCCACGACGACCTTGCCGGCCTCCAACCCCGAGCCGGTGATCGGCCTCCAGATCGGGGATCCGCCGCCCGGGGTCCGCTGCGGCTGATCCACCACCTGCTCCAGCCCGGGGCGCTCCGGTGGCCCGACGATCGGACCGATCTGCTGGCGGTCGTCAAGGCCTGGTGAGCGCGCTGGCTTAACGTTCGGCCGGTGGATCCCATCCCCGCCGTCCTCGAGGCGACGATCCGAGCCCGGCTGCGGGAGCGCCACACCCAGGGTCTGGCGCTGGCCTGCTTCGACGCCGACGGCATCCGCTTCGCCGGTGGTGTCGGCGACGCCGACCTGGCTCGGCGTGAACCGGTGACTCCCCGGACCGTGTTCCGGGTGGCGTCGATCTCGAAGCTGTTGACGACCACGCTGGTCCTGGCCGCGGTCGACGCCGGGCTGATCGACCTCGACGAGCCGGCGAACCGGTACCTGCCCGCCGACCTCCGGATCACCGGGGTGGACGGCGAATCGGCGACGTCTCGGGTTCGCACGTTGCTGTCGCACACCTCGGGGCTCCCCGCAGGAGCTCGTGGTGCCGATCTCGGCAACCCGGCGCTCACCCGCATCGCGAACGCCGCGCCGCTGCGGTCCCTCACCGACGCCATCTCCGGGCTGCAGCTCGTCCAGCGGCCGGGTGAGCGGGTGATCTACTCGAACGTCGCGTTCAACGTGGCGGGCTTCATCGCCGGCCGAGCCTTCGATCAGCCGTTCGAGGAGGCGGCACGAACCCTCGTGCTCGAACCCCTCGGCATGACCGGCGCAGCGTTCACCCCGCGCCGGGTCGGTCCGGGCGTGGCCACGCCGTACGGCTCGATCGTCCCGCCGGGCGTGGGGGCGAAGCCGGCGGACCGCGTGCGATTGGTCGCCACCCCGATGGGCGGACTGACGGCGAGCGTGCTGGATCTGGCGCGCTTCGGCCAGATGGTCCTCGACGGGGGCGAACACGACGGTCGGCGCGTCGTGAGCACCCAGGTGCTCGCAGCCGCGACCGCGTTGAGCGTCCGGAACCATCCCGAGCTCGAACAGGGCTACGGCTTGGGGTTCAAGGTCCGGACCTGGCGCGGCCGCACGATCATCGGCCACGACGGCAACATGCCCGGCGTCGCGACCCAACTCTGGCTGGCACCCGAGGACGGCCTGGGGGTGGTGGTGCTCACCAACGGCTATGCCCTGGCCGTGCCCCACGAGATCGCCGCCACCGCGATGGAGCACGCGCTCGGACTGCCGCCGGTCCCGCCGCCCGGCCCTCCCGCAGGCGTCGGGGCATGGGAGGAGTTCGGCCGACGGGTCGAGGGCAGCTACGAGCTCCAGGACTCGCAGCTCGCCGGGCTCGCCGGATGGGTCGCCAACCTGGTCGCGAAGGTCCGCCTCCGCCACGAGACCGCCGGCCGGCTCCGGCTGGAGGGCAACCCGGGATCCGACGGTCCGGTCCTGCTGTGGCCCGACGGTGAGCTCGGCCACTACCGGGTCGACGGCTCCGTCGACCCCGGCGCCAACGCGTTCATCGAGGAGCGACCCGACGGTCCTCACCTCTGGCTCACCCACGCCACCCACCTGCTCCGCAGGTAGTGCCCGAGCCGGCAGTGCTGAAGGCCTGGTGAGTGCACTTGGCAGGACTTTGCTCGAACCTCGAACTGCTCGAGTGAGCCGCCGTCGATGATTCGCGGCGAAGGGTCGTCCTGGCATGCGGAGATCGACTGCCGTCAAGAGCGATGGCTCCGAGACGACTTCGACGATCTGGCACAGCGCTGATCGGTCAGTCGATCGCGGCGAGGATCGCGAGGCCCAGGGCGATGAGGGCGAAGAACCCGCCGACGCACAACAGGCCGACGCCGAGGCCGATCGGGGATCCCCAACCAAGCGTCGTGGTCCGTGGATCTCGCTCGGACCCGTCGTGGTGGTCGTGCACGGTCACCGCCCCTCGTCCCGCGATTGAGTCGGGGCGGTCACGCGTTCACCAGCCGGCGCTCCTCGAGGGCTTCGAGTGCTCCGGCGTCGCGGCGCCGGGCGAAGGTCAGCAACCAGATCGTGAAGCTGAGCTCGGCGACGACGGACGGGACTGCGACGATGCTCGTGAAGGTCGCGGCGTGGTCGGCGTAGGTGGACATGAGGGAATACAGGGTGGTGTCGACGACGTATGCGCACCCGGCGATGCAGAGGACCGCTCCCATCCAGCGAGCTGCGATTCCGGAGCGGACGATCGTCGCTCCGACGATGAGGAGGTGGATGCCGAAGCAGATCAGACCGACCAGCCAGGTCGCGTTGAACGCTTCGAGCGCCAGGAGCGTGTGCGCCTCGCGCTGGCCCTGTCCCAGCGCGGAGAGGTCGGAGGACCCGCCGAGCAGCTGCAGCACGAGGAACAGGAAGACGCACGCCACGCCGAGGAACACCGTGTAGACGATCCGGAACCAGGCGGCGAGCTGAGCGGCCGCCGCGCCGACGGGACGGAACAGGCGCTGGAGCGCCCAGGCCACGACCACGTCGATCACGAAGACCGCCAGGAACGCGACCAGTGCGAGCCGGAGCAGCGTCTCGTCGGCGACGAGGTTCGCGAAGGTCGCAGACGCATCCTCGGGGTCGACGAGACGAACTCGCACGAAGAAGTTGGCGAAGATGGCGAGCGCGAAGAGCGCGGCGTAGCCGAGCCCGGCGATGAGTGCCGCTCGTGCGGCCGTCGGCTCGGGCGACGTCCGGAGGCGGATGGTGGATGTGGGGTCGTTCATTCGGTGTTCCTCTTCTCTCGTCGTTTCTCGGACGTGCCGCCCGTCACCGGTCGGGTGTGGCCTGGACGACGGCCTTGCCGGGGATGCGGCCCCGGACGAGGTCGTCGACGCCGACCGGCGCTTCCGCGAGCGGGTAGGTGCGTTCGACCGCGGCGACCAGATCGCCTGCGGCGAGCATCCGCCCGAGCTCGGCGATGTCGTCGCCGCGCTCCTTCGCGATGAACGCGGTCAACCGTTGCGGAACCGCAAGGGACAGGAGCGCGGCCCGTAGCTGCCGGCCGGCGCCGCCGGTGAGGACGTTGCCGTCCTCGCCGCCGACGATGACCAGCGTCCCGTCGCGTTCGAGGGTCCGACGCAACCGTCGCAGGCTGTTGCGACCGCCGACGTCGATGATGACGTCGTACCGCCGTGAACCGTCGAGAGGGTCCTCGCTCCGGTAGTCGATCGTGTGGTCCGCGCCGAGGCCGAGCACGAGCTGCGCCTTCTGTGCGCTCGCGACGCCCGTGACGCTGGCGCCCGCAACGTGGGCGAACTGCACGGCGAAGCTGCCCACGCCGCCAGAAGCCCCCAATACGAGCACCCGTTGACCGGCTCGGACCTTGGCGACGTCCCGCACCGCCTGCATCGCGGCGAGGCCGGACACGGGGGTCGCCGCGGCGTGTCGGAAGTCGACGCGTGCGTCGAGAGGCGCCAGCTTCTCGGCCTTCGCGACGGCGAACTCGGCGAACGAGCCGGTCGCGATCCCGAACACGGCGTCGCCGGGACGGAAGCCGTCGACTCCAGGTCCGACGGCCGCGACCAGTCCGGCGACGTCCATGCCCAACACCGGCTGCTTCGGGCGGAGCACCCCGAAGCCGACGAGACGGGCGACGAGAGGCCGACCCGTCCCGAGGTGCCAGACGCCTCGATCGATGCCTGCGGCACGCACCTCGACGAGGACTTCCGCCGGCGCCGGAATCGGGACCGGTACCTCGGCGAGTCGCCAGGTGGACGGATCGCCGTATCGATGTCGGACGACCGCACGCATGGTGCCGGTCGCAGACCCGAACGGAACGTCGGGGAGCGGCTCCGCCGTCGAAGAGTCGTCGGTTGGCGCGCTCGAATCCGGAACTGATGCGTGCATCTCTCCTCCCTCTGCCGCGCGCTGGCGAGCGGCGGCGCGGCGCATCTCTGATCATCGAGCGTTCAAGTGCTCGACGTGTGACGATCTCGTGCGTTCTCGGCGCGCGATCAGTGCCGCGCGACGAGCGAGCGCAAGGTGTGAACGGTCAGCGCAGCCGGAACTTGGACCGGTACTCGGTCGGGTTGATCCCAACCACCCGCCGGAAGCATCGGGCGAAGGTCTCCGGGCTCCGGAACCCGCACCCGCGTGCGATCTCCGACAGGCCGTGGTCGGTTCGCTCCAATGCTCGCCGCGCCGCATCGATCCTGGCGTGTTCGACGTATCGGCCGGGGCTGATGCCGACCTCGGCGACGAACAGGCGGTGAAAGCTGCGCTCGCTCATGTGGAGCCGATCGGCCAACGCCCCGACCGAGAGGTCGGCGTCGGGGTGATCGGCGACGAACGCCATGACGTCGGAGATCGTCGGATGCTCGGATCGTTGCGCTGCAAGGTGGGTGCTGAACTGCTGCTGGCCCCCCGCGCGCTCCAGGTACACGACCATGTTGCGGGCGACGCCGCTGGCCACTTCGCTGCCGTGGTGCGAGCGCACCAGCTGCAGCGCCATGTCGATCCCGGCGGTGACGCCGGCCGAACTCCAGACCCCGTCGAACGAGAAGATCCGATCGGCGTCGACGGCGACGGTCGGGTGACGTCGGACGAGGTGTTCGGCGAGCGCCCAGTGGGTCGTGGCGGTGCGGCCGTCGAGCAGGCCGGACTCGGCGAGCAGCAATGCCCCGGTGCAGACCGAGCCGACCTCGTCGCTGCGGGAGGCGAGCTCGCTCAACGCCCTGACGAACGACTCGTCCTCGGCGAGCGGCAACACGTCGAGGCCCCCGGCGACGAGCAGCACGTCCGGGCGCAACGCCGGGTCGTCGATGCTGCGGTCGGCCACGAGCGACGGCCCCGCAGCGGTGCGCACGACACCACTGTCGAGTGCCACGAGCTCGACGGAGTACGGCGCGACCGGCTCGCCGGTCGTGCCGACCACGTAGTTCGCGAAGTAGAAGACATCCGCCGGACCGAACACGTCGATTCCTTGAACCCCGTCGAAGACGACGATCGCCACCGTTCGCTCTCGCACCCGGCCATCGTCTTTGGCCATGGTCGGACGAGTCAACCGGCATTGCCGATCGCTCGCCCCGTCAGCGGGCTGTTCGTCGCCGTGACCTCAGAGCGTTCCGGTGCCCAGAGCAACTCGACGCCGGAGAGGACGTACCAGACGATCATCCCGAGGCCGAAGACCGCTCCGAGGTCCTCCAACGCCGGCACCACCGTGAGCAGCCCGGCGATCCCGGACGCGATGCCGACGTATCCGACGACGCGGCCCATCGCGCCCGCCGAGAGTGCGAGTGCGCTCACCGTCAACACCCACAGACCACCGACCAGTTCGTTGCCACCGCCGATCCCGCGTTGCACCGCGTCGAGCGCGGCCCACACCGTGACGGCCCGATCCGGCTCGGACTGTTGGAGGTCGAGGACGGTCGTGAAGCCGACGTTGGTGATCATTCCAGTCGCGAGGAGCAGCCCCGCCCAGATGGTTCCGAGGGCCGTCTGCGAGCGAACCAGCGTGGGATGGTGCGAGATCAGCCGGTCCCTCAACGCGAGAACGAGCGGGATGGTCGCCAGGGCGAACACGACGGTGACCAGCAGGTTCCACGCGCGGAGCGCGACCTCATGGTCGACCAGGAACCGCACGGCGTCCGCCGGAGCATCGGCCGTGGTGTAGTCCAGCAGCATCGTGGCGTACATCACGAGACCTGCAATGAACGCCCCGGCGCACACGAAGGCGCCTACCCCTCCGGCTCGTCGCATCGATGTCATGTCGTCCTCCTCGTGAACGATCGGCCCGGTACCGGTGCGGCCTCGGGCGTTTTCGTCATGGTCGACCACGGAGGTCGCGGCGCCCAGGTCTCATCGCTGACGATTCCTGCCAGCTCGCGTCGAGGACGTCATGGGCCGATTCGCGGGGCGCGCTCGGCAAGTAGGGACCTGTTGTGGCGCTCGGCGTACATCGGGAACGGCCGGACCCACTCCGGGCGGCAGATCGCTGGCGCCGCGACCACGCGATTTGCGAGGGTTCGAGCAAGGCCGCCCGAGGATCAGATTTGTGCACCTGGCAGGACTTTGCTCGAACCTCCCCAGCGACGTCGAGTGAGGCTGGTCCGGACTGCGCCAGCGGAGCGAACGCTTCCACAAGTCGACGATGGTGGGACCTACGGCCCTGGCGAAGGCCGACATAGGCAATATCATTACCTATGTGTCGGATGAGCTGACCCCGGTCGACGTAGAGCTGTTCGGCTCGCTGTTCGTATTCATGCAGCAGGTCTCCGAACAGGTCGACCAGCTGCTCGGCCCGCTCGGGCTGACGAGTCGGCAGTGGCTACTGCTCGGGGTGTTGGACAAGGCGTTTCCGGGTTATGCCCCGACAATCGCCGAAGCGACGAGCGTGTTCGGCACCTCTCGCCAGAACGTGAAGCAGATCGCGCTACAACTCGAGCGCCGCGGCTGGCTGCGGTTGGAGACCGACACAGTGGATGGGCGGGCGCGACGTCTCGTGCTCACCGACAAGCTCGCGGTCTTCCAAGACCCAATCGTCCAATCGGACCAGGCGGCGTTCATCCTCGCTGTGTTCGGTGGGCTCACGGCGCGACAGAGGCAGACGTTCTTGACCCTGGTGACCACGTGCATGGGCCACTTGGCGGGCCCGGCCGATACGACAGGAGATGAGGCACTCCCATGAATCCTTCACAGTCCCTAGCCGGCCCTCGGAGTTCGTCTCAGCCAGCGCCGGTCGATGCAAGGCCACACGGAGCGACCACCGGATCGGGTGAATCGACCTTGTCGCGTCGTTCGCTCCTCCGCCGTCTCGGGATCGGCGCTTCGGTGGCCTTCGTAGCTACCGACGCTGCGATCGCCTACCGGGCCTACGACCAGGGCGTGCTGGCCGAGGAACGTGGTCCGGCATTCGACGCCTGGACGGCGTGGCGCGCCGGCAGCGACACACTGTCGATGGTTGGGGCTGCCGTGCTCGCTGCCAGCGCACACAACACTCAGCCATGGCGATTCGCCGTTCTCGACGACCGAATCGACCTCTACGCCGATCTCAGCCGAGCGACCGGTGCCAACGACTCGCTGAACCGAGAGTTCGACGTCTCACTCGGATGCGCACTCGAGAACCTGGTCCTCGCGGCCGGCGCGCGCGGTCGTCTCCCCGAGGTCGAACTCGTCCCCGATGGGCGCGGCGATCGCGTCGCCTCGATGCATCTGCGACAGGGAGCTGTGGTCAACGGCCCGCTCTACCAGGCGATCGGGAGTCGGCACAGCAACAGGTCCGAGTACCGTTCGGACCCGGTTCCCAGCGGGAACCTCGCCGCCATGGCCGACCTGGTTGACGACTCCGTCGCCCCGGCGCGGTTGGTCTGGCTCACAGATTCACGCGACCGACGACGGTTCGCCGACTTGTTGGTCGAAGCGACACGGGCCCACGTCGCCGACGACGAACAGTCCAAGGCGTCGTTCGCCTGGTGGCGCAGCGATTGGGATGACATCCAGCGTCACAAGGACGGCCTGACGATCGATGGCGTGGGGCTGCGCCCGTTGGTGCGAACACTGGGCAAGCTGCTGCCTGCGACCTCCCGAGACTCGGCGGACCACACGTTCATCGATCGAACGGTGCTCCAGGGGCGATCGGCGGCAGCGTTCGGTGCGATCGTCGTCGACGACCCCGCCGCACGCGAGGAACGACTTGCCGGTGGTCGGCTGGCCCAGCGACTCCATCTGTGGTGCGCGGCGCACCAGCTCGGTTTCCAGTACATGAACCAGATCACCGAGCGCATCGACCGCGACCACCAGCTCGGGCGCGGCGCGCGGTTCGAGGCGCCACTGGCCGATCTGGTCGGCGACGGGGCTCTTGTCGCGTTCCGCGTCGGCATCCCCACTGTGGCGGGCATGCGAAGTCCTCGCCGCCCAACGGCGGAGGTGTTGCGATGAGCCGCAAAGACAACGCCTCCCGACGCGTGGGGTTGGCCGCCGCGATGCTCGGTGTCGTCGCCGGTGTCGCCGAAATCGTTGCCGGCACCGTGGCCTGGGCCGGCAACAAGAACGACCCGACCACACTGGGCTGGGTGACGATCGGGCTCGGCCTCCTGGTCGGCTCAGCCACCTTGGTCGCGGATCGCACGCTCCGGCCGAGCGCACAACTCGGATCCGTGGCGACGTTGCTCCTGTGCGCCGTGCTCGGCCTCACGACCGCCGGATTGGCGTGGATCCCGGCCGCAGCCGGCGCGACGGCCGCCAGTGCACTCATCACCCGTCAGGCTCGGCCCGCAGGCGCGTGGCAGGCGGCGATCCGTACACAGTGGGCTTCCGCGCTCGTGGTCGTGCTGGCGCTGATCTACTTGGCGTTCGGCGTGGTCGCCCGCGATCTGGTCGGTTTGCTCGGGATCTCGGGTGCCGGTCTGGTGTTCGCAGCGTTGGCGATGCGTTATCGATCGCCGCGAGCGGCTGCCGTCGCCTTGGTGGTCGCCGCGGTGCCGTTCGCCGCGGCGACAGCGTGGACCGTGGTGACTCCACTTACCGTGGTGCTGATGCTTGCCATCGGACTTCCCCATGTGCTCGGAGGTCGAGCGGCCATCTCGTCCGCCGGAGGGACGTTGTGAGATCACTCGTGCGTAGAGCGGTCGGCGTGCTCGTGGTCATTCACGGTCTCATTCATGTGATGGGCTCGCTGGAGGGATTCGGGTGGGCGCGCCTGTCCCGTTTCACCGAGCCCATCACAACCGTTGGAGGTTTCGCCTGGCTGATCGCTGGGGTCTCGGTCGTCGCCTCTGGCGCGATGCTCATCTCAGGAGCTCGCGGATGGTGGGCAGTCGCGACGGTGGCGGCGCTCGCTTCGCAGTGCGTCATCACCACCTCTTGGACTGATGCCAAGGCGGGCACCGCGGTCAACATCGTTCTCCTCGTCGCCGCGATCTACGGATTCCGCGCGCATGGTCCGACCAGCTACAGAGCACAGTTCCGCCGACTCTCCAACCAGACGGTAAGTGCCGTCGCGGCGTCGTCGGGATCCCCCTCCGGACCAGTGACGGAGGCTGATCTCGAGCACCTGCCACCACCAGTCGCCGACTACCTGCGAGCGGTCGGCGCGGTCGGGCGTCCTCACGTGCTCGGGTTCCGCGCCGCGATCCGTGGTCGCATTCGCAGCGGCTCCGACCAGCCCTGGATGCCCTGGACCGGCGCGCAGGTCAACACATTCGGCAGCGCGCCCAGCAGGGTCTTCTACATGGACGCGACCATGAAAGGTTTGCCCACAGATGTCCTGCACGCGTACGTCGGCCCAACTGCGAGGATGCAGGTACGGCTCGCGTCGCTGAAGACCATCATCGACGCCAGCGGGCCGGAGATGGACCAAGCCGAAACGGTGACGCTGCTCAACGACATGTGCGTCCTGGCGCCTGCCGCCCTGGTCGACGCACGAATCGAATGGACTCCAGTCGATGATCACCGCGCGCTGGCGACGTTCACCAACGCCGGTCACAAGGTGAGCGCAACGCTCACCTTCGATGACGATCACGAATTGGTTGACTTCGTATCCGACGACCGATCCGTGTCGTCGCGTGACGGGAGGTCCTTCAGTCCCCAGCGATGGTCGACCCCAATCGCCGACTACCGCAGCTTCAACGGCCGCCGAGTCGGTGCGTTCGGCCGCGCGCAGTGGCATCCGGCAGACGAGCCGGCCTTCGACTACCTCGAGTTCCACGCGGACGACATCAGTTACCTCGAGGCCCCGGCCCCGCGCGCGTAAACCGGAAGTCCCACTTTGATCTCGAGAAAAGGCATAGAGCTGTGGCGAACGTGTCCGTCAGAGACGACACCTTGGTGGTGACCATGGAAGGCATCAGGAGGGTTTGGACACTCAAGAGCGAACTCACCATCCCCCTCGCGCACGTCCGCGAGGTGGTCGCTGATCCGGGCGTTCGCGATTGCTTCCCGACGATGACCGAGAAGCGCCTCGGGACGAACCTCTACCACCGGTACTACGGCGGCACGTTCATGCAGGACGGTGACCGAGTCTTCTGGGACGTTCGCCAACCAGACAAGGCGATCGTCATCACACTCGACAACGAGGACTTCGAAAGACTCATCGTCGAAGTCGACGACCCGGACTCCGACGTGGCCCTCATCCGGGAGGCGCTCGTCGGCCGGTAGCCGGCGAGCCACCGAGGCCAACTTGGGTGGTTGCTCGCGCGAGGGAGGTTCGAGCAAGCCCTCCGACGGTTCAGATTTGTGCCCTCGGCAGGATTCGAACCTGCGCTCCCGGCTCCGGAGGCCGATGCTCTATCCCCTGAGCTACGAGGGCGGGGGCGTCCCGGCGCGAGGCGCCCGGAGCGATCGGTCACCCTAGCGCAGCCGGTACCATCGCCCGACGCCGACCGCCCGGAGCCCCTCGTGATCCGCCAACAGCTCGCTGCCTCCCTCCGCTCCCACCTCGCCGCGCTCGGCGTCGAGGTGGACGAGGTGCACCTGGAGCAGCCCGCACGACGCGAGCACGGCGACTGGTCCACCAACGTGGTCATGGCCAACGCCAAGCGCCTCGGTCGCAACCCCCGCGAGCTGGCCGCCGAGCTGGTCGCCGCCCTGGCGACCGACCCACCCGCTCACGTGGAGCGCGTCGAGATCGCCGGGCCGGGCTTCGTGAACTTCCACCTGGCGCCGACGTGGCTCCACGACGTGCTGCGTGTCGTCGTCGAGGCTGGCCCGGACCGCTACGCACGCTCGGAGCTCGGCGCCGGTCGTCGGGTGCTGGTCGAGTTCGTCTCGGCCAACCCGACCGGCCCGCTGCACGCCGGCCACGCCCGCGGTGCCACCTACGGCGACGCCCTGGCCCGCGTGCTCGAACGGGTCGGCTACGAGGTCGACCGCGAGTTCTACATCAACGACCGGGGCACCCAGATGGCGAAGATGGGGGCCTCCATCGAGGCCCGGGCCCACGGCCAGCACCCGCCGGAGGACGGCTACCACGGCGAGTACATCACCGAGTGGGCGGCCGACTTCCCGCTCGACGCGGACCCCACCGAGCACGGCTACGCCAAGGCGCTCGAGGACCAGCGCGAGGTCCTCGGCCACCTGGGCATCGTCTTCGACCACTGGTTCAGCGAGCGCGAGATGGTCGAGTCCGGCGCCATCGACACGACGTTGGCCGACCTCCGGGCCCACGGCGCGGTCTACGAGGCGGACGGGGCGGTGTGGCTGCGCTCCACCGACCTGGGCGACGACAAGGACCGGGTGCTGGTGAAGTCCGACGGCGAGTTCACCTACCTCCTGCCCGACATCGCCTACCACCGCGACAAGTACGAGCGGGGCTACGAGCTGCTCATCGACGTGTGGGGCGCCGACCACCACGGCTACATCCCGCGCATGAAGGCGGCGCTGCAGTTCCTGGGGCACGGGGCCGAGCAGTTCGAGGTGGCGATCACCCAGATGGTCCGCCTCATGCGCGGCGACGAGGAGGTCAAGCTCTCGAAGCGGACCGGCGACCTCATCGAGCTGCGGGACATCGTGACCGAGGTCGGGCCCGACGCCACGCGGCTGGTGTACCTCCAGCAGTCGGTCGACTCGCCCCAGACGGTCGACCTGGCCGCCATCACCGAGCAGTCGATGGACAACCCGGTCTTCTACGTCCAGATGGCCCACGCCCGGCTCTGCTCGATCGGTCGCGTGGCCACCGAGCGGGGGGTCGAGCGACGTCCGCTGGCCGACGTCGACCTGACGCCGTTGGTCCACGACCGCGAGCTCGAGGTGCTGCGCGCCCTCAACAACCTGCCCGCCGTGGTGGAGGTCGCCGCCCGCGACCGGGCGCCCCACAAGGTGGCCCACTGGTGTCGCGACCTGGCCGGAGCGGTGCACGGCTGGTACCACGACTGCCCGGTGCTGCGCGACGACGTCGACGACGCCACCCGCCAGGCCCGCCTGTGGCTGGCCGAGGCCGCGCTGGTGGGCCTGCGGGTCGGTCTCGGCGTGCTCGGGGCCTCCGCCCCCGAGTCGATGTAGTCCGAGCCCGACCGAGGAGCCGACGTGTCGCCCCTGCCCCCGCACCTGCTGCCCGACCACGCCGCCGTCGAGGCCGACGGATCCCTGTCGATCGGCGGGGTGCGCGCCGACGAGCTGGCGCAGCGCTTCGGAACCCCGCTCTTCGTCTACGACGAGGAGCACCTCCGGGCCCGCTGCCGGGAGGCCGTCGAGGCGTTCGGGCCCGGCGTCGCGTATGCCTCGAAGGCCTTCACCTGCCGGGCCATGGCCAACCTCGCCCATCGCGAGGGCATGGCGATCGACGTGGCCACCGGCGGGGAGCTGCACGTGGCGCTGCAGGCCGGGGTGCCCGCCCGCAACATCACGCTGCACGGCAACAACAAGAGCCGTGAGGAGCTCTACGACGCCATGTGGGCCGGGGTGGGCCGCGTCGTGGTCGACAGCTTCGACGAGATCGACCGCATCCGGAAGCTGGTCAACCAGGGCATGCGGGCACCGAAGGTGATGATCCGGGTCACGCCCGGCATCGAGGTGCACACCTTCGACGAGGTGCAGACCGGCCAGGAGGACTCGAAGTTCGGGTTCGGGTGGCACTCCGGCGCGGCGGCCGAGGCCGTGGCCCGGGTGCGGTCCGAGGGGTTCGAGCTGGTCGGGCTGCACATGCACATCGGCAGCCAGGTCTTCCGCGTCGACAACTTCGCCCACGCCGTCGAGATGGTGGCGCCGTTGGCCCGTGAGCTCGACCTCGACGAGTTCTGCGTTGGCGGCGGCCTGGGCGTCGCCTACGTGGAGGGGGAGGAGGGGCCCACCATCTCGCAGTGGGCCCGGGCCGTGCGCCAGGTGTGCACCGACGCCGGGATCGGGTCGCGGATCACCGCCGAGCCGGGGCGCTCGATCGTGGCCCAGGCCGCCGTCACCCTCTACACGGTCGGCACCCTCAAGGAGATCCCGGGGGTGCGCACCTACGTGGCGGTCGACGGCGGCATGAGCGACAACCCGAGGCCGGTGCTCTACGGGTCGGGCTACGAGGCGTTCCTGCCGCGTGCGGTGCGGGCCGACCGGACCCGCACGGTGACCGTCGTCGGCAAGCACTGCGAGTCGGGCGACCAGCTGGTGCGGGACGCGTCCGTGCCGGCCGACCTGGCCGTCGGCGACCTGCTGGCCACGCCCGTGACCGGCGCCTACGGCTACGCGCTGGGGTCGAACTACAACCAGGTCCCCCGACCCGCCGTGGTGTTCGTGGCCAACGGGCGGGCCCGGGTGGTGCTGCGTCGCGAGACGATGGCCGATCTCATGCGCCTCGACGTCATGTGACCCCGACGAGCTGACGCGGTCGTCAGGGTCCGCGGTGGCGCGCGCGGCGCCGCGTAGGGTCGGCACACCCCGACGTCGGATCCGTTGCCCCGGCGGAGCGCCGCATGATCCTCCATCCTCTGCAGTTCGACGACCTGCTGGCGGCGATCCCGCACGCCGCCGCCGTGGTCGAGCGCGGCGGTCGGGTCATCCGGGTCAACGAGGCCTGGCGCTCCACGTGGTCGCGGCTGGTCGGCGACCCCGACGTGCTGGGCCTGGGGGTCAACTACCTCGAGGCCTGCGACGAGGTGCGCGGCGTCGACGCGGTGACCGCCCGTGCCGCAGCGGGCTTCCGGTCGGTGGTGGCGGGCGAGGTGGCCGGTTGGGTGGAGGACCACTCGTGGCACGGCCCCGACGGCGAGCGCCGCCACCGCCTGACGATCACCCCCGTGGGGACCGAGCGTGAGAGCGTGCTCGTCGGGCTGGCCGACGTCACCGACGACGACCCCCGTCGCCACGCCCACCGCGCATCCCACGACGACCTCACCGGGCTGCCCAACCGGATGCTGGTCGAGGAGCTCTATCGGCACGCGGTCACCGTCGCCGCCCGCCACGACTTCGGCGTGGCCGTGGCGGTCTGCGACGTCCGCCGCTTCGCCCGGGTCAACGAGGAGCTCGGGCCGCGGCTGGGCGACGATCTGCTGCGGGCGGTCGGCGCCCGGCTGGTGGCCGGGCTCCGTCCGTCCGACATCGTCGGGCGGCTCGCCGGCGACGACTTCGTGGTGCTGCTCCCCGACGTGGAGAGCATCGAGGCGGCGAACGCCGTGGCGGCCCGACTGGAGGCCGAGGTCAGCCGCCCCTTCCGGCTCCAGGGCACCCACGTCGAGGTGCGGGTCGACGTCGCCGTCGTGCTGGCCGACCCCTTCGCCGAGCTCGAGCGGTGCCTCCGTCGTGCCGCCGCCCAGCTGCCGGTCCGTCGCCAGGAGCGGACGGCCCTCGGTCCGGCGACGGCAGGGGCGACGGTGGGGGAGCCCGAGCCGACGATCGACCTGACCCAGATCACCGAGGAGGGGCTGCTGGCCCACTTCCAGCCGATCGTGGACCTCGCCGACGGGTCGGTGGTGGGGGCCGAGGCCCTGCTGCGCTGGCGGCACCCGCACTACGGGGTCCTGGCGGCGTCGGAGTTCCTGGGCCTGGCGCTCAACGACGCCCACCAGGCCACGATCGCCGAGCAGGCGCTCGTGTGCTCGGCCGAGACCTGGGCCGAGGTGCGCGACCGAATCGGGGGTCCCGCACCCCAGCTGTTCCTGAACCTGAGCCCGCGCCAGCTGCGGAGCCGGCGGTCGGTCGAGCGCCTGCACCACCTGCTGGTGGCGGTGGGCCTGCCTGCGGACGAGGTGGTGGTCGAGCTGACCGAGCAGGCACTCGACGTCGACGGCGACGACGAGGAGCTGGCGACGGTCCTGGGCGCGCTGCGCGACCTCGGCGTGCGGATCGCCCTCGACGACTTCGGCTGCGGCCACTCCTCGCTCGGGCGGCTCCGGCGGCTGCCCATCGAGGTGGTCAAGCTCGACCGTTCGATGGTCCAGGGCGTCGAGAGCGACCGACGGGCCCGCCAGCTGCTGGCGTCGGTGGCCTCCATGGCCGGGGAGCTGGAGCTCGACTGCGTGGTGGAGGGCTGCGAGACCGAGGCCGAGGCCGAGGTGGTGGCCGAGCTCGGCTTCCGCTTCGTGCAGGGCTACCACTTCGGCCGGCCGACCGATGCGGCCAGCTTCGCGGCCCGCCTCGTCGGCGCCGACGGCCCACGGGCGGTGGCCGGCGTCGCCTGAGCCGCCCGGTAGCGTGCCCGGTGTGGAACCGCGAACCATCCGTGTGGGGCTGCTCGGCTGCGGCAACGTCGGCGCCGCGCTCGTGCAGCTGGTCGAGCGCGAGGCCAAGGAGATCGCCCAGCGCACCGGGGTGCAGCTGGAGATCGCCCGCGTCGCCGTGCGCAGCCTGTCGAAGGACCGCGGCGTCACGCTGTCCGAGGACGTCCTGACCACCGACGGCGCCGCCGTCGCCACCGATCCCGACGTCGACCTCGTGGTCGAGGTGCTGGGCGGCATCGAGCCGGCCCGCACCTACATCACCGACGCCCTGCGGGCGGGCAAGCCGGTGGTCACCGCCAACAAGGAGCTGTTGGCCAACGTCGGCGCCGAGCTGTTCGCCACCGCCGAGGACCGCGGGGTGGACCTGCTCTTCGAAGCCGCGGTGGCCGGGGGGATCCCCCTCATCCGGCCCCTGCGCGAGTCGCTGGTGGGCGAACGCATCGGGCGGGTCATGGGCATCGTCAACGGGACGACCAACTACATCCTCACCCAGATGGCCGAGCACGGCGCCGGCTACGCCGAGGCCCTCGCCGAGGCGCAGCAGCTGGGCTACGCCGAGCGCGACCCCACCGCGGACGTGGAGGGCTACGACGCCGGGGCGAAGGCGGCGATCATCGCGTCGATCGCCTTCGGGGCGAAGGTGGTGGCCGGCGACGTCTACCACGAGGGCATCGCGGCCATCTCGGCGGCCGACGTCGCGTACGCGGCGCGGATGGGGTTCGCCATCAAGCTGCTGGCCATCTGCGAGCGCTTCGACGACGGCTCGGTCGCCGTGCGGGTGCACCCCACCATGGTCCCGTCCTCGCACCCCCTGGCCTCGGTCCAGGGGAGCTTCAACGCGGTGTTCGTCGAGGGCGCGGCGGTGGGCGACCTCATGTTCTACGGCCGAGGGGCCGGCGGGTTCCCCACGGCCTCGGCCGTGCTGGGCGACGTGGTCGACGCGGCCCAGAACCTGGTGAAGGGGACCCACGCCTCCATCGGCACCTTCGGCGCGTGCCGCATCCGTCCCATCGACGAGCTGTCCTCGGCCTTCTACGTGAACCTCGAGGTGGCCGACGAGCCCGGCGTGCTGGCCGCGGTGGCCGGCGCCTTCGGCCGTCACGGCGTGTCGATCCGCTCCATGGAGCAGGAGGGGCTGGGCGAGTCGGCCCGGCTGGTGTTCATCACCCACACCGCCGGCGAGTCCGCGCTGCGGGCCACCCTGAAGGAGCTGGGCGGCCTCGACGCCGTGCGTCGGGTCAACTCGGTGCTGCGCGTCATCGGCGACGAGGGCTGAGCCGTCGTGCGCTACGTCTCCACCCGCGGCGCCGCGCCCGACCTGGGCTTCGGTGACGTCCTCCTCGAGGGGCTCGCCACCGACGGCGGCCTCTACGTGCCCGAGGCGTGGCCGGCGCTGCCGGTGGTCGACCACACCCAGGCCTACGCCACCGCGGCGGTCGAGGTCATGTGGCCCTTCGTGGCCGGCTCGATCGAGCTGGAGGACTTCGCGGCGATCGTCGAGGACGCCTACGCCACGTTCCGCCCGCCGGCGGGGGCGGAGCCCGACGTGGTGCCGGTCGTCGACCTGGGCGACGGGCTGTGGCTGGCCGAGCTGTACTGGGGGCCGACGCTGGCCTTCAAGGACATCGCGCTCCAGCTCGTCGGACGCCTCTTCGACCACGAGCTGGAGCGGCGAGGCGAGCGCATCACGATCGTGGGCGCCACCTCCGGCGACACCGGCTCCGCGGCCATCGACGCCTGCCGTGACCGCAGCCACCTCGACATCTTCATCCTCCACCCCGCCGGCCGGACCTCCGAGGTCCAGCGCCGCCAGATGACCACCGTCGACGCCCCCAACGTGCACAACGTGGCCGTCGAGGGCACCTTCGACGACTGCCAGGACATCGTGAAGGCGCTGTTCGCGGACGAGGGCTTCCGACGGGAGCAGTCGCTCAGCGCGGTGAACTCCATCAACTGGGCCCGGGTGATGGCCCAGATCGTCTACTACGTGACCGCGGCGCGGGCCGTGGCCCACCGCAGCGGCCGGAGGTCCGACGACCCGGTCAGCTACTGCGTGCCCACCGGCAACTTCGGCAACATCTTCGCCGGGTGGGGCGCCATGCGGATGGGCCTGGCCGTCGACCAGCTGGTCGTCGCGTCGAACACCAACGACATCCTCACCCGCTTCTTCACCACCGGCACCATGGACGTGCACGGGGTCACGCCCACGCTCAGCCCGTCGATGGACATCCAGGTGTCGTCGAACCTCGAGCGGCTGCTGTTCGAGATGAACGGCCGCGACGGTGCGGCCATCGCCGAGCTGATGGCTCGGTTCCGCGGCGAGGGCACGGTGTCGGTGCCGACCGAGCAGCTGGCCTGGCTGTCGGAGCGCTTCGACGCCGGCCGGCTCGACGACGAGGCCTGCCTGCGGGTGATGGGGGAGCGGTACCGGCGCTCGGGGGTGCTCCTCGACCCGCACACCGCGGTGGGCGTGGGGGTGGCCGAGTCGGTCCACCGTGACCCCGACGTGCCGATGATCTGCCTGGGGACGGCGCACCCCGCCAAGTTCCCCGACGCGGTCGAGCAGGCCACCGGCGTGCGGCCACCGCTGCCGGAGCACCTGGCCGACCTGTTCGAGCGCACCGAGCGCTACGTCACGCTGCCGGCATCGGTCGACGCGGTGCGCGACCACGTCCGGCGCCACGTCACCGCCGCCTGAGGGGCGGAGGCGAGGGCTCAGCCCTCCTCGAAGCGGTCCCGGCGGACCGTCACCTTCTTGCCCTTGATGGTCGTGCCCCGCAGCGCGGCCACCACCGTGTCGACGGCGTCGGCGGGCACCTCCACGAGGGCGAAGCGGTCGCCGATCTGGATGGCGCCGATGTCGCGGCCCGACAGCGGCGACTCGCCGGCGATGGCGCCCACCAGGTCCTTGGGGCGGACGCCGGCCAGGCGACCGGCGCCGATGAACACGCGGGCGGTCCCCGGCGCCGCGCCCCGGGGCGGGCGCTTCGGCCGGTCGCCCCGCTCGGCGCGGTCGCGGCGGGGTCGTTCCGGACGGTCGGCCCGTTCGCGCGACAGGTCGGGGATCTCCTCGTCGTCGTCGGCGGTCCCCGCCGTGGCCTCGTGAGCCACCTTGGTGGCGGCCAGCGCCACCTCGATGACGTCGAACTCGTCGGAGAGCGTCTCGACGACCACCCGGAAGGCGTCGAGGTCGCCCTCGAGCAACGCCTCGCGGAGCGTCGCCGTGGTGACGTCGAGTCGTCGGGCCCGCACGTCGGCCACCGTCGGCACCGACTCGATGGCGATCCGCATCCCGGTGGTGCGCTCGATGTTCTTGAGCAGCCGGTGCTCGCGGGGCTCCGCCAAGGTGATGGCCACGCCCTCCCGCCCGGCCCGGCCCACGCGGCCGATGCGGTGCACGTAGGCCTCGGGGGCGGAGGGGACGTCGTAGTTGACGACGTGGGTGAGCTGGCCGATGTCGAGGCCGCGGGCGGCGACGTCGGTGGCCACCAGCAGCTCGGCGGTGCCCGAGCGCAGGCGCCCCATGACCCGGTCGCGCTGCTCCTGGCCCATGCCGCCGTGCAGCGGTTCGGCCCGGTAGCCGCGCCCGTTGAGCGTCTCGGTGAGCTGGTCGACCTCCACCCGGGTGCGACAGAACACGATGGTGGCGGTGGGCGACTCGAGGTCGAGCACGCGGCCGAGCGCCGCGGCCTTGTGGGCCCGAGGCACGACGTAGGCGTGCTGGCGCACCTTGGGTGCCTCGCCGGCCGCGGCCACGGGTCGTTCGATGCGGATGTTGGCGGGGTCGCGGAGGTGGCGGCGGGCGATGGCGCCGATGCGGGACGGCATGGTCGCCGAGAACAGGACGGTCTGGCGTTCGGCCGGCGTGGCCTCGAGGATCGCCTCGATCTCCTCGGCGAAGCCCATGTCGAGCATCTCGTCGGCCTCGTCGAGCACCACCACGCGCAGCGCCGCGGGGTCGAGCGTGCCCCGGTCGAGGTGGTCCTGGGCCCGGCCCGGCGTGGCCACCACCACGTCGACGCCGCGCCGCAGGACCTGGATCTGGCGGCCGATGGGCTGTCCGCCGAACACCGGCACGACCCGGGCCCCGAGGCTGCGGCCGTAGCGGTGCACCGCCTCCGACACCTGCACGGCCAGCTCCCGGGTGGGGACCAGCACGAGGGCGGCCGGGGCGCCGTCGGTGCGGTCGGCGCCGAGCAGCTGGAGGATGGGCAGGGCGAACGCCGCGGTCTTGCCGGTGCCGGTGGCGGCCTGGCCCAACAGGTCGCGTCCCGCCAGGATCGGCGGGATGGCCTCGGACTGGATGGGGGTGGGCTCCTCGTAGCCGAGGGCGGCCAGGGCGTCGGTCAGCTCGGGGCCGAGGCCGAGGGCGGCGAAGGGGGACGGGTCGGGGTCGGAGGTCACCGGGCGAGGGTACGCCTGCCAAGATGACGCCATGAAGTACGTGGTGTGCGTGCCCGACGGCTGCTCCGACGAGCCGAGCGACGACCTGGGCGGGCGCACCCCGCTGGAGGTGGCGTCGATGCCCACCCTCGCCGGGTTGGCGGCCCGGGCCACCCTGGGCCGCGCCGCGGTGATCCCCGAGGGCTTCCCACCCGGCAGCGACGTGGGGAACATGGCCATCCTGGGCTACGACCCGGCCCGCTTCCACACCGGCCGTGCCCCGATCGAAGCGGCGGCGCTGGGCCTGCGGCTCCCGGCCGACCGCCTGGCGTACCGCACCAACCTCGTCACCGTCGGCGACGACGGGACGATGGTCGACTTCGCCGGTGGCCATCCCGACAACGAGCTGGCCGCCGAGGTGATCGCCGCGCTCGACGCCGAGCTGGGGCGGGGCGCCGGCGGGGAGATCGAGTTCCACCCGGGCGTGCAGTACCGCCACATCATGGTGGCCCCCGCCTCGTGGGCCGAGGCCGACTGCGTGCCGCCCCACGACCTGACGGGCCGCCCGGCGGTCCTGCCCACCGGGTCCGCCGCGCCGCAGCTCCTCGAGGTGATGGCGGCCAGCCGGGAGATCCTGGCCCGCTTCGACACCGACGCCACCCAGGTGTGGTTGTGGGGGCAGGGCTTCCAACCGCAGATGACCTCCTTCGCCGACCTCCACGGGGTCCGGGCCGGCATGGTCACCGCCGTCGACCTGGTGCGCGGCCTCGGGGTGCTCACCGACATGGAGATCGTCGAGGTCGAGGGCGCCACGGGCTGGTACGACACGAACTACGAGGGCAAGCGGGACGCGGCGATCGCCGGCCTGGCCGACGGCGCGGACCTGTTCGTCATCCACGTCGAGGCCACCGACGAGGCGGGCCACGCGGGCGACACGGTCGAGAAGGTCCGGGCCCTCGAGAACTGGGACGCCCGGATCCTGGCCGACCTGGTGCCGGCCCTCGACGCCCAGGGACCCTGGCGGATGCTGCTCCTGCCGGACCACGCCACCCCGCTGCGCCTGCGCACCCACACCCCCGACCCGGTGCCGTACCTGCTGTTCGACTCGACCGTCGACGGTCCGGGCGGCACCTACACCGAGGCGGGCGTGGCCCAGCTCCCGGTGGTGGCCGGCCACGAGCTGATGGGGCAGCTGTTGCGCTAGGGTTCCCCGGTCCTCAGCGGCCGAGCCGGTTCCCGGTGCTCCGCTCGGAGGACGACCCCGGGTCCACCGTCGTCACGGCAGCGCCTCGGGCCGAGAACCCCCACCCCGAGAGGCGCCCCCATGAGCGTGGACCTGCAGCGTTCGACCCTGGAGCGGAAGGACCGCACCGAGCTCGCCACCATCGCCGAGGCGCTGGGCCAGAAGCCACCGTCGCGAGCCAAGAAGTCCGACATCGTCGACCTGATCCTGACCCTGGCCGGCGTCGAGCACGAGGGCGCTGCCGAGGCCGCCGCCGTGCCGCAGCCCGAGCCCGAGGTCGCCGCGGCAACGGCCCCGACCCCGACGCCGGAGGTCGCCGAGGTCGCCGAGGCCGCCGAGGTCGCCGAGGCACCGGCCGAACCCGAACCCGAACCCGAACCCGAAGCCGAGTCCGGCCCCGCATCGGCGGCCGAGGGCGACGAGGCCGCCGAAGGCGAGGGCGGCAGCCGTCGTCGCCGTCGTCGCCGTGGACGCGATCGGGACCGCCCCGAGGGGGAGGCCACCGAGGGCGAGGGCGAGCCCGTCGAGGTGTCGGGCCTGCTCGACCTCCGTGACGACGGCTACGGCTTCCTCCGGGTGAAGGGCTTCCTGCCCAGCCGCGAGGACGTGTACGTCTCGGTGAAGCAGTGCCGCCAGCTCGGGCTCCGCAAGGGCGACCACCTGACCGGGGCCGCCCGCCCGGCGGGCTACAAGGAGAAGAACCCGGCGATGCTGCGCATCGACACGGTGAACGGGCTCGACCCCGAACAGGCGCGGTCGCGGCCCCGCTTCGAGGACCTCACCGCCCTCTACCCCGACGAGCGGTTCCGGATCGAGGACACGGCCGCCCCGCTCGAGACCACCGGCCGGATCATCGACCTGGTGGCGCCCATCGGCAAGGGCCAGCGCGGCCTGATCGTGTCACCTCCCAAGGCGGGCAAGACCACGGTGATGAAGACCATCGCCCGCGCCATCGAGAAGAACCACCCCGACGTGCACCTGATCGTGCTGCTCATCGACGAGCGGCCCGAGGAGGTCACCGACTTCCGACGGTCGCTCACCTCGGGCGAGGTGGTCGCCTCCACCTTCGACCGTCCGGCCGAGGAGCACACCGCGGTGGCCGAGCTCACCATCGAGCACGCCAAGCGCCTCGTCGAGTACGGCAACGACGTCGTGGTCATCCTCGACGGCATCACCCGGCTGGCCCGGGCGTACAACCTCGCGGCGCCGGCCACCGGTCGGGCCATGTCGGGCGGGCTCGACAGCGGGGCGCTCTACCCGCCCAAGAAGTTCTTCGGCGCCGCCCGCAACGCCGAGGAGGGCGGTTCGCTCACCATCCTGGCCACCGCGCTGGTCGACACCGGCTCGGCCATGGACACGGTCATCTTCGAGGAGTTCAAGGGCACCGGGAACATGGAGCTCCGGCTCGACCGTCGAGCGGCCGAGAAGCGGGTCTTCCCCGCCATCGACATCGACGGCTCCTCCACGCGCCACGAGGAGCTCCTCTACGACCGCCGCCAGCTGGACCAGGTCTGGAAGCTCCGCAAGGTCCTCTCGGGCATGGCCGCCGAGAGCGGCGCCGCCGCACCCCTCGAGCTGCTGGTCGAGCGGATGCGCAACTTCGGGACCAACGAGGCCTTCCTGGCCGAGGTCGGCAAGTCCCTCGCCCCCGGGCGCGGCTGATCCCGATTTTCCCCGATCCCCCGAGCACCACCTAGTCTGGACCCCGCCATGAAGCCTGACATCCACCCCACGTACCGCCCGGTCGTCTTCCAGGACACGTCGTCGGGTGACCGCTTCCTCACCCGCTCCACCATCGAGACCAGCGAGACGGTGGTCTGGGAGGACGGCAACGAGTACCCCCTCGCCAAGGTCGAGATCTCGGCGTTCACCCACCCGTTCTTCACCGGTCAGATGAAGATCGTCGACACCGCCGGCCGGGTGGAGCGCTTCCAGAAGCGCTACGGCGAGCGGAAGCGCAAGGCCCCGGCCAAGGCCGAGGCCACCGACGCCGCCGAGTGAGCCGGTGACCTCCTCGCTGGGCGAGGAGCGTCTCGCACAACTCCGACAGGCCAAGCTCGCCGCCCTGGTGGGGCGGGCCTTCCCCGACGACGGCCCCCTCGACGGTGGGCCGTTCCCCGGCGGCGCGGCAGTCGTGGCGCGGCCGAGCGCGGGCGGCGCGACCGCCACCGTCCTGGTCGAGGCCCCCGGGGCCCGGGTGCTGGGGCCCGCCCTCATCTGGGCGGTCCGCCAGGGCGTGGATCGGCTCCGGCTCGTGCTCGGCGCCGACGACCCCGGTCCCGAGGTGCCCCGGGCCACCGAGCCGCTCGCCCCGCGGGTCGCCCGCCAGGGCGCTCGGGTGACCGCCCCGGTCGTCGAGGTGTGGCGCATCGTGGGCACCGACCTCGAGGCCGTGGCCGCCGCACCGGTGCCCGAGCGCGTGCCGCCGCCGTCGGAGGCCGCGCTCGACGCCGCCGCGGTGCTCCGCGACGCCGGCCTCGAGGTGGTCGTCGAGGCGGGCATCGTCCGAGGCGAGGTCCTCGGTCTCGAGGTGGCGCGGATCGTCGAACGCACCGGCGACGCGTCGGCCGAGACGGTGGACCTCTCCGCCGGCCCGGTCATCGAGGTGGGGATCGGCCGCTTCGACCGCGAGATCTCGGCGCTCATGCACGCCGGTGCCGCGACGGCCGAGACGGTGACCCGCGCTGCCGAGCTGGTCCGACGTCACCGGGCCCCCGGTCGTCCGACGCACCCGCTGCGCGACCTGGTGCCCGAGCGGTGGGTGCGCCGAGCGGTGCTGGAGGACCCCACGCTGGTCGGCGCCGTCGAGCTGGCGGCGGCCGACACGACGCTGGCGCCGCGCTCGTTGCGGGAACGTCAGCCCGCCGCCGCGGTCGGCACCGACGTCGAGGGCCGCCCGCTGGTCGTGGTGGCCAGCGCCGGGGTCGACCCCGACCTCGTGCCCCTGGCCGCCGACGCGCGGGACCTCCACGATCCCGAGGCCGCGCTGGTCCTGGTCGTCGCCGGGGCGGCACCGCCGCCCAGCGCCGCGGTGCTGGCCGATCGGCTCGAGCGGCCGGCTCGCTTCGTGGTGGTGCCCGAGCCCTGGCGGGCCTGAGCTACGGCGCCGCGGTCGCTGCGGCGGGGCAGGCCGGTGCGGGCTCGTCGGCCCGTGCGTCGGGCGAGTCGAGCCCGGCCATGCCGAGGGTGACCACGGCGGCGAGCGCGGCGGCCGCGGTGGCGAGCAGTCGGGGTCGGTTGCCGCGCCATCCGGCGGCCAGGTCGTGTTCGGGGGTGGGTCGGTGCATCGGGGGTTCCTCCTGCTCGACGACACCGGTGGATTCGGCACGACGGCGCCGCGACTCATGAGGCGGGCGGCCCAACCGTGGGGGAGGAGTTCCCCCACCGGGCGCCCCGGTAGCGTGGCGGACCGTGCTCGACCGCCTCGCCGCCCTCGCCCAGGAGCTCCGTGACACCGAGGCCATGTTGGGCGACCCCGAGGTGGTGGGCGACCCGTCCCGGCTGATGGTGCTGTCCCGCCGCCACAAGGAGCTGGGGCCGATCGTGGAGCGGGCCGAGGCGCTCCGCCAGGCCACCGAGGACCTCGAGGTGGCCCGCGAGATGCTCACCGACGCCCAGGGCGCCGATCGCGAGGCCATGCGGGCCGAGGTGGAGGCGGCCGAGACGGCCATCGCCACCCTCGAGGCCGAGCTCCGGCTGCTGCTCCTGCCCAAGGACCCCAACGACGACCGCAACGTGATCGTCGAGATCCGCGGGGCCGAAGGGGGCGAGGAGGCGAACCTGTTCGCCCGGGACCTCTACGAGATGTACCGGGCCTTCGCGGCGCGGCAGGGCTGGAAGGTCGAGGTGCTGGGCTCGTCGCCGTCGGACCTGGGCGGCTTCAGCGACGTCACCCTGCTGGTGTCGGGTGAGGGGGTGTGGACCCGCCTCAAGCACGAGGCCGGGCCCCACCGGGTCCAGCGGGTGCCGGTCACCGAGTCGCAGGGTCGGATCCACACCTCGTCGGCCACGGTGTCGGTGCTGCCCGAGGCCGAAGAGGTCGACGTCGCGATCGACCCGAACGACCTCGAGGTCGACGTCTTCCGGTCCAGCGGTCCCGGGGGACAGTCGGTGAACACCACCGACTCGGCGGTGCGCATCACCCACAAGCCCACGGGGCTGGTGGTGTCGATGCAGGACGAGAAGAGCCAGCTGCAGAACCGGGCCAAGGCGCTGCAGGTGCTGCGCAGCCGGCTCCTCAAGATGGAGCAGGACCGGGTGGCCGCCGAGGCCAGCGATGCCCGGCGGACCCAGGTGGGCGGTGGCGGGCGCAGCGAGAAGATCCGCACCTACAACTTCAAGGAGAACCGGGTCTCGGACCACCGCATCGGGCTCACCGTCTACAACCTCGACAAGGTGCTGGCCGGCGAGCTCGACGAGATCAGCGACGCCCTGGTGCAGGACGAGCGCACGCGCCAGCTGGCCGAGCACGAGACGTGAGCGAGGACGACGACGACTTGGCCGCCACGATCACCTGGGGTGAGCTGCTGGCCGAAGCGGTCGGCCGGCTCCGGCGGGCCGGCCACCCGGAGGTCGAAGCCCGCTGGATCGTGGAGGAGGCCGGGGGCTTCGAGGGCGAGGAGCTGGAGGTCGGACTGGCCGAGCCGGTCACGGAGCGGGCGCTGGTCCGCTTCGACACGATGCTGGCTCGCCGCGAGACCGGTGAGCCGTTGCAGTACGTGCTGGGCCGTTGGGGGTTCCGATCGCTCGACCTGGCCGTCGACCGGCGCGCGCTGATCCCCCGCCCGGAGACCGAGGTGCTCGTCGAGGTGGCGCTCGGCGAGCTGGACCGCCTCGGGGCGGGGGAGCGCAGCGTCCGGGTCGTCGACCTGGGCACCGGCTCGGGGGCGGTCGCTCTGGCGGTGGCCGCCGAGCGGGTGCGCACCGAGGTGTGGGCCACCGACCGCTCCGCCGACGCGGTCGCGTTGGCCCGCGAGAACCTGGCCGGCCTGGGTCGGGCCGCAGCTCGGGTCCGGGTGGTCGAGGGCGATTGGTTCGCGGCGCTGCCGAACGAGCTGCGCGGGACCGTCGACGTGGTCGTGTCCAACCCGCCCTACGTCGCCGACGGCGACGACGTGGACCCGGTGGTGCGTGACTGGGAGCCCCATGACGCGCTCTTCGCCGGGCCCGACGGGCTGCGGGACCTGCGACGGATCGTCGCCGAGGCACCCGCCTGGTTGGCACCCGGCGGTGCGCTGGTCGTCGAGCTGGCACCGACGCAGGCCGCGGCGGTGGCGGGGCTCATGGTCGCGGCGGGCCTCGTGGAGGCGCGCGTGGTGGCCGACCTGGCCGGTCGGGACCGGGTGGTCGTCGGGGTCAGCCCTCCGGCGTGAAGTCGCGCAGCAGCTCGTCGGAGAGCGCTTCGTCGGGCGCCAGCTGCGTCATCGAGGCGGCCACCAGCATCCGGCCGTCCACCACGATCACCCGGGCCTGCAGGTCACCCCGGCCCCGTTCGTCGGGCGCGCCACTGAATCGGGCCCGCACCTCGAACTGCTGACCCGCGGCCGGGTCCTGGAGCTCGGTGGTGACGAGATCGGTCAGGGTCGCGCCACCGGCGAGCGCCCTCACCGCGGCCGCCGCGCCGTCGCGCACGGTGGCCGGATCGGGGGCCGGCCCGCTGGCGGCGACGAGGATGGCGTGGAGCCGGTCGCGGGCGGACGCCAGCGCCCCGGCCGAGCGGGTGCCCTCGTCGCGGACCAGCAGCCAGTTGCCGTCCACCCAGACCGTCGAGGTCGACATCGTGCCGGCCGGGCCGGCGACCGAGCCGCGGATGGGCTCGCCGGGCAGGTCGATGCGGAAGCCCGCCTCGCCCCGGTAGGTCTTCCAGTCGGCGGCTCGCACGACGTCGTGGGGTTCGTGCAGCCAGTCGGGGCCGGCCTTGAACCAGAACCAGTTCGCGCCCAGGCCGACGACCACGGCCAGGGCCAACAGCGCCCAGGGACTGACCTTGACCTGGGAGCGACGCTTCGAGTCGATGGCCTCGCCCCAGAGCGCGGCGCGGTACACCTCGGCGGCCGGGCCGCCATCGTCGGTCAGCGGGCGCGTGCAGGTGACGCAGCGGGCCCGGCCGACGGGGTTCTTGGCACCGCACGTGGGGCAGCGCAGCTTCTTCTCGGTGAGGAGCATCGCGTCCCATCGGCACCCGGGGGCCGACTCCTGAGAACAACCGGGCGGCGCGGGGCGACGGGTTCTAGCATCCGGCCCATGCCGTTCTGGAAGAAGGACACGGAGAGCGCCGACTGGTTGGCCGGGGTGGCGTTCTTCGAGGGGTTCGACGCGGAGGACCTGGCCCGGGTCGCCTCGCTGGGCGACGAGGTCGAGGCCCGGGAGGGCGCGGTGCTGGTCGACCAGGGCGATGCCGGGACCGACTGCTTCGTCATCGTCGAGGGTCGGGCGCGGGTGTACATGAGCGGCGAGTACGTGACCACCTCGGGTCCGGGCACCATGGTCGGTGAGATGGCGCTGGTCGACCACCGCCCGCGCAACGCCACGGTGGTGGCCGAGACCGACATGAAGCTGCTGCGCTTCCACGCTGCCCAGTTCCGTCAGCTGCTCGAGGAGATGCCCAAGGCGTCGGAGCGTGTGATGACCCTGCTCCACGACCGGCTCTCCCGCAACGGCGGGGCCTGAGGGCGGACGGCTCAGCCCAGGCGGAGCTCGGCGTCGGGACCCACCGACGCCGCGGCACCCACGAGGTCCTCGACCTCCATGAGTGCCATCAGGTCGGCGTCGCGGGTGACGGCCCAGGCCCGGGCGCCGTCGGGGGTGCGCACCACGGCGTGGCCGCGGGCCATCGAGCCATCCCGTTCGTGCATGACGGTCCATGCCTCGACCGTGGCGGGGCCCTGGTGGGCATCGAGGACGGCGACGGTGCCCTCGGCGTCGATGGCGGCCTGGGGGTGGGCGGTCCGGAACCCCGCGGCGGGCGGCCGGGTGGAGTACACGCCGAACGCGTGCTTCTGGATGTTGCCGCCGTTGGCGGTGACCAGGCCGAAGCTCCCCGGGTCGTCCCGCAGTGCGGCGACCATGGTGGCCAGGGCGTGGCCCACCGGGTTGTTCCAGGGTCCGCCGCCGAAGCACAGCCCGCCGTAGGTCGTCAGCGGGCGGTCACGGTCGATGCCCAGCTCGGCGCAGGCGATCTCGACGGCCGAGGGGAAGCACGAGTACACGTCCAGGTGGGCCACGTCGTCGATGCCGACGCCGGCCAGCTCGAGGGCGGCCCGTCCGGCATGGCGGATGGAGCCCGAGCGGGTGAACGACGGGCGCTCCGACAGGTACGGGTCCTTGCCGTCGGTGCCGGCGTGGAGGAACACCCAGCGATCGGCCGGGATCCCCAGGGCCCGAGCCCGCTCCACCGAGCACACCACGACCGCCGAGGCCATGTCGACGTCGGGGTTCGACACCATGCGCTTGGTGTAGGGGAAGCCCACCATGCGGTTCGTCTCGGTGACCGTGGCGATCTCGGCCGCGGTGGGGCCGCTGCGGTCCCAGGCGTCGGGGTTGGCGGCGGCCACCGCGGCGAAGCCGGCCCACAGCTCGGCCACCGCGGCGGTGTGCTCGGCCGCCGTCCGCCCGGACTCGTGGCGGAGGGCGTTCTCGAAGAGCGGGTAGCACTGCGTGGGCATCATGATCCCCAGCGCCAGCTCGGCAGGGTGGCCCATGTCGAAGGTCTCGCTGTCGGTCCAGTCCGGGCGCATGGCCGGGTCCTGCTTCAGCCAGTCGAGGTGGGCGCCGCCACGCTTGGCCCGCATCCGGGTGCGGTAGGCCTCGCCGCCGCACACCAGGGCCAGGTCGGAGTCACCCGCCACGATGCGCTCGGCCACCCGGTTCACCAGCATCTGGGGGGTGTTGCCGCCCATCGACGGGTACAGCGTGGTGACGGCGTCGCCGTCGAGGCCCAGGGCGTCCGCGGTGGCCCGGGCGCCGTCCGCGTAGCGCCACGAGACGATGGGCACCGTCGCGACGGTGTCGAGGCCGTCGAGCAGGGCGGGGGCGCCGGCATCGGCCGCGGCCGCCCGGGCGGCGTCGACGATGAGCGAGACGGGGTCGAGGCCGCCGTCGCGCTCGAGGCGCTGTCCGACGCCGACGATGACGGGGAGGCGGGGGTCCAGCTCGGCCATGGGGCCGGAGGATAGAGGCGCGCCGGTGCCTCACTAGTATCCCGGCGATGGCACGACTGGCCCTGGGCTCCGACCACGCCGGCTTCCACCTCCGGAATGTGCTGGCGGAGCACCTGCGCGCCGCCGGCCACGAGGTCCTCGACCTGGGGTGCGCGGCGCCCGAGCGCTGCGACTACCCCGACTTCGGGGCCGCGGTGGGCCGGGCCGTGGTCTCGGGCGAGGCCGACCTCGGGGTGGCCGTGTGCGGCAGCGGGATCGGCATCGCCATCGCCGCCAACAAGGTCCCCGGCGTGCGGGCGGCCACGGTGCACGACGTCACCTCGGCCCGACTCTGCCGTGAGCACAACGACGCCAACGTCATGTGCATCGGTGAGCGCTTCGTGGGCGAGCAGGTGGCCCTCGACGCCCTCGACGCCTTCCTGGCCGCCTCGTTCGAAGGTGGTCGCCACGCCGATCGCGTGGCCAAGATCGACGGGCTCCTCCCCGGCTGAGCCGGACGAGCCCCCTCTGCGAAAGCGAGCCCCCATGCCCTGGCCGACCGACCGCGACACCGAGCTGTTCGACCTGCTGGACCGTGAGGTCGAGCGCCAGAACACCGGCCTCCAGCTCATCGCCAGCGAGAACTTCACCTCGCCGGCGGTCATGGAGGCGGTGGGCTCGGTGCTCACCAACAAGTACTCCGAGGGCTACCCGGGCAAGCGCTACTACGGCGGCAACCAGATCGTCGACGACGTCGAGGCCCTGGCCATCGAGCGGGTGAAGGCGCTCTTCGGTGCCGAGGCCGCCAACGTGCAGCCCCACTCGGGGGCCAACGCCAACCTGGGCGTGTACCTGGCGCTGCTCGAGAAGGGCGACACGGTGCTGGGCATGAGCCTCGACCACGGTGGCCACCTCACCCACGGCAGCCCGGTGAACATCTCGGGCCGCTTCTACGACTTCGTCGGCTACCGGGTGACGCCGTCGGACGAGCGGATCGACCTCGACCAGCTGCGCGACCTGGCGCTCGAGCACCGCCCGAAGATGATCGTGGCCGGCGCCACCGCCTACCCGCGGACCATCGACCCCGAGCCCATCCGCCAGATCGCGGACGAGGTGGGGGCGCTGTTCATGTTCGACGCCGCCCACATCGCCGGCCTCATCGCCGGCGGCGCGCACCCCAACCCGGTGCCCTTCGCGGACATCGTCACCTTCACCACCCACAAGACGCTGCGGGGGCCGCGGGGCGGGTGCATCCTCAGCCGCGCCGAGCACGCCGCGGCCATCGACAAGGCCATGTTCCCGGGCCTGCAGGGCGGCCCGCTCGAGCACGTGATCGCCGGCAAGGCGGTGGCGTTCCGCGAGGCGGCCCACCCGTCCTTCGGCGAGTACGCCCACCAGATCGTGGCCAACGCCCAGGCGCTGGCCGAGGCGCTGGCCAAGGAGGGCTTCCGGCTGGTCTCCGGCGGCACCGACAACCACCTGATGCTCGTCGACCTGCGCTCGTTCGACGCCGAGCTCACCGGCAAGGACGCCCAGCTGGCGCTCGACGACGCCGGCATCACGCTGAACAAGAACACGGTGCCCGACGACCCCCGCTCGCCGTTCGTGACCTCGGGCCTGCGGGTCGGCACCCCGTCGGTGACCACGCAGGGCATGCGCGAGCCCGAGATGGTGCGCATCGCCGAGCTGATCGCCCGGGTCCTCCGGAACCACACCGATGCCGCCGAGCTGGCGGCCGTTCGGGCCGACGTCGCCGCCCTGTGCTCGGAGTTCACGCCGTACCCGGATCAGTAGGCTGATCACGTGATCGGCTCGTACGCCCTCGTGGCGGCCGTCACCGCCACGGTCACGGCGCTCACCGTGCCCCTGATGGTGCGCCTGGCCCACCGCAGCGGGGCGGTGGCGATCCCGAGCGACCGGCGGGTGCACACCCGCCCGACCCCCACCCTGGGCGGCGGCGCCATGTTCCTGGGCATGTTCGCCGGGATCGGTGCCGCCTCGGCGCTGGGGCAGTTCTCGACCATGTTCGAGTCCCTCGGCAACCTGGGTGCTGTGGCCGCCGCGGCGACGGTGATGTTCGTCTCGGGCGTGGTCGACGACATCCGCGAGGTGTCGGCCCCGGCGAAGATGGCCGGGATCGTCCTGTCGGGCTCGATCCTGTCGCTGGGCGGCATCACGATCGTGAACCTGCCGTTGCCGTTCGTGGGCTTCACCGTGCTGTCGCCCGACCTGGCCGCGCTGGTGACGGTGCTGTGGGTGGTGGTGCTGGCCAACGCGGTGAACCTCATCGACGGCCTCGACGGCCTGGCGGCGGGCGTGATGGCCGTGGCGTCGGGGGCGTTCCTCCTCTACAGCGTGAAGCTGGACCGCGAGGGCCTGCTCGATGCCGGCAACGTCGGCCCGCTCCTGGCGGTGATCACGCTCGGCGTCTGCCTGGGCTTCCTGGTGTGGAACTTCCACCCCGCCAAGATCTTCATGGGCGACAGCGGCGCGCTGCTGCTGGGGCTGCTCATGGCGTCGTCGTCGATCGCGGTGGGGGGCCAGAGCGACGAGTCGTTCACCGGGCAGTCGTGGTTCTTCTTCGCCCCGCTGGTCATCCCGCTGCTGATCCTCGGCGTGCCGCTGGTGGACATGGCCTTCGCCGTGCTGCGCCGGGCCACGCGGCGATCCGGGTTGGCGACCGCCGACAAGGACCACCTGCACCACCGGCTCCTGCGGCTGGGTCACGGCCACCGGCGCTCGGTGCTGATCCTGTGGGCGTGGACGGCGCTGCTGTCGGCCTTCGCCCTCTATCCGGCCATCACCGGTGAGGCCACGGCGATGATCCCCATCGCGGCGGCGGCGCTGGTGCTGCTGCTCTTCACGCTGCTCGAGCCGTGGTGGGGTCGGCGGCGAGCGGGGCGCAGCGACGACGCGCCGGGTCACCGTCGGCGCGAGGACCCACCGGCCGAGGTCGAGGACCGCGAGCCCGAGGCGGCCCGGGCCGCGTCCTGAGCCGGTTCGCTCAGGCCACGCCGAGCACGGCGGTGACCTCGAGGTACTCGTCGAGGCCCTCGGGGCCCCACTCCCGGCCGTTGCCCGACTGCTTGAAGCCGCCGAAGGGCACGGCGAAGTCGGGCGGCGCGCCGTTGACGGTGACCTGGCCGACCCGCAGTCGGGCGGCGACCGCTTCGGCCTGCTCGACGGGCCCCTGGACGTAGCCCGCGAGCCCGTAGTCGGTGTCGTTGGCGATGGCGACGGCCTCCTCCACGGTGTCGTAGGGGAGGATCGACAGCACCGGCCCGAAGATCTCCTCGCGGGCGATGCGCATGTCGTTGGACACGTCGCCGAAGACGGTGGGCCGCACGAACCAGCCCTGGTCGAGGCCGTCGGGGCGGCCGGGGCCGCCGCACACCAGCACGGCGCCCTCGTCGATGCCCGCCTGGAGGAGCGCCTGGACGCGCTCCCACTGGCGGCCGTTGGCGACGGGACCGGTGGTGGTGGCGTCGTCGGTGGGGTCGCCCACGGTGAGCTTCGCGGCGGCCGCGGCGGCCAGCTCGCAGGCCTCGTCGTGGCGGTCGCGGGGGACGAGCATGCGGGTGGGGGCGTTGCAGGACTGGCCCGAGTTGGTCATGCAGGCCCGGACGCCACGCTTGACGGCATCGGCCAGGTCGGCGTCGGGGAGCACGATGTTGGCCGACTTGCCGCCCAGCTCCTGGCTGACCCGCTTCACGGTGCCGGCCGCGGCGCGAGCCACGGCGACGCCGGCGGCGGTGGAGCCGGTGAAGGAGACCATGTCGAGGCCGGGGTGGGCCGAGATGGCGGCCCCGACGCCGGGGCCGTCGCCGAGGACCAGGTTGAACACGCCGGTGGGGACGCCGGCCGTCTCGAGGATCTCGGCCTGGATGAAGGCGCTGAACGGGGTGAACTCGGACGGCTTGAGCACCATGGTGCAGCCGGCGGCGAGGGCGGGAGCGACCTTGCACATCACCTGGTTGGTGGACCAGTTCCAGGGGGTGATGAGGCCGCACACGCCGACGGGCTGGCGGATCAGGCGGCTGGTGCCCCGGGTCTCGCTGAGCTCGAGGGCGGCCAGGGCGTCGCGGGTGATGCGGAGGTGGGCCAGGCCGGCGGTGGCCTGGGCCATGCGGGACAGGCGGGCGGGGGCGCCCATCTCCTGGGTGATGGTGGTGGCCAGCTCCTCGAGGCGGGGCTCGTAGGCGGCGATGATCCGGTCCAACAGGTCGAGGCGCTCCTCCTTGGAGGTGGCCGACCACGCCGGGAACGCGGCGCGGGCGGCGGCGACGGCCCGGTCGACCTCGCCGGCGCCGGCCAGGGTCACCCGGCCGAACGCGGCCTCGGTCGCGGGGTCGATGACGTCGATGGGGGAGCCGTCGGCCGGGTCGGACCAGACGCCGTCGATGAAGCAGCTGAGGTGCGTGCGCATGGGCCGCGACCGTAGAGGCTCGGGCGCGTCGGGGTCAGCAGGCGAGGACGGCATCGTCGCTTCCGGGTGGTCCGGTGGGTGGTGCTCCGGTGGGGGGTGGTCCGGTGCGTTGGATGCCGTGGCGTTGGGACCAGAACCGTTGGCCGCCGGGGGTCTGGAACCAGAACCATTGGTCGTCGGTGGCGACCATGGTCCAGCCCAATCGGTGGACGAGGCCGTGGTGGAACCTGCAGAGGGGGGCGAGGTTCTCGATGATGGTGGGGCCGCCGTGTTCCCAGTGGATGACGTGGTGGAGGTCGCACCAGGCGATGGGCATGCCGCATCCGGGGACGACGCAGCCGCCGTCGCGGGCCGCGGCGGCGCGGCGCAGGTCGCGGTTGGCGTAGCGGGGACCCCGGTCGTCGGGGTCGATGCCCAACGCTCGGGCGATGACCTGGCCGACCTCGGAGTGGGGGTCGATGTCGGCCAGCGGTGAGGCGGGGCCGGTGGCGGCGCCGTGGTGGTCGAGGTCGACCTGGTGGAGGTGGTGGCAGCGGGCCAACAGGGCGTCGAGGAGCCGACCCCGCAGGGTGGTGCCGTCGGGCAGGGTGGCTCGTCCGTCGGGGTGGACGACGACGGTGACATCAGGACGGGCCGGTGTCGAGGAGTGCAGGTCGACCGCGGCGCCGCCGCGGGCGAGCTCGAGGAGGGCGTCGGCCAACAGCGCGGGGCGGGCGGGGAACTGTGCGTTGGGGTCGAGGCGCTGGGTGTCGCGGTGGCGGCGGAACAGCCGATCGGCCGCGCTGTCGAGCAGGCCGCGGAGCTCGAGGGCGGCTTCGCCGCTGAAGCGGCCGTCGAGGTGCAGCTCGTCGCCAACGGTGGTGAGCCGCAGGCGGTTGCGGTCGGTGTCGGGGCGGTGGCCGCCGTCGGCGTCGAGGTGTTCGGCGATCGCCGCGACCTCGCGGGCCCACACCGGGAACGGCAGCCGCTCGGCGAGCACGACCAGTTCGGGGACCAGTTCGACGAGCCGCTCGGTGATGCGGGGGTTGGCGGCGCGGTCGATGACGGCGACGTGGTCCCAGCTGATCCGCCCGGCGGCCAGCGCCGTCTCGGTGTCGCCGAGTTCGGGGAGGCGGCGGGCGAGGCGGACATGTCGGCGGAGGGGTCGTTCGTCCTGGCCGGTCTCGCGGGCGACCCAGCCGGGGGTGCGCAGGCCGGTGCGGGCTTCGGTGGCGCCGGTGGTGTCGAGGGCGGCCAGCACGTGGGCTCGGGCAAGGTCGAGATCACGGCGCACCGCTTCGAGCTCACGCGCCGCGGCGAGCAGCTCGTCGGCCGATCGGGCGCGTGCGTCGACGCGGGCGGCGTCGGCAGCAGCACTCCGGAGTCGGGCCAGATCGAACATATGTACGAGCCTAGAGACAACCACTGACAACGACCCCGGGCCCGAACCAGCCATCCCACTCGCTTCCGCGGCGCCCCACATGACACGGCCACGACACGGCGGCCGCCCGTTCGGACGGAGCTCAGCGGGGCCGCGGCCCCCGCTGACGGTCGGCCCGCATCCGGTCCTCGGTCTCCCGCATGGCGGCCCGGCCCTCGTCGACGGCGGCCGCCACGACGTCGCGCACGTCGATCACCCGCGCCTTGGCCGCGTCCACCAGCGCGGGAGGGGCGAGGCGGTCGACCTGCGACCTCACCTTCCGCTGGGTCCACAGCGTCCCGGCTGCTCCGGCCACCGCACCCATGCCCATCCAGGTCACCCGCTTGAACACGTTCGCTCCTCCCGGCTCGTCGCCGGGCCGCCACCGACGCCCGGACGCCCCATCATCGCCCAGCCGTCATCGCCCGCCGCGCCGACCCGACCGGAGACGTCGCGCCGCCCGCCCCGTCCCCTTGGCGATGGCCGCGGTCTTGATCACCGGGTTCGACAGCACGCGGACCGTCGCCTGCGTGGCCCCGTCCACCGTCTCGCTCACCGACGACGCCACCGAGATCAGGTCGTCGAGGCGGTCCACCTGGCCGCCCGCCGAGCGTGCCGCCCGCACCAGCTCGTCGAGCGCGAGGGCGGACCGCTCCGAGAACGCCTCGGTCGAACGTCGGAGCTCGACGACGGCTCGACGCAGCTGCACCACCAGCACGCCCAGGAGCACCGCGGCAACCAGGGCGACCAGCGCGCCGACGATCGCCACCGCGACCAGCGCCCACTCCCCCGCCGACATGGAGGCGACGCTAGCCGTGGTGGCCGGCGGCGGGCGGCGGGGCGACCTCCCGACCCTCGGCTGCGAACAGCTCGTCGACCACCTCCCGGGACTTCGGGGCCCGCGCCAGGGTGAGGGCGGCGTGACCGAGGTTGTACCGGGCCTCGGGCATCCCGACGAACTCCGTGGCCCGTGCGGCCGCTTCGGCCACCAGGAGTGCCGTGGGGTCGGCCGGGCCGATGTCCTCGGAGGCGAAGATCAGCATCCGCCGTGCGATGAAGCGGGGGTCCTCGCCGCCGTCGAGCATCCGCTGCATCCAGGCCAGCGCCTGCTCGGCATCCGAGGCCCGCAGGTGCTTGATGAACGCCGAGGCGGCGTCGTAGTGGTCGGAGGTGTCGTAGTGACCGGCGCCGGCCCCCAGCGCGTCGACGACGTCAGCCTCCGCCACCGTGGGGCCGGAGGCCAGCTGGGCGGCCAGCTCCAGTGCCACCAGCAGGCGCCGACCGTCACCCTCCACCCCGGCGACGAGGTGGTCGAGGGCGACGGGGTCGATCGCCACGCCCAGCTCGGCGGTCCCCCGGGCCACCAGGCGACGCATGGCCCGGTCGTCGAGCGAGTGCAGCTGGAACACGGTGCAGCGCGACAGCAATGGCCGGTTCACCGTGGCCCACGGACTCTCGGTGGTGGCCCCGATGAGGGTGAGCAGGCCCAGCTCGACGTGAGGCAGGAGGGCGTCCTGCTGGGTCCGGGTGAAGCGGTGGATCTCGTCGAGGAACAGCACCGTGGCCACCGAGCGCTCCCCGAGCCGCTGGTGCGCAGCATCGGCCACGGCCCGGATGTCCTTCACGGTGGCCGAGACCGCCGACATCAGCTCGAAGTGACACCCGGCCGAGACCGCGAGCAGGCGGGCCAGGGTGGTCTTCCCCGTGCCGGGCGGACCCCACAGGATCAACGACGCCAGCCGGCCGCCGTCGACCAACCGGCGCAACGGTCGGCCTCGGCCCAACAGGTGGTCCTGGCCCACGACGTCGTCGAGGCGGACGGGCCGCAGGCGCTCGGCCAGCGGGGCGCGACGGCTCCGGGCCTCCTCGGCCGCTGCTCCGAACAGGTCGTCCGCCATCGGGCGACACCGTAGGGCGGGTGGGAACGCGACGGCGCCCCCGTAGCCTGGATGCGTGGAGACGTTCGGCTTGCTCCTGCTGTTCGCGGCCATCGGCGTGGCGGTGGTGAAGTTCCGTGCCGACGCCGCTCGGTCTCGCAAGGAGGTGCTGGCCCGCCTCAGCGAGGAGCGGGAGGTGCGCGGCGACTACAGCCCCACCGCGGAGCTGTTCCGGGAGGTGGGCGTCCCGGTCCCCGAACCGGTCCTGGCCACGGCGCCCGCAGCCGCTCCGCCACCGCCCGCACCCGTACCGCCGGCACCGGCGCCACCCGCCGCGATGCCGCACATCCCGACCGCCGCCCCCCTCGAGCCGGCGAGCCCGCTGTCCGCTCCCCCGCCGCCCTCGGTCTCGGCGCCGGTCGCCACCCACCAGCTCACCGACGTGTTCCGCGGCATCCGGATGCCCGCCGAGCTGGCCCCGCTCGGCGAGATGACGCCGACGGTGGCCGCCTTCGTGACGCGCCGCGGCGCCCGCGAGGTCCGTGACGGGCTCGCGGCCGAGCTCGCCCGCCTGGGAGCCCAGGTGAGCTGGCCCGAGCCGACGGTGGCCCTGGTGGTGCGTGACGGGCGCTCGGCCATGGTGGCCATCCACCCGCGGCCCGACATCGTGCGCGACCTCGATGGGTCACCCTGCTTCCCCACGGCACCGCCGGACAGCTGCGTCGTTCGGATGTCGGTGGCCTGAGCCCGCCGCGACGGGACGCCGCGCCGCTCAGTCGGCGGCGCGGGGCAGGAGTCGGAGTCCCAGCTCGGTGAGCTGCGCCGGGTCGATGTCGGTGGGAGCCTGGGTCAGCGGATCGGCGCCCGACTGGGTCTTGGGGAAGGCGATCACCTCCCGGATGTTCTCCTCGCCCACCAGCAGCGCGACCAGGCGATCGATGCCGAAGGCGAAGCCGGCGTGCGGCGGCGCGCCGTAGCGGAAGGCGTCGAGCAGGAACCCGAACTTGGCCTGGGCCTCGTCGGCGGCGATGCCCAGCAGGTCGAAGATCCGCTGCTGGACGTCACGGCGGTGGATCCGGACCGAGCCGGAGCCCAGCTCCCAGCCGTTGAGCACCAGGTCGTAGGCCTGGGAGCGCACCTCGAGGAGCCGAGCGGGGTCGCCCCCGGCCTCGACCTCGTCGAGGATCGCCAGGTCCTCGGCGTGGGGCATCGTGAAGGGATGGTGGGCGGGCACCGGTTTGCCGGTGGCGGGGTCGACGTCCTCGAAGAGGGGGAAGTCGACGACCCACAGGAAGTTCAGCCCGCCCTCGTTCACCGGCGGGCGGCCCAGCTCGAGGCGGAGCAGCCCGAGCACGTGGCGGACCTTCGGGCGGTCGTCGGCCACCAGCAGCAGGAGGTCGCCATCGGCGGCCCCGGTGGTGGTGCGCAGCGCCGCCAGCTCGGCCTCGGAGAGGAACTTGGCGACCGGTGAGTCGAGGCCCTCGGGCTTCACCCGCATCCACACCAGCCCCTTGGCCCCCCACCGCTTGGCCTGGTCGGTGAGGTCGTCGAGGCGCGACCGGGTGAAGTCGGCCCCGCCGGGGACCACGATGCCCTTGATGCACGGCGCCTTGAAGGCGTTGAACTCGGTGCCGGCGAAGACCGGGGTCAGCTCGATGAGCTCCATCCCGAAGCGCACGTCGGGCTTGTCGGAGCCGAAGCGTTCGGCGGCCTCCTGCCAGGTCATCCGCGGGATCTCGCCGATCTCGGTGCCCCGCACCGCCGAGACCACGGCGGCCACGGTGCGCGAGATGGCGGCCAGCACGTCGTCCTGGGAGGCGAAGCTCATCTCGGCGTCGAGCTGCATGAACTCGAACTGGCGATCGGCCCGCAGGTCCTCGTCACGCAGGCAGCGGGCGATCTGGTAGTAGCGGTCGATCCCCCCCACCATGCACAGCTGCTTGAACAGCTGCGGCGACTGGGGCAGGGCGTAGAAGCTGCCGGGGTGGAGCCGGCTGGGCACCACGAAGTCCCGGGCGCCCTCAGGCGTCGAGGCGATGAGCATCGGCGTCTCGACCTCGACGAAGCCCTGGGCCTCCATGGCACCCCGGACGGCACTGTTGACCCGGGCCCGGGTGCGGAGGTTCCGCTGCATCTGGTCGCGGCGCAGGTCGAGGTAGCGGTGGCGCAGGCGGATCGTCTCGTCGGTGTCGCGGCGGTCGTCGAGGGGGAACGGCGGCGGCTCGGCGGCCGAGAGGATCTCCACGGTGCAGTCCTTCACCTCGATCTCGCCGGTGGCGAGGTTCGGGTTGGTCGTGCCCTCCAGGCGGTGCTGGACCGTGCCGGTGACCCGGATGACGTACTCGCCCCGGAGCTCGGCGGCACCGTCGACCACGCACTGGACCCGGCCCGTGTGGTCGCGCAGGTCGACGAAGGCCAGGTGCTGGCTGTGCTCGCGACGCGCCGCCACCCAGCCGCACACCGAGACGGTCTGCCCCACGTGGTCGGCCCGGAGCTCGCCGCAGGCGTGCGTGCGCAGGTGGGTGGACAGGTCCGGGGTGTCGCTCACGGGAGTCGCTTCCTCAGGTCGTCGATGATGTCGTCGCGAGCCACCGAGACCTGCTCGGCGTCGGCCCGCAGGTCGCGCACGGTGACGGTGCCGGCGGCCCGCTCGTCGTCGCCGAGGATGAGGGCGACGCGGGCACCGGAGCGGTTGGCCAGCTTCATCTGGGCCCGACCGGAGCGGGCGTCGTAGCCCCGCTCCGCACGGATGCCGGCCCGCCGCAGGGCCAGGCACAGGTCACGCACGTCGGACTGGTCGCCGCCGAAGCCCACGACGAACACGTCGGCGCACGCCGGCGGGTCGTCGAGCACGCCCTCGGCGTCACAGGCCAGGAGCACCCGCTCCACGCCCGAACCGAACCCCACCCCGGGGGTGGACTCACCGCCCAGCGCTTCGACCAGGCCGTCGTAGCGACCGCCGCCCCCGATGGTCGACTGGGCGGCATCGAGCGCTTCGGAGACCACCTCGAAGACGGTGTGGGTGTAGTAGTCGAGACCGCGCACCAGCCTCGGGTTCAGGACGTAGGGCACCCCGGCCGCGTCGAGCCCGGCCCTCACCCGGTCGAGGTGGGCCACGGCATCGTCCGACATCGCCTCGAGCAGTGTGGGAGCGCCGTCGAGCGCGGCCCGGGTCGCCTCCCGCTTGGAGTCGAGGACGCGCATCGGGTGGGCGTCGACCTTGTCCCGGTCCTCGGGGTCCAGCCGGTCGAGGCGGTCGCGGAGGAACGCGACCAGGCGGTCCCGGTAGGCGGCGCGCGAAGCGGGGTCGCCGATGGAGTTGAGCTCCAGGCGCAGCTGCCGCAACCCGAGCGCCGCGTAGAAGTCCCACAGGAGCACGATGAGCTCCACGTCGACGTCGGGGTCGGCCGAGCCGAAGCACTCGGCCCCCAGCTGGTGGTGCTGGCGGGTGCGGCCGGCCTGGGGACGCTCGTGACGGAAGTGCTCGGAGAGGTACCAGACCTTCCACGGCAGCGTGGGGTGGTGCTGGACCAGCGCCCGGGCCACTCCCGCCGTGGACTCGGGCCGCAGGGCGATGCGCGTGCCGTCCCGGTCCTCGAACTCGTACATCTCCTTGGCCACCACGTCGGTGCCGGCGCCGAGCCGGGCGAAGACGGCCAGCTCCTCGAGCACCGGAGTTCGGACCTGGCCGTAGCCGGACCGCGCCGCGTGCGCCCGGAAGCGGTCGACGAGGGTGGCCCAGCGCTCGGTGACCGGGGGCAGCACGTCGTGCATGCCGGTGAGCGACTGGAAGGGCGTGGTCACGAATCGGCGAGCGTAGTGGGCGGCGTCGCGGGCCCCGCGATCCGTTACCCTCGACCGGTGGCTCGGTGACCCTCCGGTCGGAACCGAACGGCGACGAGTCCCCGGCACCATGCGCATCTGCTTCGTCCTCCCCGGCCTCCACCGCGTGCACCGTGGTGCCGAGGTGGCGTTCGAGTCGGTGGCCACCGAGCTGGGGCGCGCTGGCGACTCGGTGACCCTCATCGGCAGCGGACGACCCATCGCCGATCGCCCCTACCGCTTCCTCCACGCCCCGCTGGTCGAGCGCGAGCGGTTCGAGCGCTTCCCCAAGGTGCCCTTCCTCCGTTCGGAGTTCATGTACGAGGACGCCAGCTTCGTCCCCGGGCTGCTGGCCCGGTACCGACCCGCTGACTTCGACGCGACCGTGACCTGCTCGTTCCCCTACGTGCACTGGGCGCTCGGGCGCCCCGCCCGCCGGGCTCCGGCGCACGTGTTCGTCACCCAGAACGGCACCTGGCCCCTCGAGAGCGACGCCGGCGAGGCCCGCTGGTTCTCCTGCGACGGGCTGGTGTGCACCAACCCCGAGTACCTGGCCCGCCATGGCGACGACTGGTTCTCCACGCTCATCCCCAACGGGGTCGACCTGGACCGGTTCGGTCCCGGGCCGGCCGAGCGCGAGCGCCTCGGACTGCCCGCCGACGTCCCCGTCGTGCTGATGGTCAGCGCGGCCATGGCCTCCAAGCGGGTCGACGCCGCCATCCGAGCCATGGCCGAGGTCCCCGACGCCCACCTCGTGGTGGCCGGCGACGGGCCCGAGCGCGACCTCCTGGATGCGCTCGCCGCCGAGCTCATCCCGGGACGATTCACCCGCCTCACCCTCCCCGCGGCCGACATGGGGGCGCTGTACCGCAGCGCGGACGTGTTCCTGCACACCACGCTGTTCGAGTCGTTCGGCAACGTCTACATCGAGGCGATGGCCACCGGCCTGCCCGTGGTGGCCCACGACAGCTCGGTGACCCGCTGGATCCTGGGTGACCACGCCCGACTGGTCGACACCACCGACGCGGCGGTCCTGGCCCAGGCCCTGCGCGACGCGCTGGTCCACGGGACCGGGCGCCCGGCGGCCGCCGCCGCCGAGGCCGCAGCACGGTTCAGCTGGACGTCGGTGGGCGCCCAGTACCGCGACTTCCTGGCCCAAGTGGTCGCCCGCCGGGGCTGATCCGGACCCTCAGCGCCCGGCCAGTGCCAGCGAGCTCGGCCAGTGGCGGAGGTCGATCTCCGGGAACTCCCTCGCCAGCTCGATCGCAGAGGCGGCGAAGCGCTCCCGCACGCTCCCCAGCACCTCGTCGGTGAACCGGAGCTGCTCGCCCTTTCCACGGTTGCGGTGCGTGCTCGGTGCGGTGACCGCGGCATCGGGGTCGAGGCCGACGAACTCGTGCACGCGCCGGATGTGGCTCGGATCCTCGAGGCAGGCTTCCAGCTGAACCACCAGCAGGTCGTGGCCGAGGGCACGCCATCGACGGAGGGACGGGAGGTAGTCGGCCTCGCCCAGGTGCCGGGTGATCACCGTCGCATTGACGGGCGCCCCGTGCGCGACCGACCAGTTGATCGAGGAGACCAGCTGGTCGACCGGATCGCGGAGGATCACGAGCAACCGAGCCCGGGGCGCGGCCCGGTGGAGCATCTCGGGGACCCAGGGCAGGTAGAGGTAGCCGGGCGTCCACTCACCGGCGAGCACGCCGGCCGGGCGGGGGAAGTAGCGGTGGTACCGCTCGACGTCGGCGTCGCCGAAGGCCCGGGCGTAGTAGCCGTCGAAGAAGTGGAGCTCCTTGGCGCGATCGGTGCGGGCGGTCCGGGCCATCGTGGCCCCGGGGTGGTGGTGCAGCATCCCCGCCATCCAGCTCGATCCCGACCGGGGAGCACCGATCCCGACGAAGTCCGGCGGTCCGGTGACCTCGCCCGGACGCGGCTCGGGTGGCGCGTCGGGACCCAACGTCAACGGCCACGGGGGTCCGGCGAGGCCGCGGCGCAGCGCGCCCAGCCGGGCGTAGGCCTGCTTGCGGACTCGTCGTGCAACCGGCTTCCCCGCCATGGGTCGAACGTAGAGAGCCCACCTCGACGACGGTTGAACGGCGGAGGACGCTCCGGTGAAATCACGGTGCCAGGCGCCTGAACCGGCTCCTGGGCGCCGGGGCGGGAACCCGAGCCGGGCCTAGCTGCCCTTGCCGGCTACCACCCGATAGGCGTCGTAGACGGAATCGATGCCGCGGAGGCGGCTGAGGATCGTCTCGAGGTGGGAGGGGTCGCCGATCTCGAACTCGAAGCGCATCTTCGACACCCGGTCGGCGCCGGTGGAGGTGGCGCACGCCAGGATGTTCACCCCGTGATCGGAGATGGTCTGGGTGACCTCCTGGAGCAGCCGGGCCCGGTCGAGGGCCTTCACCTCGATGTTGGCGAGGAAGGTCCCGGTCGACTGGCCGTCCCACGCCACCTCGACGAGTCGCTCGCCGTGGCTGGACAGGGAGGCCGCGTTGGCGCAGTCGGTGCGGTGCACCGACACCCCACGACCCCGGGTGACGAAGCCCATGATCTCGTCGCCGGGCACCGGGGTGCAGCAGCGGGCGATGCGCACCATCAGGTCGTCGAAGCCCTCGACGTGCACGCCGACCGTGCCGGTGGGACGACGACGGCCGACCGGGCGCACCGGCGTGGCGACGACCTCGTCCCGCCCCGGCTCGGCGCCCCGCAGGAGCTTCGCGATCCGACCGGCCACCGATTCCGGGGACAGGTGGTGCTCGCCGATCGCCGTGTACATGGCATCGACCGTGGCGAAGTTGAGCTCCTTGGCCACCTCGGCGATCGCCGTGCCGGCCGCGATGCGCTGCACCGGCAGACCTTCGCGCCGCATCGCCCGGACCAGGTCCTCCCGGCCCTGCTCGAGGGCGTCCTCGCGGCGCTCCCGGCTGAACCACTGCTTGATCTTGGTGGAGGCCGAGCGCGTGGCGACGAACTGGAGCCAGTCGCGCGACGGGCCCTTCGCCTCGACCTTGGAGGTGAAGATCTCGACGGTGTCGCCGGACTGGAGCTTCGTGTCGAGTGGCACCAGCCGTCCCCCCACCCGGGCGCCGATGCAGCGATGCCCGACCTCGGTGTGCACGGCATAGGCGAAGTCCACCGGCGTCGAACCCGTGGGCAACCCGATCACGTGGCCCTTCGGGGTGAACACGAAGACCTCGTCCTGCTGGAGGTCGGTCTTCAGGTTGGCCATGAACTCGTCGGGGTCCGAGACCTCGCGCTGCCAGTCGACCATCCGGTGCAGCCACCCGGCGTCGCTCGCCCCGCCCTCCTTGTAGGCGTAGTGCGAGGCCACGCCCGACTCGGCCCGTTGGTGCATCTCGCGGGTACGGATCTGCACCTCGACCGGCTTGCCCTGACGACCGATGACCACGGTGTGCAGCGACTGGTAGAGGTTGAACTTGGGCGTGGCGATGTAGTCCTTGAACCGACCCTGCACCGGGGTCCAGTGGTTGTGGATGGCCCCCAGCGCCGCGTAGCAGTCCTTCTCTGACTCCACGATGACCCGCAGCCCCACCAGGTCCCAGATCTCGTCGAAGGCCTTCCCCCGGACCATCATCTTCTCGTAGATGCTCCACAGGTGCTTCGGCCGCCCCGTCACGTCCGCCGTGATCCCCAGGTCGGTCAGGGCGCTCCGCACCTCCTCCTCGACCTGGGCCAGGTAGATCTCGCGCTCGGGCGCCCGGACGTAGAGCATCTGCTCGATCTCGGAGTACCGCTTGGGGTACATCGCGGCGAAGCAGAGGTCCTCGAGGTGCTGCTTGAGCTCCCCCATGCCGAGGCGGTGGGCCAGCGGGGCGTAGACGTCCATCGTCTCGATGGCGGTCCGCTCCTGCTTGTCGGCGGGGAGCGCGGCGATCGTGCGCATGTTGTGCAGCCGGTCGGCGAGCTTGATGACGAGCACCCGGAGGTCCTTCGCCATGGCCACCACCAGCTTCCGGATGGTGGCGGCCTGCTGGGCCTCCTTGGTGTCGAAGTGGATGCGGTCCAGCTTGGTGACGCCGTCCACCAGCGCCGCGACCTCCGCCCCGAACTGGGCCTCGACGTCGTCGAGGCTCATCCCGGTGTCCTCGACGGCGTCGTGGAGGAGCGCGGCTTGGAGGGTCGCTTCGTCCATCCCGTAGTGCGCGCAGATGGTCGCCACCGCCAGCGGATGAGTGATGTACGGCTCTCCCGAACGGCGTGTCTGGCCCTCGTGGGCCGCCTTGGCCACCTCGTAGGCCGTCACGATGCCGTCGACCGAGGCCCGCGGCCGACCGGAGCGGTACTGGTCGAGCAGGGCCTCGGCCTCGACCGCGGCCGGGAGCTGGTGGCGTCGCCACGGCAGCACTCGGGTCACGGTGGGCATCGGCGGATCAGCTCGCTCGGGTCACGGGTCAGTCGTAGGTCAGGACCGAGTGGGTCCCCACCCCTCCCAGTCTCGACCGTCCACCGAGGAACGCCAACTCGATCAGGAACGCCGCGCCCACCAACTCGGCCCCCGAACCCGTCAGGAGCGACGCGGCGGCCTCGGCGGTGCCACCGGTGGCCAGCACGTCGTCGACCAGCAGCACGCGACGCCCGGGACCCACGGCGTCGCGGTGCATCTCGAGGGTGTCGATGCCGTACTCCAGCTCGTAGCTCGCCGAGACGGTCTCCCACGGCAGCTTCGACGGCTTGCGGATCGGCACGAACCCGGCCCCCAGTCGGGCGGCCACGGGGGCGGCGAAGATGAAGCCGCGGGCCTCCACGCCCGCCACGAGGTCGACCGCGCCCCGGAAGGGGCGGGCCAGCCGATCGAGCGCATCGGCGAACGCCACCGCGTCGGCCAGCAACGGAGTGATGTCCCGGAAGACGATCCCCGGGCGGGGGAAGTCCGCGACGTCACGGACGAAGCAGGCCAGGTCGGTGCCGCCCGCCGGCTCGTCCACGCCCATCCTCAGCGCTTCTTGCCCTGCTTGCGCGGCCGCGGCGGGTGGGCCCGCTGGTATTGCGCCGCCTTCGCCTCCGCAACTGCGGTGGCCGCGGCCGTTCCGGTCGAGGCGACGGCGCCGGGCGCAGCGGCAGGACGGGCGATCGGCGCACCCGGACGGGCGACCGAGCCCATCCGCTCCGGCGGGACCCACTCGGCCTCGGCCAGCGTGCCCCGGTCGACGGCCCGCTGGCGAACCTTGCGGTAGCGCGGCTCCTGCTCCTTGAAGCGGACCAGGACCGGCGGTGCGATGGCCAGCGAGCTGAACACGCCCGAGAACAGGCCCACCAACAGGGCGACGGCGAAGTCGTTCATCACGGTCTGGTCGAACACGATGCCGCCGATCACCAGGATCGACACGACCGGGAGCAGCGCCACGATGGTGGTGTTGAGCGACCGGGTCAGCACCTGGTTGAGCGAGCGGCGCATGATCGCCGAGTACGTGTACTGGCCGGTCCGGTCCAGGCGCTGTGCGTTCTCGAGCACCCGGTCGAACACGACGATCGTGTCGTAGAGCGAGAAGCCGAGGATCGTGAGGAACGACACCACCGTGGCCGGCGTCACCTCCAGCTGGAAGATCGAGTAGAAGCCGACCGTGACGACCATGTCGTGGATCAGGGCGAGGATCGCCGCCACCGCCATGCGCCACTCCAGCTGCCAGCTGATGTACAGCGCGATGAGCACGAGGAACACGACGAGCGCCCGGAGCGCGTCGCGGGTGATCTTCGATCCCCAGGACGGCCCGATGCTGTTGATCGTGACGTCGTCGGCGTCGACCTCGGCGGCGGCCGCCAGCTGGGCGGCGATCTCGCGGCTCTCGTCGACGTCCTTCGACGCCTCGGCCTGGACCCGCAGGCCCCGATTGCCGTCGGCGTCGGTGACCTCCTGGATCTTGGCGCCCGCCTCCTTGCCTACCTCGGCCAGCACGTCGCGGGCACCCTCGACGCTGAGGCCGTCGCCGGGCACCTCCCACACCGACCCGCCCCGGAAGTCGATCGAGAGCGCCAGGCCTTGGGTGGCCAGCGATGCGATGCTCCCCAGGAGCACCACGGTGCTGATCCCCAGCAGCCAGCGCCAGAGCCTCGGGAAGTCGTAGTCGGACTCGCCCTGGTAGAGCCGTCGCAGCGCACCCATCAGCGTGCCCCTCCCTCGGTCGCCACGGCATCGGGCACGACGTCCTCGACACCACGGCGGCCGCGACGGGGCTTGATCGGGGCATCGACGTCGATGCCGAACCAGCCCGGCTTGGATCCCAGCTTCGAACGGCTGACCAGGATCGTGGCCGGGCGGACGAAGAAGTAGGTGAGCATGACGTCGAGGATGGTCGACAGGCCGAGGTAGAGGGCGAAGCCGCGGACCGGACCGACCGAGAGCAGGTAGAGCACCACGGCGCCGATGAACGAGGAGGAGTTGGCCTTGAGGATCGTGCCGAAGGCGCCCTCGAAGCTGGTCTCGGCCACCGATCGGAGGCTCCGGCCGCGGCGGACGTCCTCCTTGAGGTTCTCGAAGTACACGATGCTCGAATCGAGCGACACACCGATCGACACGATCGTGCCCACGATGCCCGAGAGCGTCAGCACGAAGATGTCGCCGAAGAACGACACGATCGCGACCAGCATGGCGGCGCCCAGGAGGAGCCCGACCATGACCACGACGCCCAGCACCCGGTAGTAGGCGATGAGGTAGAGGGCGACGAACGCGAGACCGAGCAGGGCGGCGATGATGCCGGCGCGCACCGAGGAGTCGCCGAGGGTGGCCGAGACCGTCTGGACCTGCTGGGGCTCGAGGATGAGCGGCAGGGACCCGAACTTGAGCAGCCGGGCCAGGTCCTTGGCCTCGATCTCGGTGAACGATCCGCTGATCTGGATCTGGTCCCGGTCGAAGCTGGCGCTGTTGATCGACGGAGCGCTCTGCACCACCCCGTCGAGCACGATCGCCAGCTGTCCGAGCGGGGCACCGTCGCCGGAGGGCAGAGCGGGGCAGATCGGATCCCCGGCGTTGCACTTCGCCGCGGCCTCGTTGAACAGGTCGATCCCGTCCTTGCCGGCCTTGAACGTGGGACGGACCTCCCAGCGGCCGTCCTGGCTGTTCAGCCCAGCCGACGCCGTCTCGATGGCCTTGCCGGTCAAGAGGGTGGGGCCGAGGCGGTACAGGAGGCGGTCCCCGTCCGGGTCGGGCTTGCCGTAGAGGGTCACCGGTTGGTCCCGCTCGTCGGCCCCGGCCGAGGTGACCGCCGCCTCGGCGTTGGCCACGGCCTGCTCGAGCTGCAGCAGCTCCGAGAACGTCGGGTCGTAGACGTCCACGCCGTACTGGTTCTGCGCGGTCGGCGTGGTGGTGGTCGTCACCGGGACCGTGGTGGTGGCACCGTCGGGAGCGACGCTCGTGGTGGGAGCGACGGTGGTCGTGGGAGCGGTGGTCGTGGACTGCCGACGGAGCGCGGCGCCCTTGGTGGAGCGTCCGCCGCCCGTGCCCTCGCCCGTGGCCGCCGCGGTGGTCGGCGTGGCCGGGTCGACCACGATCGTCGACGGGGTCGCCGCGGCGTCGCCCTCGGCCGTCGGTGCGGCCGCGTCGCCCTCGGGGGTGGGGGCCGCGGCGGTGATCTTGGCCTGCTCGTCCTCGGCGACCTGCATGGCGGTGATGCCCTCGGGCAGGCCCAGCTCCGAGCGCAGCTGGGCGATCTGCTCCTCGGCATCGGCCGGCGGTGCCGGGGTGGGCTGTTCGAGCACCGGTCGGAAGCGCAGCTCGGCGGTCTTGCCGATCTGCTCGAGGACTCGCTGCTGGTCCTTGATGCCGGGCAGCTGGACGAGCAGCGTGTTGCCCTGGATCGTGATGTCGGGCTCCCCCACGCCGAACTCGTTCACCCGCTCGTCGATGATCTGCCGGGTGAGCTCGAGCGATTCCTCGGGGACCTCGGCGCCCCGCTCGCCGTCGACCACCGGCTGGAGCACCACCGAGACGCCGCCCTCCAGGTCGAGCCCGAGGGTGGGGCGGCGGTCCGTGAGCATCACCCCCGCGAACACGCCGACCACCAGGACGACGTACACGGTCAGCGAGCGTGCGAGCTTCGACTTCATGGGCGGTGTGGGACCTCGGTTCGGGCTCCTGCCGGAACGGCTGGAGGAGCGTCGATGCTACGGAGCGCGCCGGGGACGTGCAGGGATGGCAGCCGGCTCAGCCGGCCTCGTCGGACTCGTCGGCCGCGGCGGCCCGCGATCGAGGCGCCGCCCGACCGGCCGCCTCCTCGGGATCGGACTCCCGGCGGGCCAGCGACGCCTTCGAGACCCGGATGACGACGTCGGTGTCGACCTGCACGTGGACGACGTCGTCCTCGATGAAGGTGATCATGCCGTGGATGCCCCCGGCGGTCACCACGTCGTCGCCGACGGCCAAGCCGGAGATGAACTGGGCGTGACGCTGCTTCTGCTTCCGCTGCGGCACGATCATGAAGTACATGAGCGGAGCCAGCAGCAGCAGGGGGAACAGCAGGCTCCACAGGCTCCCCTGCTCCTGGGACTGGGCGAGGATCGACGAGAGGACGTTCACGGGTGGGGCAGCCTAGGACCTGCCCCACACGTCGGCCACCTCGCGCCGGAGCCCGTCGAGCGAACCGTCGACGACGGCGGCACGGGCGCGGTCCACCAGCCGCAGCAGCCAGGCCACGTTGTGGACCGTGCAGAGCGTGGCCGCCGTAGCCTCGCGGGACTGGGACAGGTGACGGAGGTAGCCCCGGCTGTAGCGCACGCACGTCTCGCAGCCGCAGGTCGGGTCGAGGGGCTCGTCGCTACGGGCGAACTCGGCCCGCCGGATGCTCAGGCGCCCGGCGTCGGTGAGGATCGTCCCATGGCGGGCGAAGCGCGTGGGCAGGACGCAGTCCATCATGTCGACACCCGCTGCGATGGCCTCGACCACACCGACCGGGTCGCCCAGGCCCATGAAGTACCGGGGCTGGTCCGCCGGCAGCACCGCCACCGCCTCCGCCAGCGCGGCCAGGGTCGCCCCCCGCTCCTCGCCCACCGACAGTCCCCCCACCGCGTAGCCGTCGAAGTCGAGGGCCACCGTCCGCTCGGCGGACTCGCGCCGCAGCTCGAGGTCGACGCCGCCCTGCACGATCCCGAAGAGTGCCTGGTCCTCCCCACGGCGGTGGGCGGCGCGGGCTCGGGCCGCCCAGTCGGCGGTCCGCTCCACCGCCCGCCGCACCGTCTCCCTCGACGCGGGCAGGGCGACGCACACGTCGAGGACCATCTGGACGTCGGCGCCCAGCAGCTCCTGGGCGGCCACGGCCGACTCGGGCGTCAGCCGGACCGTCGATCCGTCGTAGGTGGAGCGGAACGTGACGCCGTCGTCGTCCACACGGGGCCCGAGGGAGAAGACCTGGAAGCCGCCCGAGTCGGTGAGCGTGTGGACCGAGGGGTCGAGCCCCATGAACCGCCCCAACCCGCCCAGCGACCCCACCACCTCGGCGCCCGGGCGCTGCATCAGGTGGTAGGTGTTGCCGAGCACGACCGCGGCGCCCAGGCGGTCCAGGTCGCCCGAGGTGAGCGCCCGCACCGCGCCACGCGTGCCCACCGGCATGAACACCGGGGTCCGGAAGGCGCCGCGGGGCGTCCGCACGACGCCCGCCCGGGCCGCGCCGTGGGTGGCCTGGACCTCGACGTGCAGCTTCACGACTCGCCGTCCCGTCCGCGTCGTGTCAGCCACATCGCGTCGCCGAAGGACAGGAAGCGGTAGCCCTCCTGCAGCGCCAGCGCGTACAGCTCCCGCCAACGCGGCCCGATGAATCCCTCGACCATGGCCAGGAGCGACGAGCGGGGGAGGTGGAAGTTGGTCATCAGGACGTCGACCACCTGCCAGCGAAAGCCGGGACGGATGAACAGGTCGGTCCGTCCCGACAGCTCCCCGCGGGCCGCGACGCTCTCCAGCGCTCGCACGCTGGTGGTGCCCACCGCCACGACCCGCTCGGCGCGCCGGACCGCTTCCCAGGTGGCCTCGGGCACGTCGTAGCGCTCGGCGTGCATCTCGTGGTCCGCCACCCGATCGACGGTGATGGGACGGAAGGTCCCGAGCCCCACCCGCAGCTCCACCCGGGCCAACGCCGCGCCGCTCGCCTCGATGCCCGCCAGGACCTCCGGCGTGAGGTGCAGCCCCGCGGTGGGCGCCGCCGCGCTCCCCGTCCGACGGGCGAAGACCGTCTGGTACCGCTCGGGGTCCTCCAGCTGCAGGTCGCCGAGGTAGGGCGGGAGCGGCAGGTCGCCCAACCGCGCCAGGACCGCGTCGAGGTCCTCGTCGTGGAGGAGGCGGACGAGCCGCCGCCCGTCGCCCAGGTCATCACCCAGCTCGACCTCGAGGCCCGGCCCGACCGTGACCGTCGAACCGGGTGGCAGCTTGGCCGAGGGGCGGACCAACGCATCCCACCACCCATCGCCCTGCTCGGCGACGTCGAGGAGGAGCACCTCCGCCGCCCCGCCGCTGGGTCGGCGGAAGCGGAGGCGGGCCGGACGCACTCGGGTGTCGTTCACCACGACGACGTCGCCCGCGCCGACCAGCTCCGGGAGCTCGGCCACCGTGCGGTGCTCGACACCGTCGCCGAGGTCGACCAGGAGCCGGGCCGCGTCGCGGGGCGAGGCCGGCCGGGTGGCGATGGCCTCCGGCGGCAGCGCGTAGTCGAGCTCGTCGGTGCGCACGGGCCGGGACGCTACCGGCGGGCGCCGCTAGCCCTCGACGTCGAAGAGCGTGGCGTCGACCGCCTGGGCGCTGGCCGGCGGCACGAGGCCCACGTGCCGCCAGGCCGCGGGGGTGGCCACCCGACCCCGGGGGGTACGCATGAGCAGGCCCTGCTGGATGAGGAACGGCTCGTGCACGTCCTCGACGGTCTCGGTGGGCTCGGCCACCGCGATGGCGAGGGTGGAGAGCCCGACCGGACCACCGCCGAACAGCTCGCACAGCGACGACAGGATGGATCGGTCGACCTTGTCGAGGCCCAGCTCGTCGACCCCGAACAGGGCCAGTCCCGCCGCCGCGACCTCGGCGGTGATCCCGCCGTCGCCCTCCACCTCGGCGAAGTCGCGGACCCGCCGCAGCAGGCGGTTGGCGATGCGGGGCGTGCCGCGGCTGCGCCCGGCGATCTCTCGGGCACCGGCCGGGTCGAGGCGGGCCGCCAGGATGCCGGCGGCGCGGAGCACGATGGCCTCGAGGTCGGCAGGGTCGTAGTAGTCCAGTCGTGCCACGAGGCCGAATCGATCGCGCAGCGGACCGGTGATCAGGCCGGTGCGGGTGGTGGCACCGACCAGCGTGAAGCGGGGCAGGTCGAGGCGGATGGACCGGGCGGCCGGCCCCTTCCCGAGCACGATGTCGAGCTGGAAGTCCTCGACCGCCGGGTACAGGACCTCTTCCACGGTGCGGCTGAGCCGGTGGATCTCGTCGATGAAGAGCACGTCGCCCTCACCCAGCTGGGTGAGGATGGCGGCCAGGTCGCCCGCCCGCTCCAGGGTGGGGCCCGATGTGACGTGCAGCTGCACCCCCATCTCGTGGGCGACGATGCCGGCCAGGGTGGTCTTGCCGAGGCCGGGGGGCCCGGCGAAGAGGAGGTGGTCGGCGGCCTGCCCGCGGCGGCGGGCGGCCTCGAGGATGATGCGGAGCCGTTCCTTGAGCTCGCCCTGGCCGACGAACTCGGCGAGCTCGCGAGGCCGGAGCCCGGCCGCCTCGAGCGCGGCCAGCCCGCCGTCGGGCGAGCGGAGCTCGACCTCCGGCTCGTGGTCCTCGTCGCTCCGGTGGGGGTCCAGCAGCTCGTCGCGCACCCGCTGCCTCCTCAGCCCGCGGCCAGGCGCTGCAGCGCCTGGCGGATCAACTCGCCGGCGTCGCCGTCACCGGGCAGGTCGCGCACCACGGCACCGATCTCGTCGGCCCCGTAGCCCAGGGCCGCCAACGCGTCGCGCACGTCGGACTGCACCGTGGGCGACGCCCCGACCGCGGCGACGGTGCCGGTGGTGAGGTCCACCTCGCCGACGTCGAGTCGCGACGCCAGCTCCACCAGCAGCCGTTGGGCGGTCTTGCGGCCCACCCCCGGCACCAGGCAGAGCGCGGCCAGGTCCTCGGTGGCCACCGCCGAGCGCAGGGTCGCCGGAGAGTGGGTGGAGAGGATGGCGAGGCCCAGGGCCGGGCCCACGCCGTGGGTGCCCACCAGGACCTCGAAGACCTCGCGCTCGTCGAGCCCGGTGAAGCCGTAGAGCGTCTGGGCACCCTCACGGATGTGGTGGTGGACCCAGAGGAACACCTCTCCCCCTTCGGGCCCCAGCCGGACGCTCGTGGCCGGGGTGACCGCCAGCCGGTAGCCCGTGCCGCCCACCTCGACGGTCACGTCGGCCACGCCGCGATGCAGCAGCGTGCCGCGGAGCGAGCCGATCACGACACCACCGCCGCGGCGGCGCGAAGGGGAGCGTGGGCGACGTGGCAGAGCGCGACCGCCGCGGCGTCGGCCGCGTCGGCGGGCCGGGGCGGGGCGGCCAACCCCAGCAGCCGCTGCACCATCACCTGCACCTGCTCCTTGTCGGCCGCGCCGTCACCGGTGACCGCCTCCTTCACCTCGTTGGGCGAGTACTCCACCACCTCGCACCCCCGTGAGGCGGCCTCGGCCATGACCACGCCCGAGGCCTGCCCCACCGACATGGCGGTGCGGACGTTCACCTGGAACAGCACCCGCTCGACCGCCACCGCCCCCACGGGGTACTCGTCGAGCAACGCCACCACGTCGGCGCGGAGCTCGGCGAGGCGCTGCGGGACGGCCCGGTCGGGTGGCGTGGTGAACGTGCCCAACGCCACGGCCCGGGGCGGGCGACCGGCCGTCGCCTCGAGCACGCAGTACCCACAGCGGGAGAGCCCGGGGTCGATCCCGATCACGAACACGTGTACGACCCTAGTCCGCCCGACGGCGGCGGCCGGGCATCGCCGCAGGCATCGCGCCCCGCGCCGAGGGGCATGAGGCGAGGGAGCCCGTCGCGGTCTCAAGTTCCCGGCGAGCCCGCCGACTGGAGGACGGATGCCTGATCGAACCGACCCGCTCGTCTCCCTCCGCGGCGTGCACCACCGCTTCGGGAGCGTCCACGCCCTCGACGACCTCACCTTCGACGTGCCGTCCGGGCGCATCACCGTCCTCCTCGGCCCCAACGGGGCCGGCAAGACGACGGCGATCCGCGCCGTCACCGGCGCCCTCTCCCCTGCCGAGGGCGAGATCTCCGTCTTCGGTGTCGACCCGCGGACCCACGGCGAGGTGGTCCGACCCCGCTGCGGCGTGGTCTCGGCCAAGCCCGCCCTCTACGACCGCCTGTCCGGCTACGACAACCTGCTCTACGCGGCACAGCTCTACGAGGTCGACGAGGACCGCCGGGACGACCGCATCCAGCACGCGGCCCGCCAGTTCGGGATCCAGGACGCGCTGGAGCACCAGGTGGGCGGCTACTCCACCGGCATGAAGACCCGCCTGGCCCTGGCCCGCTCGATCCTCCACGAACCGGACCTGCTCCTCTACGACGAGCCCACCTCGGGCCTCGACCCCGAGTCGGCGCAGGCCGTCCTCGGCCTGATCCGCTCGATGCGGATGGAGGGCCGCACGGTGGTCATGTGCACCCACCTGCTGGCCGAGGCCGAGGGGCTGGCCGACCACATCGTGGTCATGGAGGCCGGTTCGTCGCCCTGCTTCGGGTCGGCCGAGGAGCTCACCCGCCGCTACTGGCCCGGCGCGGTCGTCCACCTGTCCGCCGAGAGCCCCGACCAGCTCGACCGCGTGACCACCTGGCACGGCGTGATCGGCTACGAGCGGGTCACCGACGTGGCCCGGATCGACCTCGACGGCATCGGCCGGATCCCCGACCTGGTCATGGGGCTCGCCCGGGACGGCGTCCGCCTCACCCGCGTGGAACCGCAGACCCCCCGCCTCGAGGACCTGTACTTCGCCATCCGCCGCGATGCCCAGCGTCGCGGCCTCGAGCCCGTCGCCGCCCCGGCGGTGCCCCTCGGGTCGCTCGCAGCCGACCGGGCGGACGCCTCGGTCGGCCGGCCCGCCACCCAGGAGGTCCGTTCGTGAACTGGAAGCGCATGTCGGTCGTCGTCCGCACCGACCTGAAGCAGCTCGTGCAGGCGAAGGACTACTGGATCCCGATGATCGCCCTGGGCGGCCTCTTCTTCTTCGTCCTCCCCGCCGTGCTGCTCTTCACGATCGAGCACCTGGGGGCCACCAGCTCGGTCCAGCAGATCTCGAAGACGCTGAAGGTCCTCCCGGCCCAGGCCCAGGCCCAGATCCAGGGCGACACGCCCGGGGCCCGGACCTCCTACGCCCTCGCCGTCTACCTCTTCGCCCCGGTGGCGGTGATCGTCCCGTTGACCATCTCCACCGCGGTCGGCGCCGCGGCGATCGTGGGCGAGCGCGAACGAGGCACCGGGGAGTTCCTGGCCCACTCCCCCGCCAGCACCCGCGAGATCTACGTGGGCAAGCTGATCGCCAGCTTCGTCCCGGGCTACGGGACCACCGTCGTCGGCTTCGCCGTCTACTCCCTCGTGGTCAACGTCATCGCCGGGCCCTCCATCGGGGGCTGGTTCTTCCCCACGCCGCAGTGGTGGGCCCTGATGTTCTGGGTGGTGCCGCCGTTCCTGGCCTTCACGCTCTCGGTGGTCCTGCGCCTCTCGGCCCGGGTGAAGTCGACCGCGGCGGCCCAGCAGGCGGCCGGCCTCGTCTCCCTCCCGTTGATCATGGTGGCCTACACCCAGTCGACCGGCGCCCTCTTCGGCGCCTCGGCCTCGCCGTGGCTGGTGGGCACCCTGTGCTGGTTGGTCGCGCTGCTGAGCCTCATGCGGGGCATGCGCTCGGTGACCCGCTCACGCCTCCTCGGCGTGGCCAACGAGGTGTGAGCACGGCACGCCGCCCTCAGCGGCGTGTCCGCACCACCTCGGCCAGCTCTCCCACGGGCTTGTAGCCGAGGCCCGGACCCAGGAGCCGGTGCTGGTACACGACGGCACCCGACGGGTCGACCACGAAGGTGGAGCGCCGGTACAGCCCCAGCAGCCCGAGGATGCCGTACGCCTCACCCACCGACTTGTCCTCGTCGGAGAGCAGCGGGAACGCGAACCCGCCGTGGGCGGCGGCGAAGCGCCGGTGCGACGCCGGGGACTGCGGGCTGATGGCCAGCACCCGGGCACCCAGGCCGTCGAGCTCGGCGATGCCCTCGGTGTAGGACCGGAGCTGCGCCGTGCACACCGGCGAGTCGTCGGCCGGGTAGAACGCGAGGATGACCCAGTCGCCGCGGAGGTCGGCCAGGCGGTAGCTGCCCTCGACGCCGGTGGCGCCGTCGACGCCGGGCAGCGTGAAGTCGGGGGCGGGATCGCCGATGCGCACCGGGGCGTCAGCCGAGCGCGGCCAGCACGTCGTCGGTGATGTCGAAGTTGGCGTAGACCTCTTGGACGTCGTCGTGGTCGTCGAGGGCGTCGATGACCCGCAGCACCGACTTGGCCACGTCGACCGAGTCGATGGTGATCACCGAGGTCGGCCGCATGATGAGGTCGGTCGAGGTCACCTCGAGCCCGCCCTCCTCCATGGCGCCCCGCACCGCCATGGTCGCCTGGGGCTCGCACAGCACGTGCCAGTCGTCGCCGGAGCGCACGATGTCCTCGGCACCGGCGTCGAGGGCCACGAGCATCACGTCGTCCTCAGGCACCGATCCGGGCACCACGTGGAGGCCCTTGCGCTCGAACTGCCAGGCCACCGCGCCCGGCTCGGCGATCGAGCCGCCGTTCTTGGAGAACAGCGACCGCACCTCGGGCCCGGTGCGGTTGCGGTTGTCGGTGAGCGCCTCGACGTAGACGGCCACGCCGCCGGGGGCGTAGCCCTCGTAGCTGATCTCCTCGTAGGCGACGCCCTCGAGCTCGCCGGTGCCCCGCTTGATGGCCCGCTCGATGGTGTCCATGGGCACCGAGTTCTCCCGGGCCTTCTGGAACATCGTCCGCAACGTGGGGTTGGTGTCGGGGTCACCCCCGCCCTGGCGGGCCGCCACCTCGACCTGCTTGATGAGCTTGGCGAAGAGCTTGCCCCGGGCCTTGTCGGCCGCGCCCTTCTTGTGCTTGATGGTTGCCCACTTGGAATGGCCCGACATGGGATCTCCCGGTCTCGGCGTGCGTGCTGCGGGGTCTCAGCCCACGGCCTGCAGGAACAGGCGGTGGAGGCGGTCGTCCGCGGTCAGTTCGGGGTGGAAGGTAGTGGCGGTCACCGCGCCCTGGCGAGCGACGACGGGGTGCCCGTCGACGGTGGCGAGCACCTCGACGTCGGCACCGACCTCGACGATGAGGGGCGCACGGATGAACACCGCGTGGAACGGCCCGTCGTCGAGGCCGACCACGTCGAGGTCGGTCTCGAAGGAGTCCACCTGGCGGCCGTAGCCGTTGCGCCGGACGACGGCGTCGAGCCGCCCGAACCCCCACTGGTCGGCACGCCCGTCGAGGATCCGGCGGGCCAGCAGGATGGTGCCCGCGCAGGTGCCCAGCACCGGGGTGCCGGCGTCGAGCAGCCGCCCCAGCGGCTCACGCAGCCCGGAGGTCCCGAGCAGGCGGGCCATGGTGGTGGACTCGCCGCCCGGGAGCACGAGGGCGGCGACGCCGTCGAGGTGCTCCGGGCGGCGGATCTCGACCACACGCGCCCCGAGGCGCTCGAGCACGGCGCGGTGCGCGGCGAACGCCCCCTGGAGGGCCAGGACGCCGACGGTGGGCGCGGCGATGGGCTACCAGCCCCGATCGGCGAAGGTGGTCTCGAGCCCGCGGATCTCGAGGCCGGGCATGGATCGCCCGAGCCCGCGGCTGACCTTCACCAGGATGTCGGGGTCGGCGAAGTTGGTGGTGGCCTCGACGACGGCCTTGGCCATGACCGACGGCTGCTCGCTCTTGAAGATGCCCGACCCCACGAAGACGGCCTCGGCGCCGAGCTGCATGACCAGCGCGGCGTCGGCCGGTGTGGCGATGCCGCCGGCGCAGAACATCGGCACGGGCAGGCGCCCGGTGTCGTGCACCTCCTGGACCAGCCCGAGCGGCGCCTGCAGGCGCTTGGCCCAGTCGAACTGCTCGGCCTCGTCGGCCTGGGTGATCTTGCGGATGTCACCGAGGATGGAACGGAGGTGGCGCACCGCCTCGACGATGTTGCCCGTGCCAGCCTCGCCCTTCGAGCGGATCATGCACGCACCCTCGGCGATGCGCCGGAGCGCCTCCCCGAGGTTGGTGGCGCCGCACACGAAGGGCACGTCGAAGGCCCACTTGTCGATGTGGTGCGTCTCGTCGGCCGGCGTGAGGACCTCGGACTCGTCGACGTAGTCCACGCCGAGCGCCTGGAGGATCTGGGCCTCGGCGAAGTGGCCGATGCGGGCCTTGGCCATGACCGGGATGGTGACGGCGGCCTTGATGCCCTCGATCATCTCGGGGTCGCTCATCCGGGCCACGCCGCCGTCCCGTCGGATGTCGGAGGGGACCCGCTCGAGGGCCATGACCGCGCAGGCACCGGCGTCCTCGGCCACCTTGGCCTGCTCGGCGTCGACCACGTCCATGATCACGCCGCCCTTGAGCATCTCGGCCAGACCACGCTTGACCGCGACCGTGCCGCGGACGGAGGGGGCGGGGGTGTCGTTCATGGAGCGGATCCTACCGCCCGCCGGCGAGGAGCCCCGAAGCGGATTCGGCCGTCATCACCGATGCGGTCCGGCCCGGCGTCAGCTCGATCCACGTGCGTCCCGGCTGGAGCAGGATCGGGGCCCCGTCCGCGGTGGTGAGCTGGTAGCGCTGCGTGCGGTCGGGCCGGCTCCACCGGCCCTCGACGAGGCCCCCGGCGGTGAGCACCGTCGCACGGCCCTCTCCCACCGACACCGCGGTCGAGGTCTTCCCGTCCTTGTAGGCGGTCTCGAGGATCACCACGTTGGCCGCCGACACCTGACCGGCGCCCTCGGACTCGTGGCGGACGCCGTACTGCCACCGGAGCCACTGGGCGGTCCCCGCTTCCCAGACCCACTGGGATTGCGTCCCGCCCACCGTGAGCGACACCCCGGCGACCGGGAGCGTCGGTGTGGCCTGACCCGCCGGGGCGAAGTCGAAGATCGGGCCGGGCGGCGTCTGGCCCTCCTCGGCGAAGCGGTACAGCGCCGGGGTCGACGTGTAGAGGTTGTGCGGCGCCCGTCGACCCGGGCGCCGTGTGTACTCGCGCTGTGCCCGGTTCCAGTGGACGTTGACGATCCACGGCGTGCCGAGCACCACCGGCGTCACCCGGTCGTTGGCCCCCGACCAGCCGAAGAGCGGCTTGCCGAACAGCGCGAGGACGTCGGGATCGGAGAACCGGGCCGAGCGCGTCGGCCCCACCAGGTCGGCGTCGTTGGCGTGGAAGACCGCCATCAGGCGGCTGATGCCCTCGACCCGCAGCTCGACCACCACGTCGGCGGCGTTGAGGCCGGCCTGGGGCATGGCCTCGCGGGAGTTGTCGATCTTGACGGCCAGGGCGGGCCGGAACAGCACGGCCGCACGGTCGGCCGCGACGTTCACCCCGGTGAGCGGCGCGGGCGGACCGGGGGGCACCGTGGTCGTGGTGGTGGAGGTCGTGGTCGTCGTGGACGTCGTGGTCGTGGTCGCCGCCGGGCGTCGCGCCGCCGGTTCGTCGTCGCTGCAGCCCACGGTCAGCAGCGCGACCGCGCCCAGCACGGCGGCGGGACGACGGAGGCCGTTCACAGCTCGGCCATGAGCCCGACCCGGTGCTCGATCGGCTGGTGCATCCGGAACGGTCGATGGGGGTCGGCGGCGCCCTCGGTGACGGGCGGCAACGGGTCGACCAGCCAGAGGTGGGCGGTCCCGAGCGTGGCGCCGGGCACGCAGGTCCCCGTCGCGGCCAACTTCTCGAGCGCCGAGCCCAGCGCCGGCGGGTAGCGGGTGATGTCGACCGCGGCCAGGTCGGCGAGCAGGTCGCGCTGCTCGCCCAGCAGCACCCGGACGCGCTCGGCCCGGCGTGCGGCCGTCCCCGGCGCCGCCCCCGGGGTGGCCCGCAGCAACGGTCCGGCGACCCGCCGCGCCGCCACCGCGCCCAGGTGGGCGTCGTGGCTGCGGATGCGGGCCATGCCCTCGGCCAGCACGCCCTCGAGCTCGACGCGGTCGAGCGTGGCGAGCAGGCCGGTCGTGAGCACCATGACCGCGGCCCCGGGCGCACCGGCCACGGCCAGGTTGGCGGCGCCGCAGTCGAGCACCCGCAGCTCGGGCGCCGTGTCGCCGGTGGCGATGGCCAGCCCCTCGACCAGGTTGACCAGCCGGGGGAACTCCGTGGCATCGGCGGGACGGCCGCCCAGCACCTCGACCGCCGCCACCGTCGACTGGCCACGGAGCGCCACCAGGGCCGCGGCCGCGAGGCCGGCACCGGCGACGAGCCCGAGGAGGATCCCGACGACGACGTGGACCACCACGGCCAGGACCACGGCGACGACGAGTCCGACGACGACCCCGACCACGACGGCGGGGACGACCGCCAGACGCTCGGCCAGTCGGCGCCGCTCCTCGGTGCGGTCGAGCAGGGACGGGGGACGGTCGCTCATGACCCGAAGTCCACCGCGACGCCACCCCGTGCGTCCTCGTCGGCGGCGAAGTACTCCCGTGCCGCGAAGCCGGCCATCCGGGCGACGACCACGGTGGGGACCGTCTCGATGCGGGTGTTGTAGGTGCGCACGTTGTCGTTGTAGTACTGCCGGGCGTAGGCGATGCGGTCCTCGGTGGCGGCAAGCTCGGCCTGGAGCTGGCCGAAGTTCTCGTTGGCCTGCAGCTGCGGGTACGCCTCGGAGAGCGCGAAGAGCGAGCGCAGCGCGCCGGTCACGACGTTCTCGGCCTGCGCCGCCTCGGCCGGCGTGCCGGCCGACATGGCGGCGTTGCGGGCGGCGATCACCGCCTCGAGGGTGTCCCGCTCGTGCGCCGCGTAGCCCTTGACCGTCTCGACGAGGTTCGGGATGAGGTCGTGACGGCGGTGGAGCTGCACGTCGATCTGGGCGTAGGCGCCCTCGATCCTGTTCCGGGCCGTCACGAGACCGTTGTAGGCGAGCACCGCCCAGAGCAGCCCGCCGACGACGAGCACCCCGACGATGACGAGCACGATGATGGCGATCACGGGCGAAGCTCCTCGGGCCGGTCGGGCCCCGAGAGCCTAGAGGCTGCGCCGGAGGGCCATCGGCCGACGAGCGACGGGTCGGGCCGGCGCCCGCTCCAGCAGCGTCTCGTAGATCTGCTCGTAGGCCGCCGCCAGCCGGGCCAACGAGAACCGCTCGGCCCGCGCTCGTCCGGCCGCGACCAGCTGGTCCCGACGGGGCCCGCCGGCCACGACCACGTCGAGCTGGGCGGCCAGCGCGCGGTGATCACCCGGAGGGAAGAGCAGTCCGGCCGGCGCACCGCCCTCCCGGGGACCCACCACCGCGGCGTAGCCGTCGATCGCCGAGGCGACCACGGGTGCTCCGGCGGCCATGGCCTCCACCAGGATGATCCCGAAGGACTCCCCGCCCAGCGAGGGGGCGCAGAAGGCCGTCGCCGCGGCCAGCCGCCGATTGCGCTCGGCGTCGCTGATCCGCCCGATCCACTCGATGCCCGGGTGCCCGGCGTGCCGGGCCGCGAGCTCCTCGGTGAGCGGACCCTCGCCGGCCACCCACACCCGCACGGGGTGCCGCATCTCGTGGACGGCGTCGAGCAGCACCGGCAGGCCCTTGCGCTCCTCGTGTCGACCGAGGAACAGGATCGTGGGACGCTCCGGGTCGGGTGCCTCCCACGGGTCGGCCGTGGCGAACTCCTCGACGTCCACCCCGTTGAACAGCACCGTCCAGGGGTCCGGGATGACGCTGCCCGCGAGCGCGCGTGCCTCGTCGGAGACCGCCACCTTCACGTCGAGCCGACTGGCGAAGCGCCGGGCCAGGCCGGCGAAGGCCTCGTAGTCGGAAGCGTCCCCCGCCGCGTGGAAGGTCCCGACCAGCGGCGCCGTCTTCATGAGCACGGCGGTGACGGCCGGCCCGGGGACCAGTGGCTCGTGGACGTGGACGACCTCGAAGCGCTCGTCCCACAGCGCCCGGATGGTCCGCATCTGGACCCGGGGATCCGGGGCGATGGGAGCCATCGATCCGTTGGCAGGGTTCTGGATGGTGGGCCCCAACGTGGTGACGCCCGGGTCCGGCGGCGGCCCGTCGCAGGGGGCGAGCACCCGGACCAGGTGGCCCCGTTCGCGCATCTCCCGGGCCAGACCGAGCACCTGGCCCTGGACGCCGCCGGGCACGCTCAGGCTGTACGGGCACACCATGCCGATGCGCACGGACGCCCCTAGGCCCGCGCCGGCGGGGTGCGCCCCAACGCGGCGTAGTCGCTCGGCCAGTTCGGCTGCATGACCAGCCACTGCTCGGGCGCCTGGCCGATCAGCCACTCGAGCTCGTTGGCCAGGGCCTGGGTGAAGCGCACGACGTCGCCGCGGATCGAGGTGGCATCCGGATCGCGTTCGATCGTGATCGGCGGGCGCACGATGGCGTGCACGCCGCTGCCCCGGAAGTAGACCGCGGTGGGCAGCACCCGGCACCCGCCGCGCAGGGCCATCACCGCCGGCCCGGCCGGCAGCGTGGTCCGCTCCCCGAAGAACTCCACCTCGGGCCCACCCCCGACGAGATCGCGGTCGCACAGCAGGCAGACGACCTTCCGGGCCGCCGCGGCGGCCACCACCTCGTCGGCCGCGTCGGGGCCGAGCGGGATGACGTCGATGCCGATCGATCGACGGAAGTCGCGGAACCACTCGAACAGCTCCGGGGGCTCGAGCCGCTCGGCCACCGCGGCCAGCTCCCAGTGCCGTACCGCGGTGATCCAGAAGGCCGCCCACTCGAACCCGCCCAGGTGGGGCAGGGCCAGGATCGGACCGACCTCGTCGTGGGCCATCGCCTCGTCGAGGTGCTCGATCCCCTCGACCGTGAAGCCCTCCGCGATCTGCTCCGCCGACATGGTGGGCAGCCGGAACGCCTGGAGGTAGTAGCGGGTGTAGGCGCGGTAGCTGGCCTCCACCAACCGGTCGAGCTCGGCCCGACCGAGCGGACGACCGGCGATGCGTCGGTGGTTCCGCTCGACCATCAGGCGTCGCTCGGTGCCGCGCATCGAGACCACCGTCCCGGCGACGTCACCCAGCACCGCCGCCACCGGCGACGGGGTCAGCCGGGCGACCGCGGTGCCGGCGCGGTACGCGCCGACGATGCCCTGGTCGCGCAGCTGGCGGAGCACGACCGGCTCAGTCGGCCCGGCGTGCGCCCGGGCGCGCCCGGGCCGCCTCCCGCCGGGCCAACCAGCGCTCGGTGGCGGGCGACGCCGTGCCACGGGGACGACGGCGTGCGGCGGCAGGACGGGCAGGTCGCACCGGGGCCGAGGCGCCCCGCCAGACGTTGACGAATCGCTGTGCCGCCGTGGCGAGGTTGAGCACGACCAGGATGACCAGGACGGGCACGAGGAACCGGTCGAAGAGCAGGCCGAGGCCCAGCAGGATGAACCGCTCCGCCCGCTCGACCAGGCCGCCCTTCCCGTCGATGCCGAGCGCCTCGGCCTTCGCCCGGATGTACGAGGGCAACGCACCGGTGGCCATCGCCACGAAGGCCAGCACCGGAAGGGCACCCGGCTGGTCGAGCGTGGTGAAGTACCAGGCGATGCCGCCCAGGAGCAGCGCGTCGGTGATCCGGTCGCTGACCGAGTCGAAGAAGGCACCTCGCTGGCTGGCCGTCCCCGACGCCTTCGCCACCGCGCCGTCGAGCAGGTCGGGGATGCCGGTCAGGATCATGAGCAGCAGACCCAGGCGCAGCGCTCCGGCCCCGATGGCCACGGCACACGCGACCGCCATCGCCAGGCCGATCACCGTGATGAGATCGGCGGAGATGCCGGCCCGCTTGGCGCTGCGCCCGACGGGACGCACCCAGGCGTCGACCTGGTCTCGGAAACGTCCGTCGAACATCAGGGACTCCTCGGGCTTCGGGGGGAGGTGCTAACTCCAGTTAGCATACCCGAGCCCTCCGCCCACGATACGACCTGGCGGCCGGGCCCGGGTCGACCGACGCCGCCGACCCCGGTCGCGCCGCTCGCTCCGTGGTCGATCACTCCTCGGCCGCGGTCCCGGTGGGTCGACCGGGTTCGGACCAGGTCTCGGGGTTGTCCTCGGCGAACCATTCGACGACGTGCCCGTCGAGTCCGTCCACGAGGACCAGCCCCCGGCGCCGGGGCGGGTTCTCCGCCGAGTAGAGCAGGAGCCGCCACGTGGGCCGCGATCCCCAGCCCCGCCAGACCATCTGGGCCGAAGCGTGGCCCACGGGGAACCCGACCTGTGCGGTCGCCGCGACGAGCGCATCGGTCTCGTCCACCGTCAGCGTGCGCCCCGCGAACGCGCCGTACAGGGCGAAGAGCCCCAGGAGCACCCCGGCCCAGAGGAAGCCGTCGTTCACCAGCGCGACGTCCTCGCCCGCCGTGGCCCAGATCGCGACGCACCCCGCCGCGATGGCCGCGTAGAGGGCCGCCGGGATCCGGCGCCGGTCGTTGTTGGGCAGCGTGTAGGTCTCGTCGAGGGCGGTGACGTCGAGGTCCTCGGGGAGCTCGTCGACGACCTCGCCGTCGTCGACGACCTCGCCGTCGCGTCCGTTGCCTGCGCCGTCGGCCATGGGGCCACCCTAGGCAGGGTGGGCCGTCGAGCCGGAATCGTGCGGCCAGACGGCCCGGAGCCGGTCCCAGGCCTCGGGGAGGGCGATCGGCAGGGTCCGCGTCTCGGCGGCGACCGTCATGAAGTTGGCGTCGCCCACCCAGCGCGGCACGACGTGCACGTGCAGGTGGTCGCTCTGGCTGCCCCCGGCGGCGGCGCCGAGGTTCACCCCCACGTTGCAGCCGTCGGGGGAGAACGCCGCCTTGGCCGCCACCACCGCGTCACGCACCGTCGCCCAGAGCTCGAGGTGCTCGACCTCGGTCAGGTCCTCCAGACCCGGGACCCCTCGCTGCGGGAGCACCATCATCGCCCCCGACGTGTAGGGGAACCGGTTGAGCAGCACGAAGCAGGTCGGCCCCGCGTGGACGACCAGTCGGTCCCGGTCCGATCCGGGTGCCCGCAGGATCCGCTCGAACAGCGTGCCCCCGTCGGCCGGCTCGCCCTCGGGGAAGGCGGCACGCGAGTCGGCCGTGGCGGTGACGTAGTTCGAGCGCCATGTCGCCCAGAGGTGATCCAACGGCACGATCAGCCCCGGTGCGGCGCCAGCTCGGCCGCGAGCCGCTCGAGGAACGTGTCCACCGGGACGCCGCGCTCGACCTCGTTGCCGCGCGGGTTGACGCCCACCGTGGTGGCGGCGACGTCGTCGTCGCCCACCACCAGGACATAGGGGAGCTTCTCGCCCTTGGCCCGCCGGATGCGGTTGCCCAGCGACTCGTCGGCCCCCACGACGTCCACCCGGAGCCCGGCCTGCTCGAGGCGCGACGCCACCTCCGACGCGTAGGCGGCGTGGGCGTCGGCGACGGGCAGCAACCGGACCTGCACCGGGGCCAGCCAGGTGGGGAAGGCGCCGGCGTAGTGCTCCAGCAGCACGGCGAAGAACCGCTCGATGGACCCGAACAGCGCCCGGTGGATCATGATCGGCGTGTGGCGGGCGCCGTCGCTGCCCACGTACTCGAGCCCGAAGCGCTGCGGCAGCTGGAAGTCCACCTGGATCGTCGACATCTGCCAGGTCCGACCGATGGCGTCGCGGGCCTGGACCGAGATCTTCGGGCCGTAGAAGGCGCCGCCGCCGGGGTCCATCACCAGCTCGAGGTCCTTGGCCTCGGCCACCCGCTGCAGCGCCGCGGTGGCCTCCTCCCAGTCCTCGTCGCTGCCCACCGACTTCTCGGGCGGACGGGTCGACAGCTCGAGGTAGAAGTCGTCGAGGCCGTAGTCGGACAGCAAGCCGAGCACGAAGTCGAGGATCGACCCCAGCTCGTCGGCCATCTGCTCCTTGGTGGTGAAGATGTGGGCGTCGTCCTGGGTCATGCCCCGCACCCGGGTGAGTCCGTGGACCACGCCCGACTTCTCGTAGCGGTAGACGGACCCGAACTCGAACATGCGGATCGGCAGCTCGCGATAGCTCCGCATCCGCGACCGGAAGATCAGGATGTGGAACGGGCAGTTCATCGGCTTGAGGTAGTAGTCGGTGTGCCCGCCGTCGTGGTCGTGGTCGAGCTGCATGGGCGGGAACATGCCGTCCGCGTACCAGTCGAGGTGTCCCGAGGTCTCGAACAGGTTCGCCTTGGTGATGTGCGGCGAGTAGACGAACTGGTAGCCGCCCGCCTCGTGGCGGCGGCGCGAGTAGTCCTCCATGATCCGCCGGACGATCCCGCCCTTGGGGTGGAACACGGCGAGGCCCGAGCCGATCTCGTCGGGGAAGCTGAAGAGGTCGAGTTCGACGCCCAGCTTGCGGTGGTCGCGCTTGGCCGCCTCCTCCAGCCGGTGCAGGTGGGCCGCCAGGTCCTTCTTCGTGGCCCACGCCGTGCCGTAGATCCGCTGGAGCATCGGGTTCTTCTCGGACCCGCGGAAGTACGCACCGGCCACCCGCATCAGCTTGAAGTGCCCCAGCCGGCCGGTGGAGGGGACGTGGGGGCCGCGGCACATGTCCACGAACCCCTCGGCGTTGCGGTAGAAGCTGATGCTGGACCCCCCCGACACCTCGCCCTCGGCGTCCTCACCCGCCGCCGCCAGGTCCATGAAGGCCCGCTTGTAGGGATGGTCGGACATGAGCGCGCGGGCGTCGTCGAGCTCCAGCTCGAATCGCTCGAAGGGCTGGTCGGCGGCGACGATCTCACGCATGCGCGCCTCGATGCGCTCGAGGTCGGCGTCGCTGAAGGTGGCGCCGCCCGGGAGCTCGAAGTCGTAGTAGAAGCCGTCGGAGATCGCGGGACCGCCGGCGAAGGTGGCACCCGGCCACAGCTCGAGCACGGCCTGGGCCAGCACGTGGGCCGTGGAGTGCCGGAGGTGCTCGAGCGCGGCGTCGTCGCGGTCGGTCACCACGCGCACGACCGCACCGTCGGGGAGCGCCGCGGCCAGGTCCGTCGGCGTGCCGTCGACCTCGACGACCAGCGCCGCCTTGGCCAACCCCGGGCCGATCGCCGCCGCCAGATCGGCGCCGGTGGCTCCCAGGGGCAGGGTGCGCGCGGAGCCGTCGGGGAGCGTGATCGTCATCTCGGACATGGGTTCGAGACTACCGGCGCCCCCGGTGCCGCCCCGACCGATTGCGGCCCCGAACCGCTCGACGAGGTCGGCTCAGCGCAGGTCGACGAGGTCGGCTCAGCGCAGGTCGACGAGGTCGACCATGGGCCGCGCCTTGAGCACGGCGGCGGAGCTCCGGGCGCCACCCTCGACCACCGGTGAGGTCAACGGCTCGGGCAGCTCGGCCGTGATCTCGGCGGGGACCGTGGGAGCGATCACCGCCGGAGCGGCCGGGACCCCCGCGTGGGACTTCGTGGCGTAGCTGTCGACGTAGTCCTGACCGGACAGCTCACGGATGCTGTACATCAGCTCGTCGGTGATCTGGCGGAGAACGAGGCGGTCGTTGGAACGATCGGCGTAGCGGCGCACGTCGATGGGTTCGCCGTAGCGGATGAGCACGTCGAGGAAGGGGCGGGGCACGCGAGCGTCGGGGGGCTGCACCTCGACGGCACCGAGGATGCCCACGGGCACGATGGGGGCGCCGGTGCGCAGCGCCAGGCGGGCGACGCCGGTGTGGCCCTTGTGGAGCTGCCCCGACCGGGACCGCGTGCCCTCGGGGTAGATGCCGAAGAGCTCGCCCCGCTCGAGGACCGCCGCCGCTGCGTCGAGCGCCCGCTTCGCGGCGTCCCCGCCCGAGCGGTCGATGGGGATCATGCCCATCAGCGGGAACAGGTGCTTGGTCTTCCAGTCGTCGAGGTACTCGGCCTTGCCGACGTAGGTGATCCGTCGCTTGAGCGTGAAGGGCACGAAGAACGAGTCGAGGACCGAGGTGTGGTTGGGGGCGAGGATGGCTCCGCCCTTCGACGGAACGTGGTGGAGCCCCTCGGTGCGGACCCGCCAGGCCAGCCGGAACAGCGGGCTGAGCACCGTCTTGGCCGCCGGCTGGATCAGTCCGATCCGACGCTCGTCCACGTGCACCCCCTTCGTCCCTCGGTTCCTGTCGGCCCATTCTGGCCGAGGGTGAGGGTGACGCGCGGGCAGTTCTCGCGAACGACGTGTGACGAATCCGTGAACGTGGGTGCGGGTCCCTCGGCCGACGCGCTCACGTCGTCGGCGACGATCCCACCGGGGCATCGAGGTCGACCCCCAGGAGCGCGGCCGCCGCCGACACCCCGAGCCCCCGGGCGGCGGCCCGGTCGACGGCCTCGATCGCGCCCGGTGTGTCGAGGTCCTCGTCGAGCGCGGCACGCACCTCGTCGAGCCCGCCCGACCCCTCCCCCGCCGCCACCCAACGTCGCAGGCGCTCGTCGGCCTCGCCCATGAGCGCGTCGTGCCACTCCCAGCCGTCTCGGTAGTGGTGGCCCACCACGGCCAGGCGGATGGCCCGAGGGTCCCAGGTCTCGGCCAGGTCGGACACGAAGACCAGGTTGCCGAGTGACTTCGACATCTTCTCGCCGTCCATGCGGACCATCGCCTGGTGCATCCAGTGGCGCACCAGCGGCTGGCCGGTGGCCGCCTCGGACTGGGCCGCCTCGCACTCGTGGTGGGGGAAGATCAGGTCGGCCCCGCCGCCGTGCAGGTCGATGGTCGTGCCGAGCTCGCGCAGGCACAGCGCCGAGCACTCGATGTGCCAGCCGGGCCGACCCGGACCCCACAGCGACTCCCAGGCCGGCTCGTCGGGCAGCGACGGCTGCCACAGCACGAAGTCGAGCGGGTCGCGCTTGTTCGGGTCGTCGACGTTGCCGCCGCGCTCGGCGGCCTGGGCCAGCATCTCCTCACGCGTGCAGTGGCTGATCGAGCCGAACCCCTCGAACTTCCCGACCTCGAAGTAGACCGCGCCGCCCGCCTCGTAGGCGAAGCCCCGGTCGAGCACCATCCCGATGAACCCCCGGATGTCGGCGATGGCCGAGGTGGCCCGTGGCTCGGACCACGAGGGGAGCATGCCCAGGGTCACCATGTCGCGGTCGAAGCGGGCGACCTCGCCCGCCGCCAGGTCCAGGTAGTGCACGCCGAGCTCGCGGGCCTTGCCGAGGATCGAGTCGTCGACGTCGGTGACGTTGCGCACGCAGCGCGTCTCGTGGCCGAGGTCGCGCAGGCGCCGCTGCAGCACGTCGTAGGTGAGGTAGGTGGCGGCGTGGCCGAGGTGGGTCGAGTCGTAGGGCGTGATGCCGCACGTGTACATGGTGACGACGGGCCCGACCTCGAAGGGGACCACGTCGCGGGAGGCCGTGTCGTAGAGGCGCACGGGCGGTCAACCTAGCTGGCGACGGCTCGATTCCCGACCGATCCGATCGGCATTGGGGCCGCCCGGCGGCCCCGTTCCGGGGTCAGCCGCCGATGGCGTGCTCGAGCCCGGTGAAGCGGATGGCCACCCGGGTCTTGTACTTCACGTTGACCTGGAGCAGCACCGCCGCGAAGGCCTCGATGGGCGCCGCGTTGGAGAGCTCGCCGGCATCGAGGGGGCGCAGGTCGGGCATCTTCGACACGATCTCGATGGTCGTGGCCGTGGCCGACGGGTGGTCGGAGCAGACGAGCACGTCGCTCTCGACGGGGTGGCTCAGGTCGCCCAGCTCCTTGGCCGGCACGTGGTGCCAGGCGGCGGAGACCAGCGACCGGGGCACGGCGGCCTGCACCGAGGCGGCCACCGACCCCCGCGGCGGCACGAGGGGCTGGAACTCGTGGCCGACCTTGGCCAGCGCGTTGGCCATGGAGATCACGACCTTGCCCTTGAGCTGGGGGGCCACCTCGGCGACCGTGGACGCCGCGGCGTCCCAGGGCGTGGCCACGACCACGACGTCGGAGGCGGCGGCCGCCTCGTTGTCGCCGGCCTGGATGGGCAGGTCGAGGTGCGCCCACTTCTCGACGAGGCGATCGCGGACCTCGAGCGCCCGGTACTTCGACCGCGAGCCGATCACCACGTCGAATCCGGCGGCGGCCAGCCGCGCCGCCAGGCCGCTGCCGGCCGGACCCGTTCCACCAAGCACACCGATCTGCATCGGGCCATGTTGGTCCCGGTCGACGACTCCCCGCCAGCTGGAGAAGTACCCAGCCCTGATCACCGGACGCCACCCGGCCCGACGCGGGTCCGATCCGGCGACACACGCCACCGCCCCCACCCGGATCCCCGACGACGACGGATGCCACCCAGCCCGACGCGGGTCCGATTCGGCGACACGCGCCACCGACCCACCCGGATCCTGGACGACGACGGTAGTCGTCCAGGGATATTTCAGAACTCGATCTCGATCGAGGTGGGTGGGAACGTCGGCGGCGACGTGGGCGGCGGGCCCGTGGTCGGCGAGTACGTGGTCGTGGTGGTGACGTAGGGATCGCAGACCCACTGGTCGAGGTACTCGTCCCACCACTGGGCGCTCGTCGCCAGGTTGCAGTACGGCGCCGGCGGGACGCACTCCCAGGAGTTCCACCACGCCGACCACCACTGCATGTTGGGTGCGTTGCAGGTCGGTGCGGGCGGCGCGCAGTCCCAGGTCCAGAAGTGCGGGTCCCAGAAGAGCTGGTTGGGCGCCGGGCACGCCGGCGGCGGAGGAAGGGTCGTGGTGGTGGTCGGCGGTGCCGTGGTGGTCGTGGTCGTCGTGCAGCCCGCCAGGTCGAACTCGTCGCAGACGCCCTGGGCGCCCTCGGCGCCGGCGACCGCCGAGATCCGCTGCGTGACGATGCCCATCCCGAAGATCGGGCTCCACTCCTCCACCGGGAGCTTCACGCGAGCCAGGTTCGACTGGCCCGCCCCCGGGGTGAGGTCGAACGAGATGCACTCGTTGGCGCTGCCCTGGTCGGCGACGGCGAAGTCCTCCAGCGCCTTCACGTCCTCGCACCCGGCCCACGCTGCGGTGCCGATCCCGATGTTCCGCAGGACGTAGGCCTTCACGTTGGTCGCGGTCTGGTCGATCGTGTAGCCGTTGTTGATCTGGTAGATGGCGAGCAACGCCGCACCGTCGGCCACCGCCTGGAACTGCGCCCGCTTGGCCCGCTGGATGCCGACGTCGACCGACATGGCGGCGAAGAGGATCAGCGCCACCGACACCAGCGCGGTCATGACCAGGATGGCCCCCCGCTCACCGCGGCGGGCGCCCGCCGGCGCCCGGCCGCTCCGCTCGGTCGCCCGTGACATCACTTCGTCGCCGCCGCGGAGGGGTCGCAGAAGTTCCAGTCACGACCGGGGAACGCCGTCTCGCCCTCGGCCGCGGGCAGGGCGCCGCCGGACACGTCCACGATCACGTTGTCGAGACGCATCTGCTCCACCCGCCCGTTCAGGAACGAGGCGTAGAAGCCGGTGAGCGACGAGACCTTGCGCTGCGCGCACACCATCACCGCCTTGCCCACCCCGAACGAGGAGTTGGTGTCGGTGACGGGATCGATGATCTCGATGCGGATGCGCACGTCGGTGTCGGGCAGCTCGGCCCGACGCTTGGCCAGGCAGATGAGCTTGCGGACGTTGGCGTCGGCCACCGTGCCCGTGATGGAGCACGTTCCGTCGGAGCCGTAGATCGAGCGGCCGCCGTTCCAGCTGGCCTCCCGGATGCCGGTCCGCATCGAGATCCGCTCCTGCTGCAGGTTGCCGAAGTCGACGATGCCGGCGAACACGATCGTCAGCGGGAGCACCACCATGGCCAGCTCCACCAGCGAGTTCCCGGACTCGCCCCGGCGACGGCGCATCGGGGGCGTCACTCCGACCCCGCCACATCGGTCCGACAGAACGTCCAGCTCGCTCCGGGCAGTGGGGTCTCCTCCCCCTCCGGGACGGGCGAACCGCCGTAGGGCTTGGCCGTCTTGGTCACGGCGCGCGACTCGTAGAAGCGGCCGTCGAAGAACGGGGCGGTGATCAGGGTCGCCGAGCGGGCCCGGGTCATCACGCACACGACGACCGAGTTCCGGGTGTCGGCGACGTCGGTGGCACGACGCCCCTGGGGTCCCATGTAGATGACCTTCACGCGGACGTCGTCGGCGCCCCGACCCACCTTGGCGCGGGCCAGGCACACCGTCTCGTGGAGCAGCTCCGAGGACGGCGTGAGCCCGACCGGGCTGCAGGTCGCGTCCTCGCCCATCCGGGCCACCGAGGCCGAGCGCGCCAGCTCTCGGGCGGCGTGGGCCGTCTGGATCCGCGTCTGCCAGTTGATCCCGAAGTCGAGGGCACCGAACAGGAGCAGCGCGAACACGGGCGTGGCGAGGGCCATCTCGACCAGGGCGGCGCCGCGCGCCGACCTTCGACGGGGCCGCGACAGCAGAGGCCAGGACCGTTCCACCGCATCTGGATCGGCCGCGTCTGCGGCCACGTTGACCATTCCCTGGTCACGGAACCGCGAGACCTGCTCGCGTTCGCGGGGCGCGGTCGGCCGACCCGACGCCCCCCTACGCTGCCCGGCCGTGGTCCCACCCGCCGATCCCGATCCGACCGACGAGGCGCCCCCGCTGGTCCGTCTCGTCGGCGTCGGGCTGGACCGGGGCGATCGGGCCGTGCTGGACGGCGTCGACTGGGAGGTGCGACGGGGTGAGCGCTGGGTGGTGCTGGGCCGCAACGGATCAGGGAAGACCACCCTCGCCCGCATCGCCACGATGCACGAGCACCCGTCCCGGGGCACGGTCGACGTGCTGGGCCAGCGCCTCGGGCGCTGCGACGTCCGGGCGCTGCGCACCCACGTCGGCTTCGTCAGCGCCGCCTTCGCCGACCTGCTCCGTCCCCGCCTCGACGCGGTGGACGTGGTCGTCTGTGCCCTCCACGGAGCCCTGGAGCCGTGGTGGCACGACTACACCGACGCCGACCGGCGGCGGGCACGCGACCAGCTCGACCGCCTCGGCGTGGGGGACCTGGCCGGTCGCGCCGTGGGCACGTTGTCGAGCGGCGAGCGCCAGCGGGTCCTGCTGGCCCGGGCGACGATGGCCGACCCCGAGCTGCTCGTCCTCGACGAGCCCTGCGCCGGGCTCGACCTGCCCGGCCGGGAGGAGCTGGTCTCGGCCCTCGACCGCCTCGCGGCTCCCGACGGCGTCCCGGCCTGGGTGCTGGTGACCCACCATCTCGAGGAGATCCCCTCCGCCACCACGCACGTGGCGCTCGTCCGCGACGGACGGCTGCTGGCGGCGGGCCCCATCGCCGACACCCTCGACGATGCCGCGCTGTCGGCGTGCATGGGCCTCGACGTCCGCGTCGTCCGTCACGGCCACCGTTGGGCGGCGAGGGTGAGCGGCGACTGAAGGTCAGTCGCGAGGGATCCGACGCCGCTCGCCGGGTGGGTCGACCAGCACGCACATGCTGTGGGGGCCGAGGTGGACGCGGTCCCCGCCCCGGACCGCAGCGGTGCCCGACGTCGAACCCGTCCACGTGTCGATCTCGAGCACCCAGCTGCCGGGCGGCACCACCACCGAGACCTCGGTGGTCCCCGAGTTGACCGCGAAGAACAGCGACCGGTCCGACACGTGGTTCCCGGCTGCGTCGGGCTCGGCGATGGCGTCGCCGTCGAGCCGCCAGCACAGGACCCGCCGGTCCGGCTCCTGCCAGGTGCTCGACGTCATCGGCGTGCCGTCGGCCCGGTACCACCGGACGTCGTCGGCGTCCGCCCGGCCGGTGGGCCGACCCTGGAGGAACCGCCGCCGGCGCAGCACCGGATGGGCGGAGCGGAAGGCCACCACCCCACGCACGAAGGCCAGGAACTCCTCGTCCGCGTGCTCCCAGTCGAGCCAGCTCAGCTCGTTGTCCTGGGCATAGGCGTTGTTCATCCCCTGCTGGGTGCGGCCGATCTCGTCGCCACCGCTGAGCATCGGGACGCCCTGGCTGGTCAGCAGGGTCAGCAGCAGGTTCCGGCGCTGGCGGGCCCGGAGGGCCACCACCTCCGGTGCGTCGGACGGCCCCTCCACACCGCAGTTCCAGCCCCGGTTGTCGTTGTTCCCGTCGTGGTTGCTCTCGCCGTTGGCGTGGTTGCGCTTCTGTTCGTAGGTGACCAGATCGGCGAGCGTGAAGCCGTCGTGGCACGTGACGAAGTTGATGCTCGCCGAGGGGTGCCGTCCGTCGTCGGCATAGAGGTCGGCCGAGCCGCTCACCCGCTCGGCGAACTCGGCCATCCCCGCGGCGCGCCCCGCCCAGACGGTCCGGACGGCGTCGCGGTAGCGCCCGTTCCACTCGCTCCACAGGAACGGGAAGTTGCCCACCTGGTAGCCGCCGGCACCGAGGTCCCACGGCTCGGCGATGAGCTTCACCGCGCTCACGACCGGATCCTGCTGGATCAGGTCGAAGAAGGCCGAGAGCCGATCGACCTCGTGGAGCCCTCGGGCCAGCGCCGCGGCGAGGTCGAAGCGGAAGCCGTCCACGCCCATCTCCACCACCCAGTACCGCAGGCTGTCCATGAGGAGCTGGAGCACGTGCGGATCCCGGGCGTTGAGCGAGTTGCCGCACCCCGTGTAGTCGACGTAGCGGTCGGGGTGGGCCGGGTCCCGGCGGTAGTACGCCGCGTCGTCGAAGCCACGGAACGACAGCGTCGGGCCCTCCGGCGAGCCCTCGGCCGTGTGGTTGTAGACCACGTCGAGGATGACCTCGATGCCGGCCCGGTGCAGCTCGCGGACCATCGACCGGAACTCGGCCACCGGGTCGGCCAGCGCGTAGGCCTCGTGGGGCGCGAAGTAGCCCAGCGTGTTGTAGCCCCAGTAGTTCCGCAGCCCGCGGGCGACCAGCGCCGGCTCGGACACGAAGGCATGGACCGGCATGAGCTCGACCGCGGTCACCCCGAGCCGGACGAGGTGGTCGACCACCTCGGGGTGGGCGAGCCCCAGGTAGGTGCCCCGCAGCTCGGGCGGGACGCCCGGGTGACGGATGGTCATCCCCCGCACGTGCGCCTCGTACAGCACGGTCTCGTGCCACGGGCGGTTGGGGCGCGGTGGCTCGTCGCCGGCCGGCTCGGAGCGCACGGCCACCGATCGCGGCACCCACGGGGCCGAGTCGACGCCCGGCCGGAAGAGGCCCGACTCGTATCGCACGTCCCCGCTGATCCGGCGGGCGTAGGGGTCGACGAGGAGCTTCGCGGGGTCGCAGCGGTGGGGGCGATCGCCGTTGCCGTGCACCCGGAACCCGTAGCGGGTGCCCACCCCGAGTCCCGGCACGTACCCGTGCCAGATCGGACCCCGGTGCTCGGGGAGGTCGACGCGCTCCTCGACGCCGGCCTCGTCGAAGCAGCACAGCTCGACGCGTGTGGCGACCGAGCTGAACACGGCCACGTTCGCCCCGCCGTCGTCGAGCGTCGTCCCGAGCGGGAACGCGGCACCGGGCCAGACCTGCACGGCGTCCACGCTAGGGGCCGGCGGCCGCCCGGCGGTCCTCCACGGCGCGCACGAGCCGCGGCCGGGACCGGGTGATCTCGTCGCGGAGGATCCGGTCCAGCACCGGCAACCACAACGAACCGCCGTAGTGCAGGTGCATGGCCAGACGACAGCCGTCGTCCCGTGGCGTCACGGTCGCCCCGAGCACCCAGCGGCTGTGCTGACGGCCGTCCAGCTCGCGCCGCTCGAAGCGGACCTCGGCGGGGGCGACGGCCCGGGTGCGGACCATCCGCAGGCGCTTGGACCGTCGGATTGGACCGAGCTGGGCGCGCAGGTCCACCCACCAGGCGGGCCCGGGGTCGCCGTCGTCGGGATCGGCCGGGCGGACCCGCCCCACGATGTCCAGCCAGCCCGGATAGCCCTCGAGGTCGACGACCTCCTCGAACACCGCCGCGGGCGGGAACGGGGCGTCGAGGTCCGCGTCGATGTCCACGGTGGCTCCAGTCAGGGGGCGACGGTGACGCCCGGGGGGAGGACCGCGGCGGGACCGGCGAGCACGTCGGCCTGGGACGGCAGCGCGGGGCGGCCGAGCGAGGTCCACAGCAAGGGGAAGGGGTTGACCGGCGCGCCGGCGGCGGGATGGATCTCGAAGTGGAGGTGGGGCACTCCGCCCCGGGCGTTGCCGGTGTCGCCGACGAAGCCGACGACCTGGCCGGCCACCACCGGCGCACCGTCGACGACGCCGGGGGCGAAGGCGCTCAGGTGGGCGTAGTAGTAGTCGGTCCCGCTGGCACCCAGGAGCCACAGCTTCGTCCCACCCAGTCCGGCCTGGCCGACGCCGTGCAGGACGCCGTCCTCCACCGCCACCAGCTCACGACCCATCGGGGCGATGACGTCGGTGCCCTCGTGCCAGTGCGCCGACGGGGTTCCCGGCATCCGGGGGAAGCCCCAGCTGTCGACGAAGGTGACCGGACCGAGCACGGGGAACCGGAACCCGTCCACCGCGATGTGGCTCCCCGCCTCGTAGGCGTCGACGGCGGATCGGGCGTGGCGCACGGCGGTGGCCACCAGGGCGGCGCGTGCCTCCTGCTCGGAGCGGCGGGCCTGCAGGGGCGCCGCGCCGTCGAGGAGGCCGCGACCCAGCTCCCCGAGGTCGTCCCGCGCCGCCGCGAACTCCTCGAAGGCCCCGCGGCGGTGGTCGGCCAGCGACCGCAGGAAGACGCGCGCCCGGCTGAGGTCGTCGACGGTGTCGAGCATGCCGACCAGGCCGACGTCGGCTCCGTCGAGCACGTAGGCCCCCACCACCGCCCGACGCAGCGACTCGCGTGCCGTCGCGGCCTCGACGGCTCGAGCGGCCTCCGAGGCGTCGACGCTCGCGCTGGCGGCTTCCAGGCGGGCGAGCTCGTCGACGGTCGTCCTCGCCGCACGGAGCTCGGTCCCGAGCTGACGCTCGAGGGCGGCCAGCCGCCGGCGCGCCGTGGCCAGCTCGGCGTCGAGGACCGCCATCGACGCGAGGTCGAAGGGCGGCTGGCCCGAGGTGGCGCGGGTGGACGCTCCCTCGTCGACGGCGTCGTCGACGACCGGACCGCCGGCCGGGACCGATCCGTTCGGGACGGTCGGGGGGAGCGCCGTTCCAACGCTCGACGGCGGTGCCGCGCCATCCGGCGAGGGCGGCACGCTGGTGGAGCTCGACGTCGTGGTCGACGTCGACGTCGACGTCGGGTCGGCGGTCGGCACCTGCGCGCCGAGGGGCGGTCCGGCCGACACGGCGAGCGCGGCGGCGACGGCGCACGCCGCGACCCGACTCCCCCGCCCTGCCCACTGCACGCCCATGCCCGGGCTCAGCGTACCGGCCGCCTGCGGGGCCGGCCGACACGGTCGGCCAGCGTGACCGCGACGCCGGCGCCGGCCGCCAGCACCACGGCCAGCGCCACCGCTCGACCAGCGCTGGCCTCGCCGGGTCGGGAGAGGAGACGCGCCAACGCGATCGGGGCCGTCGCATGGTCGTCCACCGCCACGAAGCTCACCGCACCCACCTCGCCCAGCGCAGTGGCGAAGGCGAACCCGGCACCGACCACCGCGGCGGGGGCCACCATCGGCACCACCACCTCGGTCCACCGACGCGCCACGCTCGCGCCGGCGACGGCCGCCGCCTCCCACCGACGTGGGTCGACCCGGTCGAGGGCCGGCCCGACGGCCTGCACCACGAGCGGGAGCGCCACCACGGCCTGCGCACCGATCACGATGAGCGCCGTCCCGCGCAGGTCGGGTGTCGTCCCGAAGGCCAGCAGCCAGCCCAGGCCCAACACCGCGGCCGACGTGCCCAGGGGTGCGGTGGCCAGGCTCCGCCACCCACCGGCCCACCCGCGTCGCCCCGGCCGTGGCCGACCGAGCCCGCCCCCCGGAGCGCCACCGGCCACGACGGCCGCCGTCCCCACCACCAGGGCCACGACGGTGGCCACCACGGCGAACCCGAAGGAGCGCCCGAGCGAGGCCGCGAGTCCCGGGCCACCGCCGGGCAGCCCGGCGGTGAGGAGGTCGCCGTAGTTGGCGAGGGTCCACCGGTCACCGCGACGCAACGAGCCGACGACCAGTGCGCCGAGCGGGGCTGCCACCACCGCCAGGCCCACGACCCACGTGGCCACCGCGGTCGGCCCGGGGCGTGGAGCCGCTGCCCGCCCGGCGGATCGACGAACGGCACCGCGGTCGTCGGCGAGCGCGAGCGGCCGCGCCCGCTGGGCCACCGCCAGCGCCACGAGCCCGACGCCCGCCTGCAGCGTCGCGAGCACCGCGGCGCCGGGCAGGTCCAGCAGACGCGTGGCCCGGACCCAGATCTCGACCTCCAGCGTCGTCACCGCGTCGCCACCCAGGGCGAGCACGACACCGAAGGAGGTGACGGACAGGAGGAAGACCAGGACCCCCGACGCCGCCACGACGGGCACCGCCAGGCGCAGCGTCACGAGCGCGGCCCGGGCGCGGCCGCGACCGAGCATCCGGGCCGCCTCCTCGAGGCGTCCCCCGCCCTGCAGTGCGGGCGCCACGACGCGGGCGACGAGGCCCACGTCGAAGAGCGCGTGGGCCGCCACCACCGCCACCAGCGGGTGCTCACCCCGACGTCCGAGCAGGCCGCCCAGCTCGAGCACGGCCGCCGCGACCACCAGGGACGGCAGGACGAAGGGCACGCTCAGCAGGACCTCCAACGCCCGACGGCCGGGCACCTCCCCGCGGGCCAGCCCCCAGGCCAGCGGCACGCCGATCGCGAGGCAGACCGCCGTGGACCACCCGGCCTGGAGGAGCGTCGTGGCGAGCACCCGACGGGTCCGCGGGTCGGCGAGGACCTGGGTCACGCCATCGAGGGACAGCGCGGCACGGCCGGCGAAGGGCCGGGTGCTGCGGACGGCGAGGGCGACCAGCGGCCAGATCAACCCCAGCCCCAGCCCCACCGCCGCCACCGTGGCGGCAGCAGCACGGGGCGCGCGATCGGTGGCGAGGACGCTCCGGCTCACTCCATGACCGTCCGCCACTGCTCGATCCAACGGTCCCGTCCGACGTCGACGGCTTCCGGATCGATCTCGACGGGGTCGGCGGGACGAGGCGCGAACCGCTCGAAGAGCTCCGGCCGGGCCACGTCCGCCCGCGCCGGCTCCACGAAGTTCGCCAGCGGCAGCGACGCCTGCCACTCCTCGCCGAGCATCTCGTCGACCAGTCGTCGGGCCAGCTGGGGCTGGTCGGTCCCGCGCAGCACCCCGGCGAACTCGACCTGGCGGGCGCAGGTGGCCTCGAGCACCACCGAACGGGGCTCACTGAGCGCCCCCTCCGAGAAGTGCACCTCGGCGGGCGGGCTCGAGGCGTAGGACACGACCAGGGGCCGGTCGCCGCCGCTGACCGTGTAGCGCTGGTACCAGGCGTCGTCCCAGCTGCCGACCACCGCCACATCGTTCTCCCGGAGGCGTTCCAGGTAGGCCTCGGGGTCCGGTCGGGTGGCGTGGACCGCGGCGAGGAAGACCAGGCCGGGCGACGAGGTCACCGGCGACGGCACCACCAACAGGCCGCGGTAGCGGGGATCGAGCAGGTCGTCGAGGTCGGGGGGCAGCTCGAGCTCCCGATCGGCGAACCACTGCCGGTCGGCGTCGACGCACACCGAACCCCAGTCCACCGGCGTCAGCCGGCCGCTGTCGTCGAGCCGCAACTCGTCGGGCACCGCCCCGAGCGCGGCGGGACGGTAGGGCTCGAGCAGGTCGGCCGCCAGCGCCCTGCCCATGAGGGTGTTGTCGATGCCCACGATCACGTCGCCTTCCGGGCGACCGGCGGAGAGGGCCGCCTTGGCCAGCATCTCGCCGGCGTCGCCGGCGGCCCGCAGCTCCAGCCGCACGCCCAGTCGTTCCTCGACCGAGCGCTGGACCTCCGGATCGATGACGTAGGAGGAGTAGGTCACGATGCGCAACGTCGGTGGTCCCGACGAACCCGGACCGTCGCCGCACGCGACGAGCCCGAACGCCGCGACGACCGAGGCCAACGCGGTGAGCGGCCCTCGGAACGCCGTCACGACGCCACCTCGGCCGATCCCGGCAGCACGCACAGCGCGACCCCCTCGTGCACCTCGAGCCGCACCGACCCGCCGACCGCCTCGTTCGAGAGGCAACGGGTGGAGGTGGGCGAGACCGCCTCGTGGCGCAGCGGCCAGCGAACCCCCGACAGCGACACCACGGCGGGCCCGCCCCACGCCTGGAGCGAGATGAGCGTTCCGGCGGCCAGCTCCCGCGACCAGCCGCGCCCGCCGACGGGAACGACCAGGGTGGTGCCCAACCAGGCCTCGACGTCGAGCCCCGAACCCCCGAGGGCGGCCAGGACGGCCAGGTTGCCCAGCAGGTGGTCCAGCCGGCCGCCGTCACCGCCGAGCACGACGACCCGCGTCGCGTCCGGGGGAACGGCACGCGCCGCCAGCTCGAAGTCGGTCTCGTCCTTGGCCGCCGGGTGGCGCTCCACCCGCACCCCCGCGGCCACCGCCCGGTCGAGCACCTCGGGGGGCACCGAGTCGAGGTCGCCGACCACCCGGTCGGCGGTGAGCCCCCAGCGCTGCGCGGCGGCCAGTCCCGCGTCGACGGCGATGACGTCCCCCGGGTCGAGTCCGCTCGGGACGTGCTGGACCGGGGCCTCCCCCTCCAGCACGACGACGGTCGTGGTCATGGCGCTCCCTCCGCTGGCATTACCCAGATCAGGTCGTCGGGTCGGCGGCGCACGAGCCGCCCTCTCAGCCCGGATGCCCGAGCTCCCCGTGTCGGTTGTGCACCGCACCCTAGATCCCGAGGACCGCGTTCACCCACCGTTTGCCGAACGGCCACCCCTTTGTCACGATGCCGGGGACGGCTTCGGGGAGGCGTGATGGGCGACGGGACGCAGGTTCGGCGGACGACGCGTTGGGGTGCGGCCCTGGTGGCCGCGGCAGTGGGGCTGGTGGCGTGCACACCACCGCCGGACGGCACGAGCGACGGCGCCGGCGAGCCGACCGAGGTGGTGGGCGACGACCAGGTGCGCATCAACCAGATCCAGCTGCTGGGCTCGCACAACAGCTACCACCTGGCCCCCCAGCCCGAGGTCCTCTTCGGACTGACCGTCGGCGGTGCGATCCTCCCCGAGCTGGTGGGTCAGCTCGGCGACCCCGCCGCGCTCGACTACACGCACGCACCGCTGCCCACCCAGCTGGCCCGGGGGCTGCGCACCTTCGAGCTCGACATCTACGCCGATCCGGACGGTGGCCGATTCGTCCGGCCCCGCATCGTCGACCTGCTCGGGCTCCAGACCCCGGTGCTGCCCACCGGGATGGAGGCGCCCGGCTTCAAGGTGATCCACATCGCCGACATCGACACGAACTCCAGCTGCACCACGCTCCAGGCCTGCCTGGGACTCCTCCGGGAGTGGTCCGACGCGCATCCCGGTCACCTGCCGATCGTGGTCAACCTCGAGCTCAAGGGCGACCCGCTCCCGGTCCCCGCCGGCCTGGGATTCACCCCGATCCTGCCCTTCGACGGCCCCCTGCTCGACGCCGTCGACGCCGAGCTCCGCGCCGCGCTGGGTGACCGCCTGATGACCCCCGACGACGTCCGGGACGGTGCCGGCGACCTGCGCACCGCGGTGACCACGAACGGGTGGCCGACGGTGGCCGAGGCCCGCGGCCGCTTCCTGGTCTTCATGGACAACGCCGACCTCCGCGACCTCTACCGGGTCGGTCGGCCCACCTTGGAGGGTCGCGCCATGTTCACGAGCAGCGGCGAGGGCCAGCCCGACGGCGCCTTCCTCAAGGTCAACGACCCCGGGGACGGCTCGCGCATCCGGTCACTGGTCGAGCAGGGCTACATGGTCCGGACCCGGGCCGACGGCGTGGAGCCGTCCGACCCGCCCACCGCCGAACGCCGCGACACCGCGTTCGCCTCCGGCGCCCAGGTGATCCACAGCGACTTCCCTCCCGGCGAGCCCCGCTGGACCGGCTACGTGGCCACCTTCGGGACGCGGGTGCACGGCCGGTGCAACCCGGTCAACACCACCCCGGCCACGTGCACGGCGGCGGCGGTCGTCGAACCGGCGCCGTAGGAGGGCCGCCCACCGCGTGCCGGCGAGGCGGCCCGGATCAGTCGACGCTGAGGCCGTCCATCCGGGCGATCGTGCGCAGCATCACCTCGTCCGCGCCGCCACCGATCGACCACAGCCGCGTGTCGCGGAAGAACCGGGCCGTCCACGTCTCCTCCATGTACCCGATCCCACCGTGGAACTGGAGGCAGACGTCGGCCACCCGACGGACGAGCCGGCCGCTGCGCAGCTTCGCCACGGTGGCGAAGCGGGTGATGTCCTCGCCCCGGACGTAGGCCTCGGCCGCCGCGTAGTTGTAGTGGCGCAGCAGGTCGACCTCGCTGGCCAGGTCGGCCAGCTCGTAGGACAGGTGCTGGTTCGACAGGAGCGGCCGCCCGAACGCGGTGCGGTCCCGCAGGTACTCGGCGGTGCGCTCGATGGCGCGGTCGCAGGCCCCGACCATCTGGTAGGCCGCGATCATCCGCTCGTTCTGGAACTGCTGCATCTGCTGCTGGAAGCCCCGGCCCTCGGTCCCGATGGTGTTGGCCACCGGTACCCGGACGTCGACGAAGGAGAGCTCGGCGGTGTCCGACGCCCGCATGCCCAGCTTGTCGAGCTTGCGGCTGACCGAGAACCCGGCAGCGTCGGTGGGCACGATGATCTGGCTCATCCCCCGCGAGCCCCCCTCGTCGGAGGTCCGGGCCAGCACGCACACCCAGTCGGCCTGGATGCCGTTGGTGATGTAGAGCTTCTGACCGTTGATGACCCACTCGTCGCCGTCGCGCACGGCCCGGGTGCGGGCGCCGGCCACGTCGCTGCCCGCATCGGGCTCGGTGATGGCCACCGCGGCCACGGCCGCCCCCGTGAGCGCGGGCCGGAGGAAGCGCTCCTTCAGCTCCGGCGTGCCGAAGCTGGCCAACGACGGCGTGGCCATGTCGGTCTGCACGGCGAGGGCCATGGCGACGCCCAGGCTGTCCATGCGGCCGATCTCCTCGCCGAAGATGGCGGTGTAGAGGTGGTCGGCCCCGCCGCCGCCGTCGGCCACGTCGTACTCGAGCCCCAGCGCGCCGATCGAGGCGAAACCGGCGAAGACCTCGTGCGCCGGGAACATGCCCGCCGCCTCCCACGCCTCGGCGTGGGGGTTGACCTCGCGCTCGATGTAGTCCCGCAGGGTCTTGCGGAACATCTGGTGCTCTTCGGTGAACGTGGCCATGGCGGACCTCCAGGGGGGCGAGCGGGGCCACGGAGCCTACGACCGGCGGCCGGGGCCCACTGCTTCCGGTTCCCCCAGTGTGCTAGTCAGCAGCCATGGATCGCACCCTCTTCGACGACGAGCACGAGCAGTTCCGCTCGGCCTTCCGGACCTTCCTCGACCGCGAGGTGGTACCGCGTCGGGAGGAGTGGGACGCGGCGGGGATCGTCAGCCGCGACGTCTGGCGGAGCGCCGGGGCGTCGGGCTTCCTGGCCTTCGAGGTGCCCGAGCGCTTCGGCGGCGCCGGCGTGTCGGACTTCCGCTACAACCTCGTGGTCGTCGAGGAGCTGGCCGACGCCGACGTGATGGCGGTGGGCGCTGGCTTCACGCTCCACAACGACGTCACCCTCCCCTACTTCATGAAGTACTGCACGCCCGCCCAGCAGGAGCGCTGGCTGCCGGGCATCGCCTCCGGCGAGCTGATCTGCGCGGTGGCCATGACCGAACCCGGGATGGGGTCCGACCTGGCCTCGATGGCCACCACGGCGATCCGCGACGGCGACGACTACATCGTCAACGGGTCGAAGACGTTCATCACCAACGGCATCAACGCCGACCTGGTGATCGTCGCCGCCAAGACCGACCCGTCCCAGCGCCACGCCGGCATGAGCCTGCTGGTGCTGGAGCGGGGCATGGAGGGCTTCGAGCGGGGCCGGAACCTGGACAAGGTGGGCCTCCACGCCCAGGACACCGCCGAGCTGTTCTTCACCGACGTGCGCGTCCCGGCCGCCAACCTGTTGGGCACCGAGGGCCACGGCTTCCTCCACCTCGTGGACAACCTGCCCCAGGAGCGCCTCGGCATCGCTGCGGCGGGGGTGGCCCACGCCCGTGCCGCCCTCGGCTGGACGCTGGCCTACGCCAAGGAGCGGACGGCGTTCGGCAAGCCCATCGGGTCGTTCCAGAACAGCCGCTTCAAGCTGGCGGAGATGGCCACCGAGGTGGCCGTGGCGCAGAGCTTCGTCGACCAGTGCGCCGTCGCGCTCAACGCCGGCACCCTCAGCGCCGAGGACGCGGCGATGGCGAAGTGGTGGTGCACGGAGATGCAGAAGCGGGTGGTCGACACCTGCGTGCAGCTGCACGGCGGGTACGGGTACATGCTCGAGTACCCCATCGCCCGGGCCTACCAGGACGCGCGCATCACCACCATCTACGGCGGGACCACCGAGATCATGAAGGAGGTCATCGGACGCTCGCTGGGCGTCTGAGCCGAGGGCGGGCCGTCGGTCCTAGGGTGGAGCGGTGGCGGAGCCGGCACCGACGCACTATCAGCAGCTGGGGGTGTCGCCCTCGGCCAGCACCGCCACGATCCGTGAGGCCTACCTGCGCTTGGCCCGCCTGCTGCACCCGGACCAGGCCGCGACGGTCTCCGCCGCGGAGCGACGGTTGGCCGAGCGGAGGATGCGGGAGGTCAACGCCGCCTGGGCGGTCCTGAGGGATCCCGAACGTCGCCGCGCCTACGACCGCACCCTCGACGTCGCCGGCCCCCGACCCTCCGACCCCCCACGGCGACCGCCCGACCCGATGGACCACGCCGACGTGCGCTGGGACGACGTCGATGACCTCGACGACGACGAGGTGGACGACGGCGTGCACCTGCCGCTCTTCGTCAGCCGGCTCCCGTGGCTGCTGCTGGCAGCCGTCGCCGCGGTCATCTTCGTGTTCACCGCGTACGCCAAGGCGCCCGCCGATCCGGCGACCACCACGACCCCACCGCCGGGCGCCTGCGTTGATCAGGGCCTGACGGGGTCGTGCTAGGTTGCGGCCCGCTCCGGGGCGATTAGCTCAGTTGGTTAGAGCGCACGCTTCACACGCGTGAGGTCCGCAGTTCGAGTCTGCGATCGCCCACCAGCACCGCTGCGGCCGGCCCTCGGGCCGGCCGATCCGCGTCGGGGAGCCGCGTCGGGGAGCGCCGAACCGGGTCGTGGGGCGCTCGGGGCCTCCCGTAGCCTCGGGAGGTGCTCGCCACCCTCCCGCGCCCCGGCTCCCCACGAGCCGCACTGGCGCACCGGCCCTTCCGGTGGGTGTTCTCGGGATCGTTCGCCTCCAACATCGGCACCTGGATGCAGAACGTGGTGCTGCTCAGCTTCGCCGACGAGCTGACCTCCAGCGCCACCTTCGTCGGCCTGGTGACCCTGGCTCAGCTGGGACCGACGCTGGTGCTCTCGCCGTTCGGCGGCGTGCTGGCCGACCGCTTCGACCGGCGGCGGATCATGATGGTCTCGGCGGCCTTCCAGGGCCTGCTGAGCCTCGCTCTCGCCGCGGTGGCCCACCAGCCGCAACCGTCCCGGACGGCGCTGGTGCTGTGCGTGCTGGGCATCGGCATCGCGTCGTCGGCCACCGCCCCCTCCGCCACGGCCAGCCTGCCGGCGTTGGTGGGTCACGAGGACCTGCCGGGGGCCGTCGCGCTGAACTCGGCCCAGATGAACGCGTCGCGGGTGCTCGGCCCGGTCCTCGCCACCCTCCCCTTCCTGCACACGCCCTGGATCGCCTTCGCGGTGAACGCCGCCACCTACCTCTTCGTGATCGTCGCCGTGGCGGTCGCCCCGTTCGACGGTCGGCCGGCCGCGGCCGCCTCGACGGAGGGGCCGTGGCGGCGGTTCCTGGGCGGGGTGGAGGCAGCCCGCGGCGACCGAGTGGTGCGTCGAGTCCTGGTGACGGTCTCGGTCCTCAGCTTCGGCTCCTTGGCGTTCATCTACCAGATGAAGGGGTTCGCCCGGACCGAGCTGGGCATCGGTGCCGAGGGCTTCCCGCGCCTGTTCGGCACCTTCGGCCTGGGCGCCGCGATCGGCGCGATGAGCGTCGGCACCCTCCTGGCCCACCTCCCCCGCTCGGCGGCGGTCCGGGCCGGCCTGGTCGGCTTCGCCGGCTCGCTCTCCGCGTTCACGTTGGTCCGCTGGCCCGTCGGCTCCTACCTCGCCGTCGCGCTCACCGGCTTCACCTACTTCGTCGTGATCACCTCGCTGTCCACCGCGCTGCAGCAGGCGGTGGCCGACCGGGTCCGGGGACGGGTCATGGGCCTGTGGATGATGGGGTGGGCGGGGCTCGTCCCGGTGGGCAGCTTCGCGGCGGGCCTGGCCATCGACGAGGTCGGTCACACCCCGGTGATGCTGGTCGGCGCCGCCGTCGCCCTGGCCCTCGCCGGCTACGCCGACATCGCCGCCGAGGGCGGCGACGGCCACCGCCACCGGGTGGCGGTCAGCCCTCGCCGGTCCACGCCGCGGCCAGGCGCTCCAGACCGGCCACCCGGCTCCCCTTGACCAGTGCGGCCTGGCCCTCCGTCGGCGGCGCCAGGGCGGCCACCGCGGCGGCGACGTCGGGGAGCGGCTCGATCCCGTAGAGCCCGGTCCCCACGGCCACGACCTCGATGCCCAGCGACGCCGCCTCTGCCGCGATCGCCCGATGGGCCGCCGCCGCGTCGTCGCCCAGCTCGGCCATCACCCCCAGCACCGCCGTGCGTCGGCGGGCCGGGAGCTCGGCCAGGGTTCGCAACGCGGCCCGCATCGAGGCGGGGTTGGCGTTGTAGCTGTCGTCGAGCACTCGACCGCCGGCGACCGACGTCCGCAGGTCCATCCGCCACGGGGACGCGCCCGCCGCCGCCAGCCCGGTGACGACGGCCTCGACGTCCAGGCCGCGTCCCAGCGCGGCCGCGGCCGCGGCCAGGGCGTTGGCCACGTTGTGTCGGCCGCGCACCCCGAGCTGCACCGGGGCGTCCCCCCACGGCGAGCGCAAGCGGAAGCGCGGCCGCAGCTCGTCGTCGAGCTCCACCGCCTCCGCCACGACGTCACCCCCCTCGCCGAACCACACGATCGGGGCCGAGCTGCGCGGCGCCATCGCCGCCACCTCGGGGTAGGCCCGCGTCAGCACGGCCAGCCCGTCGGTCGGGAGCGCCTCGACCAGCTCGCCCTTGGCCCGCCCGATGTCCTCGAGGGATCCGAAGGTCTCGGTGTGCGCGGCGGCCACCGCGGTGACCACGCCCACCTGCGGCGCGGCGATCCGGCAGAGGTGGGCGATGTGGCCCGGGCCCCGGGCGCCCATCTCGAGCACCGCCCGCTGGGCGCCCGCGGGCGCGTCCAGCAACGTGAGCGGCACGCCGAGCTCGTTGTTCAGTGAGCGCTCGCTGGCCGCGGTCGGACCGACCACGGCGAAGACCGCGGCCAGGAGGTCCTTCGTGCTGGTCTTGCCCACCGACCCGGTGATGCCCACCACCGGCCCGGCCAGCCGCCGCCGGGCCGCCGCCCCGGCGCGGCCGAGTGCGGCCACCGTGTCGGGGACGATCACCTGGGGCACGGGCACCTCGACCGCGTGGTCGACCAGGACGGCCGATGCGCCCGCCGCCACCGCGTCGGGCACGAAGTCGTGTCCGTCGCGTTCGGCCCGCACCGCCACGAAGAGGCGACCGCGGAGGTCACGTCGCGAATCGATCCCCGCCCCGTCCACGCTCGGGAGCGGCGCGTCCGGGGCCACACCGTGGAGCTCGCCGCCCACCACCTCCGCCAGCTCGGCCACCGTGAAGCGCATCGGCGCAGTCTCCCAGGACCGTCGGGGTGAGCGTGCCATCTACGATGCCGCCGTGCGATCCCCCCGACCGCCCGTCGAGCTCCCGCCCCGCGTGCGGCTGGTGGTCCTCTTCGGCGGCCGCTCGGCCGAGCACGAGGTGTCACGGGTGTCGGCCGCCCACGTGCTGGCCGCGGTGGACCCCGAGCGCTACGAGGTGGTGCCCGTGGGCATCGACCGGGACGGCCGCTGGTCGGTGTCCACCTCGGCGCTGGCGGAGCTGGGTCCCGACCGTCGCCCGCCTGCCGCCGGGCTGACCGTCGGCGGGCCCGACACCGATCCCCTCCCGGTCCTGCGGGGCGATCGCGCTGCGGCCACGGCCGGCGACGCCGCACCACCCACCGTGGTCCTGCCCGTCCTGCACGGACCGAACGGCGAGGACGGCACGGTGCAGGGCCTGCTCGAGCTGGCCGACCTGCCCTACGTGGGCTCGCGTGTCCTCGGCTCGGCCCTGGCCATGGACAAGGTGGCGGCCAAGGAGGTCCTCGCCGCACACGGCATCGCCCAGGCGCGGTTCCGCAGCGCGGCCGAGTGGGAGCTCGACACCGAGCTCCTCGACGACATCGCCGGGGACCTCGGCCTACCGCTGTTCGTGAAGCCGGCCAACATGGGCAGCTCCGTGGGGGTGTCCAAGGTCACCACCCGCGACCAGCTCGGCCCGGCCGTGGTCGCCGCGCTGGCCCACGACGAGCTCCTGGTCTTCGAGGAGGGGGTGGTGGGCCGGGAGCTGGAGATCGGCGTCCTGGGAAACGAGGCGCCCCGGTGCTCGGTGCCGGGCGAGGTGGTGCCCGCCGCGGAGTTCTACGACTACGACGACAAGTACCGCGACGGGGCAGCCCAGCTGATCGTCCCGGCGGCCCTCGATGCGGCGGAGCGGGCTGCCTTCGAGGCCGTGGCGCTGGCCGCCTTCCGAGCCCTCCGCTGCGAAGGGCTGGCCCGGGTGGACGTGTTCCTCGTGCCCGGTCGGGGGTTCCTGGTCAACGAGGTCAACACCTTCCCCGGCTTCACGCCCATCTCGATGTTCCCCCGCATGTGGGAGGCGTCGGGCCTCAGCTACCCCCGCCTGATCGACGAGATGGTCCGCCTCGCCCTCGACCGCCACGCCCGACGCCATCGCGGCCGCTGAGCCGACACCCGTCGCGACGGTGCCCCCGACCGAGCGGGGGCACCGGTGGTCCCGTTCGGAGTGAGTGAGCAGTCGGCCCGTCCGGTCCCGTCCGCAGTGTCCGCACGGCCGGGGGACCCACCAATGGGCAAACGTGCCCGCCGTCGCTCCACCGGGCTCAGCAGCCGGCCAGCGCACCCCGCCGGCACGCGGCCACCGCGGTCCGGTCCCGGTGCACGATCCGCCAGTCCTCCCAGCGGGCCAGCTCCCGGGCCAGGGGCAGCTTCGCCGACCACACCACCACGTCCGCGTCCACGTCCTCGAGCACGCGCCGGTGGTCGCCATCCGCGGAGAGCAGGGTCACGTAGCCCTGGATCGCCTCGGCGGGCAGGAGCTCGGCCCGGTCGTCCACCCAGGCGTTGGCCCGTTCGCCGAAGCGCCACTCCAGGTAGTTCCCGACGTAGTCGTGGCTGACCAGGCGCACGTCCGGCGTCGCCACCCAGCCCCGCTCCTCGAGCGCGTCGATCGCCCGCGTGGGGTAGGGCGACAGGTCGTAGTCCCGGCCGAGGGCCACCACCAGGGTGGCGACCACGAACGCGGCCAGCACGACGGCGACCCGCCCACGGGTCGCCAACGGCACGGTGTCGGCCCGGAGCGTCCCGGTCCCGGCGAAGGCCGGGGCGCAGAGCGCGACCAGCACGATGGATGCCACCGGGAGGTTCCGGCCGCTCGTGGCCGCCAGCGCGGCGTAGGCCGCCACGGCGAGCAGCGTCCACCACCAGCGTCGGCGCACCAGGATCCAGGCCACGCCCACCACCTGCAGGGCGAACACCAGCGTGAACGTCGCCCACGGCGACGGGGGCCGCCACTCCTGGATCTGGCGGAGGTTCTCGCTCCGGCCGAGCATGTGCAGCGGGAAGGTGAGGAGCTCGAGGCCGTAGGGGCTGACCGCGGCGCCCACCACCGCGCCGGCACCGGCCCAGGCCACCCCGGCCGAACCGCTCCCCCGGAACCGCCGGCGGACCACCACCCGACGCCCGGTCCACACGACCACCAGCAGCAGTCCGAGCGGGAACGAGCCGTGGAGGTTCACCCACACCGCGAACACCGGCGCCAGCAGCCAGGCTGGGCGATCCTCGGCGAGGACGACGGCGACGAGGGCCAGCAGCACGTAGGCCAGCAGCTGCGGCCGCTCGCTCCACCACGAGAGCCCGACGACGGTGGCCGTGCCCACCAGCAGGATGCGGGCCACCAGCGATTCGGCCGGGCGCGAGAGCCGCCACAGGAGCGCGACCAGGGCGCCGGTGGCGAGTCCCACGAGCAGCCGCACGGCACCGGCACCACCCACCGCCTCGAGCGAGGCGTAGGTCCACGACGCCAGCCAGGACTGCACCACCCACGGCTCACCGCCGGCGGTGAAGGTGTACGGATCGACGCGCGGCAGCTTGCCCTCACGGATGAGCCGGCCGGTGGCCAGGTGGGTGAGGAAGCTGTTGTCGCCGAGCGGCCCCGACCCGCCGACGAGGCCCATCAGGAACAGCAGCGCACCCCACGGGACCCGCCCGATCCAGCGGTCGGCCGTCGCTCGGCCGTCGGCCTCCGATGGCCCGGCGAGGTCGTCGGCGGCGGGAGGCTCGAGGAGCAGGGACACGGTGGGACCGGAGGGACGGCGCGGTCGGAACCGCTCAGGTCCCCATGGTCTCGGCGATGTTGAGCGCGGCGGGGCCGAGGACCACCACGAAGAGCGCCGGGAAGATGCAGAACACCATCGGGATCAGCATCTTGACCGGCGCCTTCTGTGCCTTCTCCTGCGCCAGCTGGCGCCGCTTGATGCGCATCTCCTCCGACTGCGCCCGCAGCACCCGACCGATGGACACGCCGAACGTGTCGGCCTGGATGATGGCCAGCACGAACGATCGGAGCTCGGCGATGTCGACGCGCTCGTCCATGGCCCGCATGGCGTCGGCCCGCGACGCCCCGGCTCGGGCCTCGCCGAGCATCCGGGCGAACTCGTCGCTGAGGGGGCCGGGGACCGCTTCGATGACCCGGTCGAGCGCCTGCTCGAAGCCGAGGCCGGCCTCGACCGAGATCGTCAGCAGGTCGAGCACGTCGGGCAGCGCCCGCAGGATGCCCTTCTGGCGGTCCGCCACCTTCCGGTCGAGGGAGATGTCGGGGTACCAGGCGATGCCGTAGCCGAGGACCCCCGAGAGCAGGAGGCCCATGATGCCGTCCACCGGGAGGTACCCGAAGAGCAGGCTGGTGACGGTGAACGCTGCCCCGAGGGGCACCAGCACGGCCTTGGCAGCCAGGAAGCGATCGACCGAGTCGGGGGTCTGGATGCCGGCGTGCACGAACTTCTGGCGCACCTTGTCGGCATAGCCCATGGGGGTGAACTTGCGCCCCGTCGCCGTCAGCTTCGTGATGGCCGGCACGATGGCGCGGGCGCCGATCGACTCGGCGAGCTGCTCGGCCCGCAGGTTGGGCGCCACGCCGTCCATCTCGTAGTCGTCGATCTGGCGGAGCGACTCGCGCACCACCTGCTTCTCGTCGAGGCGCGTGAGCACCACGAAGACCGCGCCGGCGATGGCCAGGCACACGAGCACGAGCGGGAGCAGGAGTCCGAGATCCATCGTCACACCTCGATCGTGATCGTCTTCTTCATCCAGCCGAAGCCGATCAACATGGCGACCAGGGCCGCGCCCAGCAGCATCAGACCGGTGCCGGAGAAGAGCTTCGCGATGTACTCGGGGTTCATCACCCACATGGCGCCCATGAGCCCGGGCGGGAGGAGGCCGAGCACGATCGCGCTCATCTTCCCCTCGGCGGTGAGCGCCGCGACGTCGCGGCGGAGGCGTTCGCGCTGGGTCATGGTGTCGGCCACGGTCATGAGCAGCTCGGCCAGGTTGCCGCCGACCTCCCGCTGGATGCGGATGGCCATCACGGCCCACTCGAAGTCCTCGCTCTCGACCCGCTTCGCCACGGCCTCGAGCGCCTCGTCGAGCGGCCGGCCCAGGCGGGCCTCGGTCACGGCCCGCCGGAGCTCCTTGCCCATCGGCTCCTCGACCTCGGTGGACACGGCCTCGAAGCCCTGCCCGATGGAGTAGCCGGCCCGGAGCGTGCCCGAGAGCAGCTGCAGCATGTCGGGGAGCAGCGCCACGAACTTCTTCTTCCGGCGCTTGGCCAGGAAGTCGACCGCGAAGGAGGGCAGCACCAGCGCCACCAGCGCGACGGCCAGGCTGGCCAGGAGGTTCCCGCTGACGACGAAGGCCACCAGCACCGACACCGCGGCGAACGCCACGTAGAAGAACAGGGCCTCGGCCGGCCGCAGCGGCAGGTCGGCACGTTCGAGCAGGTGCTCGATGCGGCTGAGCAGCCCCCGCTTCTCGGCGAGATCGCCGGTCACCGCGACGGCGCGCTTGAGGATCGCCGAGGTGGCGAGGCTCTGTCCGTCGACCTCGCCGTCGCCGACCACGCCATAGGTCTCGTCGTAGTGGCGGAGCGCGAAGTCCAGCCCCTCGTTGCGACGCAGGGCCAGCTGGGCGACGGCGTAGACGAGGCCCGCCACCGCCGCGGCGCCCGTGGCGATGGTCAGCCACTTGGCCAGGCTGCTGGCGAAGAAGCCGGCGTCCTCGCCCGAGGTGGGCACGTAGGCCAGGGCGGCCGAGCCCACCGACAGGACCCCGGGTCGATAGCTGACACGGGCGGTCCGGCCACCCGACTCGACGGTGAGGGCGGCGAGCTCGCCGGCCACCGCGGGCGCGGCCGAGGAGGTGAGGCGGACCTGCCCCTCGATGCGGCGCAGGACGGCGCCCACCGCGGCGTCGAGCTCGTCGTCGGTCGCACCGAGGAGCGAGCCGCCGGTGCGGGTCGCCAGGTCACGCACGACGTCGACCGGCACCCCGGCGCCGGCCACCGAGACCAGGTGCACGCTGGCGCCGGCGTTGCGCAGCGCCGTCACGGCCCGGGTGAAGGTGGCACCACCGCCCACGTCGGCCGAGCCGACCACGAGGACCACGTTGCGCTGGGTCTCCCCGGTGCGCTCGAGCAGTGCGGCGGCTTCCACGAGGGCGTCGTAGAGCCGCGAGCCACCGGAGGGCGACAGGCCCTCGACGGCGCGGGCCACCACGTCGGGGGCCGTCCCCGGCCGGGCCAGGACGCGGGCGCCGCCGCCGGTGCTGATGACGCCCACCGTCCGCAGCGCGCCCTCGGAGGGGGCCAGTCCGGCCACCGCCTCCTTGGCGAGCTGCACCGTGCCGTTCGAGAGCGAGGCGCTGTTGTCGATCACGACCACCGCCGAGGACGGGAGCCCCGCCTCGAGCAGCGGCTTCGCCGAGGTGGTCACGGCGCGACCGTCGACGGCCACCTGGGCGTCGGACAGGTCGTCCTCGCCGTCGGTGAAGACGTCCACCACCAACGCGCCACCACGGGCGTCCACCGCCCGCACCTCGAGGGGCGTCGACCCGTCCTCGAGCGCGGCCGCGGGTGCGACCGCCAACGCGAGCGCGGCGGTGAGGCCGCCGACGGCGGCCAGGGCACGGGCGACGCGACCGGTGGGCCTCATCCGCGCCCGACCGCCTTGCGGCCCATGTCGGTGGTGGCGAACACCTCCGGACCGAGGCGGATGCCCTGGTCGGCCAGCTTCTCGGTGAACTTGGGACGGACGCCGGTGGCCTTCATGTGGCCCCGGAAGCGGCCGTGCTCGTCGACCCCCATGCCGAAGTCGAACAGGAACACGTCCTGGAGGGTGATCACGTCGCCCTCCATGCCCTGGACCTCGGTGATGTGGGTCACCCGACGGCTGCCGTCGCGGAGGCGGCTGAGCTGCACGATCACGTCGACCGCGCCCGAGACCTGCTCGCGGATGGCCCGCACCGGCAGGTCGTAGCCCGACATGAGCACCAGGGTCTCGAGACGGGCCAGCGCGTCACGGGGGGTGTTGGCGTGGAGCGTCGTCAGCGAGCCGTCGTGGCCCGTGTTCATGGCCTGGAGCATGTCGAGGGCCTCGCCGCCACGACACTCACCGATGACGATGCGGTCGGGGCGCATGCGGAGCGAGTTCTTGACGAGGTCCCGGATGGACACCTCACCGCGGCCCTCCACGTTGGGCGGACGGGTCTCGAGCGACAGCACGTGGTCCTGGTGGAGCTGGAGCTCCTTGGCGTCCTCGATCGTGACGATCCGCTCGTCGGCGGGGATGAACGACGACAGCACGTTCAGCAGCGTCGTCTTGCCGGAGCCCGTACCACCCGACACGACGACGTTGAGCTTGCCGACCACGCAGGCCTGGAGGAACCGGGCCGAGTGGGCGTTGATCGACCCGAACCGGATCAGGTCGTCCACCATCAGCGGGTCCTTGGAGAACTTCCGGATGGTCAGGAACGGGCCGTCGATGGCGAGCGGCGGGATCACAGCGTTGACGCGGGAGCCGTCGGGGAGGCGAGCGTCGACCATGGGGGTGGACTCGTCGATGCGACGGCCGACCTGGCTCACGATCTTGTCGATCACGCGGCGCAGGTGGTCGGCGTCGACGAACGAGGTGTTGTCGCGCTCGAGGCGACCGCCCCGCTCGACGTAGACCATGTTCGGGCCGTTGACCATGACCTCGGACACGTTCTCGTCGCGCAGGAGCTTGTCGATCGGCCCGTAGCCCAGGATGTCGTCGGACACCTCCTGGATCAGTTGGGCCTTGTCGGCGGCGGACAGGGGCGCCCGCTCGGCGGCGAGGGTCTGGAGGAGCGACTCGTGGACGCGGCGCCGGAGGTCCTCTCCGGAGAGCCGGTTGTCGTAGAGGATCGGGCCGAGCTCCTCGATGAGGTGCGTGTGGATCCGGTGGCGCAGCTCGTCCATCACCGGGTCGCGGCGGGTCATCGGCGCGGCGGGCGGCGGCGCGGTGCCGGGACCCGAGGGCGGGGCGCCACCGGGTGGCGTGGCACCACCGGCCGGCGGCGCGCCGCCGGGCTGCTGGACCTCGTGGAGTCGCTGGTAGAGGGACACGGGTTCGCTCCTCGGAGGGTCGGCTTACTTGCGCTTGGGCTGGGCGGCCACCGGCAGGAAGATGTCGGCGAGCTGGCGGATCGACTTGGCCACCGGCGACTTGGGCGCGTGGAGGACCACGGGGACGCCCTTGTTGACCGACTGCGGGATGAGGACGTCGGAGGGGACGAGCGCGTCGGCCTTGACCTGCAACGTGCGCTCCACCTCGCCGATGTCGAGCTTGACCTTCGAGTTGGACCGGTTCAGGACCAGCAGCAGCTTCTCCATCGGGGTGTTGAGGAGCCGCAGGGTCTGGAGTCCGATCTTGACGTTCTTGATGTTGGGGATGTCCATCCCCGCCACCAGCACGACCTTGTCCGACACCTCGACGAGCCCCAGGACCACGTCGTTGAAGTAGGCCGGGGTGTCCACGATCACGAAGGAGCAGAAGCGCCGGAGCTGTTCGACGATCGCCACCATCTCGGCCGCGCCCACCTGGTCGGCGAAGGCCGGCTCGAGCGGCGCCGGGAGCACCCGGAGCCCCGATGCCTCGTGGGTGACGAGCAGGCTCTCGAGGAGCGCGCTGTCGAGCTTGTCGATCGACGCGACCGCATCGACGATGGTGTGGTGCGGCGTGAGCTTGAGCATCACCGCCACGTCGCCGAACTGGAGGTCGGCATCGACGAGGCAGACCGGCTGGTTCGAGCGCTGGGCGAGGGTGATGGCCAGGTTGGTGGAGATCACCGACTTGCCGGCACCGCCCTTGGTGGAGAACACCGTGATCACCTGGCCCAGCTCACCGGAGCCCTCGGGGCTGCCGGGGCCGGACTCCTGGACGTCGGAGGGCACCGGCCGCCGGGGCGCCGCATCGAGGGTCACGGCCACCCGCTGGACGGCCTGCGTGAGCTGGCCGGCCTCGCCGCTGAAGGTCAGGACGTCCTTGACGCCGGAGCGCAGGGCCTGCTGGAGCAGCGTGGTCGTGAGCTCCTCGACCACCAGGATCGCGCCCAGGGCGGGATGGGCCTGGATGAGCCGCTCGGTCACGGCCAGGTCGCTCGGGGTGGCACACGACGGGCCGAGGATCACCACGACCGGCACCGACCCGGTGAGGCGGGCGGCCAGCTCCTCGACGGAGCCGAACGGCGTCCCGCCGGCGCCCAGGAGCGACATCAGCCGGTCGCGGGCTGCCGGGTTGGGCTCCACGACAGCCACCGAGACGCGGATGGTCGTGGGGGCGGGCTCACCGAAGCCCACCGCGCCCCCCGGGGCGGGCGCCGTGGCGGCGTAGGGGTCGGCCGCCGGCATCGAACCGAAGGACGACCCCGGCACGGGCGAACCGTAGGAGTCCGTGCCGCCGTAGGGATCCGCGGGAGCGCCGTAGGGATCGGCAGGAGCGCCGTAGGGGTCCGACATGCGGTACCGGTCGGCCGGGGCACCGTACGGGTCGGCGGGAGCGGCGTAGGGATCCGCAGGGACGATGGCGGTGTCGGCCGTGGTCGCGTACGGGTCGTAGCCGAGCGGCCCGGCGGGAGCGGCGGCCAGGTCGGGCATCGGGACGGTGGCCGGCACCGCCGGGGTGGAGGCCGGGCCGGCCGCGCCGGAGGGATCGGCGGTGGCCGCCCCGGGGTCGGCCGGCAGGCCGTAGGGGTCGGCGGGCCGGAAGGGATCGCTGCCCACCCCCGGCTGGCCCGGGGCGGGCCCGCCGGGGCGGGCCTCCCCGAACGGCTCGCCGAACGGGTCCCCGAAGGGGTCGCCCGGCTGGTCGAGATCGCTCGGCATCATGTCATCCCTCTCCCTCGGCCTCGGGATCCCCGCCGTAGGGCGTCTGGCCGGCCGCACCGAAGAGGGGCAGCGGGAAGGACGCGGGGTCCATGGGCACGACCTGGTAGTCGGGGCGGACCAGCGCCAGGTAGATCGACGTGGCCGCCGCCAGGTACTGCGACTGGGGGGCCGGCACCTCGAAGGTGATCATGTCCGAGGTCGGCGCCTCGGTGGTGGTGGGCGCCGCAGCGGGGTCCGCCGGCGCCGCGGCCACCGGCGACCCGAAGGAGCGGCCGATGGCGAGGATGCGGGTCTTCTGGAACAGCTGGCCCACGCACTGCGTGGAGGTCGGGTTGGCCCCGGACTCGGGCGCCGCGCCGGTGTCGCTGCCCCCCGTCGAGGTGTCCTGGCCGAGGCCGACCTTGCCGTCGGAGCCGAGCACGCAGTTGCCGGTCACCATCACGTTGACGTAGTCGCCCGGCTTGATCAGGCCGGCGACCGACTTGACCTGGTCGGCGGACACCGTGACGGCCACCATGCCCTCGTCGAGCACGTTGGAGTTGGAGTCGGTCAGGTCGGCCGCGCTGGCGAACATCGCCGAGGTGATGATCGTGCCCGGGGCGATGTCGATGGTCGCCACCTGGCCCTTGATGTCCTCCACCCGGGTGATGACGTTGCCCGGGAGGTCGGCCTGGCGTCGGTCGCCGGCACCGATCACCCCGGCGTCGATCGCGCCGTCGGACTGCGTGCCCTTGGGGATGTCGGCCTTGGCGATGACCACCGGCACCACCTGCGTGCCGCCCTGGGCCTGCTCCTCGATGCTCCCGACGTACTGGAAGATCATGAACGCCGAGAGGGCGCCCACGACCAGTGCGACGATGAGGATGACCGTTCTGCGAGAACTCACGACGACCTCGATCCGGTTGAGCCAGTGTCCACCGGTTCGGTCCACCCGACCCCCGGAGGGCCACGCGGACAGGACCGGCCTGGTTCATGGTCGGCCGATGTGGCCCGATCGCTGAGCTTTTCGGAGCAATTCGCTCCGGACCCGGACGCGCCGAGGGGGCCGCGCTGCGGCGCGACCCCCTCGGGACGGTCCGGGAACGGCGCCGATCAGCCCTCGGCGGGCTCCTCCTCGGCGGCCGCCTCGCCCTCGGGCACCCCGGGCACGGCGTCGGTGCCGTGCTCCGCGTAGTACTGCTCCCAGGCTTCCTGGCCCTCCGACGGAGCGTCGGGATCGAAGCTGACCCCGATGTAGTTGCCCTCGGCGTCGTAGGCGTGCTCGCCGAAGTGCTCCTGGTACTCGGCGGCCACGATGCCGCCCTCGGCCGCCTGCTTGATCGACAGGCTGATCCGGCGACGCTGGAGGTCGAGGTCGATGATCTTGACCCACAGCTCCTCGCCGGGGGTGACCACCTGCTCGGGCAGGTCGACGTGGTGGGCCGACATCTCCGAGATGTGCACGAGGCCCTCGATGCCGTCGCCGACCTGGATGAACGCACCGAAGGGCACCAGCTTGGTGACCCGGCCGTAGACCAGCTCGCCGGCCTGGTGCGCCGAGGCGAACTCCTGCCAGGGGTCCTGCTGGGTGGCCTTCAGCGACAGGCTGATGCGTTCGCGGTCGAGATCGACCTCGAGCACCTCGACCTCGATCTCGTCGCCCACCGCCACCACCGAACCGGGGTGGTCGACGTGCTTCCAGGACAGCTCGGAGACGTGCACCAGGCCGTCCATGCCACCGAGGTCGACGAACGCACCGAAGTTGACCACCGAGGACACCACGCCGCGGCGACGCTCGCCCGGCTTGAGGTTGTGCAGGAAGTCCTCCCGCTGCTCCTTCTGGGTCTCCTCGAGCCACGCACGGCGGCTGAGCACCACGTTGTTGCGGTTCTTGTCGAGCTCGATGATCTTCGCCTCGAGGGTGGCGCCGACGTAGGGCTGGAGGTCGCGCACCCGACGCAGCTCCACCAGCGACGCCGGCAGGAAGCCGCGGAGGCCGATGTCGATGATGAGGCCGCCCTTGACGACCTCGATGACCGGGCCCGACACGACGCCCTCGGCGTCCTTGATCTTCTCGATCTGACCCCAGGCCCGCTCGTACTGGGCCCGCTTCTTGGACAGGACGAGCCGCCCCTCCTTGTCCTCCTTGGTGAGGACCAGGGCCTCGAGCTCGTCGCCGACCGAGACGATCTCGTTGGGGTCGACGTCGTTGCGGATGGACAGCTCGCGGCTGGGGATGACGCCCTCGGACTTGTAGCCGATGTCGAGGAGCACCTCGTCGTGGTCGACCTTCACCACCCGACCGGTGACGAGCTGACCGTCCTCGACGCCCACCATGGTGGAGGCGTAGAGGGCTTCGAGGTCGGCGTCGGAGACGTCGTAGTCGAGGATCTGGCGGGGGACGTAGTCGTCGCCGCCCTCCGCCGAGGTGATCTCGTCGGTGGTGGGGGCGTCGGTGGTGGAGTCGGACACGGAGTTGCCTACAGGGAGTCGATGGATGGGACGGCCGCCGGAACCGGAGCACGGTGCCCCGGACGCGCGAACGGCGAGCCGCCAGGCTATTGGGGCCGTCGACCGACCAGCAAGAACTCCTCGCTGTCGACCGTGGGGGCCTGTCGGGCGTAGTCACCCGGGGTGACCGACCAGAGGTGGTCGACCGCGAGCCCGTGGCGCTCGGCCAGGAGCTGCAGCTCCCGCGGCGTGTAGCAGGTGGTCCACAGGTCGACCTCGGCCGGCCGACCCTCGGGGTCGCGGACCTCGGTCCGCTCGTGGTGGACCGCCGAGGTGGCGTGGAACGTGTTCTCGTCGAGCAGGTGGCGGACCTGGAAGTACGACGAGAACGCGCTGAGGGCCACCCGACCCCCGGGCCGCAGGGCCCGGCGGATCCCGTCGAGCACCGCCCCGTCGGGCACCAGGTTGGCGGGGTCGGCGGTGGCGTCGGAGGCCACCTCGACCGGCCCGCCGAGCCCGAAGGCCCCCTGGCACAGCGACACGGCGGCATCGAACTCCCGGTCGAAGTCGAGTGCCCGGGCGTCGTGGCGGACGAAGGTGGCACGGTCCAGGCCCGCCGCCGCGGCCGCCTCGGTGGCAAGGTCCACGAAGCGGGCCGAGATGTCGACGCCCACCACCTCGAAGCCGGCCGCGGCGAACGCCAGCGAGTGCCGACCGGGCCCGCAGCCCACGTCGAGCACCCGCATGCCCGGCTCGAGGCCCAGCTCGGCGACGAGGAACCCGACCTCCTGGGCCGTGCCCTTGGTGAAGGAGTAGCGGAGGTACGCCGGACCCATGTGGTCGGCCAGGGCCTCGAACCAGTGGGCGCCCACGTGGCCGTCCTCAGCCCTTGGCGTCGGCCCAGGTGGGCCCGAAGGCCAGGTTCACCTCGAGCGGGACGCGCATCTCGAAGGCGCCGCGCATCACGTCGACCACCAGCGCGCCCGCCTGGTCGTGCTCGTCGGGCGGCACCTCGCAGATGACCTCGTCGTGCACCTGGAGGATGAGGCGGCTGCGGTGTCCGCCGTCGCGCAGCGCCGAGTCGAGGCGGACGAGCGCCACCTTGAAGATGTCGGCGGCCAGACCCTGGATGCCCGCGTTCATGGCCTGCCGCTCCCCCGCCATGCGGACGTTGCGCTGCCCGCTGGAGAGCTCGGGGATGCGTCGTCGGCGACCGAAGAGCGTCTCGGTGTAGCCACGCTCGCGCGCCTCGGCCACCGTGCGCTCCATGTAGTCCTTCACCGCCGGGAACGCCGCGAAGTAGGCGTCGAGGATCTCCTGGGCCTCACCCGTGGCGATGTTCAGCCGCTGGCCCAGCCCGTAGGCCTCCATGCCGTACGCCAGGCCGTAGGACACCATCTTCGCCTTCGAACGCTGGTCGATCGTCACCTCGGTGGGTTCGACGCCGAAGACCCGCGCCGCCGTCTGGTTGTGGATGTCGGCCCCGGTGGTGAACGCCTCGATCAGCCCGGGGTCCTCGGCCAGGTGGGCGATGCAGCGGAGCTCGATCTGGTTGTAGTCGGCGACCAGCAGCTCGAAGCCGGGAGCCGCCACGAAGGCCCGCCGGAACTGCCGCCCCTCCTCGGAGCGCACCGGGATGTTGTGCAGGTTGGGGGCGTCGGAGGAGAGCCGGCCGGTGCGGGCCACGGTCTGGTGGAAGGTGGCGTGGATGCGACCATCGGGACCCACCTCGGCCAGCAGGCCCTCGCCGTAGGTGGAACGGAGCTTCTCGACCTCGCGGTAGGCGAGCAGGTGGTCGACGATCGGGTGCTGGCCACGCAGCTTCTCGAGCGACTGGGCGTCGGTGGAGTAACCGGTCTTGGTCTTCTTCTGCGGGGAGAGCCCGAGCTCGTCGAAGAGCACCGTGCGCAGCTGCGGGGTGGAGTTCACGTTGAACTCGTGGCCGGCGGCGGCCACCACCTCGGCCCGCAGCCGGTCGCACTCGGCGGTGAGGCGGGCGTGGAGGGCGCGCAGCTCGGCGGTGTCGACGGCGACCCCGAGGTGCTCCATGCGGGCCAGCACCGCCACGAGCGGGAGCTCGACGGATTCGAGGAGGGACCGCAGGCCCTGGGCCTCGACGGCCTCGGTGAGCGTGGCGGCCAGCATCGCCGTGCCCAACGCGGCGCGAGCCGGGGCCGCGGACGGCGACTCGACCTCGCCGCCGAAGTCGAGCTGACCCGAGGGCACGTCGCTGCCGGTGGCCAGCTCGGCGCCGCAGTACCGCTCGAGCAGGTCGGCCACCTCGTAGCGCACCTCGGCGGGGTCGAGCAGGTAGGCGGCCAGCTTGGTGTCGAGGACCGGGGTGGGGCACGGCAGGCCCGTGGCCAGGAAGGACCGGAGCAGCGCCTTGGCGTCGTGGGCCACGAAGCCGGCCCCGTCGACCACGGCGGCCAGCCGGTCGTGGGCCGCGGCCATCGCGGCGGCGTCCAGCCAGGCGACCTCGCCCAGCTGCGCGTCGGTGACCACCGCGAGCCCCTCCAGCGGCGTCCGGCCCGCCGCACCCTCCCAGGCCCCGGCCAGCACGAGCGGCGCCCCGGCGTCGGCCAGCCGTTCGAGCAGCTCGGCCGCGTCGGGCGCGGCGACGGGGGTGACCTCGGCCTCGACCACCGGCCGCTCCGGCGCGCCGAGCCCACCGGCCCGCTCGCCGAAGGCATCGCCCAGCCGACCCAGGAGCGAGCTGAACTCGAGGAACTTGAAGAGGTCGTCGACCTCGGCGCGGTCGAAGTCGCCCTGGACGAGCTCGGCGGGACCGACGTCGAGGGGGACGTCACGGACCAGGCGCATCATCTCGAGGTTGGATCGGGCCTGCGCCTCGTGGTCGACGAGGTTCTGCCGCAACTTGGGGGTCTGCTCGTCGACGTGGGCGAAGATGCCGTCGAGGCCGCCGTAGGTGGTGACGAGCTTGGCGGCCGTCTTCTCCCCCACCCCGGGCACGCCCGGCAGGTTGTCGGAGGGGTCGCCGCGCAGCGCCGCGTAGTCGACGTACTGGTCCGGTCGGACGCCGGTGCGGGCCACGATGCCGGCCTCGTCGTAGAGCGCGTAGTCGCTGACGCCACGCTTGTTGTAGAGCACCGCGACGTCGGGATCGGACACCAGCTGGTAGCTGTCGCGGTCGCCCGTGACGATGATCGTGCGGATGCCTTCGGCCGCGGCGCGGGTGGCGAGGGTGGCGATGACGTCGTCGGCCTCGAAGCCGGGCTGCTCGACGACGGGGATGCGCAGCGTGTCGACCACCTGGCGCACGAGGCCCATCTGCTGGCGGAGGATGTCGGGGGCGGCTTCCCGGTTCGCCTTGTAGGTGTCGACCATGCGGTGGCGGAAGGTGGGCTCGGGCCGGTCGAAGGTGACGGCGAGCAGGTCCGGGTGGTGGTCGCGCACCAGGTTGATGAGCATGGAGGTGAAGCCGAAGGTGGCGTTGGTGACCTGACCCGAGGCCGTCGCCATGTCGGTGGGCAGCGCGAAGAAGGCCCGATAGGTGAGGGAGTTCCCGTCGATCAGCATCAGGGTCGGCACGGGCCGCACCCTATTCGGTCGCCCCCGACACGCTTCCGGGAGGAGCCTCGACGATCAGGGGACCAGCTCGCCCGCCAGCACCGCGGCGGCGATCTCCTTGAGCGGGCGCCGCTGGTCCATCGCGGTCCGCTGGAGGAAGCGGAACGCGGCGTCCTCGTCCAGCCCGTGGTCGCGCATCAGCAGCGCCTTGGCCCGGTCGGCCAGCTTGCGGACCTCCAGCTGCTCGGCCAGCAGCTCGGAGCGGTCGGCCCAGTCGGCCAGCTCGCGGAACCGGCCCAGCGCCACCTCGATGGCCGGGACGAGGTCCTCGCGCTGGAACGGCTTGACCAGGTAGGCCATGACCCCGGCGTCACGGGCCTCCTCGATCAGCTCGCGGTCGCTGAAGGCCGTCAGCAGCACCACGGGGCAGATCCGCTCCGGCGCCAGCTCACGGGCCGCCGAGATGCCGTCCTGACCCGGCATCTTCACGTCGAGGATGGCGAGGTCCGGCCGGAGCTCGCGCACCATCCGCACCGCCTCGTCGCCCCGACCGCACTCGCCCACCACGTCGTAGCCGTCCTCCACCAGGACCTCGCGCAGGTCCATGCGGATGATGGCCTCGTCCTCGGCGATGACCAGGCGGGGGGCGGGTGCGCTCACGACCCAGAGGATCCGCGACGCGCCGCCAGCTTGTCCAACAGCGCGTCCTGCTCCGCCTCCAGGCGCACGATCGTCTCGGACAGCTCCTGGCGGTGACGGAGCATCGCCATGTGGTGACGATCGGCCTCGCGGTGCTCCGACGCGGCCAGCGGCGTCTCGGAGACCATGGCCCGGATCCGAGCGTCGTCGGACTCGCCGCCCAGCTGGGCCAGCTGCTCGTCGGCCACCGCCACCTCCTCGCGCAGCTGGGAGATCCGGCGGGACAGGGACCGCAGGCGTCGTTCGGTGAAGCGGCCCGGCATGGCGGTCATGCTACGGCGGGCATGATCTGACGATGTCGATGGCCCCGCCCCCGACGACGACCCACCCGGACGTGGCCCCACCCCTGCCCCGGCGCGCCTGGGGACTGGTGTGCCAGCTCCCGACCACCCGATCCGCGCGGAGCTGGGGCGTGGGCGACCTGACCGACCTGGGGGCCGTGGCCCGCTGGGCGGCCGGGCGCGGCGCGGCGGTGCTCTCGGTGAGTCCCCTCTGCGACCAGCTCCCGGTCCTCCCCCGCCAGACCAGCCCGTACTCGCCGTCGTCGCGCCGGTGGCTCGACCCGCTGGTGGCCGATCCCCAGGCCGTCCCCCACGCCGCGGGCGATCCCACCGTGGAGGCGCTGGCCGCGGCCGGACGGGCCCGGTGCGCCGCCCCGCTGGTGGACCGCGACGCCGCCTGGACGTTGAAGACCGCGGCCTTCCGCCACCTGGTGGACCGCGTGGCCCCCGACCTGGACGAGCTGGTGGACCGCCACGGCACCCCGCTGTTGGACCACGCCCGGGCCAGCGCCCTGGCGGCGCGGCACGGCTCGGGATGGCGGCAGGCGGTCGGGGGCACCCAGCTCACCGACCTCGGCGATCCGGCCGACCGCCGAGAGCTGACCTACTGGTGCTGGCTGCAGGACGAGACGGCCCGCCAGCTCGACGCCGTGACGGCCGGCGCCGGCGACCTGGTGCTGGTGGGCGACCTCCCCGTCGGGGTGGACCCCGGAGGCGCCGACGCCTGGGCCCTGGGCGACGCCGTGGCCGACGGCTGGACGGTGGGTGCGCCGCCCGACGAGTTCAACACCGCCGGGCAGGACTGGGGTCTCGCACCGCTCGATCCCGACGCCCTCGCCGCCGACGACCACCGAGCGCTCCGCGCCGTGCTGCGCGCCAACCTGGAGCGGTTCGGTGGGCTCCGCGTCGACCACGTGATGGGGCTCTTCCGGCTCTGGTGGGTCCCGTCCGGCGGCGACCCCGCGGCGGGGCACTACGTCCGCTACGACGCCGACGCGGCGCTGGGCGTGCTGGTCGAGGAGGCCCGACGAGCGGGTGCCTTCCTGGTGGGCGAGGACCTGGGGACCGTCGAGCCGGGGGTGCGGGAACGGTTGGCGGAGCTGGGCATCGCCGGGATGAACGTGGCCTGGTTCGAGGATCGCCCCGCCGCCGACTGGCCCGCCGACAACCTCGGCATGCTCACCACCCACGACCTGCCGACCGTGGCCGGCGCGCTCCGCGGCACCGCGACCGAGGGGCCCGGCGCCCACCCGGGCCTGGCCGAGCGGATCCGCCACTTCGCCGGGGTGGGCCCCGACGCAGCTCCCGACGACGTGATCGTGGCCGCCCACGCCGCGCTGGCCGGCGGTGCATCGAGGCTGGTGGTGGCCACCCTCGAGGACCTCGTGGGCGCCGCCGACCCCGTCAACGTGCCGGGCACCGTGCAGCCCGAGAACTGGAGCCGACCGCTCCCCGTGCGGATCGAGGACCTCGACGAGCACTCCTTGGTCGGCCGGGTGCTCGAGGTGCTCGCCCGCCGCTGATCGGTCCGGCCGGCCCCGCCGCCCCGGTCAGTTCCCGGCGAGCCGGCCACCGGCCTCCGCGGCGACGGCGGCGGCGAAGCGATCGGTCGCGACGGCGTCGATGCCCGCCACGACGGCCACGACACGACCGCGCCGCGCCACCGACAGCTGCAGCTCGGGCGCCAGGCCGGCCAGGCCGGCCAGCTCGACGGTGATCCGCTGGGACGACTGGGTGACCCCGTCGGGTGCCGGTTCGGGTGGGACCGGCACCGGGCCCGTGCTCCGCGCGCACACCGGCAGGTTCGCCTCGACCGAGTCGGCGAAGGACCGCGCCTCGGCCTCGGAGGTGAACGAGAACGCGCCGGCGGCCAGGGTGAGCGGCACGGCGGTGAGCTCGGGGGGCGCGTAGGCCATGGTTGCCGCCGCCCGCTCGCTCGGCGGTGGCTGGGGGGCGCCGTCGCAGCCGCCCCGGTCGGCGACCACCGAGACGTCCTCGATCTGGCGCACGGCGTCGGGCACCTCGACGAGCGACGCCGCTCCAGCCGCGCTGCGCAGGGCCCGCACCATCGCCGCCCGGTCCTCCTCGGGGCTCGGCCCGTCGAAGGTGTCGCGGGACGACCACCAGAAGGCGGCGCCGGCCAGCACGGCCGCCACGAGCACCACCACCAGGACGCGGGCCGGCCCACGCCGACGGGGGCGGATGGTGAGCTCGCCGACCTGATCACGGGCAGCGCCCACGCCCGGACCCTGCCCCGGGAACGGGGCCCCCGAGGGCGGACCGGGCGGCGTGGGCGGAACCGGCGGCGCCGGTGGGCCACCGCCCCAGCCGATCGGGGGCGTCACCGGTGCCGGGGGCGGCCCCCAGGTGCCGACGCCGGGGGGCACGGGGAGGTCGGGTTCGTTCGGCATCTGCCCTCGTCGGTGTGGTGCGCGGCGCGGCCGAGGCTACGGCACGCCGCCACCGACCGCCCCGCACGTGACCGGCTCGGGGGGCGGTCCCGCCGGCGGTGCCCGGGGTGGGATTCGAACCCACACGCCCTCTCGGACAGCGGATTTTGAGTCCGCCGCGTCTGCCGTTCCGCCACCCGGGCCCGGTGCGGGAGCGTAGCGTGGTGGCCCATGGACACCGAGCGGCGCGACGCCCCCCGATGGCGACGCCTGCTCGTCGCCGCCCTGGTCCTCACCACGCTGGCCGCGCTCCGCGAAGCCGCGTTCCAGCGCAACCGCGCCCGGTTCGGCCCGGCCGAGCGACGTCGGGGCTGAACCCGCGCTGGCCGACCGATCAGTCGGCCAGCGCGGCCAGCAGGTTCTTGGGGGTGTCCTTGGGGCTGATCTTGGGCCAGGCGTGGCTGATCTTGCCCCGCTCGTCGATGAGGAACGCCGAACGCACGATGCCCATGTACTTCTTGCCGTACATGGACTTCTCGCCCCACACGCCGTAGGCCTCGGCCACGGTGTGCTCGGGATCGGAGAGCAGGGTGAACCCGAGGGAGTACTTGGCGTCGAAGCGGGCCAGCTTCTCCGGCTGGTCGGGGCTGATCCCCACGATGACGGTGTCGCCCACCTGGTCGGCCACGTCGCGCAGGCCGCACGACTGGGTGGTGCAGCCGGGCGTGTCGGCCTTCGGGTAGAAGTACACGAGGACCTTGCGGCCCTTGAGGTCGGAGAGCTTGACCTTCGTGCCGTTCTGGTCGAGCAGGGCGATGGCGGGCGCCTTGGAACCCGGGGTCGGGGTGGTGGTGGTCGTCATGGACCGGAACCTACCGCGCCCCACCGACGGCGATGCCGGGCCCGCTCGTGCGCCCCCGGACGCGTCGAGGGAGCGGCCGGAGCCGCTCCCTCGACGTCGGGCCTCGGCGCTGGCGTCCGGGCAGGGACGCCGCGCCGGGCCTCAGGACCCGGAGGTCACTTCGGGGCCGGCTTGGTGCCCTTCGCGATGGCCTTGAGGGTGGCACCGGCGGTGATCTTCACGGCCTTCGACGCCGGGACCTTGATGGTCTCGCCGGTCTGCGGGTTGCGGCCGGTGCGGGCGCCGCGCTTGACCTGCTCGAACTTGATCCAGCCGGGGATGGTGACGGTGTCCTTCCCCTTGGCGACGGTCTGGGCGACGATGTCCCAGAAGGCGCCGAGGACCGCGTCCACGTCCTTCTTGGACACGTCGGTGCGGCGAGCGATGGTCTCGACCAGTTCGGTCTTGTTCATGGTGTTCCCCCTCCGGGGTCAGGTGAAGTTACAGCGCTGTAACTTAGCGGCCCCTCCCCCGGAAGTCACGCCCGGAGCCGCGGAATTCCAACGTTCTCGCGCGACGGCGCGTCGCGTCGCCTGCAACGGCGGGCGACGCGAGGGCGACGGTGCCGCGTCCGGCGCCGTTTCAGGCGTCGTCGAGCGCGACGCGGAACGCGCCCACCAGCTCGGCCACCGACTCGGGGGTGCCGTCGGTGACCATGCGGCGCACGATGGCCGATCCCACCACCACGCCGTCGGCCACCCGGCACGTCTCCACTGCCTGGGCCGGCGTCGAGATGCCCACCCCGACCAGCACGGGGACGTCGGTGACCGCCTTCAGCCGGCGGGCGATCTGGGTGGCCGACGCGGCCAGCGCGTCGCGTTCGCCGGTGATGCCGAGGAGCCCGACGCCGTAGACGAAGCCGTGCGACCGGGCGCAGATGCGCGGCAACCGCTCGTCGGGGGCGGTGGGTGCCGCCAGCATGACCGTCTCGATGCCCGCCGCGTCGGCGGCGACGGTCCACTCCCCCGACTCCTCCAGCGGCAGGTCGGGCAGGATCACGCCGCTCACGCCCGAGGCCTTGGCCTCCTGGGCGAAGCGCTCGTAGCCGAAGCGGTAGACGAGGTTCACGTAGGTCATGACCGCGAGGGGCACCCCGGCGTCGAGGCGCGACAGCTCGTCGAGGATCGCCGGCGGCGTGGCCCCCGCGGCGAGCGCCCGCTCCGACGCCTCCTGGATGACGGGCCCGTCCATCACCGGATCGGAGAACGGGATGCCCACCTCGATGGCGTCGGCCCCGGCGTCGGCCGCGGCCCGCACCATGTCCTGCCAGCCGGGGAACCCGCCGGTCAGGTAGGCCACCAGCGACTTGCCCCCGGCCTCACGCCGGGCCCGGAGCGTGGCCTCGAGCGGACCCACGGAGCGCGCGCCAGCGCCGGTCACGCCAGCGCTGCCCATGCCAGCGCTGCCCATGCCAGCGCTGCTCATGCCAGCTCCTCGCGGAGCACGTCCATCATCTGACCCACGTCCTTGTCCCCTCGACCGGAGAGGTTGATCAGCACCGTCCGGCCGGCCAGCTGCGCCCGCTCCCGCGAGACCCAGGCCAGGGCGTGGGCCGACTCGAGCGCCGGGATGATCCCCTCGGTCCGGCTGAGCAGCTGGAACGCCGCCACCACCTCGTCGTCGGTGACCGGGTGGTACTCGGCGCGACCCACGTCGGCCAGGTGGGCGTGCTCGGGCCCGACCCCGGGGTAGTCGAGGCCGGCGGAGATGGACTGGGCCTCCTCGACCTGGCCGAACTCGTCCTGCATGAGGAACGAGAGCATCCCGTGGACGATGCCCGGCACGCCCCGGCCCACCGCCGCGCCGCCGGCCGGCTCGACGCCGACCAGGCGGGCCGAGCCCTCGGCGAAGCCGGCGAAGATGCCGGCCGCGTTGGAGCCGCCGCCGACGCAGGCGACCACGACGTCGGGCTCGCCGCCCACCCGCTCGTCGAACTGGGCAGCGGCCTCGGTGCCCACCACCCGGTGCAGCTCGCGCACCATCCACGGGTACGGGTGGGGTCCCATCACCGAGCCCAGGCAGTAGTGGCTGGCCTCGACGGTGGCCACCCAGTCGCGCATGGCCTCGTTCACCGCGTCCTTGAGGGTGCGGCTGCCCGAGCTGGCCGGGCGGACCTCGGCCCCCAGCAGGCGCATCCGGAAGACGTTCAGCTCCTGGCGGGCCATGTCGACCTCGCCCATGTAGACGCAGCACTCCAGCCCGAGCAGGGCCGCCGCGGTGGCGGTGGCCACGCCGTGCTGGCCGGCGCCGGTCTCGGCCACCAGGCGGGTCTTGCCCATGCGCCGGGCCAGGAGCGCCTGTCCCAGCACGTTGTTGATCTTGTGCGAGCCCGTGTGGTTCAGGTCCTCGCGCTTGAGGAACACCCGGCACCCCAGCTCGGCCCCCAGGCGCCGGCACTCGCTGAGCGGGGACGGCCGCCCGGCGTAGTGGGCCAGCAGGTCGTCCAGCTGGGCGCGGAACGACGGGTCGGCCCAGGCCTCGGTGAAGGCGGCCTCCAGCTCCTGGCAGGCGGGGACCAGGGTCTCGGGCACGAACCTCCCACCGAAGCGCCCGAAGCGACCCGTGGCATCGGGGGCGCCCATCACCCGGGGCTCGGCGGTGTCGGTCATCGATGGCTCCTCGCGCTCACCGCCTCAGTCTCCGCCCTCGGCCGTCACCCGAGCCAACCGGTTCCCCAGCGGCGGTGATCCGCCGCTCAGAGGTCGTCGTCCTCGTCCCAGTCGAAGGGCCCCTCGGCCGCCGACGTGGCGACCGACCCGTCGCCGTCGAGTCCGTCGTCCGCCCCGCCGGCCCGACGCGCCGCCCGGATGAAGGCCTGGACGAGGCGTGGATCCTTCCGGCCCGGCGACGACTCCACCCCGCTCGACACGTCCACGCCCCACGGGTCGACGCGTTCGATGGCGGTGGCGACGTTGTCCGGCGTGAGCCCGCCGGCGAGGATCAGGCGCCGGTTGGTGGGCACGTCGTCCACCAGGGCCCAGTCGAAGACCTTCCCGCCCCCGGGCGTGGCGGCATCGAGGAGGAGCGCGTCGGCCTGGTACTCGTCGAACCGCTCGATCCCCGGCGAGCCGGCGGCGAAGGCGACGATCAGGGTGCGGACCCGCGGACGGATCTCCCCGGCCATGGCCGGGGTCTCGTGGCCGTGGAGCTGGGCCCCCCGCAACCCGGCCTCGAGGACGGTGTCGACGACGAAGTGCGGGTCCTGGTCTCGGAACACGCCGATGGTGAGGATCTCGGGCGGGAGGCGGCGAGCGATGTCGCGGACGGCGCCGACGGTGACCTGGCGGGGCGACGGCGCGAACACGAAGCCCACGGCGTCGGCGCCGAGGGCGACGGCCATGAGGGCGTCCTCCTCGTTGGTGATGCCGCAGATCTTCACCCACATGCGCTGTGCTCCGGCCCGGTCGACGACTCGCCGGCGACGCTACCGGTCGGGGTGGCGCGGCACGCGGAGCGTTTCGACCGCGGCCCGCGGGTCCCCGGCGGTGACGACGTGCTCGCCCACCAGCACGGCGTGGTAGCCGGCGGCGGCCAACGCCACGGCGTCGTGGTGCCCCCGGACGCCGGACTCGGCCACCCGCACCACCCCGTCGGGGATGGCCGCGGCCACCCGCACGGCGCGGGCCTGGTCCACCTCGAAGGTCACCAGGTCCCGCTGGTTGACCCCCACGATGCGCGGCGCGGCACGGGCCAACGCCCGTTCCACCTCGGCCTCGTCGTGGGTCTCCACCAGCACGGCCAGCCCCAGTTCGGCGGCCAGCGTGGCGAAGTCGGCCAGCTCGACGTCGGTGAGGGCGGCCACGATGAGCAGCACCGCGTCGGCCCCCATCAGCCGGGCGTCGCAGACGTCGTTGGGGCACACGGTGAAGTCCTTGCGCAGCACCGGGACCTCCACCGCGGCCCGGGCCGTTCGCAGGTCGTCGGCCGAGCCGCCGAAGTGGTCCTCGTCGGTGAGCACCGAGAGCGCGGCGGCGCCCCCGGCGACGTAGGCCCGAGCCACCGCGGCCGGGTCGAGGTCGGCGTTGAGGGCGCCCTTGGACGGCGAACGTCGCTTGATCTCGGAGATCACGGCGAGGCGGTCGCCCGCCCTCAGCGCCTCGGCCAGCGAGCGGGGGGCGGGCAGGCCACGGCAGGCCTCGATCAGGCGGTCGGTCGAGCGGTCGTCGGCGGCGGCACGGGCGCGGTGGGCGTCGAGGATGCGGTCGAGGTAGGTGGCCACGGCCGTCGATGCTACGGCGGGGCCGCCCCTCATCGATCCCTCACATCTCGCTCACGGCCCCGTCACGCGCCGCACCCAGGCTGGAACGGTGCGCTCAGGTCCGACCACCCCGACGGGCATCGGCGCGCCGCTCGGATGCGGCCGCTCGTCCCATGGCCAGGAGCGGGACGACCACGAAGCTCACGGCGGCCAGCACGGCCAGGCCCACGGCCATCACCACGAGCGGCAACTGCCCCATGGCCAGGCCGGCGGAGCCGACCGCCACCGCGCCCAGAACGAGCAGCGCCGGGAGGACCTGGGCCGCCAGCGGCGTGGCGGTCGCCGGGTCGCCCACGTCGTCGAGGTCGGCGGGATCGTCGTCCTCGAGCCCGGCGTAGGCGCGGTGCGGCACGAAGGTGGCGTCGGGCCGGCGGATGGTGGGTCCGGCGGGCCCGGACCCGGCGCCTCCGGCGATGCGGTCACCGAGGGTCCGGTCGTACGCAGCCCGGCGGCCGGCGTCGGAGAGCACGCCGAACGCCGCGTTGAGGTCGCGCATGCGCTCCTCGCTGCCGGTGGCCGTGTCGGGATGGGCGACGCGGGCCGCGGCCAGGTAGGCGCGCCGGATCTCGGCCCCCGACGCATCGGGTCGCACGCCCAGCACCTCGTAGTGGGTCACGTGCGGAAATGTACGACGACCCGGGACCACCATCAGGAGGAATCGGTGCCGACGGCTGCTATCTCTGGACGGATGGCCGAGACGACGATCGTGGTGGTCGAGGACGATCCCCACATCGCGGACCTGGTGGACCTCTACCTGCGTCGCGACGGGTACCGGGTCCTGCTCTGCGCCGACGGAGAAGCCGGTCTGCGCGCCGTGCACGACCACGCCCCCCGACTGGTGATCCTCGACATCGGGCTCCCCGGCGACCTGGACGGCCTCGAGGTCTGCCGACGGCTCCGAGCCGAGGACCACGCCGTGGCCGTGCTCATGCTCACGGCCCGCGACACCGAGATCGACCGGGTGCTCGGCCTCGAGCTGGGCGCCGACGACTACGTGACCAAGCCCTTCTCGCCGCGCGAGCTCGTGGCGAGGGTCAAGGCGATCCTGCGTCGCACCGACGCCCCCGCCCGCCCGGCCGCTCCCGTGCACCGCTTCGGCGAGGTCGAGGTCGACGTCGGGCGACGGGAGGCCCGCGTCGGCGGGACCCCGGTCGCGCTCGCCGCCCGGGAGTTCGACCTGCTGGCGTTCCTGGCCGACCACCCCGGGTTGGCGCTCAGCCGGCGCCAGCTCCTCGACGGCGCCTGGGGGGACGACTGGGTGGGCGACGAGCGCACCGTCGACGTCCACGTGCGGCAGCTCCGGCGCAAGCTCGGCGACGACCTCCCCCTCGACACCGTGTGGGGTGTCGGCTACCGGCTCGGGTGAGCACGTGAGCCGTCGCATCTCGACCGCCATCGTGGCGGTGGTGCTCGCCTCGCTGCTGCTGGTCGGGTTCGCCACCTTCGTCGTGGCGCGCAACGTCAACCGCGACCGTGAGCTGGTCCGCCTCGAGCAGCAGGCCCGGGCCATCTCCGAGCTGGTGCCGCCCGCCGTCCCGACCGCACGGACGACCCCCAACACCGACGCCGGCGCCCAGGCGATCCGCACCCGCCAGCGGGTCGCGGCCATCGTCCAGCTCACGGGGGTGGCCGAGGTCCAGCTCGGCCCCGACGGCGGGTGGCGGGGTCGACTCCCCCGCGGGGTCGTCCGGGCCGACCTCGACCCCGTCGCCCTCCGGGCCGGCGAGACGATCAGCGGTCGACGCCTGCAGGTGCTGTGGGCGGCCGCCGGCCGCACCGACGACCGCGGGATCACCAGCGTCGTGGTGGTGACCGCCCGCCAGGAGGGCGTCTTCGGGCCGACGATGCGCTGGTTCTCGTTCTTCGCCGCCATCGCCGTGCTGCTGGGGGCGCTGGTGGCGGCCTGGCTGGGTCGACGCCTCGCCCGACCGGTCCACGAGGCCACCGAGACCACCCGACGGCTGGCGGCCGGCGACCTGGGGGCGCGCATGCCCACCCCACCCGACCCCGACGACACCGACGAGCTGGCGGTGCTGGCCCGCTCCGTCGACGCCATGGCGGCCGAGCTGGAGCGGTCCCACGGCCTCGAGCGGCAGTTCCTGCTCTCGGTCTCCCACGACCTGCGCACGCCGCTCACCTCCATCCGCGGCTACGCCGAGGCCATCGCGGACGGCGTCGTCGACGATCCCGCCCGCGGGGCCTCGGTCATCCTCGAGGAGTCCCGCCGCCTCGAACGCCTGGTCGGCGACCTGCTGGACCTGGCCAAGCTGGACGCCCGGCAGTTCCGGTTCACCCCGACGACGGTCGCCACCGGCGACCTCGTGGCCGCAGCCGGCGACCGGATCGCCGCGCTGGTCGGAGGCGCCGGGCTCCGCCTGGACGTGTCCGACGACGCCGGGACGTGGCTGCACGTCGACGCCGACCGGCTCGTCCAGGCGATCGGGAACCTCGGCGCCAACGCGGCCCGCTTCGCCCGGACCACGGTGTGGCTCCGCTGCCGGAGCGACGTCGCGCCCTGGCTCGGGCCGAACGGCGAGCACGGGACCGTGGTGGCCATCGACGTCGCCGACGACGGCCCGGGCATCGCCGCGGGCGACCTGCCCCACGTCTTCGAGCGCCTCTACCAGTCGGCCGACCAGCCCGAGCACGCCGCCGGTGCCGGCCTCGGGCTGGCCATCGTCCGGGAGCTCACCGAGGCGATGGGCGGTCAGGTGTCGGTGGTGTCGCCGCCCGGCGCGGGAGCGACGTTCACCCTGCGGTTCCCGGCGGCGCCGCCTCCGGGTCGCTGAGCGGGAGCGCGGCGGCCGTCAGGTCGGTCCCGTCCTCGGTGCGGAGCACCACGGGCACCTCCACCGAGCGGGCCACGTAGCCGAGCGCCAGGTCACCGGCCACGCTGGTGATCCGCCCCACGGCACGTCCGGCCTCGTCGACCAGCTCCTCGCCCACCTCGGCCGGACCGTGCAGCCGCAGTCCGCGGAGGTGGCGCGGCGTGTTGGAGCCCCGGCTCTCCACCCGGGCAACCAGCTCCTGGCCCACGTAGCAGCCCTTGGTGAAGCTGGCCGAGCGATCCACCAGCCACGGACCGGCCTCGGCCGGGATGACCGAGTCGTCGAGCTCGGCACCCATGCGGGGCACCCCGGCGCAGATCCGCAGGGCCTCGACCGCCGCGTCGTCGACGACCACGCCGTCGGGCACCGCGGCCGGACGGCCCACCAGGTCCACGCCGGGCGCCCCGGGCCAGATCGACGGTGCCACGAGCTCGTCGCCCGTGGCGCCGACCGCCTCGCCGACCTCCTCGGCGCCGTCGCCACGCACCTCCACGCACGTCCAGCGGTCCTCGAGGGTGAGGGTGCAGTCCACCCGGAGGTGGAACCGACGCAGGCGGCTGAGGACCGCGTCCCCCCAGCCGGCGTCGACCTCGACGAGCACCGTGTCGTCGGCCGTGCGGTGGACGCGCACCCAGGCCTCGACCTTGCCCTGGGGCTGCAGCAGGAGCGACCAGGCCGAGGTGCCGACGGCCAGGCCGGCGACGTCCTGGCTGAGCTGACCCTGGAGGAACGAGACGGCGTCGGGGCCGGCGACGCGCACCACGTCACGGCTCCGGATCGATGCGACGGGACCCATAGGGTGAGTCTCCCATGCTGCTGACCGCCGACGACCAGCGCCGCCTCGACGAGATCCGGGCCATGAAGCGGACGGCCGGCCTGGTCCTGCTCGGTGCCACCGCCGTGTTCGTGGCGGCCCGACTCCTCGAGGACCGATCCGGGGGCGGCGTGTGGGGCTACGTCCGGGCCACGGCCGAGGCGGCCATGGTGGGCGGGCTGGCCGACTGGTTCGCGGTCACGGCGCTGTTCCGCCACCCGCTCGGGATCCCCATCCCCCACACGGCGATCCTCCCCCGCCGCAAGGACCAGCTCGGTCGCACCTTCGGCTCGTTCGTCCAGACGTCGTTCCTCGCCCCCGAGGTCCTGAGCGAACGGCTGGCCCAGGCCGAGCTCTCGGCCCGGGCCGCCGACTGGTTGGACGACGACGACCACGCCGCGCTCGTGGCCGAGAAGGTGGCCTCGGTGTCGACCACGGCGCTGCGGACGCTCGACGACGCCGCGGTCACCCAGGTGGTGGCCGACGAGCTGGTCGCCCGCTTGCGCGACGTCGACGCCGCCCCGCTGCTGGGGCGGGTCCTCGAGGTCGTCACCGAGGACGGTCGCCACCACCGACTGCTCGACGCCGGGCTGGGCGCGCTGGCCGAGGCGATGGCCGAGCAGCGCCCGACGCTGCGGCGGCGCTTCGAGCAGGAGACGCCGTGGTGGTTGCCCGACACCGTCGAGGAGCGGGTCTTCGAGCGGGCGTTCGCCGCCACGCAGACGTTCATCACCGAGATCCGGCGGAACCCCGACCACGCGGTGCGCCGCCACGTCGACGAGCGGATGGCCGACCTGGCGGTCCGGCTCCGGAGCTCCCCCGAGCTGGCGGCGAAAGTGGAGACGGCCATCGGGGAGGTGCTCGAGCACCCGGCGGTCGGCGAGTGGGCCGCCGAAGTGTGGGCCGAGGTCCGCTCGGGGCTGGCGGCCCGGGCGGCCGAGCCCGACTCGGACCTCCGGCGCCGTCTGGCCCAGGGCGTCCGGGCGGCGGCCGGGGCGCTCCGCCGCGACCCCGAGCTGGCTGCCCGGGTGGAGCGCTCGGTGATCGATGCCGTGGTGCTGCTGGCCGATCGCTACGGCGACGAGATCGCCGGCTTCGTCGAGTCCACGGTGCTGCGCTGGGACGCCACCGAGACGTCGCTGCGGGTGGAGCTGCTGTTGGGACGTGACCTGCAGATCATCCGGATCAACGGTTCGGTGGTGGGCGGGCTGGCCGGCCTGGCCATCCACGCCGCCGGCGAGCTGCTCGGCTGAACCGGGCGCGACGGCTGCGGGCGTCGGGGCGTCAGACCTCGCCGCGACGCTGGCGGGCCAGGCGCTCGGCCGGCCGGACGGCGGCCAGCAGGGCCTTCGCCTTGTTGCGGGTCTCGAGCTCCTCGTCGGCCGGCACCGAGTCGGCCACCACGCCGGCACCCGCCTGCACCGACGCCCGCCGGGTCCCGTCCGGGCCGGCGTCGGTGTCGACGATCATGGTGCGGATGGCGATGGCGGTGTCGATGTTGCCCGAGAAGTCGAGGTAGCCGACCACCCCGGCGTAGGGGCCGCGCTTGGTGGGCTCGAGGTCGTCGATGATCTCCATGGCCCGGACCTTCGGGGCGCCCGACACGGTGCCCGCGGGCAGCGTGGCCCGCAGCACGTCGATGGGCGTGCGGCCCTCGGCCAGCCGACCCGACACCTGCGACGTCAGGTGCATGACGTGGCTGTACCGCTCGAGGGTCATCAGCTCGTCGACGTGGCAGGTGCCGAACTCGACGACGCGTCCCACGTCGTTGCGGGCCAGGTCGACGAGCATGACGTGCTCGGCCCGCTCCTTGGGGTGCTCCAGCAGCTCGGCGGCCAGCTTGCGGTCGTGCTCGTCGGTGGCGCCCCGGAAGCGGGTGCCGGCGATCGGCCGGCTGATGACGGTGCCGTCGAGCAGCTGCACCATGGGCTCGGGCGAGCAGCCCACCAGGGTCAGCTCGGGCTCGCGCACGAAGTACATGTAGGGCGACGGGTTGATCTGGCGGAGCACCCGGTAGAGGTCGAAGGGCTCGGCGTCGAGGGTGAGGTCGAAGCGCTGGGCCAGGACCACCTGGAAGATGTCGCCGGCCCGGATGTGCTCCTTGGCCACCTCGACGGCCGCCTCGTAGGCGCCGGCCGGCATCGACGAGACGACCTCGGGAAGATCGTCGGTGCGGTCCGGCGGCGACACCATCGGCTCGTCGAGCGGCGTGGCCCCGGCCGCGGCCAGGGCGTCGAGGCGGGCCACCGCGGCGGCGTGGAGCGCATCGAGCTCGTCGTCGGTGGCGGTGCAGCCGTCGGGGCCGTGGGGCACGAAGGCGTTGGCGATGAGGATCGCCCGCTGGGACCAGTGGTCGAGGGCGACCAGCTCGCCGATGACCGAGAGCACGGCGTCGGGCCAGCCCCGGTCGTCGGTGGGCACGTCGGGGAGCCGTTCGACTTCGCGGACCACGTCGTAGCCCAGGTAGCCGACGACGCCGGAGTGCAGCGGTGGCAGGTCGTCGTCGTGCTCGGCCCGGCAGCCGTCGAGGAGCGCCTCCAGCGCGGCGAGGACCCCTCGGTCGAGCGGGACGGCCACGGGCAGGTCGCCGGTGATCGTCAGCTCGGCGCCGCGGGCCACGATGCGGGCCCGTTCGTGGCGCCCGACGAACGACCAGCGGCTCCAGCGGCCGCCGTGGTCCACCGACTCCAGCAGGAAGCCCGGACCGTCACCGCAGAGGCGACCGAAGACGGCCACCGGGGTGATCTGGTCGGCCAGCAGCTCACGGCGGACCGGCACGACGCTGCTGCGCCGCGCCGCGGCCCGGAACGCCTCGCGGTCGGGGACGACCACCGGCCCGGCGGGCGAGTCGACCACGGTCAGCCGGCGGCCGCGCCGCCGGGGGCCGCCGCCCCGAAGTCCCGGAAGAAGCAGGAGTAGCTGCCGGTGTGGCAGGCGCCCTTGCCCTCCTGCACCACCTGGAACAGGAGGGTGTCGCCGTCGCAGTCGTAGCTGGCGGTCCGGATGAACTGGCGGTCGCCCGAGGTGTCGCCCTTGCGCCAGACCTCCTGGCGACTCCGGGACCAGAAGACGGTGCGACCCTGCTCCAGGCTCATGCGGAGCGTCGCCTCGTTCATCCAGGCCATCATCAGCACGGCCCTGGTCTCGACGTCCTGGACGATGGCGGCCACGAGGCCGTCGTCGTTGTAGCGGACCTTCGCCAGGTCGTCGTCGAGGACGGGGACGGGGGTGACGGGGATGTCGCTCATGGTGCTCTTCGGGTGGTTCGGGGGGGGTCAGAGGTAGAGGCCGGTGCTGCCGGTCTGGAGGCGCTCGGCGGCCACCGCGTGGATGTCGCGCTCGCGGAGGATGATGTAGGTGTCGCCGGCCACCTCGACCTCGTAGAGGTCCTCGGGGTTGAACAGCACCTGGTCGCCCACCTCGATGTTGCGCACGTTCGGGCCGGCCGCCTTCACCTCGGCCCACTGCAGTCGCTTGCCCAGCTGGGCGGTGGCGGGGATGAGGATGCCGCCGGTGGACCGACGCTCGCCCTCGGCCACCTCGATGTGGACCAGCAGTCGGTCCTGGAGCATCTTGATGGGCAGCTTGTCGATGCGCCCCATGGCCCCGGCGCGGGCGGGTGGGCGCGACGGCGTCGCTCCCTCGACGGGGGCCGGATCGTCGGCGGAGGTGGGCTCGGGGTCGTCGCTCATGTCGTCCCGGGTGGTCGAGGGGCGACGGAACGCTACCGTCCCGTCCCGTGGGCCACGAACTGCGTTCCGACGACGGCGTGGCGTTGGAGCACCGGTGGGACCGACCCCGCCCGGTCGGTGCCGAGTGGGCGACCGTCGTGGCACTGCACCCCCATCCCCTCATGGGCGGGGACCTGCACAACGCCGTGCCGGCGGCGCTGGCCCGAGAGCTGCCGATGGCCGGCATCGGCGTGCTGCGGGTGAACTTCCGTGGGGTGGGTGCCTCGGAGGGCACCCATGACGAGGGCCGGGCCGAGGTGCTCGACGTGCGCGCCGCGATCGGGGCTGCGCTCGAGCACGGCACCGAACCCGTCGTGGTCGTGGGCTACTCGTTCGGCGCGGATGTGGCCATGGCCTGCCTCGACGACGAGCGGGTGGCCGGCTGGGTGCTGGTGGCCCCGCCGTGCACCGTGGTGCCGCCGGAGCACCGAGCGGTGCCGGCCGCGCCGGTGCTGCTGTTGCGACCGCGTCACGACCAGTTCGCGCCCACGGACGAGCCCGACCTGCGTGGTGGCGCACCGGTCCGCGTCGAGCCGGTGGAGGGCGCGGACCACTTCCTGGCCGGAGCGGCACGGTGGGTCGCCGAGCGGGTGGAGGACTTCGTCGAGGAGCTGCGCCGGGGCGGCTGAGCCGGGGCGGCGACCGACGGCCCACTGACCGATCGGCCGTGATCGGTCCCGGGCGCGCCACGGGCGCCGCCGGAGTGGACCGGCGACGCCCGCAGCTGGGAGGGAGGGAGCGCCCCGTCAGCGCTCCTGGATCTCGCCCTCGAACTCGGGATCACCCTTGGGCTCGGGCTTCGGCTCCGGCTTCGGGTCCGGCTCGGGCTGGGGCTCCGGGTCCGGCTCGGGCTCGGGCTCGGGCTGGGGCTCGGGCTTCGGCTCGGGCTTCGGCTCGGGCTGGGGGTCGACGACCGGGGGCGTCGTCTCCGCGCTGGGCGCAGGAGTCGGCGCGGCCTCCGGCTCCGGCTTCGACTCGGTCACGAGCTCGGGCTTCGGCTCGGGCTGGGGCGCCGGACGCCGCTCGTCACGGCGGTCCGCGTCGTCGTTCGACGCCTCCTCGGCGTCGTCCTTGCCCTGCTCGTCCTTGCCCTGCTCGTCCTTGCCCTGCTCGTCCTTGCCCTGCTCGTCGCCCGACGGCTCCTCCGCCGGTGCCTCGTCCTTCGGCTCCTCCGTCCCCTCGTCGGCCGGCGCCTCCTGGACCACCGCCTCCTCGGTTCCCTGGTCGTCGCCCGACTCCGAGCCGGTGTCCTTGGCGTCCTCGATCGGCGCGACGACCTCGGACTTGGGGTCCTCGGCCTTGTCGTCGGCGCCGGCTGCCGCCGTCGCCCCCGCCCCGATGACGAGGATCGACGCGGCGACACCCGCCCCGATCCGCTGCTTGCTCCGCATGTTGTTCTCCCTTGGTGAAGCGCGACACGAGCAACGCGTCGGCCGGCTCCCCGTCGAGCCGCCCGCCCGCCGCCTGCTCCCGCCGCGGCTGAACTCCCTCAGCGACACCGGAAGGTACGCACGTCGCACGTCATCGTCGACGCCACGACAGCGCTTTTCACTCGCTCTCGTTCGACACCCCGGTTCGGGGCGTCCGGTTCAGGCGGGTCGGACCAACAGCCCGGCTGCGGCGAGCGCCGCCTTGGCCTGACCCACCGTGAACTCGCCGAAGTGGAAGATCGACGCGGCCAGCACGGCGTCCGCGCCACCGTCGACGACGCCGTCGACCAGGTGCTGGAGGGTGCCCACCCCACCCGAAGCGATCACCGGGATCCCCACCCGATCGGCGACGGCCCGGGTGACCGGCAGGTCGAAGCCGTCCTTGGTGCCGTCGCGGTCCATCGACGTGAGGAGGAGCTCGCCGGCACCGCCAGCGGCGACCCGCTCGGCCCAATCGAGCACGTCGACGCCGGTGGGCGTCCGGCCTCCGTGGACGAAGACCTCCCAACCCGAGGGCGTGGCGCCGCTGGCGCGGGAGTCGACGGCCACCACCACGCACTGGTTGCCGAACTCCGCCGCGATCTCGGCCACCAGGTCGGGCCGTTCGACCGCCGCGGTGTTGACGCCCACCTTGTCGGCCCCGGCCCGCAGGAGGCGGCGGGCGTCGTCGACCGACCGCACGCCGCCCCCGACGGTGAAGGGGATGAAGACCTGCTCGGCGACCCGGGACACCATGTCGACGGTGGTGTCGCGGCGATCGGAGCTGGCGGTGATGTCGAGGAACACCAGCTCGTCGGCGCCCTCGGCGTCGTAGCGGGCGGCCAGCTCGACGGGATCGCCGGCGTCGCGCAGGTTCACGAAGTTGGTGCCCTTCACGACGCGGCCGGCGTCGACGTCGAGGCAGGGGATGACCCGGGCGACCTTCACGGGTGGCGACGGTAGCCGCGGCGGCCCAGCTGCCCGTCCGGGGTTCCGGCAGGCAGTCAGCGATCCGACGGGTCGAGCACCACGATGCGGTCCCGGGTGAACAGCCCGTCGAGCAGGGTGGCCCCCACCTCGGGACTGGTGACGCCCAGCCGGGCCCAGGTGGCGGCGGTGACGGGGTTCGTCAGGCCGTCGGTCTCGATCGACGCGCCGGCGCAGCTCGTCTCGGCCACGATCCAGCCGTAGTCCCGGAGGGCGACGGCGAAGATGCGGGCGGTCGACCGCAGCGGCTCGGCGAGCTGGCGGCCGGCCAACCAGGCGTCGATCTCACGGTCGGTCATCGCCAGGGCGAAGCGCATGCCGGAGGGCACGGTGTCGGTCCGGGCGGCGGGCCGGTCCGCGCCGGGCTCGGTGGAGCAGACGGCGGCCGGGCCCTCGGCGTGCTCGACCTTGGTGGCCGGGGGCAGGAAGAAGCCGCAGCTCACCCCGGCACCGGGGTCGTCGGCACCGCCGGGGCACGCGGGGCCGAACATGGTGTTGCCGACCGTCATCTCGAGGGCGTGGTCGATGCGGCCCGAGGCCACCTCGTCGGCGCGGGTCAGCAGCGCCAGCTTCTCGACGCCCATCCCACGCACCGGTGTGCGGCCCCGTTCCCGGCGGACGTCGACGGGCCGACTGGCGGCGTCGGTGATGAGGTTGGCCGTGCCGACGCAGAGGTCCCGGTCGGGGACGTAGCCGGCCAGCAGGTTCTCGGGCGTGAGGCACGACGACCAGTTGCCCCGCTGGATGGCCCACAGCTCGATGTCGCTGCCGGTGGTGGGGTCGACGACGAGCAGCGTGGCGTCGGTGCCCCCGGCGGGCTGCCACGACGGGTTCCACGGGATGGTGCCGCCCGTGGGGATGGTGCCCGGCCAGCCCCAGAACGTCCGGAACACCCGGACCTCGCTGGTGGCCTCGCGACGGTCGTAGATCGGGACCGAGTAGTCGCCGAACAGGACGTCGACCTGCCCTCGGAACGACGGGTCGTCGCGGCCACGGAGGTCGGCGGCCCGCCAGAAGCGGTCGGCGTAGCCGGCGTAGCGGAGCGACCGGCCCACCTGGGCGGCGGTCAGGTTCCACGGGGCATCGGGGCCGAAGTACCGGACCGTGCCGGGCGGGTCGACGCCCTGGGCCGAGGCCCGTCCGAGCTCGGACGCCGGCAGCTGCGCGCACCCCGCCACCAGCGTGAGCACCACCGACGACACCATGGCCAGCAGGGCGCGCCGCCGCTGGTGCCGTCCCGGCACCGCACGCGCTCCCCTCGACGTTGTCCCCCATCCCATACCCACAGGATCGGCCGGCCGGACCTCCGATCGAGGTCGGGCGGGAAAACCCAATGGAACCGGGAACGGGGTCCCCCGCACTTCCGCCGAAGTCGGTGGAGCTCCCTGCACGTTCCAGCCGACACCTCCCGCGCTGCTCGGCACGTCCGTCCGGTCACCGGGCCCGCCGCTCAGACCGCCGGCGGCTCAGACCGCCGGCGGCTCAGGCCGCCGGCGGCTCAGGCCGCCGGCGGCGCGTTGGCCCCCCGTCCGGCGGTCCGGTGCGGGCCGTGACGCGCATGGCCCGGGTGTCGAGGATCCCCCGGCGGCACCATCGGGCGTCGTCCCTGGCCCTCGACCAGCTCCCACCCGTCCCGCGTCTTGCGGGCATGGTGGACCTCGCAGGGCCCGTCCAGGTTGGCCAGCACCGTCTCACGCACCTCGGCCCACGGCGTGCGGTGATCCCACTGGAGGCGGCGCTGCCGGTTGCAGCCCTCGACGCAGCACACGGGGTTGGCCCACAGCAGCGCCACCTCCTGCGCGACCGTCGGTCCGCGGCCGAGGTGCGTCACGTTCAGCACGTCGACGCCGTTCGTGATGACCAGCTTCAGGATCGACTCGCCCAGTAGCTCTCGGGCCGCCCGGACCGAGACGGAGCCGACGCCGGCGATCTCGCACAGCTCGCCGTCGCCCACCCCGCCCTTCCGCAGCGCGGTCAGGTCCACTCGGATGAGCCCGAGGTGGCGCAGGTTCTCCCGTGGCGCCGTCCGGCCCACCGTCTCGTCGCCCTCCACACCCGCACCCGGCCCGGACCGAGCCCGGTGCGACCGCGCTGCCAGCTCGATCAGCGCGTCGAAGGCGTACTGCTCCCGCGTCCCGCGCTCCCCCGCCCGCCGGGCCGCCTCGAACCGCTCGTCGGTCAGCCGTTCCCACTCGACCAGGAACCCGGACCCGGCGTCGGCCGGGCCGACGACGGCCAGGTTCCAGGCACCGTCCCGATCGGTCCACGACCGGGCCGACCGTCGCCGGTGGATCCGTTCGCGTCGACGCTCGCCGTCCTCTCGCTCGGCCCGGCGGCGAGACGCCTCCTCCCGGAGCCGGCGCAGCGAATCCCGCTCGGCCAGCCGGATGAGGTCATCCTCGGCGTCGGGGTTCACCGTCGCCGCGTCGGACACTGCGGCCGCCTGGTCGGGCGAGAGCCGTCCCTCCCGCACCGCGTCCTTGGTCCCGTCGAGGCCTTCGAGCCGCTCCGAGGTCTCGAGGTCGGCCTTGGCCCGACCGGTGGAGGTGCCCTGTTGGGCGGCCAACCACTCGGCCGCGGAGCGGAACCCGTCCCGTCGCCACTGCTCCGACTCGGCGGCCGCCTTGGCCAGGAGCACCCGGGCCGACGCGGCCAGGCGCTCGACCATCACCACCTCGGCCAGCACCGCGTTCACCTGCGCCGCCGTCAGGTCACGCGGCTCCAACGACGCCAGCGCCACCCGCACCGACTGCGCCACGGCACGCCACACGCCAACGTCCGACCCCACGGTCGGGCCGCCGCCGGTCCCGGTTGTCGAACTGGTGTTCCCCATGCGCCAGACCCTACCGAGGAGGTCTGACAGTCAGCCGGCGAGTGGTCCCTGCACGATGCACCACGACACTCGGTCGAAGACCGCGTCGGCGAGCACCTCCGCCTCGCGCGGCAAGAGGCCGGATCGCCGAACGGCATCGAGGTCGAGCTCACCATCGAACGGGCAGTACCAACCACCCTGCGAGTTCATCCAGCCGGGCGTGCGGTTCCCCCCGGCGATCAACAGGTCGACGATCGGCTGGAGGCGAGGGCACGGCGACTGATCCATGTCACTACCTCACCGCCGCGAGGGCCTCGGTCAGGGTGAAGGCTCCTTCGTAGAGGGCGCGGCCCATGATCGCTCCGGCCAGGGCCGAGCCGACCACCGACAGCGCGGCCAGCTCGCGCAGATGATTGACCGTACCGACGCCGCCCGACGCGATGACGTCGACGCCCGTCCCACCGACCGCGCCGAGCACGGCTGCGAGCTGGTCGATCGACGGGCCCTCCAGCGTGCCGTCACGGGCGATCTCGGTGACCACGAACGCGGCCACGCCTTCCCCGGCGAACCGCTTGGCCACCTCGCACAGGTCGAGCCCGGAGCTGACCTCCCAGCCGTGCGACGCCAGCTCGGTCCCCCGGGCGTCGAGCCCCACGGCCACCGGCTGGCGGGCCGCGACGGCCGACACCAGCGCCGGGTTCTCCAACGCGGCGGTCCCGATGACCACCCGGGCCACGCCGGCGTCGGCCAGGGCGGCCGCCGCCTCGACCGTGCGCACGCCGCCGCCCGACTGCACCGGCACGTCGACCGCGGCGCAGATGGCCGCGACCACCTCACGATTGGTCGCCTCACCGGAGCGCGCTGCATCGAGGTCGACGACGTGGATCCACGGCGCGCCCGCCTCGGCGAAGGCCCGGGCCTGGCCGACGGGGTCGTCGCCGTAGTGCGTCTCGCGGTCGTAGTCGCCCTGGTACAGCCGCACGCAGCGCCCGCCCCGCAGGTCGATCGCCGGGTACAGGTCGAAGCTCATCGGATCCTCCCGTTCTGGAGCGGTTCGGCACACCGGAGGTGGCCGGAGCTCTCCAGAACGGTGTGGGGGGGCGTGCTGGGCGTGGGTGGCGGGGCGGGGCGTGTCGGGGCGGGGCGGGGTGTGTGCGGGGTCATGCGGCCCATCGCAGGAAGTTGGCCAGGATGGCCAGGCCGGTGGCGGCCGACTTCTCGGGGTGGAACTGGGTGGCCCAGACGTTGTCGCGCGCCACCGCGGCCGTCACCGGACCGCCGTAGTCGCACGTGGCCACCACCTCGGGGCCGCCCTCGGCTGCGTAGCTGTGCACGAAGTACACCCACGGGTCCTCGAGGCCCACGAACATCGGGTGCTCCTCGGCGCCCGGTGCGACAACGAGCCGGTTCCACTGCATCTGCGGCCGCTTCACGTCGCCGGCGAGCAGGTGGATCCCGCGGTCGAAGTGCGCGAGCCCCCGGTGCGTGGGGTCCTCGTCGGAGGTGGCGTAGAGCAACTGCATGCCCACGCAGATCCCGAGGAACGGCCGCCCCTCGGCGATCACCGAGAGCGCCACCTCACCCAGTCCGCTGGCGGCCAGCGCGTCGACGCAGGCGCCGAACGCCCCCACGCCGGGCAGCACCACGGCATCGGCGGCGTCGATCTCGGCCAGGTCGGAGGTGAGCCGGGCATCGGCGCCGACGTGCTCGAACGCCTTCTGGGCCGAGCGCAGGTTCCCGATGCCGTAGTCGAGGACGGCCAGCTTCACGAGCGCGCTCCGCCGACGACGGCCACGCGCCTCACAGGACGCCCTTGGTGGACGGCACGCCCGTGCCCTCGACGCGCACGGCGTCGCGCAGGGTCCGGGCCAGGCCCTTGAAGGTGGCCTCGACGACGTGGTGGGTGTTGCTGCCGTACATCTTCGTGACGTGCAGCGTGATGGCGGCAGCGTCGGCGAACGAACGCAGGAAGTGCTCGGCCATCTCGGGGTTGAAGGGCGGGTCGCCCAGGGGCAACACCTCGCCGAAGGGCAGCTCGATCACCGAGAACGGGCGGCCCGACAGGTCGAGCGCCACGCGCACCAGCGCCTCGTCCAGCGGGTACAGCCCCGAGGCGAAGCGCCGCACCCCGGCCTTGTCGCCCAGCGCCTGGCGGAACACCTCGCCCAGCAGGATCCCGGTGTCCTCGACCGTGTGGTGGCCGTCGACGTGGAGGTCGCCGGTGGCGCGCACCGTCAGGTCGAACCCGCCGTGGCGGCCGAGCTGGTCGAGCATGTGGTCGAAGAACGGCAGGCCCGTCGACACCTCGACGACCCCCGTCCCGTCGAGGTCGATCGAGATCTCGATCGACGTCTCCTTGGTGGTCCGGCTGGCGCTGGCGGCGCGGCGGGCGGTGTCGGTCATCAGGACTCCAACGCTTCGGCGAGGGCGGACAGGAACGCGTCGTTCTCGGCACCGGTGCCCAGCGTGACCCGCAGGCAGTCGGCCAGGCGGGGCCACGACGCACAGTTGCGCACCAGCACCCCCCGGTCGACCATCGCCTGCCACACGTCGTTGCCCGACCGCGACCGGGGCCGGAACAGCACGAAGTTGGCGCCCGAGGGCCACTGGTCGACGTCGAGCTCGGCCAGCCCGGCGACGACGCGGCCCCGCTCCTCGACCAGCGAGGCCACCCGGGCCCGCATCTCGTCGAGCTCGTCCAGCGCGAGCGTGCCGGCGATCTGCTTCAACGCGTCGAGGTGGTACGGCAGCACCACCTTGTCGAGCTCGGCCACCAGCCAGGACGGGCCCACCAGGTAGCCCAACCGCGCCGCGGCCATGGACCACGTCTTGGAGTAGGTCCGGGTGACGACCAACGGGGTGTCCTCGTCGACCAGCGACAGCGCGGACCAGGGGGCGAACTGGCCGTAGGCCTCGTCGACCACGAGCAGCCCGTCGACCTCGCGCACCAGGTCGAGCACGGCCCGCACGGTGGCCTCGGTCTCGACCATCCCGGTCGGGTTGTTGGGCGAGCACAGGAACGTGACGGTCGGCCGCTCGGCCCGGACGACCGCGGCGACGTGGTCGAGGTCGACGGCGAAGTCGTCGGTGCGCTCCCCCTCCACCACGCGGGTGCCACAGATGCGAGAGATGTGGGCGTGCAGGGCGTAGGTGGGCTCGAAGGTCACCGCGGTGCGCCCGGCGCCGCCGTAGGTGAGCAGCAGCGTCTGGAGGACCTCGTTGGAGCCGTTGGCGGCGAAGACCTGGTCGGCACCGCCGGCCACGCCCTCCACCTCGGCGATGCGGGCCCGCAACCCGGAGGCCGACCGGTCGGGGTAGCGGTGCCACTCGACGTCGGCCACCGCGGCGGCGAGCCGCTCGCGGAACCGGGTCGGCGGCGGCTCCGGTGCCTCGTTGGTGTTGAGGCGCACGGCCACCGAGAGCTGCGGCGAGTGGTAGCCGTCCATGAGCGCGACGTCGTCGCGCACCTTCGGCCGGCTCACGACGCGCCCCCTTCGACGGCCTCGCGCCGCAGGCGGGCCGACAGGGCGTGCGCGTCGAGCCCCTCGGCCGCGGCGATGGCCTCGACGTGGGGCGCCAACGCGGCCATCTGCGCCGCGTCGAAGGTGACGACGTGGTGGTGCTTCTGGAAGTCGGCCACGGTCAGCGCCGAGGAGAACCGGGCCGTGCCGTCGGTGGGCAGCACGTGGGAGGGGCCGGCCACGTAGTCGCCGAGCGAGGCGGGCGACCAGGGCCCCACGAAGATCGCCCCGGCGTTGCGGACCGAGCCGACCAGCGCCTCGGCGTCGTCGCACATGAGTTGGAGGTGCTCGGGGGCGATGAGGTTGGCCACCTCGATGGCCTGGGTGGCGTCGCGGACGACCACGGCGTACCCCGCCACGTCGAGGGTGGAGCGGATCTCGTCGCGGCGCGGCGACGCCTCGACGATCCGCTCGATCTCGGCCGAGACGCCGTCGGCCACCACGTCGCTCCAGGTGACCAGCCAGGCCAGGCCGTCGGGGCCGTGCTCGGCCTGGACCACCACGTCGACCGCGGCGAAGGCGGGCGGGGCCGACAGGTCGGCGACGACCACGATCTCGGAGGGGCCGGCGAAGGCCGAGGCGATGCCCACCCGATGCGCCACCTCCTGCTTGGCGATGGCCACGTACTTGTTGCCGGGCCCGCAGATGACGTCGACGGGGCGGATCGACTCGGTGCCGTCGGCCAGCGCGGCCACGGCCTGGGCGCCGCCGACGGCGTAGACCTCGTCGACGCCGGCCACCGCGCAGGCGGCGAGCGTGACGTCGACCACGGCGCCGGTGTCGCGGGCCGGCGGCACGCACACCACGACCTCGGGCACGCCGGCCACCCGGGCCGGGATGGCGGTCATCAGCACCGTCGAGGGGTAGGCGGCCCGGCCGCCGGGCACGTAGCAGCCCACCCGGTCGACCGGCACCGACGACGAGCGGATGCGGCCACCGTCGTCATAGGTGGTCGGCGGGTGCAGCTGGGTGCGGTGGTACGCCTCGACCCGCTCGGCCGCCACCTCCAGGCCCCGTCGCACCTCGGCGGGGATGCGTTCGAGTGCGGCCCGAACCTGGTCGTCGGGCACCCGCACGGCGTCCAGTCGGACCCCGTCGAAGCGCTCGGTCAGCTCCAGGAGGGCGGCGTCGCCCCGGGCCGCCACGTCGGCCAGGATCTCGCGCACCGCCGCCACGGGCCCCTCGCCCACCACCTCGGGACGAGGCAGGTCATCACGGCGCAGCGGGCGGTCGACGCCGCGCAGATCCAGGCGGTTGAGCACGGCGGGCACGCTACCGGCCCCTCCCGGCGGGGCGCCCATCGATACCGATCCACCCACGGACGACGTCACCCGGACCGGCTAGAACGACCGACCATGAGCCTCGCCGCCGACCTCGGGTCCGCCTCCTCCACCCTCGACCAGCTGGTCGATCGCGTCTCGAGCGCCGCGGACGGCCTGGTGGGCACCCGCGACGAGGACCTGGCGCTCGGCCTCATGGAGGTGGAGCGTTCGCTGCGCACCGCCTCCCGCCGCCTCGAGCGCCTGGTGCGGGACCTCAAGGCTCGCTGACCGGCCAGGAGTCCGGGCGAAAACGGCGAACGGCGCCCCGAAGGGCGCCGTTCGGGGCGAAACGGGCGGCGGGATCCCAATTTCGCCTGGTTCCAGGTGGCGGGAACCTGGATTGACCAAGAACCTACCGGCCCCACCCACCACTTTCCACCACCACACGGCCACATTTCGTGAGTTTTTCCTCAAGATCGACCGGCGGTCGGTACTCGAAGATCGCGCTTCGCGGTCAAGAGTGCACGAACTGCCACCACACGCGGTCAACTGGCGGGAGCAGAAGGGCAAACATCTGCCAGCACGCACTCGCCGCACCGCGGCCGGCGGGCGATGCACACCCTCCGCCCGTGGAGGATCATCCGCAGGCTGAACTCCCCCCGTTCGGCGGCGGGGACCATCGGGTTGAGCTCCATCTCGACCTTCACCGGATCGGTCTCGGCGGTGAGCCCCAGCAGCTTCGACAGTCGCAGCACGTGGGTGTCGACCGGCAGGCCGGGCAGGCCGAGGGCGACGCTGCGCACCACGTTGGCGGTCTTGCGACCCACGCCCGGGAGGGTGACCAGGTCGCTCATCGCGCCGGGCACCTCGCCGCCGTACACCTCGCTCAGGCGGGTCGCCATGCCGAGGAGGCTGCGCGCCTTCGACTGGTAGAAGCCGGTGGAGCGGATGACCTCGGCCAGCTCGTCGGGGTTCGCGGCGGCCAGATCGGCGGGCGTCGGCCACCGACGGAAGAGCTCGGGGGTGACCATGTTCACCCGAGCGTCGGTGCACTGGGCCGACAGGATCGTGGCGGCGAGCAGCTCGAAGGGGTTGCGGTGGTCCAGCTCGCAGTGCGCCTCGGGGTACTCCTGGGCCAACCGCTCGTGGACGACCCGCGCCCGTCCCTTCGGCGTCCGAGGTCGACCCATGCGCCCGAAACGTACCCTGTGCCACCGATGTCCTTCGCCGAGCCCGAGCCCGACCGTGACGGCGTCGACCTGTGGTGGGTCGAACCGGCCGGCGCCGACGCCGACGCCGAGGCCGCCCGGCGCGGCCTGGTCACCGCCCGACGCATCCACCAGCTCCGGCGACCGCTCCCCCTGCCCGCGACGCTCGACCGAATGGGCGCGGCGCTGCCCACCCGCCCGTTCCGCCCGGACCACGACGACGCCGCGTGGCTCGCCACCAACGCCGCGGCCTTCGCGTCGCACCCGGACCAGGGACGCTGGACCGCGGCCGACCTGGCTGCACGCCGGGCCGAGTCCTGGTTCGACCCCGAGGACTTCCTGGTCCACGAGATCGACGGCCGGCTGGCCGGGTTCTGCTGGACGAAGCTCCACCCCGCCGGAGGTGACGACCCGGCGATGGGCGAGATCTTCGTGATCGGCGTGCACCCCGACGTCGCCGGTCGCGGCCTCGGTCGGGCGCTCACCGCCGCCGGCCTCCGCTCGCTGTGGACCCGCCACCGCACACCGGTGGGGATGCTCTACGTCGAGGCGACCAACGAGCGGGCGCGGGGGCTCTACGCGTCGATGGGCTTCGAGCACCACCACGACCGGGTGGCCTACCGACGGACCCGGGCGGGCTGAGCGATGGCCCACCCCTACGACCCCGACCGCGACGACGTGGCCGCGCTGCTGACCGATCAACCCGCCTTCCGCACCACCCAGGTGTGGGAGGGCCTGTACCGCCAGCTGCGCACCTTCGACGAGATGACCAACCTGCCCGCGCCGCTCCGGGACCGACTCGCCACGGCGCTCCCGCCCGCCCTCACCGAGGCCGCCCGCTCCACCAGCGACGACGGCGAGACCACCAAGCTGCTGTGGCGCCTCGGTGACGGCGAGCTCATCGAGACCGTGCACATGCAGTACCCCGACCGGGTCACCGTGTGCGTCTCGACCCAGGCGGGCTGCGCCATGGCCTGCGGGTTCTGCGCCACCGGCCAGGCCGGGTTCTCCCGTCACCTGAGCGTGGGCGAGATCGTCGAGCAGGTGGTCGCCGCGGCCCGCATCGGCGCCCCGCGCCGCGTCAGCAACGTCGTGTTCATGGGCATGGGCGAGCCCCTCGCCAACTACGACGCGACCTGGGCGGCCGTACGGCGCCTCCACCACGACGTGGGCATCTCGGCACGGCACCTCACCATCTCGACGGTGGGGATCGTGGCGGGCATCCGCCGAATGGCCGGCGAGGACCTCCCCGTGAACCTGGCCGTGTCGCTGCACGCCGCCAACGACGAGCTGCGCGACGAGCTGGTCCCCATCAACCGGCGAGCGCCGCTGGCCGAGCTGGCCGACGCCTGCCGGGAGTACCTCGCGGCCAAGGGGCGCCGCCTCAGCTTCGAGTGGGCGATGATCGACGGGGTCAACGACCGCGACCGCGACGCCCGCGAGCTGGCCGCCTTCGCCCGACCGCTGCGGGCCCACGTCAACCTCATCCCGCTGAACCCGACGCCGGGTTGGCCGACGGTGGGAACGCCGCCCGAGCGGGTGCGCGAGTTCCAGCAGCGGCTCACCGAGCTGGGGGTGAACGCCACCGTCCGCCGCAACCGCGGCACCGACATCGACGCCGCGTGCGGGCAGCTGCGGGCGGGCCACGTGCCTGCACCGACGCGCCGCCGTGCACCGCTGGCGCCGGATCGGCCCGACACGCTGCCAGACTGACGGCGTGGACCGCTTCCGACTCTCCGGCTACACCGACGACGAGCGCTGGTTCCGCGTCGGCACCGTCGACGTCACCACCACCGTGCTCGTCACCGCCCTCGGGGTGCTGTCGCTGTTCGCCTGGGCGATCAACACCGCCCTGGTCGAGGTGCTGGTCCTCTACAGCGACCGCGTGCGGGCCGGGCAGATCTGGCGGGTGGCCACCTGGCCCTTCGCCAACGCCCCCGACCTGTGGACGGTCCTCGGCCTCGCGCTCTTCTACCTGTTCGGCCGCGAGATCGAGCGGCTCACCAGCCGCACCAAGTTCGCCTGGATGCTCGGCATCCTGACCGTGGTGCCGGGCCTGCTGGCCGTGGCCATCGGCCTCGACCACGCCGGGCTCCAGTCGCTCCAGTTCGTGCTCTTCGGCATGTACGTGCTGCTCTACCCGCAGGCCCGCACCTTCTTCAACCTCCCGCTGTGGGTGCTGGGTGCCGTGTTCCTGGGCATCCAGGTGCTCCAGCTGGTCGGCATGCGCGACGGCCAGCAGCTGATCTTCCTGGCGCTCCTGATCGTGACGGCGCTCCTGGTCATGCGGTCCTTCGGACTCGGCGACGAGTACCCCTGGATCCCCGCCGTCCCGCTGCCCGGCTTCATCACCAAGGACCCCTACCAGAAGGCGAACCGGGCCCGACAGAAGGCCCAGCGGGCCCAGCAGCGCCGCGGCGACAACGTCGTGCCCATGGCACCGCGAGCACCGGTCACCCTCGACCGCGACGCCCAGGCCGACATGGACCGGCTCCTCGACAAGATCGCCGCGTCGGGCATCGACAGCCTGAGCGCCGAGGAGCGGCGGCGACTCGACGAGCACAGCCGGCGACTCCGCGGCCAGTAGGGGCCCGACGGTTCGACCGGCCACGCCGCGGCCGGGCATGATTCGTCCATGACGACAGAGCTCAACGGCATCGCCGGCCTCAAGGCCGTCGAGGGCCAGCACCTCGGCTACAGCGACTACCTGGAGGTCACCCAGGAGCGCGTGAACCAGTTCGCGGATGCCACCGGCGACCACCAGTGGATCCACGTCGACCCCGAGCGAGCGGCCAAGGAGAGCCCCTTCGGTGGGCCGATCGCCCACGGCTACCTCACCCTGTCGCTCGGCCCGATGCTGGCCCCCCAGGTCGTGAAGATGACCGGCTTCAAGATGGCGGTGAACTACGGCTGCGGCAAGGTCCGCTTCCCCAGCCCCGTGCCCGTGGGGTCGAAGCTGCGCCTCGGCGTCGAGGTCAAGGAGGTCGAGGACCTCGGCGGCGGCGCCGCCCAGCTGACCTTCCTCTACACCTTCGAGGTGGAGGGCGCGTCGAAGCCGAGCTGCGTCTCCGAGGTCATCGTCCGCGTCTTCGAGTGACGCCTGGTCGACCGCAGCGTCACCGGAAGGCCGGCATCACCTTCGTGGCGAAGAGCTCCAGCGACTCGGTTCCGGGGAGATCCGCGATCCACGGAACGACGCCGCCGAGGCCGAGCTCGCGGTAGGCGGCCAGCTTCTCGGCGACCTGTTCGGGCGTGCCCACGAGGTTGCCCTCGCGCCACGAGTCGTAGGGCTCGCCCCAGAAGCTGCGCGTCTCGGTGCCGATCTCGGCCTCGGTCTCGCGGAGGAACAGCTCGGGCGACCAGGTCATGGTGATCTCGGCGGGGTCGCGCCCGACCTCCTCGCAGTGGCGCCACAGGACGTCGCGCTTGTGGCGCCACTCGTGGAGCTTGCCCCCGAAGTTGGAGTGGGTGGCGTGGCGGGCCACCACCCGCAGCGTCAGATGCTCGCCCCCGCCCCCGATCCAGATGGGCGGGTGCGGCTGCTGGAGCGGCTTGGGGTCGCACTGCGCGCCGGCCACCGAGAAGTGCCGCCCCTCGTAGGTGGCGTCGGCCTCGCTCCACATGAGCTTCACGATCTCGACGGTCTCGCGCAGCATCCGGATGCGGTCGGCGTTGGAGGGGTAGTCGTAGCCGTAGGCTCGGTACTCCTGGTCGTACCAGCCGGCGCCGATGCCCCAGTCGAGGCGGCCGCCGCTGATGACGTCGAGGCTGGAGGTGATCTTGGCCACCAGGGCCGGGTTGCGGTACCCGGCGCAGCTGACCATCTGTCCCAGGCGCACCCGCGACGTGCGCTGGCTGATGGCGGCCAGCGTGGTCCAGCACTCGAACATCGTCTCGTGCGCCGGCACCGGGACGTTGTGGAAGTGGTCGTAGACCCAGACCGAGTCGTACCCGAGCCGCTCGGCCTCGGTCGCGATGTGGACGGTGGCTGCCCACTTCTCGGCGGGGTCGGGGATCCCGACCAGCTCCATCTTCCAACCCTGGGGGATGAACGTCCCGAAGATCATGTGCTCGCTCCTGTGGGGGTCGACGGCCGACGCCCTCACGACTCTGGCAGACCGGCGGCCCTCGTGGGCGACCGACGCGGCCCCGTTAGCCTGGCGCCGTGCCCGCCCCCGTGAGCCTCCCCCGTCGTCGCCCCGTCCCCGTGGCCCTGGCCGTCGCCCTCGCCCTGGTCGCCGGGTGCGCCGAGGACGGGACCATCCGCCGGGCCGCGCCGCCGTCGAGCGCGGCGGACCGCCCCACGACCACCGATCCGGGGCCCGAGACGCCCGACGAGGTCGACGGCTTCCGTCCGGCCGAGCTCGACTGGAGCCGGTGCGAGACCGACCGTGAGGCCGACTGCGCCACCCTCGAGGTCCCCCTCGACTGGGCCGACCCCACCGGACCGACCATCGGCCTGGCCGTCGCACGTCGGCGGGCCACCGGCTCGCGGATCGGTTCGCTGGTCACCAACCCGGGCGGACCCGGCGGGAGCGGCGTCGACCTGGTGCTGGCCGACTCGTTCGGCCCGACCCTCCGGGAGCGCTTCGACGTGGTCGGGTGGGACCCACGGGGCGTCGGCGACAGCGCGGCGCTGACCTGCGGTGACGAGGTGCCGGACTTCCTCACCGAGGACCCCTCCCCCGACGACGAGGCCGAGCAGCGGGCGATCGAGGCGGCCGCCCGGGCCGTCGCCGAGGAGTGCGGCACCGAGGACGAGGAGCTGCTCCCCCACGTGGGGACCGACTCGGTGGCCCGCGACCTCGAGGCCCTCCGCATCGCGCTGGGCGACCGGCGGCTGACCTACCTCGGCTTCAGCTACGGCACCCTCATCGGGCTCCGGTACCTGGCACGCTTCCCCACCCACGCCCGGGCGATCGTGCTCGACGGCGTCGTCGACCCCACCCTCGACCTCGAGGGGTGGCTGCTCGACCAGACGCGGGCGATCGACGCCAGCCTGGAGCGAGCGTTGGAGTCCTGTGGCGGCGTGGACGACTGCCCCGTCGACGACCTGGCCGCGGCCTACGACGAGGTCGCGGCGGCCGTGGAGCGCCAGCCCCTCCCGGCCGGTCGAGGACGTCGCCTCGGCCCGGCCGAGCTGGCCACCGGTGCGGTGTACGTGTCCTACGACCCAGCCGGATGGCCCGATCTGACCGAGGCGATCGTCGACGCACTCGGGGGCGACGGGACGGCCATGGCCGACCTCGCCCAGGGCTACTACGACCTCTCGGGGTTCACCGCCTACGCCGCGGTGACCTGCACCGACAGCCGCCATCCGGTCGGCGCCGACGCCTACGCCGAGTTCGCGGACGAGGCGGCCCGGATCTCGCCCCGGTTCGGACCCACCGTGGCCAACGAGCTGCTCCCCTGCGCCTTCTGGCCGGTTCCCCCCGTGCCGGTGACCGGACCCGTGCGGGGTGACGGGGCCCCGCCCGTGCTGGTGCTGGGCAACCGCGGCGACGCGGCCACGCCCTACGAGAACTCGGTCAAGGTGGCCGAGATGCTCGAGGACGGCCACCTGGTCTCCAACGACGACGAGGGCCACACCGCCTACGGGCGCTCCCGCTGCGTCGATGCTGCGGTGCACCGCTACCTCATCGACCTCGAGGTCCCCGAACGCGACCCCGACTGCGGCCGATAGCCCCCGTCATCGGCCGCTGTCGCGCACTGCAACAATGTGGCGCGCACGGCAGCAGGGGGTCGCTGCCGACGAGGGGGTTCGGGTGCCGGAGATGAACCTGGCCGAGGTCGTCACGACCGTGGCGGACGCGATCCCCGAGCGACCGTGCGTCGTGTGGCGCGGCCGGACGTGGACCTACGCCGAGGTGGCCGAGCGCTCCCGACGTCTGGCCGGCGCGCTCGTGGCCGCGGGTGTCCGCACCGACACCGACCGCGTCGGCGCCGCCGGTCACGAGTCCACCCAGGACCACGTCGCCCTCTACCTCCACAACGGTCCCGAGTACCTCGAGGGGATGGTGGGGTCGTTCATGGCCCGGGCCGTGCCCTGCAACGTCAACTACCGCTACGTGGCCGAGGAGCTGAGATCGCTCCTGGCCGACGCGGACGTGTCGGTGGTGATCGTGCACTCGTCGTTCACACCGACCCTCGCCGAAGTCCTCGACGACCTCCCGCTGGTGCACACCGTGCTCCAGGTCGACGACGGCTCGGGGCTCCCGCTGCTGGGCGGCGCCCGCTGGTACGAGGAGGCGCTGGCGGCCGCGCCGGCCGTCCTCGACGCGGACCTCCGGGCCCGCTGGTCGCCCGACGACCTCTACGCCCTGTTCACCGGCGGCACCACCGGTCTGCCGAAGGGCGTGCTGTGGCGCCAGGCCGACATCTGGGCGGCGGCCATGGGCGGCCGCAGGCTGGGCACGGCCGAGGAGTGGTCGTCGCTCGACGAGCTGGCCGAGGCCGCCGCGGCGGGCGGCGGCGCCCGGCTGCTCCCCACCGCGCCCTTCATGCACGGCGCCGCCCACTGGATGGCGTTCAACGCGTTGGGTGCCGGCAACACCGTGGTGCTGCCCGACGTGGTCGACCACCTCGATGCCGACGACGTGCTGGACGTGGTGGAGCGCGAGCGGGTCAACGTGGTGCTGGTGGTCGGCGACGCCCTGGCCCGACCGCTGCTCGAACGCATCGAGGCGGGCGGCCGGGACCTCTCGGAGCTCCTGATGGTCGTCTCCGGCGGCGCCACCCTCTCGGGTCCGGTGAAGGAGCGGCTGATGGCTGCGCTGCCGTCGGTGATGGTGCTCGACGGATTGGGTGCATCGGAGACGGGCCAGCAGGCCACGCTGCTCAGCGCAGCCGGACAGGTGCTCCCTCCCGGTGCGTTCCAGCCCGGCCCCGGCATGGTCGTGCTGGACGAGGCGCGGCGTCGGCCGCTCCGCCCCGACGAGGACGAGGTCGGCTGGCTGGCGCAGTCCGGTCGGGTCCCGCTCGGCTACCTGCACCATCCGGAGCGGACGGCCGAGACGTTCCCGGTCATCGACGGGGTCCGCTTCGCCGTGCCCGGCGACCGGGTCCGCTGGCGTCCCGACGGGCTCCTCCAGCTGCTCGGCCGTGACGCCGCCACCATCAACACCGGCGGGGAGAAGGTCTTCGCCGAGGAGGTGGAGCAGGCGATCCTCACCCACCCCGACGTGGTCGACGTGATCGTGTGCGGTCGTCCGAGCGAACGCTGGGGCAGCGAGGTGGTCGCCGTGGTGGCGCTCCGCGAGGGCACCGCGCCCACCGACGACGAGCTGGCCGCCGAGGCCGGCCGTCACGTGGCGCGCTACAAGCTGCCGAAGGCCTGGTGCCGGGTGGCGGTGGTGGAGCGGTCCCCGGCCGGCAAGGCCGACCGGCGGTGGGCGACCGAGGTGGCCACGTCAGCGCGCTGAGGGGGTGTCCGTGCGTTCGGGAAGGACCACCCTCCCCACCGCCACCACGACCAGGTAGGTGACCGTCACGAAGGCCGTGAACAGCACGCTGACCGCCACCGCCTTGCCGTTGGACAACGGCTCGGCGGCCACCCGGCGCACGTCGTAGAGGAGCGTGCGGGGTCGTCCGAGCAGGTCCCAGCTGTTGTAGCGACCGAAGCGCCCCAGGTAGATCCCGAACCCGCTCAGCCCGAGGACCGCCAGCGTCAGGAGCCACCCGCCGACCCGCCCGACCGCGGCGGTCACCACCGATCGGACCAGCTCCAGCGAGGCGAACCCCACCACCAGGCCGGCCACGCCCACGGCCATCACGATCAGGGCGTCCAACCACAGCGGCACCCCCTCGGTGGGGGCCAACTGCACGACCTCGGTCACCAGGTAGGGCGCGTTCGGGAAGAACAACACCCAGGCACCGACCAGCGGCACCAGCAGCAACGTCGACCACCGGCGCCGCCACCCACCCTCCAGCGCCACCGCCAGCGCCAGCGGCACCCACGCCAGGCACAGGTTCCAGACGTAGGACACGATGCCGGAGTTCGGCCCGATCCGCGTCCGGAGGACCAGGAGCGCGAGCGGGAACCCGGAGGAGGCGCCGAGCGCCACCAGCAGCGCCAGCCGACTCGTCAGGTCCCGCCGGAGCGCGAGCGATCGCTCGGCGGGGTCAGAGGGGGAGGCCACCCGTGGCCGCCTTGGTGGTCCCGTGGTCCTTGTAGGCGGCGATGGTGCGTTGGGCGATGCGCATCTGGTGGACCTCGTCGGCGCCGTCCGCGAAGCGGGCCCAGCGGGCCTGGGTGGCCATCTCGGCCAGCGGGGTGTCCCGCGAGTAGCCGAGGGCACCGTGCACCTGGATGGCACGGTCGATCACACGGTTCAACATGTTGGCCACGAAGTGCTTGGCCATCGAGACCTCGGAGGTGAAGTCGACCTTGTTGTCGATCTTGTAGGCGGCGTGGAGGACCATGAGCTTGGCCTGGTACAGCTCCATGGCGGAGTCGGCGATCATCCACTGGATGCCCTGCTTCTCGGCCAGGAGCGAGCCGTGGGCGAAGCGGTTCAGGGACCGGTCCACCATCATGTCGAGCGCCACCTCGGCCTGACCGATCCAACGCATGCAGTGGGCCAGCCGGGCCGGTCCCAGGCGGGCCTGCCCCAACAGGTGGCCCTGGCCACGACCGCCGAGCATCTGGTCGCGGTGCACGCGCAGGTCCTCGATGACGATCTCGCAGTGGTTGTGGCTGCCCGACATGGCCTCGATGTCGCGGACGTTGTTCCATCCCTCCGACGGCAGGTCCACGAGGAACGCCGAGTTGGCGGCCTGGGGGATGTCGGGGTCGTCCTCGGTGCGGGCGATGAGGATGGCGAACTTCGCCCCCTTGGCACCCGAGATGAACCACTTGTGCCCGTTGATCACCCACTCGTCGCCGTCGGGGTAGGCCCGGGTCCGGATGAGGGTGGGGTCGGAGCCGGCCACCTCGGGCTCGGTCATGGCGAAGCAGCTCCGGGCCCAGCCCTCGCAGAGCGGCTCGAGGTAGCGCTCCTTCTGGTCGTCGGTGGCCCAGTGGAGCAGCGTGTGCATGTTGCCCTCGTCGGGGGCCTGGCAGTTCAGCATGAACGGGCCCATGCGGGTCTTGCCGGCCTCGGCGCTGACCGCCGCCATCTCGAGGTGGCCCAGGCCCATCCCGCCCCACTCGGTGGGCATGTGGGGCAGCCACAGGCCGACGTCCTTGGCCTTCTTGCGGCACTCGATGATGGCCTTGATCCACTCGTCGCGCTCCCAGCCCGCCTCGTCGGCCTCCCGCTCGAGGGGGCGCACCTCGGCCTCCATGAAGTCGTGGACGCGGGTGCGGATCTCCTCGACGTGGGGCGGGAACGTGAAGTCGATGGCCATGTGCGCAGTGTTGCACCCCCGCCGTAGCCTGCGCCCCGTGCCCGCTGCCGCTGCCTCCTCCGCCTCCGGCGGGGTCCCCATCGACGCCGATCACCTGCCCGCCGGCGACGAGAAGGTGGCGGCGGTGCGGTCGATGTTCGACACGATCGCCCCCCGCTACGACCTGGTGAACCGGGTGATGACGTTCCGCATGGACGTCGGTTGGCGTCGCCAGGCCATCAGCGCCCTGGGCCTGGTGCCGGGCTCGGTGGTGGCCGACCTGGCGTGCGGGACGGGCGACTTCTGCCACGAGCTGGCCCGCCGGGGCCACGTGCCGCTGGGCTTCGACCTCAGCTTCGGCATGCTGGCCGCGGCGCCCCGGCCCTTCCCCCGCGCCCAGGCCGACGCGTTGCGCCTGCCGCTGGCCGACGGCTCGATCGACGGCGTCACCTGCGGGTTCGCCCTGCGCAACCTGGTGGAGCTCGAGCCGTTCTTCGCGGAGCTGGCCCGCGTGGTCCGCCCCGGCGGGCGCATCGCCCTGCTCGAGGTGGCCGAGCCGCCGAACCCCGTGCTGCGCTTCGGTCACGGGGTGTACTTCGGCAAGGTGGTCCCGGTGGTGGGCGGGCTCCTGTCGGACAAGGCGGCCTACCGCTACCTGCCCAAGTCCGTCGCGTACCTGCCCGACCCGACCGAGATGCTGGACATGCTGCGCCGGGCCGGGTTCGCCGACGCCAAGCGCCGCCTGCTCTCGGTCGGGATCAGCCAGCTGATCTCGGCCACCCGCGACCGCTGAGCGTCGTGGCGCTCCACGTCACCACCCGACGGCTCGACGGCCCGGCTCCGGCCGGTGCCTCGACCTGGTTCCGCTCGCCCCGGCGGACGCTCGACGGATGGGGTGTCGCTGCCGTCGTCGAGGTGCCGGCGCCGTGGCCCGACCACCTGCGAGCGGTGGACGCCCTCCTCGCCGCCTACGTGACCGAGGACGAGGTGGGCCTGGCCGGCTGCGGTCCGGTGGCGTTCGCCTCGCTCCCCTTCCGCCGCGACGCCGCGGCTCGCTTCGTGGTCCCCGCGGTCGTCGTGGGCACCTCGTCCGACGGCGAACGCTGGATCACCACGGTGGACGACGCCGAGGTTCCCGCGGTCGCCGGCGCGACGCCGCCGGCAGGACCCTCCTCGGTCGAGCTGCGCACTTCCCTCGACCCGGTCGAGTGGTGCAGCCAGGTGGCGGCCGCCACCGAGCGGATCCGCGCCGGCGCGCTCCACAAGGTGGTGCTGGCCCGCGAGGTCACGGTGACCGCCGACCGGGACTGGGACGCCGTCGCCGTCGGTGAGCGCCTCGCCGCCGCCCACCCCCACAGCCTGCGCTTCGCCGTCGACGGTCACGTCGGGGCCAGCCCCGAGCTGCTGGTGTCGCGCATCGGCGACGTCGTGCGAGCCCAGCCCATGGCCGGCACCACGCCCCGATCGGGCGACGTGGAGGTCGACCAACGGCGGGCGGCCGAGCTGCTGGCGTCGGGCAAGAACCGCGACGAGCACCAGATCACCATCGACGCGGTGCACGACGCGCTGCTCGGCTGGTGCAGCTACCTCGACGCCGAGCCCCTGCCGTCGGTGGTGCCCGCCGGCTCGGTGCAGCACCTGGCCACGCTGGTGGAAGGCCGTCTGGCCCACCCGGCCCCCTCGGTGCTGGAGCTGGTGGCCGCGCTGCACCCCACGCCCGCCGTCGGCGGTTCGCCCCGCGCCGCGGCGCTGGCGGTGGTCGACGAGCTGGAGGACCTCGACCGGGGCCGCTACGCCGGGCCGGTGGGATGGGTCGACGCGGCGGGCAACGGCGCCTGGGCGGTGGGCATCCGGGGCGTCGAGCTGGAGGGGCCGACCGCTCGGGTCCGGGCCGGAGTGGGGGTGGTGGCGGACAGCGACCCGGTCGCCGAGCTCGAGGAGACCCGGGCCAAGCTGGCCGCCACGCTGGGCGCGCTGACCCGGCTGTAGTCAGCCGAGGTTGCGGACCGCGGCAGCCACGGCGTCGTTGAGGCGACGGTGGAGGTCGCGGTTGGCGTCGCGGTCGCTCTCGACGATCACCACGTCGCGACCCACCTCCAGGCCGTGGGCAGCCACCAGCACGGCCAGGTCGACGGGTTGGGGCGTGCCGAACAGCTGCTCGAAGCGTTCGCCGCTGAGTGCCGCAGCCTGCGGGAGGAACGAGAAGATGCCGCCGCCCCGGTTGTCGATCACCACGATCCGGAGCGCGACGTCGCGGTCGCGGAGGGCCAACAGCGCGTTGCTGTCGTGCAGGAAGGCCAGGTCGCCCACCACGCAGGTGGTCGGCCGACCGGCGAGGGCCACCCCCACCGCCGTGGAGACGACGCCGTCGATGCCGTTGGCACCCCGGTTGGCCAGCACGGTCACGTCGGCTCGAGGTCGGCCGTACCACTCGAGGTCGCGCACCGGCATCGACGACGCCACCACCAGGGCACCGCCGGCGGGCACGGCCGCCAGCTCGGCGTCGAGCACGGCCGGCTCGCCCTCGATGGCGGCGGCGATGGCCGTTCGGGCGGCGGCCTCCACCTCCTGCCAGCGCTCGGTCCACGTCGCCGGGGCCTCGGCGCCGGCGATCACCCCGGCCAGCCCCTCCGCGAGGGCGCCGGGCTCGAGGCGCAGCTCCTCGTGCCAGCCGAAGCCGGGATGGGGGCAGCGACCCCACCGGTCGACGCCCACCTGCGCCGATCCCGAGGCGGCCAACCAGTCGTTCAGCACGCGCGAGGCGAGGAGACCACCCAGGCGGACCACCACCTCGGGTCGGAGCTCCTCGGCCAACGGGGTGCGGAGCAGGGCGTCGAACGAACCGACGACGTTGGGGTGGTCGCGGCGCAGGCCCGACAGGTGGTCGCAACACACCGGCCACCCGGCGGCCTCGGCCAGCCCCAGCACCGCGTCGGCCTCGTCGGCGTCGTGGACGGTCCGGGCGCCGGCCACCACGAGCACCCGGCGACCGGCGACGAGCTGGCGGAGGCGGGCCGCCTGCTCGTCGAGCAGCCCGAAGCGCATCGCCGGACGGTCGGGGCGGTCCATCGGGGGCGGCAGCTCGCCGGATCGGCCCAGCAGCGGCTCACGGAACGCCAGGTCCAGCTGGACCGGACCCGGCGGCTCGCCGACCGTGCGGCCCAGGGCATCGGCGGCCAGCTGCCGCCACCAGGCCCCGCCCTCCGCGGCGGGCGGCCCCGGCTCGCAGAACCAGCGCACGGCGCGGCCGTAGAGGTCGCGCTGGTCGATCGTCTGCGGGGCGCCGACGCCCTGGAGCTCGGGAGGACGGTTCGCGGTGACCGCCAACATCGGGACGCACTGGTGGTCGGCCTCGACCACCGCCGGGTGCAGCTCGACGGCCGCGGTCCCGCTGGTGGTCAGCACCACCGCCGGCGCGCCGGTGGCGGAACCGATCCCGAGGGCCATGAAGCCCGCCGAGCGCTCGTCGAGCTGCACGTGGATCGCCAGCTCGGGCCGGGCGGCCAGGGCCAGCGCCATCGGCGTGGACCGCGACCCCGGCGAGATCACCGCGTGGCGCAACCCCTCGGCGATCCACTGGTCGACGAGCGTGGCGCAGTACGTGGCGGCGATGTCCTCGGGGCGCGGGTCGTCGGCGGGCACCCGGCGAGCCTACGGCGCCGCCGTGGGCGGGCCGTCCGGCCCTGGGTAGCCTGCCCGCCCATGCCGGAGCCCCCTGCCGAGAAGCTGGCCGTGACGGTCGCCGGCGACGGCCCCACCGTGGGGCTGGTCCACGGCTTCACGCTGACGGGGCGGTGCTGGGGACCGCTGGTCGAGGCACTCGTCGAGGCCGGCCACCGGATCGTGGCGGTGGACGCTCCCGGCCACGGCGGCTCGGCCGACCTGGGCGAGGCCGGGCTGTGGCGAGCGGCCGACCTTGTCGTCGATGCCACCGGACCGGGCGTGCTCCTCGGCTACTCCATGGGCGCCCGCATGGTCCTCCACGCCGCGCTGGCCCACCCGGTGGAGGTGCGGGGGCTGGTGCTGATCAGCGGGACGGGCGGCATCGAGGACCCGATCGACCGGATGGCCCGGCGGGCCGCGGACGAGGAACGGGCTCGCCACCTCGAGGCGGTGGGCGTCGACCGGTTCGTCGAGGAGTGGGTCCGGCTGCCCCTCTTCGCCGACCTGGGAGCCGACGCCCTCGACCTGGACGAGCGACGGACCAACACCGCGGCGGGCCTGGCCGCGTCGCTGCGCCACGCCGGCACCGGCAACCAGGAGCCGGTGTGGGACCGGTTGCGGGAGATCGCGGTGCCGACGCTGGTGATCGCCGGCGAGCGCGACGAGCGCTTCGTGGCTCACGCCGCACGACTGGCCGCCGGCGTCGGCGGACCGACCGAGTTGGTGGTGGTGCCCGGCGCGCACCACACCCCGCACCGCAGCCGACCCGACGTGGTCGTCCCCGCCGTCGTCGACTGGCTGGGTCGCCTCGGCGAAGTTCGCCGAGCGGGGTCCGGCTACAGGTAGGTCGACGCGGCGAGGCCGACGGCCAGCAGCACGCCGAAGACCAGTTGCAGCCGACCGGTCTGCCCGAGCACCGGGATGAGGTCGCGACCGCGTACGCCGGTGAGCACGGCGAAGACCGGCTGGCGCCAGACGAGCAACCCACCCAGCGAGATGGCGGCCAACGGCCGCCCGCCGAGGCCGGCGACGAACGGCACGATCACGAACGGGACGGTGACCAGGGCCACGTAGAGGTACCGGGTGCGCTGGTCGCCCAGCTGGACGGCGAGGGTGCGCTTGCCCGACACGGTGTCGCCGGGGATGTCGCGCAGGTTGTTCACGACCAACAGCGCCGTGGCCAACGCACCGACCGCCACTGCGCACCCGACCGACAGCCAGGTGATCTCCTGGAGCTGCACGTAGGTGGAGCCCACCGTGGCCACGAGGCCGAAGAAGACGAACACGAAGGCCTCACCCAGGCCGAGGTAGCCATAGGGCTTGGGGCCGCCGGTGTAGAGGTAGCCGGCCGCCACCGCGGCGAGGCCGACCGGCACCAGCTCCCACCCGATGCGGAGCACCAGGACCGATCCGGCCAGGAGCGCCACGCCGAAGGCGGCGATCATGGCCCGCTTCACCTCGGCGGCGGTGGCGAGGCCGTTGCCCACCAATCGGGGCGGTCCCACGCGCTTGGTGGGATCGTCGGTCCCCCGCTTCCCGTCGCTGTAGTCGTTGGCGTAGTTGGTGGCCACCTGGAGGGCGAGCGCCACCACGAGCGCCATCGCGACGTTCAGCCAGTCGAGCGCCGCGGCGCCGCGGATCCACTGCTCCTGCGGGGGGAAGGAGTCCAGCGAGGCATCGACGCGATCAGCGACGCCGAAGGCGCACGCCGTGCCCACGAGCACCGGCACGACGGCAGCCGGGAGCGTCCGGGGGCGGGCGCCCAGCACCCAGCGGCTCACGTCGCCCCCACCTCTCCCCTCATCGCTCTCCCCGTCGCGAGCTGTTCAGGTTCTGCGCACCGACGACACCCGATTCCTGAAAAGTTCGGGGTTGCGGGGGTGGGTGGCGCGGAGATCACGGGCGACGGGGGAACCGGGAGAAGTCGGGCTTCTCCTTGTTCTTGTAGGAGTCACGCCCGTACTGCGCCTCCTCGGTTTGGTAGAAGAGCAACGTCGCGTCGCCGGCCAGCTGCTGGATGCCGGCCAGGCCGTCATCGGCGGCGTTCATCGAGGCCTTCACCATGCGCAGCGCCATGGGCGACATGGAGAGCATCTCGGTGCACCACTGCACCGTCTCCTCCTCGAGCGCCTCGAGCTCGACCACCTGGTTGACCAGGCCCATCTCGTACGCGCGTGTCGAGTCGTACTGCCGGCAGAGGTACCAGATCTCCCGGGCCCGCTTCTGGCCGATGTTTCGGGCCAGGAGCCCCGAGCCGTAGCCACCGTCGAAGCTGCCCACGAGCGGGCCGGTCTGGCCGAAGCGTGCGTTGTCGGCGCAGATGGTGAGGTCGCACACGACGTGCAGCACGTGGCCACCCCCGATCGCGTAGCCCGCCACCATGGCGACCACGGGCTTGGGGGTGCGGCGGATCTGGATCTGGAGGTCCAGCACGTTCAGGCGGCCGACGCCCTGCCGGGCGACGGCGTCGTCGCCGATGTAGCCGTCGTCGCCCCGGATGCGCTGGTCACCGCCCGAGCAGAAGGCGTAGTCGCCGTGGCCGGTGAGGACGATCACGCCGACGTCGATGTCGTCACGGGCCAGGTCGAAGGCGCGCTGGAGCTCGAAGAGGGTCTGGGGCCGGAAGGCGTTGCGCACCTCGGGCCGGCAGATCGTGATCTTCGCGATCGCACCGTTGGCGCCCTCGGGCCGGCCGATCTCGTAGCGGATGTCGCGCCACTCGCCGTGGGACTCCCACTCGAGGGCGGGGCGGATCGTGCAGGCGGTGGGATCGGTGATCTGACCGATCGGTCGGGCGGGGGGGATCTCGCTCATGGTGGCGGAAGCCTACCGACGGCCGTTCTCCGGGTCGTAGCTGTCGGTTTTCGAAAGGGACCGCCCAGAAAGTGGGGTGGGGGGAGGCGGGGGCGTCAGACTCGGGGACGATGGGGCTGGAGCGGGCGTTGGTGGCGATCGACCTGCCGGGTGGACCCGCGTTCTGCGACGCCGTCCGATGGGCCTGGGACGCGGGCGCCGCGGTGCTCCCCCTCCACCCCGGGCTCCCCGAGGCCTGGAAGCACGACCTGCTCGTGAGCCTCGCGCCGTCGTTCGTCATGGAGGCCCCCGGGCGGCTGTGGAGCCTGGCCGGCGGCCGGCCGGTCGAGGAGGGCGACGCCCTCGTCATCCCCACCAGCGGCTCCTCCGGTACCCCCAAGGGCGTGGTCCTCACCCACGCCGCGCTCGACGCCGCTGCCGACGCCTCCAACGCCCGTCTCGGGACCGACGCCGGCGTCACCTGGCTGGCCTGCCTCCCCCTCCACCACATCGGTGGGTTCTCGGTGCTGACCCGGGCGTGGCGGACCGGGGCCGGCCTCGTGGTGCACGACCGGTTCGACGCCGCCGCCGTCGAGGCCGCGGCCGACGCCGGGGCCACCCACACCTCGCTGGTCCCCACCGCGCTCGGTCGCATCGACGCCGCCCGCTTCGAGCGCATCCTGTTGGGCGGCTCGGCCATCCCCGCCGACCGGCCCGCCAACACCGTGGCCACCTACGGCATGACCGAGTCGGGGGCCGGCGTGGTCTACGACGGCATCCCCCTCGACGGCGTCGTGGTCCGCATCGACCCCGCCGACGGCGTCATCGAGCTGCGCTCCCCCACCCTGCTGCGCTGCTACCGGGACGACCACGACCCCAAGGACGCCGGTGGCTGGTACCGCACCGGCGACGTGGGGCGGTTCGACCCCGACGACGGCGACCGGCTCGTGGTCGAAGGACGGGCCGACGACCTCATCATCACGGGTGCCGAGAAGGTGTGGCCCGCCGTCGTCGAGGATCGCCTCCGCACGCATCCCGGCGTGGCGGACGTGGCGGTCCTCGGCGAACCCGACCCCGAGTGGGGCCAACGGGTGACGGCGATCGTCGTGCCCGCCGATCCGGCCGCCCCGCCCGCCCTCGACGAGCTGCGCGACCACGTTCGGGCCGTGCTGCCGGTGGCCGCCGCCCCGAAGGAGCTCCGCCTCGTCGAGCGCCTCCCCCGCACCGCGCTGGGCAAGCTCCGACGGAGCGAGCTCGGGCGGTCCTAGCCTGCGGCCCATGGTCGACCACCACCGTGCCGGGCGCCGCGCCGCCGCCCGCCTCGCCGCCGTTCCACTCGCCGTTGCGGCCCTCCTGGCCGCGTGCAGCGACGACGTCAGCACCCGCAGCGCCGACGCCCCCGAGACCACCGACGAGCGCGTCGCTCCGGCGTCCACCACGAGCGTCGCGCCGCTCCCGACGGCGGCGCCCTACGTCAGCGACGCCTACGCCGACCCCGCCCACTGGCTCTGCCGCCCCGACCGCACCGACGACTGGTGCGACGGCGACCTCGACGCCACGGTCGTGGGAGCCGACGGCACCACGGCCCTCGAGCCGTTCCGGCCCGCCGAGGACCCCCCGGTCGACTGCTTCTACGTCTACCCCACCATCAGCGGTGACCCGGGAGCGACCGCGGATCTGGTGGCCGACGCCAGCGAGGGCTGGGCGGGGCGCAACCAGGCCGCCCGCTTCGGCACGGTGTGTCGGGTGTTCGCACCCGTGTACCGCCAGATCACCCTGGCCGCCCTCTTCGGAGGGGTCACGGCCACCCCCGAGGACCGTGAGCTCGGCTACGCCGACGTGGCGGATGCCTGGCGCCACTACCTCGCCAACGACAACGGCGGCCGCGGCGTGGTCCTGGTCGGCCACTCGCAGGGCGCTGGCGTGCTCAATCGGTTGATCCGGGAGGAGATCGACCCCGACGCCGGGGAGCGCGCCCGCCTGGTCTCGGCGCTCCTGATCGGCTCGGGCGTCCGCATCCCCACGCCGGCGGCCGACTCCGGTGGCGACTTCGCCAACGTCGGGGTCTGCCGGACCGCCGAGCAGGTGGGCTGCGTGATCAGCTACGCCACCTTCTCCGACACCGAGCCTCCGCCCGCCGAGACCCGCTTCGGCAAGCCGAGGGAGGGCGACGGCTCGGTCGTCTGCGCGAACCCCGCGGCGCTCGGCGGTGGGACCGGCAAGCTGACGAGCTACCTGCCCGCCGACACCGTCCGCGCCCTCCTCCCGCCCGACGTCGAGCTCTCCACGCCGTACGTGAAGTTCGACCAGTGGGCCGACGCCACCTGTCGGGTCGGCGGTGGTCTGCACTGGCTCGAGGCCGCCTTCCCCGACGGCGACGATGCCCGTCCCGACGGGTTCCCGCCACAGCCCACCCCGACCTGGGGCCTGCACCTGCTCGATGTCGGGCTGGCCCACGGCAACCTCGTCGACGTGGTCCAGACCCAGGCCGCCGCCTGGGCCCGAGGCCGCTGACCCACGGACCCCCGGGCGACGCCGACCGGCATCCCGACTCAGGCGGCCAGCCGCCGCAGCGCCGAGGTCGCCCCGAGGTCGGACGCCGGGACCGGCCAGGTGAGCCGCACCGGTGGGGCCGGCTGCTGCACCTCGGGGAGCGGGGGAAGCCCGCCGGGGCCCAGCACCCAGTCGGCCCAGGCGTCCAGCCCGCGGCCGACGAGCCGCACCGGTGCCGACGGGAGGCGCCGGAGCGTCGTGCGCACCCGGGCCGGGAGCTCACGCGTCGCGTCCCGGACCTCGGCCCGCCGCTCGGCGCGCCGCGCCCGCTGCAGCACCGCGGCCCGACGCCGCGCCCGCAGGCCCGGCCGCTCGAGGGTCCGCCACGGCGAGGCCGACCAGAACCCGTGCACCAGCCCGACGGCCAACGCCAGCGGCGCCCAGCCCACCAGGCGGAGCGGCCAGCCGGGACCCGATCCCGTCGCCGCGACCACGTTGCGCTCGAAGGCCCATCCGGCCGCCACCCCACCGAGCACCCACAACCCACCGAGTCGGATCAGGAGGGCCTGACGACGAGCCGCCGACCGGGCGATGGCAGAACCGATCACCGCCGCCGCCCCGGCGACCGCCAGGGCCCGCCACCCCGCGTCGGTCCACGAGGGGCTCCAACGCCGGATGCCGAACCAGCCCATCGGGAGCCAGCAGTCGGCGGGCAGCACCTCGTCGGCGCCGGCCGTCACGTCACAGGCCCCGGGGCGACCGGCACCGCCCAGGAGGTCCAGGCGGATCCAGCCGTGGACCGCCAGGGCACCCAGGGCCACCCACCCGCACAGCGACCAGGCGCGCCACCACACCCGCTCCGCCCGCTCTCCTGCCATGGCTCCTGGGTACCACCGCTGGGCCGGACGACCCATGGGCGGCTTCACCCACCACGCCACTACCCTCGCCCGCATGGCCCGCTCCGACGACGGCGCCGAGGTGCTCGCCCGACGCCTCTGGCTGGACCTCGAGCCGCTCCACGCCGTCACCTACTTCGCCCCGTCGGCCCGTGACGCCATGACCGCGCTGGGGTTGTCGGGCTTCTGGATGGGCTACTTCGCCGGTCGTGCCGCGCCGCTGGGCGCCGTCGACGCGCCCGTGGTCGAGGCGACCTTCGCCAACTTCGCACCGCGGCTCGTGCGCCGGGCGATCCCCGAGGCCTGGGCCCGCACCACCCCCGCGGCCGTCCTCGACGCCCGGGCGGCGGCGGCCGCGACCGCGCTGCGGGCTGCCCATCCGGCCATCGATGCCCAGGCCGCCCGCCTGCTCCCCCTGCTGGAGGGCCCCGCACGGGCGGCCCGGTGCGACGGTCGCCCGCTGGCCGCCGCCAACCAGGCGGTCGCCCTCCCCGAGGAGCCGGTCGCCCGGCTCTGGCAGCTGGCCACGACACTGCGGGAGCACCGCGGCGACGGGCACGTGGCGGCGCTGGTGGCCGCCGGGATCTCGGGTCTCGAGGCGCACGTCCTCGCCGCCGCCCGAGGTGGCGTCGATCCCGAGCTGCTCCGGGCGGCCCGCGGGTGGGAACCCGGGGAGTGGGCCGCCGCCGAGCGCTCGCTGGCGGAACGGGGTTGGCTCGACGACGAGGGGCGTCTCACCGTCGACGGCGAGCTGGCGCACGAGCAGGTCGAGCGGGCCACCGACCGCGTCGCCCTCCAGCCCTATCGGGACGGGCTCACCGAGACGGGGCTGGACCTGCTGGCGACGCTCCTGCGCAGCACCGCTCGTCCGATCCGGGCGGCGGGACTGCTCCCCTTCCCCAACCCGATCGGCCTCCCCGACCCCGACGCGGGCTGATCCGGCCGGGGCCCGTCAGCGACGGCGAGGCCGGCGTGCCGGCGGCGCCGCGACATCGGCCGCCGCAGCCACCAGGCGCGCCACCCCGGTCACCACCCCGTCGGCCACGTCCTCGAGGTGGGGGGCGATGTCGGGACACCCGATCACCCCGATGTCCATGTGGTCGAGGTTCGAGATGACGCTGATGTTGAGGCCGGCGCCCTCGGTGAGGGGGCCGAAGGGGTAGATCCCGGCCAGGCGGGCACCGGCGACGTAGAGCGGGACGGGCGGCCCGGGCACGTTGGAGACCACCAGGTTGTGGATCGGGGGCAGCCGCTCGGCCAGCCCGAGCCGCGAGTACATCCGACTCGCCAGGTTGAACAGCGCCGGCGGGGTCAGCTCGGTGACGTCGCCGATGACGTCGGCGCCGATCGCCCCGTGCACCGCCTTGGCGTCGGCCGTCTCGGCCCGGACCCGCCCGAGCTGGGCCACCGGGTCGGCGATGTCGACGGGCAGGCGCACGAACATGTTCGAGACCTGGTTCGCCGAACGCGTGTCGGCGGTCCGGCCCCGCACCGAGACCGGCACGCTGCAGGTCAACGGTCGGTCGACCTCGACGTCCTGGGCCAGGAGGTAGGCCCGCAACGACTGGGTGCAGGCCGCCAGGAAGACGTCGTTCACGGTCGTCCCGAACGCCGCCTTCACGGTCTGCAGGTCGCGGAGGGAGGTCCGGGCGAACGCCACCGCCCGGCGACGGGTCAGGGACTGGTTGAACGGCATGCGCGGCGCGTCGAAGGGTCGGGCCATCTGCGGACCGCCACGCCAGCCCTCGACCGTGGAGCGGGCGAGCTCTCCGACGGAGCGGGCGGAGCGGCCCACGGCCCGCACCGATCGGAGCGGGTCCAACGCCCGCGACACCGTCGCGCTCGCCACCAACGCGGCACGCGACGGGATCCGCTGGCTCGGCGGCACCTCGCCGTCCTCGTGGTCGACCGCGTCGGGCGAAAGGTCCACGAGCTGCGCCATCAGGTCGTTGCCGGACGCCCCGTCCACCGCGACGTGGTGCATCTTGGTGACGACGGCGACCGACCCGTCGGCGAGGCCCTCGACCACCACCATGTCCCACAGCGGCCGGGAGCGGTCCATGGGCTCCGACGCGTAGTTGCCGACGTAGGTGGCGAGCTCCGCCATCGTCGCGGGAGCCCGGAGGACCTCCCGGTGGAGGTGCTCGTCGATGTCGAAGTCGGGATCCTCCACCCAGACCGGATGGTCGATCCCCAGCGGCACCTCGACGAGCCGACGTCGGAACGCCGGGATGCGGTGGAGCCGGGCGATGACGTGGGAGCGGAGGACCTCGAACGACCAGCCGTCGGCCATGGTCGACGGGTCGAGCACGAGCACCCCGGTGACGTGCATGTGCACGGTCGGGTTCTCCATGTAGAGGAACGAGGCGTCCGCCGCGGTGAGGCGCTCCATCGCCCACCAGTGTGCCGGGCGCGGCCGAGCCGACGACGGACCGCGCCGAGAGCCCGGTGGGTGGGCAAGGCAGCACTCCACGTGGTCGTCCATCGGCGGAGGCCGCACCGCTAGCGTTCGGCCATCTTCCCCTCGCCGTCACGGTCCGTCATCGCCGTCCTCGGCGCCGGCCTCGCCGCGCTCCTCATCGTGGTGGTGGCCGCGTTCGGCGCGTCCGACGGGCCCTCCCCCGCCGTGGGCGCCTCGGCCACCCGGCCGGTCAACGCCATGCAGCCGGCACCGACGAGCGAGCCACGTGAGGCACCGCGGTCGGGCCGCGCCCGCCGCGGCGTGCGCGACGACCTGCTCGACCCCGACGTCGACCTGGTCGAGGTGGCCCGGACCGCCGACACCGACGGGGTGCCGGGCACGCGGGTGGCCGCCCAGCGGGTCGCCCCCACTCCCGACGGCATCGGCGCGGCCTACCGGGTGCTCTACCGCTCCACCTCGCTCGACGGACGACCGATCGTCGTGAGCGGCGTGGTCTACGTCCCCCGCGGCCAGCCGCCCCGGGGAGGCTGGCCCCTCGTCAGCTGGGCCCGCGGCACCAGCGGCACCGCCGATCGGTGCGCGCCGTCGCGGTGGGTGGGCACCGACCTGGTGCCCATCACGCTGGCGCAACAGGGCATCGTGGCCGCGGCCACCGACTACGAGGGCCTGGGGACGCCGGGGGTCCACCCGTACCTGGTGGGTGACAGCGAGGGCCGGAGCGTGCTCGACATCGTCGGGGCGGTCGACGGCCTGCCCGACGTCGAGGTCCGGCGCGAGTTCGCGGTCTGGGGTCACTCCCAGGGTGGCCACGCCGCCCTGTTCGCCCGCGAGCTGGCCGGCGAACGAATCACCGGGCGTCGGCTGGCGGCCACCGTCGCCATCGCTCCGCCGTCGTTCATCCCCCAGGCGGTGGACGCCTGGGCCACCAAGGTCCGTGCCAAGGGGCTGGGGATCATGGCGCTGGCCGGGATCGAGGCCGCCTACCCCGAGGCACGTCTCGACGACATCGTCCAGCCGGCCCACCTCGCCGCGGTCCGCGACGCGGTCGAGGACGGGTGCACCGACGACATCAGCCGGCGCTTCGCCGAGGTCGACGGTGCCGACCTGTTCGTGGCCGACCCCACCCACCGCGAGCCGTGGGCCCGCCTGCTGCACGAACAGGAGCCGGCCCAGCGGCCGGGCACCGGGCCGGTGCTGTTGGTGCAGGGCGCGCTGGACGGGACCCTGCCGCCCGAGATGTCCGAGGCCGTCGAGGCCCAGATGTGCGCCCGGGGCGAGCCGGTGACCCGCTGGCTCCTCCCCGACGCCGGCCACGGCGAGGCGATCGCCTCGGCGTGGGACCACATGGTCCGGTGGACCACCGACCACCTCGACCCCGCGACGCCGTCAGCGGTGAACGCAGCGACGACCTGCGGCGATCCCGTCGACGCCCCGCCCGCCGGCTGATCGATCGTCCCGCTCAGGCGGGCTCGGGCTCGCTCTCCCCCATCGGCGGGGTCGGCTCGAACGGCTCCTGGGGGCGGACCATCCCCCGCGACACCCAGTTCCGCTTGTCGGCCCAGGCCAGCATGGGCGGCAGGATCACCAGCGCGCTCAGCAGGGCGACGGCCACGTTCATCCCGACCACCCGGCCGAAGTCCCGCAGCAGGGGCATGCTGGAGAACGAGATGACGGCCACACCGCTGATGGCCGTGAGCGCCGAGACGATGAAGGCACGGCCGGTCCGGGCGGCTGCCACGTCGACCGCCTCCCGGGGGCTCAGCCCGCGGCCGCGCTCCTCGACGAAGCGCAACAGGATGAGCGAGGTGAACTCCGTGCAGGCCGCCACCACCAGCGGTCCGCCGACCGCCGTCATGGGCGACAGCTGGAGGTTCAGGGCGTAGGCGACCAGGGAGGACACGCCGACGGCGATGAGCACCGGGACCAGCGAGAGCAGCGACCGGACCAGGCTGCGCAGTCGGATGGTGAGGAAGGCGCCCACGAAGGCGATCGACAGGTAGGTCAGGAGGATCCGGTTCTCCTGGAGGTTGTCGAGCAGGCCGACGCCGACGACCACGAGCCCCGAGGGGGTGAGCGTGACGCCGTCGGGTGGGTTCGCGGTGGCCCGCATGTCCTCCACCAGCACCTTGCGGTCCTCGAGCGAGCCGGGCCCGGTGAGGAACGCGACGTTGAGCGACTCCTTGCCGTCGATCGGCTCGCTGTACTGGCTGAGCTGGAGATCCCGGGGCGCCGATTCGTAGGCGGCCCGGACGAGCTCGGCCGGCGGGTGGACGCGGGCGGCGCCGGGCACCACCAGGAGGTCGCTCATGATGCCCACGATCGACGAGGCGGCCGGCAGGTCCTGGGGGTGCTCGGAGCGGTAGCGGTTCGTGAAGTCGTCGAGGTAGTCCACCACCGGCTGGGCGAAGACGTCCTCCGCCTCGACGAAGACGCCGAGCTCGCTCGAGCCCTTCACCTCGCGCTCGGCGTAGCGGAGGTTGCGGATCACCTCGGAGCTGGGGTTGATCCACTCGACCGGGTCGGTCTGGATGTCGAGCTTCTCCTCGACCACGATGCCGCCGGCGAAGATGGCCAGCGAGGCCACGGCCAGCGGGACGGCCGCGCCGTCGGGGAGCCCGCCGAGGCGGACCGTCAGCCGACCGAGGAAGCCCTCGCGGAAGTCGGCGCCACGGGTGGGCTTGCGGAACTCGCGGATGCCGAGCAGCGCCAGCGGGATGATGATCGAGGCCAGGCAGATGACCGCCACGCCGACGGCCAGGAGGAGGCCGAACTGGCGGAGCATCGGCACCTTCGCCCAGTGCAGCGCGGCGAACGCGAAGACGGCGTCGAAGGTGACGATGAGCAGCGCGGGACCCAGGTTCCGGGCCGTCTCCTGGATGGGGTGGTCGGAGCGGTCGATGACCGCCTCCTCCTCCACCCGGGCGTGCATCTGGATGGCGTAGTCGATCCCGATGCCGAGCATCACCGGGAGGCCGGCGACGGTGACCAGGGTCAGCGGGATGCCCAGGTAGCCGGCCGTGCCGAACGCCCAGACGACGCCGACGAGGATCACCGCCAGGGGCAGGAGCCGCCACCGGACGTCGAAGAGGAGCATCAGGATGATGACCATGATCCCGACCGCGATGCCGCCCAGCTGGAGCATGCCGCCCCGCAGGTAGTCGTTGATCTCGACCAGCAGCTTCGGCGCCCCGGTGGTGCGCACCCGGGCGTTGGGGATGTCGAGGTCCTTGACGAGGGCGAAGGAGTCGACGGTGGCCTTCGTGGCCGGGTCGACCTTCAGGTTCCCCTCGAAGCGGGTCAGGATCAGGGCGTGGCGGTCGTCGGGGAAGACCGGCCGCTGGGCCAGGCGGACCTCGCCCTGGTTGTCGTAGAGGAGGACCTTGGTCCACTCGGGGTCGCCGATGACTCGCTTGGACTCGTCCGCGATGGCGAGCACGCGGGTGGTGGTGATGGCGGTGTCGGCGGCGCGTGCCTCCTGGTCGGCCCCGGTGGAGGACTCCTGGGCGGCGGTGAGCGCGGTGGACGCGATGGAGGTCAGGAGGTTCGCGGTGGTGGCGGGACGATCGACGGCGGGCGCGGCCGGGTCGCGGGTGAGCAGGTTGTGGGAGAGCTCGAGGGCGTTGAGCGGCGTGATCACGCTGCGGACGCCGGGGACCTTCCGCAGCTCGGCGGCCACGTCCTCGATCACCTTGCGGCTGGCGGGGTCGCTCACGAGCTCGTCGACCGTGTGGCCCTCGTCCATGGTGATGACGGTGATGGACGCCTCACCACCGAAGCGATCCTGGTAGCGGATGCTCTCCTTGTAGACGGGCTCGTCCGCGTTCAGGTAGCTGTCGGTCCCGGTGGCGAACTCCAGCTTCGTGATGCCGTAGCCCAGCCCGAGCGTGATGACGAGCCCCGCCAACGACACCAGCCCGGCGTGCTTGCCGAGCAGCACGGCGAGCCGCGACCAGAACTTCTGCATCCATCCACCCCCGGGTTCACGCACTGAAAGCGGGCGAACGCTACCAGCGTCCGCGGCGGACCACCCGATCCAGCGCGGGGCGGCGTCGCGTGGCCGACGCCGAGGGGCGGGCGTCGGACGGATCGGGCCATCCGAGGGCGACGGTGCCCACCAGCCGGTGCCCGTCGGGGACGCCGAGATGGCCGGCCAGGGCCGCTTCGTGGTCGAAGATCCCGAACAGCAGCGAGCCGAGCCCCTCGGCGGTGGCGGCCAGGAGCACGGCCATCACCGCCGCGCCGGCGTCGACCCACCAGTAGGGCACGGGCCACGCCGCCTCGCCCTCGCCCAGGCCGGTCCGGGCCTTGTCCGCTTCGGCATAGCGGTCGACGTAGGCCGCGGGATCCGTGACCACCACGACCAGGACCGGCGCCCGCAGGAGCCCCGGCCACGGGAAGGCGCCGCGCCGCTCGGCGGGCAGCGTCGTGTCCCAGTAGCCGGCGGTCTCGTCGGGGCCCTCCAGCACCACCAGGTCCAATGCCCACGTGTTGCCGGCCGACGGCGCCCGTCGTGCGGCATCGAGGATCCGATCGAGCACGTCGGGCGGGACGGGCTCCTCGCGGTAGGCGCGGCACGATCGGCGGACGCCGAGCGCCGAGTGGACGTCCATCGGGTCGGTGGGGCCCGCCGGCGTCGGGCCGACGCCGGTCACCCGTTGTACTTCAGGAGCTCCTCGGCCATGATCCAGCCGAAGCCGATGAGGCTGTCGCCCGAGCGCACCTTGAGGGGCTTGAACTGCTTGGCCACCTCGGCGTCGATCTTCTCGGGCTTGAGCGACTCGTGGTCGAAGACGAGCGGGTAGCTGCCGTCGCCGCGGGCGACGAAGGCCTTGTCGTCGTAGCCGGCGTCGACGCCGAAGCGCTTGGCCAGACGACGGCCCCAGGCCCGCTCCTCACCCGACGCCTTGTGGTCCGGGCGGGGGTTGATGTCGACCAGCGCCTTGAAGGCCTCGAAGCCGTCCGGGCGGTTCATCCGCGTGCCGACCAGGACGTCCTCGTCGGGGAAGGCCATGAGGGCCCGACGGAAGTTGTCGGACATGATCGCCTTGACCACCGGATCGCGGCGCGAGGTGCGCTTGACGTGGGCCAGGCCCAGGAGGATGGCGGGCGTCCCGCCGATGCGCTCGAGGGTGGAGAACGAGAAGCCCCGCAGATTGGCCCCCTCCCGGACCAGGGTCACGAGCACCCACGCCTCGGCCTGCTTGGACAGGAGGCCGACCTCGTACTTGCTGGCCGCCTCGGCGCACAGGTCGGCCATCTCGGCCAGCTCCGCGTCGGTGAGCTGCGTGCAGTCCTTGGTCGTGACATCGAGCGCCATGGATCCCTCACACGGGTTCGGAGACAGAAGTGGCCCCGATAGTTCAGTTGCTCCACCCCGGCCGGTGCAATTCGTGGCCCGATCGACGGGCCCGGCTCAGAGCACGACGGCGTCGGGTCCGAGCAGCACCCGCAGCTCGCCGACCAGGCCGCCGCCGGGCTCGACCGTGAACTGGTCGGGCAGCCGGATGACCGTCTGGGGGCCGAGGTGGAGGAAGACCTCGGACTCGCCGCGGAACTCCGACAGCAGCTCCTTGAGGCGCCCGATGACCTCGTCGGAGAGCTGGTTGGGCGACACCTGGATCCGGAGCGGCGGCGTGGTGTCGATCTGCGGCTCGAAGACCTCGATGTCACGGGGGATGACCTTGGGCAGGTCGTCGCGCTTGTCGATCCGGCCGGTGATGATCACCACCGCGTCGTCGGCCAGCTTGTGGCCGTGGTCGGCCATGGACTTGGGGAAGACCATGACCTCGACGGAGGTCTGGAGGTCCTCCAGCGTGAAGACGGCCATGAGGTCGCCCTTCTTCGTCCACTTGCGCTGGAGGTTGGTGATGACGCCGCCCACCGTGCGCATGGCGCCGTCCTCGAGCTCGGCGAGGTCGAGGAGCGTGCAGTCGACCTTCTTGGCCAGGGCCCGCTCGGCCCCGAGGAGCGGGTGGTCCGAGACGTAGAGGCCGAGCATCTCCTTCTCGAAGGCGAGGCGCTGCTTCTTCTCGAACTCGAGGTCGGGGATGGCCACCCGCTCGTCGAAGGTGGCCTCGCCCTCCACCTCACCGAAGAGCGACATGACCCCCATGTCACGCTCACGGCGACGGGCCACGGTCTGGTCGACGATCTGGTCGAAGACCGTGAGCAGGCCCTGGCGGGGGTGGCCGCAGCTGTCGAAGGCGCCCGCCTTGATGAGCGACTCCACCGTGCGCTTGTTCAGCACGTTGGTGTGGACCCGTTCGCAGAAGTCGTAGAAGTCCGTGAAGGGTCCGTTGGCGTCGCGCTCGGCGACGATCAGCTCGACGAGCCCCTCCCCCACGTTCCGCACCGCCGAGAGGCCGAACACGATGGTGCGGCGGTCGCCGTCGACCACCGGGGTGAAGTCGGACTGAGAGCGGTTGACGTCGGGGACCGTGACCTCGATGCCCATGACCCGGCACTCGGCCAGGTAGACCGCCGCCTTCTCGAGCGAGGTCTTGACGCTGGTGAGCAGGCAGGCCAGGTACTCGGTGGGGTAGTTCGCCTTGAGGTAGGCGGTCTGGTATGCGATGAAGCCGTAGCCGTAGCTGTGGCTCTTGTTGAAGGCGTAGTCGGCGAACTTCTCGATGATGTCGAACAGGTGCGTGCCCAGCGCAGCGCCGTAGCCGGTGGCGTCGACCCCCTTGACGAAGGCGTCCCGCTCCTTCGCCATCATCTCCCGAATCTTCTTCCCGCAAGCCTTCCGGAGGTTGTCGGCCTCGGCCAGGGAGTAGCCGGCGAAGTGCTGGGCCACCCGCATGACCGACTCCTGGTAGATCATCAGGCCGTAGGTGTCGCCGAGGAGCGCCTCGGCCTCGGGGTGGAAGTACTCGACCGGCTTCCGACCGTTCTTCCGGTCGGCGTAGTCGTAGTGCATGTTCTCGCCCATGGGACCCGGGCGGTAGAGCGCGACCAGGGCGGCGACGTCCTCGAAGCCGGTGGGGGCCAGCGCCCGGATGAGGGCCCGCATGGGCGTGGACTCCAGCTGGAACACGCCGATGGTGTCGCCCCGACCCAGCAGCTCGTAGGTGGGGCCGTCCTCGAGGTCGACGTCGTCGATGTCGACCTGGATCCCCCGCGTGGCCTCGATGATGGCCAGGGTGTCGCTGATGACGTCGAGGTTCCGCAACCCCAGGAAGTCCATCTTCAGGAGGCCCAGCTCCTCGACGCCGTGCATCTCGTACTGGGTGACCACCGGGGCCAGCTCGATGGGCTGGCCGGCCTCGGGCTTGCGCTGGATGGGCAGGTACTCGGTGAGCGGCTCCTTGGTGATCACCACCGCGGCGGCGTGGATGCCGTCCTGTCGGCGCAGCCCCTCGAGTCCCTTGGCCACGTCGATCACCGACTTCACGTCGGGGTCGGTGGCGTACATGTCACGCAGCTCGGCGGCCATCTTGAAGCCGTCCTCGTACTTCGGGTCGAGCTCGAGGCAGGCGCGCAGCGGCGTGTCGCGACCCATGACCAGCGGCGGCATGGCCTTGGCCACCTTGTCGCCCACCGAGTACGGGTAGCCCAGCACCCGGGCCGCGTCGCGCACGGCGGCCCGGGCCTTGATCTGGGAGAACGTCACGATCTGGGCCACGTGGTCACGGCCGTAGCGCTCGGCCGCGTAGCGGATCATCTCGTCGCGGTAGCGGGAGTCGAAGTCCATGTCGATGTCGGGCATCGAGATGCGGGACGGGTTGAGGAAGCGCTCGAACAGCAGGTCGTAGCGGATGGGGTCGAGGTCGGTGATGCGGAGGCAGTAGGCCACCGCGCACCCCGCGGCCGACCCACGGCCGGGGCCCACCCGGATGCCGGTGTCGCGGGCGTGGCGGATGAGGTCCCACACGATGAGGAAGTACGAGCTGAACCCCATGTCGCCGATGACGCGGAGCTCGTAGGCCAGGCGCTCGACCGCCTCGTCGGGGAGGGGGTCGCCCCAACGGGCCCGGGCGCCCTCGAAGGTGAGGTGTCGCAGGTACTCGCTGTCGTCGGCGAAGCCCTCGGGCAACGGGAAGTTGGGCAGGAGGGCGTCACCGAAGGCGATCTCGACGTTGGCCCGCTCGGCGATCCACAGCGAGTTGTCGCAGGCGACCTCGACCTCGGAGAACAGCCGGCGCATCTCGGCCGCGGTCTTCAGGTAGTGCTCGTCGCCGTGGAACTTGAACCGGTCGGTGTCGCTCATGAGCGACCCGGTCTGCACGCACAGCAGCGCGTCGTGGGAGACGGCGTCGTGGCGGTGCACGTAGTGGCTGTCGTTGGTGGCCAAGAGCGGCGCCCCGATGGCCTTGGCGATGCGCAGCAGATCGGGGTTGGTGGTCCGCTGCTCGGGGATGCCGTGGTCCTGGATCTCGACGAAGAGGTTGTCGCGCCCGAAGATGTCCTGGAGGCGGGCCGCCTTGGCCAACGCCGCGTCGTAGCCCTCGTTCATGAGCGACTGGAGCACGTGGCCGCCCAGGCACCCGGTGGTGGCGATGACGCCCTCGCTGTGCTGCTCGAGCAGCTCCCAGTCGAGGCGGGGCTTGTAGTAGTACCCCTCCATGTAGGCCCGGCTGGAGAGCTGGATGAGGTTGCGGTAGCCGACGTTGTCCTCGGCCAGCAGGGTCAGGTGGTAGTAGAGCTTCTTGCCGCCCTCGGCGTCGCCGCCCGTGTCGTCGACCTTGCCGCGGCGACTGGGGCGCTCGAGCCGGGAGTCGTGGGCCATGTAGGCCTCGAAGCCGATGATGGGCTTGACGTCCACCTTCCGGCAGGCCTTGTAGAAGTCGAGGACCCCGTACATGTTCCCGTGGTCGGTGATGCCGATGGCCGGTTGCCCGTCGGCCGCGGCGGCAGCCACCGCGTCGGGGACCCGCGCCGCACCGTCGAGCATGGAGAACTCGGTGTGCTGGTGCAGGTGGACGAAGGAATCGGGCACCGCGAGGGCCTCCCAGCCGGTGGATCGAACGACAGGGCTGTGATCTTCGCGCGCCCCACCGACACGCCGCGCCGGTCAGATGTAGCCGGGCCCGGGCGTGATGGGCCCCCCGGAGGCGCCGCCGGGGCCCTGCGGGAGCTGGGCCCGCATGCCCTCGAGCTGCTGGCGGGCCGCCATCTGCTGGGCCATGAGCGTGGCCTGGATGCCGTGGAAGAGCCCTTCCAGCCAGCCGACCAGCTGCGCCTTGGCCACCCGGAGCTGGGCCTCCGAGGGGATCGTGTCGTCGTCGAAGTCGAGGGCGAGGCGGTCGAGCTCGGCGCCGAGCTCGGGCGAGAGGGCCGAACGCAGCTCCACCAGCGAGTTCTCGTAGATGTCGCGGAGCTGGTCGCGGGCTGCCTCGTCGAGGGTCGTGTTGCGCACCTCGTCGAGCAGCTGCTTCACCATCCCCCCGATCCGGATGATCTTGGCCGGCGACTCGACGTCGGGACGATCCTCGCCGTCCTGCTCGTCGGCGTGGGCGACGCCGTCCGGCGCGATGGGCTCGGATCCGGGGACCTGCGACATGGAGCGGGAGCCTAGGACGCGCGGCTGGGATGCGACGATCCCGCGACCGGGACCCGATCGACGAAGGGTCGACCGTCGAAGCACCCGACGACCTCGTCGAAGGGCGCCGGGCGGGCGAAGAGGTACCCCTGCACCCGGCGACACCCGAGCTCGGCCAGCACCTCGACCTGGCGCTGCTCCTCGACCCCCTCGGCCACGACCTCGAGCCCGAGGCCCTCGGCCAGGCCGATGACCGAGGCGACGATGGCCGACGACTGGGCGTCGACGCCCAGCCCGGTCACGAAGCTCCGGTCGATCTTGAGGATGTCGATGGGGAAGCGCTGGAGGTAGGCCAACGAGCTGAAGCCCGTGCCGAAGTCGTCGACGGCGAGGTGGACGCCGAGACGGCGGAGGTCCGACAGCACGCGCTGCACCTCCTCGACGTCGGACATCAGGGTCGTCTCGGTGATCTCGAGGCAGAGGTTGGCCGGCCCGATCGCCCCGAGCTCGAGGGCCCGGGCCACCAGCTCCGGCAGGAGCGGGTCACGGAGCTGGCGGGCCGAGAGGTTCACCCGGACCACCAGGTCGCGCCGGCCCGTCACGTCCAGCAGCCGGCCCGCCTGCCGACCCGCCTCCTCCAGGATCCAGGCCCCGAGGTCCAGGATGAGCCCGGTCTCCTCGGCCACGTCGATGAAGTCGGCCGCGCTGCGCACGACACCGTCGGGGTGGTCCCAGCGGAGCAGGGCCTCACACCCCAGCGCCTGCCCGGTCAGGATGTCGACCTCCGGCTGCAGGTGCAGCCGGAACCGCCCCTCGGCCAGGGCGCGACGCAGCTCGCTCTCCACCTCGATGCGGTGCGCCACCGAGGCCCGCAGGTCGTCGTCGAACAGCTCGTAGCGGTTGCGGCCCGTCTCCTTGGCCCGGTACATGGCGGCGTCGGCCTGGCGCACCAGCTCCGAGGCGGGATCGCCGGTCGTCTCGGCGAAGGCGATGCCGATGCTGGCACCGGTGACCACGTAGCGCCCGTCGAGGTCGATCGGGCGACGGATCGCCTCGAGGAGCCGATCGGCCACCGCCGCCGCCTCCAACGCGTCGACCGGCCCCGAGAGGAGCACGGCGAACTCGTCGCCGCCGAGGCGGGCGACGAGGTCGCCGGGTCGGCAGCACAACCGGATGCGGTCGGCCACCGTCAGGAGCAACCGGTCGCCGACCGGGTGACCGAGGCTGTCGTTGACCACCTTGAAGCGGTCGAGGTCGACGAGCAGGAGCGCTCCCCCGCCGACCGATGCCTCGAGCCCCTCGATGTGCTCGAGCAACGATCGGCGGTTGGCCAGGCCGGTCAGCTCGTCGTGGTGGGCCTGCCGGCGGAGCTCGTCCTGGTGGCGGCGCACCTCGGTGACCTCCGCCGTGAACACCGTGGCCCCCGACGGCGAGCCGTCCGGCGCCACCTCCGGGACCAGCGAGCTGGCCATCGTGCGAAGGCCGTTCGGACCGGGCACGGTCCACTCCAGTGCGACCGGGGCACCCGAAGCGAGCGACGCTCGCAGGACGGACGGATCGACCCCACCGCCCACCAGGCACCCGAGGATCGGCTCACCCACCGGGAGGACGGCGCCCAGCAGCTCGAGGCCCGCCGGGTTGTGGAAGCGGACCCCGAGGTCGGCGTCCAACCCGGTGATGGCCACCGGTGCCGTCTCGACCAGGCCGCGATAGCGGGCCTCGCTGTCGGCGAGCGCCCGCTCCTGCGCGATCCGGTCGGTGACGTCCTCGATGTGGGTGATGGCCACGTCGCCCCGGGGTCCGAGCCGGACCGTCGAGCGGCGCCCGCGGATCCAGATGACCTGCCCGTCCCCGCGCCGCAGCGGGAGCTGCATCGTCGCACCGTCGTAGTGGGCGGGCCAGGCGTCCGGTTCGACCCCCTCGGGCCGCGGCACCACCAGCTCCTCCATCGGCCGGCCCAGCAGCTCCTCCCGCCGGCGGTCCACCATCTCGGCGAAGGCGTCGCTGCAGTCCAGGAGCTGGCGGCGGACGTCGCGGAGGTTGATGCCCACCGGCGCACGCCGGAAGGCCTCGGCGAAGAGGACCTCGGCCTCGTGGCGGTGGCGGGCCCCGCCGATGGTCGACGCCACCGAGCGCAGCACGCCGAGCTGGAGCTCCGACACGGCCCGCCGTCCGGCCACCGAAGCCACCAGCACGGTGGCCACTCCGCCGTCGTCGCGGACCTGGACCGGAACCAGCACCGAGGTCACCCATCGGGGCTGCTCCACCACCGGGACGCCGGGCCAGTCACCGAGCTGCCGACCCTCGCCGGTCCAGCGGCGCGGCTCGGCCGGCACGCGGACCAGCTCCGGCGCGAAGCGGACGACGTCGGTGCAGGGCCAACGGCGAGCGCGTCCGGTGGCCCACCGGGCCGCCTTCCGGAAGCTGAGCGCATCGTCGGGTTCGACGTCGCGGAGCTCGACGACGTCGAGGTCGAGGCTCCGGCCGATGCGGGCCAGCACCTCCTCGAGCGCGTCGTCGAACGCGTCGACGTCGGCCGGCTGGAGGAGCGTGAGGACCTCCGCCACGAGGTTCGATCCGGCCAGTCGCTCGGTCAGCTCGCGCTCGGCGACCCAGAGATCGGTGGTGTCGGTGATGTGGGCGACCACGCAACGGACCCGCCCCTCGGTCGTGCGGACCGCCCGCACCTCGATGCGCAGCCGGCGCTCGACGCCGTCGCCGCGCTCCACTCGTCGGTCGACGACGACCACGTCGGCTCGGCCGTCGAGCACCGGGGCGATCTCGTCGAGCCCGGCAGGGCCCACCGGACGCAGCTGGGTGGGCCGTCGGCCCACCACCTCGTCGATCGTGGCACCCACCAGCTCGAGGTACGCCTCGTTCGCATCCAGCAGCCGCAGCGTCGGGTCCAGCACCGCGGCGGCGTGGGGCAGGTCGTCGAAGGCGGCGAGCACCCGCAGCGCCTCGTCGACCCGGGCGATCAGCGGGACGACCAACGCGGCCAGGAGACGGAGGGCGGCGACGGCCTCGGGCGTGCACAGCTCGGGACCGACGCCGTGGGCCCGCACGATGCAGTCGAGCGTGTCACGACGGGTCCGACGGCCGACGACGACCCACGAGCGGATGCCGTGCTCCACCAGCCGCTCCCGCTCCTCGCCGAAGTCGTCGGGCAGCCCGGCCACGTCGGGGATCGTGATCACCTCGACCGGCCCGAGCAGGTCGAGGTACCGGCGGGATCCCTCGAAGTCGGGATCACCGACGTGCACCCACGACGGCTCGTCGGCCACGGCGTCCCAGGTGTAGGTCCAGGGCTGGTCGCCGCTCGCCCCGGGGAGCCGGGCGATCCGTCGCGACGACGCGTCGACGATGCACACGCCGATGTGCACCGCGCCGATGGCGGGGCCCAGCAGGGCCAGCGCCTGCTCCACCGATGGCCCGGGGTCGACGGTGGGCCCGAGGAGGGCGTCGGCCAGCGCCGCCGCGATCCCGGGCGCGGCGGCGACCCCGGTCGGCCCGACCGGTTCGGGTCGCGCAGGCGGAGGGAGGGGGCGACGCGGGTGCATGGGACCCCTCTCCATCGGCAGCCGACGGCGCCGGCTGAGCCGATGCCGGGCGATCGCGCCGGGACCTCGCACTTGCCCCGGAGGCGGGGCGGCCGTCAGTTGCGGACGACGAGCAGCGGCACGAGCATCTCGGCCGCGGTGGCACCCCCGTGCCGACTGACCAGCTCGAAGGGGCCGGTGTCGGTGGGGTCGTGGAACGCCACCGGCTGGTGGGTCACGAGCGCGACGTCGCCCAGCCGGGACCGCGCCGCGTCGGTCACCTTCGGGCCGAACCAACCGCCGTCGACGATCTCGTCGCGGGAGAGCACCCACGCCAGGTCCGCGTGGTGGGCCCGTGCCGCCTCGAGGAGATCCCCCGCCGCCCCGTCCATGGCGTGGAGCCACCGGAAGCGGGCCTCCCCGGACTGGAAGTCGAGGTGGCTCATCACCTCGGGGTGGAGCCGTTCGATCCGGTCACCGACATCGACCTGGCCGTGGTCGGCGGTGATCACCAGTGCGGCGCCCCGGGGCAGGACCTCGACGAGGTACTCCACCATCCACTCGACGGCGGTGAGCTCGGCGTCGTAGTGCTCGCCCAGGCCGTACTCGTGGGCCACCTTGTCGATCCCGTCGTGGTACGCGTAGACGAAGGGCTCGCCGGCGCGGAGCAGGCGGGCCACCTCGATGGCCAACGTCGACGGCATCCGGTACCCGACGAAGCGCGTGTTGCGGAGGTGGGCTTCGGAGAACCCCGAGTGCTCGAACTCGGCGCGGACGACCACCGGGGGGCGCTGGGCCTCGAAGGGCTCGTGGTCGCAGATGCTGCGGGGCGGGATGGCCTGACGGGCGTCGCCGCGCGAGGTGCTCCAGCGGAGCACGTTGAGCACGTCACGGCCCGACGCGATGCGGTAGCCGACGATGCCGTGCTCGCCGGGCGTGAGCCCGGTGGTGATCGACGCGAGCGCCGTGGCCGTCGTGGAGGGCGCCACGCTCGTGATCGGTCCGCCCTGCATGGCCGCGAGCGTGGGCATGATCGCCAGGCGGGACCGGAACTGGTCCCATCCCAGCCCGTCGAGGACCAACAGCACCACCTGGTCGGCGTCGGCCGCCTCGGGCGGCATCCACGACGGCAGGCGATCGGGATCGCCGAGCAGCGCCGGGACGACGTTGCTGATGCAGGCACCGCCGTAGTCGGGCAGCACCGGTTCGGGTACGGGGGTGAGCGACGGCTCCTCGGCCACGAGGTCACGCTAACGCGCCACCACCCACCTTCCGACCGACCCCGCCTACGATGCCCGCCGTGAAGGTGTCGACCCGAGGCGACTACGCCAGCCGGGCCCTGCTGTCCCTGGCGCTGCACCGGGGCGACGGGCCGACCTCGGTGCGGGACATCGCGGAGCGGACCGGGCTCCCCCAGCCCTACCTGGAGCAGATCCTCCTGGCCCTCAAGGGAGCCGGCCTCGTGCGCTCCAAGCGTGGCGTCGGGGGCGGCTACGTCCTGGCCCGTGAGCCCGAGCAGATCACCCTGGCCGAGATCGTGAGCGCGGTGGACGGACCGATCCAGGCCGGCGACTTCGGCCGACCCCACACCGACGGCGCGTGCGACCACGAGGGCCAGTGCGTGCTCCTGGCCGTGTGGGGCGTGGTGGGCGAGGAGATGCGGGCCATGTTGAGCGCCCACTCCCTGGCGGAGCTGGCCTCGATCACCCGCGGCGAGCTGCCCTGGCCGGGCGAGGGCTGAGCCCCCGCCGACCGCGTCGGGGGATCAGCCGCCGAGGCGCTCGAGCACGGCCACCAGCTCGGGGGCCAGCGGACAGCTGAAGCTGACCGGCTCGCCGGTCCGCGGGTGGTCGAAGCTGAGCTGCGCGGCGTGCAGGAACGGGCGCCCGATGCGCATGGGGGCGCGGTCGCCGCCGTAGAGGTCGTCGCCGACCACCGGGTGGTGGATCGATCGGAGGTGGACCCGGATCTGGTGCGTCCGTCCCGTCTCGAGCCGGCAGCGGAGCAGCGTGAGCGGCGGGGGGCCCTCGAAGGACCCGAGCACCTCGTAGTGGGTGCGGGCGTCGCGCCCCGAGGCGCTCACCGTCATCAGCAGCGGGTTCCGTCGGGAGCGGCCGACCGGGGCGTCGATCGTGCCCGCCGGCGTGTCGAGGTGCCCCCAGACGAGCGCGGTGTAGCAGCGCTCCACGCTGTGGTCCGACAGCTGGCCGACCAGCGAGGTGTAGGCGAGCGGGGTCCGGGCCACCACCAACAGCCCCGAGGTGCCCTTGTCGAGGCGGTGCACCAGACCCGGACGCTGCGGTTCGCCGACCGTGGCCAGCTCGGGGTACCGGGCGAGCAGCCCGTGGACCAGGGTGGAGCCCTCGTGGCCCGCCCCCGGGTGCACCACCAGCCCGGCGGGCTTGTCGATCACCACGAACTCGGCGTCCTCGTGGACCACCACGACCTCGACGGAAGGATCGGCGGTCGGGAGCTCGGCGACCCGCTGGGGGGCCCGTCCCACCACGACCTGCTGGTGCTGGCGAACCCGCGTCGAGACCTTCGTGACGACACGCCCGTCGACGCGGACGTCGCCGCGGTCCACCGCCTCGGCGGCCTCGGCCCGGGTGCAGCCCGTCAGCATCGCCACGACACGGTCGATCCGCTCGCCGTCGAGCGCGGCCGGCATGACCTCGGTCGCGGCCGGCGTGTCGGCCTCGTCGGGGTCCGGTCCGGAGTCGCTCACGGGGTGGGCGCGGACGGCTCGTCGTCGACCGGGACCCGCCACAGCTGCACGGCGAGCAGGATCCCGCCCACCACCACGCAGGTGTCGGCGACGTTGAAGGTGGGCCAGAACGAGGTGTAGAGGAAGTCGACCACCGCACCCCGGAACGGCCCGGTGGGCACGCCGGGGCCCGAGGCCCGCAGCGCCCGGTCGACCACGTTGCCGAGCGCACCGCCGGCGACGGTGCCCATCAGGAGCTGGGTGAGGCGGTCGGGGACCTTCCGCGACATCACCAACAGGGTGACCACGATGCCCACCGCGACCGCCGCGATCACCGGCCCGAGGGAACCGCCGAGGCTGAACGCCATGCCCTGGTTGTAGGCCAGGCACAGGTCGACCGTGCCCTGCTCGGCGCCGGCGCACGGATCGAGTGCACCCACCGCCCAGGCCTTCGTGGCCTGGTCGGCCGCCAGGGCCACCACGAAGGCGGCCACCACGGTCCCGGGCAGGATCCGGACGGAGGCGGCCGGCACCGTCCCGGTGTCGTCGGCGGTCACGTCAGAGGCGGGCGAACCCGCCGACCTTGTACTCGACCCGCTCGGTGGCCCACGGGATGGCCTTCAGGCGCTCCTTGGGGATCGGCTGGCCCGAGACACGGCAGATCCCGTAGGTGCCGTCGGCGATCCGGCCGAGGGCGGCATCGATCTGCTCGACCGCGGCCCGGGCCTGCGCGCTGAGCGCCAGGTCGCGCTCGCGCTCCACGGCGAGGGTGTCGCCCTCACCCGACTCCTCGTCGAACTGGACGTCGCCCGGCTCGCGGTCGGCCATCAGCGAGTCGGCCTCCTCCTGCAGCGCGTCGGCCTGGCGCACGTGCGACTCGCGCTCGGCGAGCAGCAGCTCCTTCTGGGCGGCGAGGAACTTGGCGTCGAAGGGCGACTTGGCCGGGGCCTTCTTCGCGGCCGGCGCCTTCGCCGGCGCGGCCTTCGCGGCGGATGCGACCGGGGACTTGGCGGCGGGCGCCTTCGCCGGTGCCTTCTTGGCGGCGGGCGCCTTCTTGGCCACCGGCTCCTTCGCCGGTGCGGCCTTCGCAGCGGACTTGGTGGCGGCCGGCGCCTTCGCCGGGGACTTGGCCGGCGACTTGGTCGCGGCCTTGGCCGGCGCCTTGGTCGCGGCCTTGGCCGGCGCCTTGGTCGCGGCCTTGGCCGGAGCAGCCTTGCCGGCGGACTTCTTGGAGGGGGCCGACTTGGCGGAGGCCTTGGCCGAGGCCTTGGGAGCCGCCGCGGTCGCTGCCGTCTTCTTCGTCGCCATTCGGGAACTCCCTGGGAACCGTCGGAACAGGACGCCGCAGCCTAGACGTCGGGAGCGCCGGAACCGGCCACCCCGGCAGGCGCCGGGTTCAGCGACGGCGGAAGCGGCGCCCCTCCGAACGGGGCGTCTCGGCGTCGTCGCCCTCGAAGAAGGCGGTCATGGCGTCGTCGCCGACCTCGGCCGGCTGGTTCACGGCCTCGTCGAGGTCCCGCAGGTAGCGGTCCTGTCCGACCGCCGCAGTGCTGCCGGTGGCCGTGAGCGCCTCGAAGTCGACGGGCGGGTGGGCCTCGGTCAAGGGCGGGCTGAACGCGACGCTGTCCCAGGCGACCGCCGGGGCCGGCTCGGCCACCGGAGCACGCTCGCCCACCACCTCGGACCAGCTGCCCGGACCCCACGGATCGGCCGGAGCGGCGTCGGCGGCGGGCTCGTCGGAGAACGGCTCGAAGGCCACGTCGACCTCGGCGACGGCCGACGGCGCCGCGACCGTGCCCTCGTCGAAGCCCCCGACCGGAGCGGCGGCGGTGGCGCCGTCGACGGCGTCCTCCCAGCCCGTGGCGGACGAGGCCAGGGCGGACGGCTCGGCCGGCACGGCCTCGTCGAGGAACGCCGAAGGGGTCGCGGGCTCGAAGGCGGTGGCCTCGAGCACCGGCACCGCAGCGGTGGGGGCCGGGGTGAGGTCGACGTCGAGCGGCGGACGGGCCCGCAGGGCCTCGGGGTCATCGAGGATCGTGCGGATGGAGGCGTGCACGCGGTCGAGGCTGTCCCAGTACTCCGAGACGCGGGCCTCGAGGGCGGCGATGTCGGCCGCCAGGTTCTGCTTGCGCTCCTCGAGCTGGTCCACCTGCTGGGTGAGCTCCGCCCGACGGCCGGCCGCCTCGCGTTCGGCCTCCTGCGCCGCGGCCTGCACGACCGCCTGCGCCTCGGACCGGGCCTCGACCAGCAGGCGGTCCGCCTCGGCCTGGGCATCGCGGGTGGCGTGCTCGAGGCGGCCCCGGGCCTCGGCCAGCAGCTGGTCGGCCTCGGCGCGGGACTCGGCCAGCAGCTGGTCGGCGGTGCGCTGGGCCAGCATGAGGGTCCGGGCGGCGGCGCCAGCGGCCTCCTCGTCGGAGACCGGGCTGGGTGCGGGCGGCGCCGCGGGCGCCGCCGCGGCGGCGGCCATCGCCTCGCGGGCGGCGATCTCGGCCCGTTCGGCCCGCTCGTTCGCGTCGCGGACGGCGTTGTTCAGCTCCGCGATGGTCGCCCCGACCCGCTCGAGGAAGTCGTCGACCTGGTCCGGGTCGTAGCCGCGGAACTTCTCGGAGAAGTCGATCTGCTCGATCAGCTGAGGAGTGACGTCCATGCGCCGAATGCTACCGACGCCTCCGTCGGTTGCCGCGGACCGCCCCGAAAAGCGTGCTCAGTCGTAGAGGCCGCGGTCGCGCAGCCGCTCCCGCTCGTCGGCCGACACCTCGACGTCGGGAGGGCTCAGGAGGTAGACGTGCGACGCCACCTTCTCGACGCGGCCGGCGAGGCCGTAGGCCACCCCGCTCGAGAAGTCGAGCAGGCGGCGGGCGAGGTCGCGGTCGAGGCCCTGGAGGTTCAGGATCACGGGCTGTCGCTTGCGGAACCAGTCGCCCACCTCCTGCGCGTCGTTGAACGAGCGGGGGGAGACGACGTGCGGCTTGGCCGAGGCGACCGCCGGCAGGGGCCGCACCACCGAGGTCCGGGGCAGCGCGTCGACGGGGGACTCCTGGGGGTACACCCGGGTGCCGGCGGTGCGGCTGGTGGGCAGGACCCGCACGGCCGCGCCACCGTCCTCCCAGTCGCCGCCCGCCGCAGAACCGACGGGCTGCACCGATGCGACCGGCTCGGCCGCCCGGCGGGAGCTGGTCAGGTCGACGACGGGTTCGTCGTCCTCGTACGCGCCGTAGTCGTCGTACTCCTCGTAGTCCTCGTCGGGACCCAGACCCAGCCACGTCATGCCCTTGCGCAGCATCCCAGCCATCTCGACTCCTCCTCGACCCGGCACGGTCAGTGTCGCGCAGCGGCGACCACGAACACGACCAGATTGGCACGGATCGCCGCCGGATGGCAGTTGGGACCGGCCGGCGACGGTCGTGGCGACCGGTCGACGCGTCCCGGATCAGCGCCGGGCGCCGAACAGGGCCGTCCCGACCCGGATCATCGTGGAGCCCTCGCGGACCGCCAGCTCCAGGTCGTCGGACATGCCCATCGAGCAGTGCCGCACCCCCAGGCGGTCGGCGAGGCGACGGAGCCCGGCGAAGGCCGCTCCGGCCACCGCCTCGTCACCGATCGGGGCCACCCCCATCACGCCGTCGACCACCAGCCCGGCCGCGTGGCACTCGTCGGCCAGCGCGAGGGCTCCGTCCGGTGCCACGCCACCGCGACCGACCACGCCGGCGAGGTCCACCTGGACGAACACGACCGCCCCCGGTCGACGCTTGGCCAGCTCCCGGACCAGCGAGGACCGGTCCACGCTCTGCACCACGTCCACGACCGGGGCCACCAGCCGCACCTTGTTCGTCTGGAGCTGGCCGATGAAGTGCCACCGGGCACCGGACACCCGGGGCGCCTTGTCGGCCAGCTCGGCGGCGTAGTTCTCGCCCAGGTCCACCAGGCCCGCTGCCACCGCGGCGGCCGCCACTGCGGGCGGGTGGGTCTTGGTCACGGCCAGGATCGTCACGCCGTCGGGACCGGGGACGCCGCCGACGTCCCGGATGCGGTCCTCCACCTCGGCCCGGCGGGCGACGATGCGGGCGACGAGCTCGGGATCGGGGGTCACGGGGCGATCCAGATCACCGATGCCTGCCGGCCGACGTCACGGCGGGAGCGGTGGGAGAACCAGCGGGGGGTCCCACCCTCGTCGAGCTCCGACGCCGTGCACCCGCCCACGCGCTCGCCCGCGCCGGGATCGACCCCCGATGCCGCGACCGCGGCCCGCACCCCCGCCGCCAGGTCCAGCGCCGGCCGGCCGTCGGGGGTCGCGGCCACCACCTCGGGACCGAACCGGAGCGCCATCGTGGTCAGGTCGGGCGTCGAGAACTCGTAGGCGGCCGGACCGATGTGGGGGCCCAGGCACCACCGGAGGCCGTCGGCGCCGAGCTCGCGCATCGCGGCGACGGTCGCCTCCACCACGCCCTCGTAGAGCCCCCGCCACCCGGCGTGGGCCGCCCCGACGACCGGCTCGCCCTCGGTCGACCACAGGAGCACGGGCGCGCAGTCCGCCGTGTGGACGGCGAGCACCGCACCGGGCACCGCGGTCACCGCGGCGTCGGCGACCTCGCCCGCGGCCGCCGCCGGGTCGTCGACGACCACCACCTCGGCCCCGTGGACCTGGCGGAGCCACGCCCAGGGCAGGTCCACCACGGCCCGCCGACGTTCGGCCAGCCCGATCGGCTCGCCGTCGGCCGCCAGATCGCCGTCGGCGCGGTCGGTGCACCGCACCTCGACGGTCCGTCCCCCGGCCGCGGGGAACGACCGGGCCACGGCCACGGCCGACGCGCTACTTGAGGAACGAGGGGACGTCGAACTCGTCGTCCCCGTCGTCGCCCAGCAGGTCGTCGTCGCCCTCGGCGAAGACGTCGGCGAGCTCCACGTCCTCGTCGCGGCGACCGGCCGACCGGCCGACCGGGGCGACGGCGGGACGACCGCCCTTCGCCTTCGGGTCCTCCCAGCGCTCGAAGCCGGCGGCGATCACCGTGACGCGGACCTCGTCGCCCATCTCGTCGTCGATGGTGGTGCCGAAGATGATGTTCGCCTCGGGGTGGGCGACCTCGTGGATGACGGTGGCCGCCTCGTTGACCTCGTAGAGGGTGAGGTCGCTGCCGCCGCAGATGTTGAGCAGGATGCCGCGGGCGCCGTCGATGGCCGACTCGAGCAGCGGCGAGGAGATGGCCTGGCGGGCGGCCGAGGTGGCCCGCCCCTCGCCGGAGCTGTACCCGACGCCGAGGAGCGCGGTGCCGGCGTCGTGCATGATCATCTTCACGTCGGCGAAGTCGGTGTTGATGAGGCCCGGCGTCGTGATGAGGTCGGTGATGCCCTGGACGCCCTGGAGCAGGACCTCGTCGGCCATCTTGAAGGCGTTGAGCACCGAGGTCTTGTCGTTGGCCACCGACAGCAGCCGGTCGTTGGGGATGACGATCTGGGTGTCGACCTTCTCCTTGAGCTTGCCGATGCCCTGGTCGGCCTGCACCGACCGACGCCGACCCTCGAAGAGGAACGGGCGGGTGACCACCGCGATGGTGAGCGCCCCGAGGTTCTTGGCGACCTCGGCCACGACCGGCGCCCCGCCGGTGCCGGTGCCACCGCCCTCGCCGGCGGTGATGAAGACCATGTCGGCGCCACGCAGCACCTCTTCGATCTCGGCCCGGTGGTCCTCGGCCGCCTGGCGACCGACCTCGGGGTCGGAGCCGGCGCCCAGGCCCCGGGTGATCTCGCGGCCGATGTCGAGCTTCACGTCGGCGTCGCTCATGAGCAGCGCCTGCGCATCGGTGTTGATCGCGATGAACTCCACACCCTTGAGCCCGGCGTCGATCATGCGGTTGACGGCGTTGCATCCGCCACCGCCGATGCCCACCACCTTGATGACGGCGAGGTAGTTCTGCGGGTTGTGAGCCATGGAGCGATGGACCTCCGTCGCGGCGAGCGCCAGGTGAGATGTGTTCGTGGAGCGCAGGCGCGGTCGTGGACCGCGCGATGTCCCACTCCAGGAGGACCGATCCTAGGGGAACCTCGACGTGAGGGTCGAGATGACGTTCAGGTGCCCTGAACCTCAGGTTGGGGTTCCACGAAGTCGGGCTCGGGCTGTCCCGGGCTGCCCCAGTCCGGACCGGGGGCCGCGTCCTGGGTCGCGACGGGAGGCGACGCCGGCACCGCGGCCGGGTCGGGGGCGGGCGGCTCGGGAGCGGGCGGGTTGCAGTCCGGGGCCCGGCGCAGCACCGCGGCCTGCGGATCGCGGACGTCGAGCAGACACAGGCGATCGAGCTGCGCGCGGCCGCTCAGCATCGTCTCGATGGTGCGCATCTTGGCGTCCACGTCGACGGGCTCCCCCACCAGGATCTGGCCGCCCTCGGTCCGCTCGAGGACGATGCGGCCCTCGGCGTCCACCGACGCCCCCGACACCCGCAGGCGCACGGGGAGCGGGAGCGCGCCGGCCACCTCGACGGCGCGCCGGAAGGGATCGGGCAGACGTCGACCGATGTCGACGGGGTCGAGGTCGGGCACCCGGACCTCCGGCACGGCCACCGGGAGGATCGCCGACTCGTCGAGCACGAACCCGCCCCGTCCGACCGTCATCACGACGTCGTCGCGTCCGACGACACGAGCCAGCACGGGTCGCGGCGTGACGCGCAGCTCGACCTCACCCGGCCAGCGGACGCGGGCGGTGACGTCGGCCACCTCACCGAGCCGGGCCAACCGCCGCTCGACGGCGGCCGGGTCGACCGAGTACGTGGCCTGGCCCAGTCGCACGCCGCTGGCCGACACCAGCCGGGCGGCGTCGAGGTCGGGGGCGCCCAGCACGACCACCCGGTCGACGTCGAGCAGGGGGCTGATCAGGGCCAGTCCGGCCGCCAGGGCCATCGCGGCGGCGGCCAGCAGCGCCACCAGGACGCGCCGGACCCGACGCACCGTGGCCGCGTGCACCTCGGCCCGGCGGGCCTCGATGCGGGGATCGGGCACGGTCGTCGACCCGTCGTCGGGCCGGTCGGTCTCGGGGGCGTCGGGCGTCAGGACGCTCACGGGTGGACCCCCGCGGCCTCGGCCAGCTCCGGCGTGGCGCCCACCACGCGCGTCTCGGCCACCAGCGCCACGCCGTGCACCTCGGCCACCCGGCGACGCACCTCGGCCATCAGCGCCAGGACGTCGTCGGCCCGACCGTCGGCGTCGGCCTGGATGAAGTTGGCGTGCTTGGTCGAGACCTCGGCGGTGCCCCACCGCAGGCCCTTGCAGCCCGCGGACTCGACGAGCCGACCGGCGGAGTCGCCGGCCGGATTGGTGAACACGGAACCGGCGTTCGGACCGCCCGGCTGGTGGGCTCGGCGCCAGCGCACGATCTCGGCCAGCTCGGCCTCGAGGCGGGCCGGGTCGCCCGGTGCCAGGGCCAGCTCGGCCTCGACCACCACCTGGGTCGAGGCGACCGACGAGGTCCGGTAGCCCAGGTGCAGGTCGGCGACGTCCACCCGGGCATCTTCGCCGCCCCGGAGCTCGACGACGTGGACCCGCCGCAGCGAGGCCGCCATGTCCGCACCGTGCCCGCCGGCGTTCATCCGGACCGCCCCGCCGACCGACCCGGGGACTCCCACCGCCCACCCGAAGCCGGCGAGGCCCGCGGCGGCGGCGCGCCGGGCCACCACGGGCAGGCTGGCGGCGCCTCCGGCACGCACCCGGGTCCCGTCGATCTCGATCCCGCCCAGCCCCTCCCCCAGCTGCACGGCCACGCCGTCGAAGCCGCGGTCGGCCACCAGCAGGTTCGAACCGCGTCCGAGGACGAGCACCTCCGGTCCGTCCTCGCCCACCGCCCGACCCAGGGCCACCAGCTCCTCCACCGAGTCCACCACGACGAACGCGGCGGCCGGTCCGCCCACCCGGTAGGTCGTCAGCGGACCCAGGGGGTGATCGACCAGGACCCGCTCGGCCAACCGGGGCGCATCGAGCGCCAACCGGTCGAGGAGGTCCCGAACGGCGGGAACGCGCTTCACGCCTCGCCCCCCAGACGGGGGACCAGCACGTCCGGGAGCGTCGTGAGGTCGCCGGCCCCGAGCGTGAGGCAGAGGTCGCCGTCCCGGAGCAGTCCGAGCAGTCCCTCGACCAGCTCGTCGCGGGTGGCCCACCACTCCACGACCGGCACCTGGCCCCCACGGCGCACGGCGTCCACCACGAGCTTCCCGCTGACCCCGGGCCGCGGCGCCTCGCCGGCGGCGTAGACGTCGGTGACGACCACCACGTCGACCCCCTCGAAGACGGTGGCGTAGTCGGCCGCGGTCGCCTCGGTGCGGCTGTAGCGGTGGGGCTGGACCACCGCCACCACCCGTGACCAGTCCCCGGCCGCGGCGGTGTCCAACACGGCCCGGACCTCGGTGGGCAGGTGGGCGTAGTCGTCGACGAAGGTCACCCCGCCGGCGCGGCCCCGGTGCTCGAAGCGCCGGCCCACGCCCCGGTAGCCGGCCAACCCGTCCCGGGCGGCGGCGGGCTCGGCACCGACCGCGACGGCCAGCACCAGCGCCGCGGTGGCGTTGCGGGCCAGGTGGAGGCCCGGCAGGGGGAGGCGGCAGCGCACCTCCTCACCGTCGTCCCAACGGGCGGACCACGACATGGCGCCGCCGTCGACGCGCACCTCGTCGATGCGCACCCGGGACCCGGTGCTCGTCCCGTAGGTGATGGCATCGGGGCGGATCGCCACCAGCCGGGCCGATCCGGGATCGTCGGCACAGATCACGACGGGCCCCTGCGTCTCGCCCACGAACCGGTCGAACGCGGCCTCCAGCGCCTCGAAGGTGCCGTGGTGGTCGAGGTGGTCGGCCTCGACGTTGGTGACCACCGCGCCCGCCCGGGGAGGGGCCAGGAAGGTCGAGTCGCTCTCGTCGGCCTCGAGCACGAACCACGGCCCGTCGCTCCACCGGGCGCCGCTGCCGCGCCCCACGACCTCGCCACCCACGATGTAGCCCGGCGCCAGTCCCGCCCCTTCGAGCGCGGCGACGGTCATGGCGGTGGTGGTCGTCTTCCCGTGCGTCCCCGAGATCGACAGCGTGCTGCGACGGGCCCCGATCGCGGCGAGCAGCGCGAAGCGGTGGAGCACCGGGATCCCGAGCCCGCTCGCCCGGAGGATCTCGGGGTTGTCGCCGGCGATGGCGGTCGAGACCCCGACCAGGTCGGCCCCCTCGACGTTGCGGGCGTCGTGGCCAGCCCGGGCGTCGATGCCGAGGGTCCGCAACCGGGCCAGCACGGCGCTCTCCTGGCGGTCGCTGCCCGAGACCCGGTGCCCCATGGCCACCAGGACCTCGGCGATCGCCGACATGCCCGCACCGCCGATGCCCACCAGGTGGACGTGGCGGCCCCGACCGCTCAGGTCGACGGGGCCGTCGGGGCCGTGGGTGCGCGCGCTCATCGGGCGTTGGCCTCCAGGAGGTCGCAGACCGCCGCCGCCGCGTCGGGGCGGGCGATGGAGCGAGCCGCGACCGCCATGGCGCGGCGCCGCCCCGGGTCCTCGACGATCGGGGTCAGCTCGTCGACCAGGCGCTGAACGTCGAGCTCGGGGTCGCCCACCAGCACGGCGCCGCCGGCCCGGACGAGCGGACCGGCGTTGGCGCGCTGGTGGTCGCGGGGAGCGATGGGCAGCGGGACGAGGATCGAGGGGACGCCCAGGACCGCCAGCTCCGCCACCGTCGTCCCCCCGGATCGGCAGACGGCGACGTCGGCCGCCGCCAGCAGACGGTCCATCCGGTCCTCGTAGTCCACCCGACGGTAGGTGAGCCCACCCGGGTCCTCGCGGGGCACGGCCAGGGTGGCGGCGTCGCGGCGACCCACCACGTGGTGGAGGTGGACCTCGGCCCGCTCGGCCCACCGCTCGGCCAGACCCACGACGGCCTCGTTGATGCGGGTGGACCCGAGCGATCCCGCGAACGCCGCCACGAGCACCCGGTCCTCGGCGATGCCGAGCTCGGCCCGCGCCTCGGCGCGCGAGGTCGCCGGGTCGACCGCCCGATCGAGGATCTCGGCACGGACCGGGTTCCCCGTCACCGTGGCGCGGGGCAGGTCGGTCTCGGCGAAGGGCACCGCGGCGGCCACGGCGAAGCGGCCCAGCAGTCGGTTGGCCGCGCCGGCCCGGGCGTTCTGCTCGGCCACCACCAAGGGCGTCCGGGTGAGCACCGCACCGATGCCGGGCCCCAGGCTGGCGTAGCCGCCGAGCACCATCACGACGGCCGGTCGTCGCCGTCGGACCTCGCGCACGCCGCGGACCAGCGCCACGGCCAGCCCGCGTGCGGCAGCGAGGTTCTGGCGGCTCAGCCGACGCTGGATGCCCCGCCCGGGGAGGGCCACGAGCTCGATCCCCGCCGCCGGCACCAGCTCGCGCTCGATCCCGCGCTCGGCCCCGATCCACACGATCCGATCCCGGGCCACGCCCCGCTCCATCAGCTCGCGGGCCACGGCCAGTCCGGGCAGCACGTGCCCGGCGGTCCCGCCGCCGGCGATGCAGAAGGGTCCCGACGCCGACCCCCGGGCCGCCGGAGCGGCCGACACGCTCATCGAGCCCGGCGGGCGATCCCCAGGAGCATCCCCGCCGCCACGAGGAGGACCAGGAGCGACGACCCGCCGTAGCTCACGAACGGCAGGGTGAAGCCCTTGTTGGGGAGCACGCCGACCGACACCCCGATGTTCACGAACGCCTGGAACCCGATCCACGCCGAGAGGCCCGTGGCCAGGAGGGCACCGAAGCGGTCGGGGGCGGTGCGGGCCACGCGCACGCCGGCCAGCACGAGGGTGGCGTAGAGCGCGATCACCGCGACGGACCCGACCAGCCCGAACTCCTCGCCCACGACCGCGAAGATGGCGTCGGTGTGGGCCTCCGGCAGGTAGCCCCACTTCGCCTTCGACGCTCCGGGCCCGACGCCGAACCAGCCCCCCGACGCCACGCCCGACATCGAGCCGAGGAGCTGGAACCCGGTGTGCTCGGGATCCTCCCAGGGGTTGAGGAAGCCCCAGCGGTCGGCGTGGTAGCCGCTGAACGCCTGGTAGGCGAGCAGGGGCAGGATGCCCAGGGCGGCGAGGAACATGAGGTCGAGGCGCGCCCCGGCCACGACCATCATCACCCCGACCACCGTGAGCACCACCACGATGGTCCCGAGGTCGGGCTCGAGGAACACCAGCAGCAGGATCGGGGCCAGCATGAGCCCGACCGGCAGATAGGTCATGCGCCAGTCGCCCATGTTCTTCGCCCGGCGGCTGAGCAGGCCCGCCACCCACACGATGACGGCCAGCTTGGCCAGCTCGGAGGGCTGGAAGTCCACCGGACCGATGTCGAGCCAGCGGGCGGAGCCCTTGACCCGTCCCCGGGAGATCGGACTGTCGACGAGCACCAGGACCAACCCCACGAAGGCCGACCCCAACAGCAGGGTGGCCCAGCGCTCGAAGCGACGGTGGTCGATGCGGGACACCACCAGCATGGCGACCGAGCCGACCACCACCACGTAGGCCTGCCGTTCGAAGAAGTGCCAGGCCGTCCCGTGGATGCGGACGCTGAGCACCGTCGACGCCGAGGCGACCATGACCAGCCCGATGACCGACAGCAGGGCGACCGCTCCGAGGATCAGCCAGAACGCGGCGGGAGCCACGACGGGACGAGGCGTCGAGCGCTTCGAGGACCTCGAGCGATTCGAGGACGTCGAGCGATTCGATGACGTCGAGCGCTTCGATGGCGTCGAGCGCTTCGATGACGTCGAGCGCTGCGTGGCGGTCGCCCGGGCCGGCGTCGTCGCCGACAGCGCCGTCGCCCGGGACGGCGAACGCGACGGCGCGTCCCCGGCACGCACGGGGCGGGTGGAGCGGGTGGAGCGGGTGGAGCGGGTGGAGCGGGTGGAGCGGGTGGTGCGCGGTGTCACGTGAGCGTCCCCGTCACGGCCTGGAAGTCCCGGTAGAAGATCCCGATCCCCGCCGCGGTGCAGGCGGCCGAGAGCATCCAGAACCGGATGATGACCGTGGTCTCGGGCCAGCCGGCCAGCTCGAAGTGGTGGTGGATGGGCGCCATCCGGAACAGCCGTCGCCCGCCGAAGAGGCGGAACGACGCGACCTGCAGGATCACCGAGACGGTCTCGGCCACGAAGAGCGCGCCGATGATGGGCAGGAGGAGCGCCGTGTTCGTGGTCAGCGCCAGGCAGGCCAGCCCGGCCCCGATGGCCAAGGCGCCGGTGTCGCCCATGAAGATGCGGGCCGGCGCGGCGTTCCACCACAGGAACCCGGCGCAGGCGCCCACCATGGTCGCCGCGATCACGGCGAGGTCGAGGCCGAAGCCGACGTCGTAGACGATGGGGTTGCGGAAGGTCCAGAAGCCGATCACCACGAAGGCGCTGAAGGCGAAGATCGAGGCGCCCGCCGCCAGCCCGTCCAGGCCGTCGGTGAGGTTCACCGCGTTGGTGGTGCCGGTGATCAACAGCACCGCCCACACCACCCACCCCGCCTTGCCCAGCTCCCAGCCGATGGTGTCGTAGCGGGTGAAGGAGACGACGGTGTGCTGCTGGGTCTGGCTGACCAGCAGCACGCCGAACAGGACGGCCACGCTGAGCAGGCCGAGCATCTTCGCCCGCTTGTTCAGCCCGAGGTTGCGCTCGTTTCGGACCTTGATGAAGTCGTCGAGGAAGCCCACCGCCCCGGCACCGGTGATGGCGCCCATCACGATCAGGCCGCGCACCGTGAAGGTCCCCCGCGTCAGCCAGCCCGACACGAGGTAGCTGACGACGGCGGCTGCCACGATGGCCAGCCCGCCCATGGTGGGCGTGCCGGCCTTCGTGGTGTGCCCCTCGGGCACGTCCTCGTGGATGGGTTGGCCGACCTGGTGGCCCCGGAGCCAGTCGATGAGCAGCTTGGTGCCGACCCAGCTCACGGTGAGGGCGAGTCCGGCGGCGACGAAGATCCGGATCACGTCGGGCCACCACCCCGACGGTCCAGCACCTCTCGGGCCACGATCCGGTCGTCGAAGGGGTGGAGCACGCCGGCGACCTCCTGGGTCGTCTCGTGGCCCTTCCCGGCCAGCACCACGACGTCGCCCGGACGGGCCGCCTCGATCGCCCGCTCGATGGCGGCACGGCGATCGAGGACGGCGACGACCTCGCGCGCCGACGCGTCGGTGGGGACCCCAGCGGACATCTGCCCAATGATGGCCGCTGGGTCCTCCGATCTGGGGTTATCCGACGTGAGGACCACCCGGTCGGCACGCGCCGCGGCCACCGCGCCCATCTCGGGACGCTTCGCCTGGTCCCGGTCGCCACCGCAGCCCACCACGACGACGAGCGCTCCCGCCGGCCCGACCAGCTCGCGGGCGGCGTCGAGCACGTTGGCCAGCGCGTCGGGGGTGTGGGCGTAGTCGACCAGCACCGTGACGTCCCGGCCCCCGTCCACCACCTCGAGGCGGCCCGGGGGCGCCACGACGCCGGCCAGCGCGGCGGCCACCTCGGCGGCGCCGTGGCCCAGCGCCACGGCCGCCTCCGCAGCGGCGAGGGCATTGGCGACGTTGAACCGACCCGGCAGGGCCAGCTCGACGGCGTGGTCCCGCCACCGGAAGCGGCTCCCCCGCGGCCCCACCTCGAGATCCTCGAGCTGGTCCAGCGAGTAGCCCACCGTCGGGATGGTGGCGGCGTCACGCAGCAGCCGGCCGTGCACGTCGTCGAGGTTCACCACACCCAGGTCGGAGAGCTCACGGGTGAACAGCCGGGCCTTCGCCTCGAAGTAGCGCTCCGGCGTGCCGTGGAAGTCGAGGTGGTCGTGGCCCAGGTTGGTGAAGACGGCCACCCGGAAGCGACAGCCGTCGACGCGGTGGAGCGCCAGCGCGTGGGAGGAGACCTCCATCGCCACGGCGGCCACCCCGGCATCAGCGTGGTCCCGCAGCATCCGCTGGAGGTCGGTGGCCTCGGGCGTGGTCCGCGCCCCGGTGAGCGTGCCGATCACCTCGCAGCGCCGGCCGAGCGCCCCCAGCAGGGTCCCGAGCAGGGTGACGACGGTGGTCTTGCCGTTGGTCCCGGTCACCCCGACGAGGTCCAGTCGCCGGCTCGGGTCACCGAAGACCACCGAGGCGGCCCGGCCCAGTACGGCCCGGACCTCCGGCACGCGCACCTGCGGCACGTCGAGGTCGAGCGGGCGCTCGACGAGCAGCGCCGCCGCGCCCCCCTCGACGGCCGACGCCGCGTGCAGGTGGCCGTCGGTGACCGCGCCGACCACGCAGCAGAACAGATCCCCCGCCCGCACGGTTCGGGAGTCGTGGGTGATCCCGGTGACGTCGGGCGAGGCGTTCCCCGTCAGGACGCCGCCGACCGCGTCCGCCACGGCATCGAGGCGCGCGCTCACGGCGGTGGCCCGCCGGTGGCGGCGACCTCCGGGCTCGGGACCGCGGCCGGCGCCGGAGCCGCCCCGGCCGCGGCCAGCGTGGCGTCCACCGGTCGGCCGCTGGCGTCGACCGCCGGCGGCGCGGTGGTCGTGGTGGTGGTGGGGGGCGGGGGCCGTCGGGTCACCGCGGCGCGCACCGGGCCGGCTGTCGCCTGGGCGTCCTGGTCGGCGACGATCCCGTAGCGCCGGATGGCCTCGCGTGCCACCCGGGCGAAGACCGGCCCGCCCGAGGCGCTCCCGGAGGTGCGGACCTTCGGTTCGTCGATCATCACCGCGATCGAGATCTGGGGCGCCGCCGCGGGGAAGTACCCGACGAAGCTGGCGGCGTACTTGCGGCCCTTCCGACCGCCGCCGTAGGTGCCGTCACCGATCGGCTTGTAGGCCGTGCCGGTCTTGGCGGCCACCGTGTAGCCCGGGATGGCCCACTTCTTGCCCGTCCCCTCCTCCACGACCTCCTGCAGCGCCCGGGTGGTCTTGGCGGCCGCGGCGGCCGAGATGACCCGGTGCGAAGCCGGGGGCGGCGGCGCCAGGTGTCGGCCTTCGGCGTCGACGATGTCGACGACCAGGCGGGGCGGGACGTAGATGCCGCCGTTGGCCAGGGCGTTGTAGGCCGACCAGAGCTGGAGCGGCGTCACCGTGACCGACTGGCCGATGGGGATCGAGCCGATGTCCGACCCGTTCCACTCCTGCTTGAGGATGCCCTCCTGCTCGACCCCGAGGTCGAGCGCCGTGACGCGCCCGAATCCGAAGCGGCTCAGCGCCGAGAGGATGCGCTCCTGGCCGAGTTGCTGGGCCACCATGATCGTGCCGACGTTGGAGGACTGGGCCAGGATCTCGGTCACCGACATCGCCGTGGTCGGGTGCGCGTGGGCGTCGCGGATGGTCCAGTCGCCGAGGCGGATCTCGTCGTCGACGACCAGCCGGGTGTCGGGCTGGACCAGCCCCGCGTCGAAGGCGGCCGACACCACCATGGGCTTCATGACCGAGCCCGGCTCGTAGGTGCGCACCGCAAGGTTGACGCCGCCGGTGCCCAGCACACCGTCGGTCGTGCCCGCCGAGGCCATGGCCAGGATCTCCCCGGTCGCCGGCTTGCCCACCACCACCGTGCCGCCCTGCGCCTGCGAGGCGGCCACCTCCTCGAGGAGGATCCGCTCGACCGCGAACTGCAGCGGACGGTCGAGGGTCAGCTGGAGGTCGCCGCCGTCACGGGCGGCGGTGACGAGGCGCTCGCTGCCGGGGATGGTCGCCCCGCCGGCCCCGCGCTCGAGGGTCATCGTGCCGTGCCGCGGTCGGAGGACCTCGTCGTACTGCTTCTCGAGGCCGGACCGGGCCACCGCGCCGTTCGGGTCGCCGAGCCCGGCCTGGTTGAGCGAGCCGATCAGGGACCGGGCGGTCTCGCCGCCCACGCCGGCGCGCTTCGGGTCGCTGACCACGACGATGCCCGGCAGCCCGAGCTCGCGGACCCGGTCGCCCACGGCCGTCTCGACCTGCTTGGCCAGCGTGACCGCCCGGGTGTCGGGCGTCTCCAGCTTGGTCACCAGGGCGGGGACCTCGAGTCCGAGCACCGGGGCCAGCTCGGCGGCCAGCTTCGGGGCATCCTCGATCAGGGTCGGATCGGCGGCGACGGTCACCGCCGGCACCGTCATGACGATGGCGTCGCCGTGGCGGTCGAGGATGCTGCCCCGCGTCGCCCACAGCGTGACGGTGCGATCGCGGCGCTTCGAGGCGAACTCGACCAGCCGGTTCGGCTCGACGACCTGGAGGTAGGCGACCCGCCCGAGGAGGAGCAGGGGGACCAGCACGAGCACCACGGTGAAGGCGCGGAGGCGGGCGTCGCCCGAGATGCGGGCCGCCTTGGTCGGACGGCTCCGCCCCCGGCCGCCCTCCGACAGCTGCCGACGAGCCCGGGACCACCATCCCTCACCACCGGTGGTGGCACGGGCGGACGGACGAGCGGTGCCGCGCCCGGCGGGGGTGCGCGCCGGGCTCCCGGACCGCGCCGCGGTCCGGCCGGACGACGTCGGCCGCGACCGCGTCCCGGCGACCGGCGCGGGGCGCGTGCGGGTCCGGGTGGCCACCTCAGCCCTCCGGGACGCCGACGCCGGCGGCGGGGATGGCCTGCGGGCGGATCTCGCGGGGCAGGGGTGCGACGGCCTCGGCCGGGGCGGCGTCGACCATGCCGTACTCCTCGATGGCGATGCGCCGCACCTCTTCGGGACCCTGCAGCTGGCTCTCGGTCCGGCGGAGCTGCTCGCGGTGGAGGCGCTCCTCGGCGATCTGCTCCTGCAGTCCGTCGAGGCGTTCCTGGCCGCCGATGAGCGACACGTGGGTCCACAGCGCACCGAAGAGGCAGGACACGAAGACCACCACGCCGGCGACCACCGACCACGGCACACGCCGCCACCAGCGGGCGTGCTCGACGACGCGCAGCTTCGGCGTCGACGGGGTCGGCTCGGCACCGCGCCGGGGGGCGCGGCCCGGACGGGCCGCCTGCAGCGCGCGGGCCGGGCTCACGACGCGACCCCCCGACCGCGATCGGACCCCACGGCCCCGATGGCCTCGACCGCCCGCAGCCGCACCGACGCCGACCTCGGGTTGGCCGCGACCTCGTCCGCTCCGGCGGTCTCGCCGCCCCGACGGATCGAGCGGACCTTCGGGACGGCGCCGCACACGCAGTCGAGCCCGCTGGGGCAGGTGCAGCCACCGGACTCGGCGAGGCGGAAGCGTTCCTTGACGATGCGGTCCTCGCCGGAGTGGTAGCTCATGGCCACGGCCCGCCCACCCGGCAGCAGCAGGTCCACGGCTTGGTCGAGGGCGTCGGCCAGGATCTGGAGCTCCTCGTTCACCTCGATGCGGATGGCCTGGAACGTGCGCTTGGCGGGGTGCCCACCCGTCCGGCGGGCCGGTGCCGGGATGGCGTCCCGCACGATGTCGGCCAGCTCGGTGGTGGTCGACACCGGACGGTGCTCCACGATGGCGGCGGCGATGCGGCGGGCGTAGCGCTCGTCTCCGTAGCGCTGGAGGATCCGCGCCAGCTCGGCCGCGGAGGTCGTGTTCACCACATCGGCCGCGCTGCGGTCACGGCGGCGGTCCATGCGCATGTCGAGCGGCGCGTCGTGACGGTACGAGAAGCCCCGCTCCGCCTCGTCGAGCTGTGGCGAGCTCACCCCCAGGTCGAACAGCACGCCGACCACCCCCTCTTCTCCGGTCGAACGGACCACGGCGCCGAGCTCGTCGAAGCGGGCGCGCACGATGCGGACGCGGTCACCGAAACCGGCCAGGCGGCGGGTCGCCGCGGCGATCGCGACGTCGTCCTGGTCGAGACCGACGAGGCGCAGGTCGGGCCGGGACGCCAGCACGGCCTCGGCGTGGCCCCCGCCCCCGAGCGTCGCATCGACGTAGCACCCCGGCGGGACCGCGGCGAAGAGGTCGACCACCCGCTCGAGCAGGACCGGGACGTGACGGAAGCCGCCATCGCTCACAGCCCGATCGCCGAGAGGTCGGCGAAGATGTCGGCGAGCGACTCGGTGTCGTCCTCGACCTCGTCGGTGACCCGCGGGTACAGGCCGAGGTGGTTGCCGTGGCCCCGGAACCGGACGTCCCCGACGAGGTCGTACGCGTCACGCTGACGCTGGGTGACCAGGACCCGCCCCTGGCTGTCGAGCGTGGCGTTGAAGGTGTTGGCGTAGATGCGGTCGAGCCGCCTGCGGGGGACCTGGCCGGCCAGGCACCGCTCCTCGAGCAGGGACGAGTACCGCCGCCACTCGGCCGCCGGGAAGACCGCCAGGTACTCGCCGCGGTTGGAGAGCTTCACACCGTCCTGGAACAGCCCCCGGTACACCTGCGGGAGCACGACCCGACCCTTGCCGTCGATCGTGTGGTCATAGGTTCCGATGATCGGCTCGTGCAGGGCTTCGGTCACACCTGCCCCCACTTCCCACCACCGTCTCCCACGGGGACCCACCGTATCCCACCTCGCCCCACCGACCCCGCATCGAATCCACAGAAATTCCCGTCCTGGGACAGAATTTTCCGTGACGTCATACATCGAGATGCGTCGACATCACCCTCCAACGGTGTGATTTCGAACACCCGTTCTCACGGACCGCGCGAACCGCGCCACAACTCCGGTGGGCCAGGACAGGGACAGCGCCCCACTTCCGGGGCGAGCGGGATCAGTCGGCCCGGGCGTCCAGCTCGGCCAGCAGCCGGTGCAGGAGCTCGTCGACGTCCGCCACGGCACCCACCTCGTCCCGGAGGGAGCGCTCCAGCGCCGGCGTGCGGGCCGCCACGGCCACCACGCCCAGGTGGCACCCCGCGTCGAAGCGCGCCGGCGCGGTGCACTGGAAGCGGGAACCCTCACGGGTCCGTCGCTGGGACAGCCCCACCACCTTGCGCCCGTCGAGGGTCACCTCTCCCGATCCCAACCCGGCGAAGCACACCACCGCGCCCTCGGCACGGCGCAGCATCGGCCCCCGGTGCACCTCGACCCTCTCGGCGGCGAGGCCGGAGGCCGCCCGCAGCGCGGCAGCCCAGGTCTCCCCCAACCACTCGAAGGCCACCCCCACGTCGGCTGACCAGAGCCGGTCGCCGGCCGGGACGACGACGTCCACCCAGAGTTGGGCGTCGGGCTCGAGGAGGACCAGTCCCCCACCCGAACGCCGCACCACCAGCTCGGCCGAGAGGTCGGCGACCGCCGCGTGATCGACCGTCGTCGCCGGTTGGGCGCTGCCCAGCACCACCGCCGGCCGGTCCACCACGAACACGTGCGCGGCGCGCCGGGACAGGTCGAGCTCGAGCCCGTGGTGCGACGACGCCGGCCCACGGTGCTCCTCGACGACCCAGGCCACGGCCCGATGCTAGGGGCGACGGCCCCCGACGCGGTCGGGAGCAGCCGGCCGCGCCCGCCGGCTCGTCCGGTCCTCGGCCCCCGGTAGGGTCACTCCCCCATGGGGTTCGTGCTCCGCCGCCAGGCGGCCCGGGTGGTGTGCTTCGACCCGACGGGTCGGGTGCTGCTGATCCGGGCCCACGACCCGGCCGACCGCTCGAAGCCGCCGTGGTGGGAGCTGCCCGGGGGCGGCATCGATGCCTTCGAGGCCCCCGAGGACGCCATCGTGCGCGAGCTGCGCGAGGAGGCCGGCGTCCTCCGTGCCGTCGTCGGCCCCTGCGTCTGGACCCAGCACGCCCGGTTCACCTTCGCCGGCTGGAACTTCGACCAGCACGAGCGGATCCACGTCGCGACCTGCGACGGCGACACCAGCGGGCCGCTCCACCTCGAGGCGTTCGAGGCAGCGGCCTTCGAGGGCGCCCGGTGGTGGGACGTCGAGGCGCTGCTGGCCGACGACGAGCCGACCGTGCCGCCGCGCCTGCGCGAGTTCCTCCCGGCGATCGCGGCCGGTGAACGACCCGACCCCCCGATCGACATCACCCCCGCCGACTGAACCCGGCCGGGTCCCCCCCTCAGCTCACCCAGGACTTCACGCGGCCGATGAGGCCGACCGGATCGGCGTCGACGGGCATCGCGTTGAGGACCGTCACGCCCGACTCGGCGAACGCGGCGATGCGCTCCTTCACGTAGCCCTCGGGGCCGACCAGGTTGGTGGCCTCGAGGAACTCGAGCGGCACGGCGGCCGCCGCCTCGTCCTTGCGCCCCTCGAGGTACAGCTCCTGGATGCGCTCGGCCTCGGCCTCGTAGCCGTAGCGGCGCATCAGCGCGTTGTAGAAGTTCTTGTCCTTGGCGCCCATGCCGCCCACGTAGAGGGCGACCATGGGTCGGGCCAGGTCGAGCACGCCCTTGACGTCGTCGCCCACCGCCACGAGGCCGCCGGCCACGATGTCCATGGCCCCCAACGACGGGTCGCGCTTGGCGTATCCGGCGTCGAGGGCCGGACCGAAGACGTCCTTCGCCTTCTCGGGCATGTAGAAGAGCGGCAGCCAGCCGTCGGCCAGCTCGGCGGTCAGCTCGATGTTCTTCGGACCGAGCGACGCGATGTGCACCGGGATGCGCGGGCGCACCGGGTGGTTGATGATCTTCAGCGGCTTGCCCAGGCCGGTGCCCTGCTCGGGCGGCAACGGCACCGTGTAGTACCGACCCTCGTAGGTGAGCTTCTCCTCGCGGGCCCACACCTTGCGGCAGATGTCGACGATCTCGCGGGTGCGACCGAGCGGCGCGGTGTACGGGACGCCGTGGAAGCCCTCGATGACCTGCGGACCGGAGGCGCCCAGGCCCAGGATGCAGCGCCCGCCCGACACGTGGTCGAGGCCGGCCGCGGTCATGGCCAGCAGCGTGGGGGTGCGGGTGTAGATGGGCAGGATCCCCGCCGCGATCTGCACCGTCGAGGTTCGGGCGGCCAGGTAGCCCATGGCCGAGACGGCGTCGAAGCTGTAGGCCTCGGCGACGTAGACGATGTCGAGCCCGGCCGCCTCGAGGGCGACGGTCTGCTCGACGGAGGCCTCGAAGCCACCGGCGTAGGGCATCTGCATGGAGAGCTTCACGCCACGACCTCCGCGTAGATCGGGTTCCACTTCCGGTCGCAGCGCACCAGCTGGGTCCGCTCGAGGCTGCCGACGTCGGTGCCGTTGGGCTCGTCGGTCTCGAACAGCGCCCGGTAGCGGATCCAGGTGAACCCGTTCTTCAGGATCACCCGCCCCCGGGTCCCCGCGGGCACGCCCGGCAGGTCCACGGCAGCCAGCACCCGATCGTGCACGTTGAGCTCGTCACCCGATTCCTTGGCCATGGGCGGCCACACTACCGATGGGTCGGGCGTGCACCCCAAGATCGGCAGCACGACCGATGGCGAGCGAGACGTCCCGCGGCCGGGGCTCGCCGTCGCGGGGCGAGGGCACGGCGTCGACGAGCGACGCGTCGAGGCCGAGGCGTCGGGCCAGCCCTCGGCCGATCTCGGCCCGGCTCAGCCGCTCGGGGCCGGCCAGGTGCCACACCCCCGAGCCGGCGCCCCGACCGAGTCCGACCACCGCCCAGGTCATCGTGGCCAGGTCCTCCACCAGGACGGGCGTGCGGACCTCGTCGGTGAACAGCGCGACCCGCTCCCCCGCCCGCAGGGCGGCCACCACCCAGGACGAGGTGGGGTCGGTGCCGTCGGCCCGGACCACGAGCGACGTGCGGATCACCGTGGCGTCGGGGCAGGTGGCCCGGACGATCCGTTCGGCCTCGGCCTTCGCCCGGCCGTAGGCGTGGACCGGGGACGGACGGTCGGCCTCGGTGTACGGCGCGGCCTCGCCGTCGAAGAGGGCGTCGGTGGAGAAGTGGACGAGCCAGGCGCCCGAGGTGGCGCACGCCTCGGCCACCGCCCGGGCGCCGGCCACGGTCACCTCGTGGTCGGCCTTGTCGTAGGCGGTGTGCACGACGACGTCGGGCGCCACCGAACCCAGCAACGCAGCCACGGCGTCGACGTCGGAGACGTCGACGGCGTGCGCGGTCACCCCCGAGGGTGCCGGGCGCGAACGCACGGTGCCGTGCAGCGCGGTGCCCGTCGGCGCGGTCCGGCACAGCTCGGTACCCACCAATCCCGCGGCGCCGGTGATCAGGACGCGCACGTCCGACCCTCAGCCGTCCGCGCCGGCCCGCCGCGCCTCGGCCCAGCTCCGCCCCTGCTCCACGTCGACGTCGTGGGGTAGGCCCAGCACCCGCTCGGCCAGGATGTTGCGTTGCACCTGGGTGGTGCCGCCCCCGATGGTGAGCGCCCGGGCGAAGAGGTAGCCGTGGTGCCACATGCCGACGTCGGTGCCCATCGGCCCCACGTCGGTGAGCATGGCCGCGGTCCCCGCCAGGTCCTTGGCCAGCCCCATGATCTCCTGGCCGTGCTCGTCGGCCAGCAGCTTGCGGATCGATGCCTCGGGTCCGGGCTGCTGGCCCTTCACCGCGGCCGACACGGTGCGCAGGCGGATCAGGCGGAGGATCTCGGCCTCCACGTACAGACGGGCCAGCCGTTGCCGCAGCTCGGGATCGCGCACCCCGCCCCGGGACCGCACGAGGTCGAGGAGGTCGAAGGCGTCGGGGCCCAGGCCCCACAGGGCGCCGCCACCCGACAGCGAGACGCGCTCGTTGCCCAGCGTGACCTTGGCCAGCCCCCACCCCTGGTTCACCTCGCCCACCAAGGCATCGGCGGGCAGGCGGACGTCGGTGAAGAAGACCTCGTTGAACAGGGCGATGCCGGTCATCTCGCGCACCGGCCGGACCTCGACGCCGGGGGCGTCCATCGGGCACACGAAGTAGCTGATGCCCTGGTGCTTGGGGACGTCGGGATCGGTGCGGGCGATGAGGATGCCGTACTGGCTCAGCTGGGCGCCCGAGTTCCAGATCTTCGACCCGTTGACGATCCACTCGTCGCCGTCGCGCACCGCCCGGGTGCCCAGCGCGGCGAGGTCGCTGCCCGCTTCGGGCTCGCTGAACAGCTGGCACCAGATCTCCTCCCCGGCCAGCAGCGGGAAGAGGTAGCGATCCTTCTGGGCCGGGGTGCCGGCGTGGACCAGGGTCGGCCCCGCCCAGCCGATGCCGATCTGGTTGTCGGGTCGGCGCACCCGCGCCCGCTTCAGCTCCTCGTCGATGACGAGCTGCTCGATCGGGCCCGCGTCGCGACCCCACGGGCGCGGCCAGTGCGGCGCCACCAACCCGGCCTCGGCCAGCTCACGTCCGCTGGGCGTGGGGTTCGCCTCCAACCAGGCCCGTACCTCGCGACGGGTCGGGTCGTCCTCTCCGGGGAGCTCGAAGTCCATGGCGGTCGACCCTACGCGGACCGATCGCCGACGCGCCCGGGGCCCGGGCCGCCGAGGCCGCGAGCCAGGCGGCCCATCGCCTCGTCGATCACCTCGGGACGCTTGCAGCAGGCCCAACGCACCAGCGGACGACCCCGCTCGACGTCGTCGAAGAACACCACCATCGGGATCGCCACCACCCCGCACCGCTCCGGCAGCGACCGGCAGAAGGCCATCCCGTCGGACTCCCCGAGGTCGCGCACGTCGGTGGTGACGAAGTAGCCCCCTTCGGGGACGACGGGGTCGAAGCCCACCGAGCGCAGGCCGGCCACGAGCTGGTCCCGGCGGGCCGCCATCGAGGCCCTCAGGTCGGCGAAGTACCGGTCGGGCAGCGCGAGCGCCTCGGCCACGGCGTGCTGCAGCGGTCCCGAGCCGACGTAGGTGAGGAACTGCTTGGCGGCCCGCACCGCCGCCACCAGCTCGGCGGGGCCGCTCACCCACCCCACCTTCCAGCCGGTGAAGGAGAACGTCTTGCCCGCGGAGGAGATCGTCAGGGTGCGCTCGGCCATGCCCGGGAGCGTGCTGATCGGTACGTGCGGCCGGTCGTAGGCGAGGTGCTCGTAGACCTCGTCGGCCACCACCACCAGGTCGCGCTCGATCGCCACCTCGGCCACCGCGGCCAGCTCGTCGACGGTCAGGACCCGCCCGGTGGGGTTGTGGGGCGTGTTCAGCAGGAGGAGCCGGGTCCGCTCGCCGACCGCGGCCCGCAGGTGGTCCTCGTCGAGCGGCCCGCCGTCGAGTGGCAGCGGCACGGTCCGGCGCTCCGCTCCGGCCATGGCCACGGTGGCCGCGTAGGAGTCGTAGTACGGCTCGAGCATCACCACCTCGTCGCCCGGATCGCACAGGCCGAGCACGGCTGCGGCGATGGCCTCGGTGGCGCCCACCGTGACGAGGACCTCCGCGTCGGGATCCAGGTCGATGCCGTACCAGCGGCGCTGGTGCTCGACGATCGCGCGACGCAGCTCCGCCACGCCCGGGCCCGGTGGGTACTGGTTGCCGCGCCCGTCCCGGAGCGCGCGGACGGCGACCTCGACCACCTCGGACGGTCCGTCGGTGTCGGGGAAGCCCTGACCCAGGTTCACCGAGCCGGTGACGGCGGCCAACGCCGACATCTCGGCGAAGATCGTGGTCCCGAAGGGACGGAGGCGGGCGGCACCGGGTCCGGGCATGGAGCGGCACCGTACCGCCACGGTACGTTGCCCACCTCGGGGACCGGGGGAGGCAGCGTGGCAGGACGTCGGTGGCGCGTGACGATGCTGGCGACCGCCGCGGCGCTCGTCGCGGCCGCCTGCACGGCCCCCGAGCCCCCTCCGGCCCCGGGGAGCTCGGCGCCCGCGCCCCCGCTGGGCGACACCCCGTGGCCGATGCACCTGATCGCCGGCAGCTGGCGGGGCGCCAACTCGCTGGCCCCCGGCGACGTCGACGCCGACGGCGACGTCGACTACCTGACGAACTACGAGTTCGACCAGCGCTACGTCCTGTCGCTGAACCCCGGACCCGGACCGGCGCAGTCGCTCCCCTGGCCCCAGGTGCAGCTCTTCCCGCCCGGCGGCGGGGCGCCTCCGCAGGGCCAGGGCGTGAACGCCGAGCACACCTGGCTCACCGACGTGGACGGCGACGGCAACCTCGACGCCGTCGTGGCGCAGGGCGGCTCCCTCCTCGAGTTCTGGGAGGGCAGCTCGCCGGGGGTGCGGGTCTTCTTCGGTCCCGGCCCCGACCGCGCCACCGATCCGTTCGCCTGGGTGGACGCCGGCCGCTTCCCGATCACCACCACCTTCGGCCAGTTCCACTTCGTCCGGGCGAAGGACCTCGACGGCGACGGCGTCGAGGACATCGTCGCGGGCGGCCGCCGCTCCGATCTGTTCGGGACCTACGCCGGGATCGTGTGGTTCGAGGCACCCGACGATCCGGCCCGCCGTCGCGACCTCGGCGCCTACACCCTGCACCGCCTGGCTCCCGGCCACCTCTCCGGTCACGGGTTCGTGTGGAGCGACGTGGACGACGACGGCGACGACGACCTCGTCGACGCCAACGGCGACTTCGACACCCCCGAGTCGGAGGAGGCGCTGATGTGGTACGAGAACCCCGGCGCCACCTCCACGGCGCTCCGGGCACCGTGGAGCCTGCACGAGATCTGGCGCAGTCCCACCTTCCACACCAAGCCCCAGGTGGCCGTGGGCGATCTCGACGGCGACGGCCTCGAGGACCTGGTCACCATGACCGAGCACTCCACCCAGGTGTTCCGGAAGACGTCGACGGACCCGGTGGCCTTCGAGCGGATCGGGGTGCCCAAGCACCCGGCGACGGACTGGCTGACCCGCCCGGTGCGCATGGCCGACGTCGACGGCGACGGCCGCCAGGACCTCGTGGGGATGCTGACCCACCGCGGCGGGACGATCCCCCGCGACCGGGCCGCGGTGTTCTGGATGTCCTACACGGGCGACCGGCCGGGGGCCTCGAACTGGACCACCCACGTCATCCGCTGGGGCTCGGGGCTCACCGCGCTGATCCCGGAGTTCGGCGAGAAGTGGGACCAGGTGGACGTGCGCGACGTCGACGGCGACGGCGACCCGGACCTGGTGGCCAACTGCGAGGAGTGGTGGTCGCTCATCGGCCTGGAGGTGGCGCCCTACTTCCAGCCTCAGCCCACCCCCTCCACCGTGGCCGTGGTGTGGTTCGAGAACACGGTGGGCGAAGCCGAGCGGGTCCACCTCCCCGTCGACGGCCGCTACGAGATCGAGGCCGAGGCGGCCACCGCAGTGCTCGACGGCACCTGGGCGGAGCGGTCCGAGGTGCCCGGCGCCTCGGGCGGCAGCTTCCTGCGGGCCCACACGTCGGTGGCACCGGCCCTGGAAGCCGAGCTCCCCGTGGCCGACCGGCTGGCCGACGTGGTCGGCTCGGCCAGCACCGCGGGCGTCCGCTACCACCTCGGCCCCGGCGCGGCCGGCACCTACGCGGTGTGGATCCGTCACCTGGTGCCCGGCCGGTGGGGCTACGGGCTCGGCGGGTCCAAGTCCGACGGGGTGTGGGTCGACCTCGACGGCGACGTCCCCCAGGTGGTGGGCGAGTCCGGCGGCCCCACCGACGTCTGGCGGTGGTCGCGGGCCCCGCGGCCGGTCACCGTCGGGCCCGACGGGGGCGTGCTGACCCTGCGCCAGCGCGACCGCGGGGCAGCGGTCGACCGCATCGTGGTGAGCGCCGACCCCGCGTGGGTGCCCCGCTGAGGAGCGACCCGCCCGTTCAGACGTCGGGGCAGGTGCGCGTCCCGAACGACCGCAGGTAGTCCGTGATGTCGGCCGGGTCGCAGCGGAACTCGACCGGGTAGCGCCGCCACGTGCCCGCCTCGACCAGCCGGTCCACGTCGGGATGCCGACGCAGCTCGAGCGCACGCACGGTGCCGATCGGGGACGGGATCTCGAGCACCGACACCGAACGGGGCAGCACCCGGAGGTCGACGATCGGGTAGTACTGCGCCACCTCGCTGAGCCGGTAGGCGCCGCGGTCCGGGTCGACCTCGATGGGACCGTCCATGACCAGCACGAAGTCCACCTCGCGTCGGAGCAGGTACTCCACCGGCGAGATGATCTGGTGGCCCGGGAAGTAGAACTTCGCCCGCTCGCCGGTCCGAGCGACCGTGGCGTCGGTGAGGCCGAGCACGTCGAGCGCCCGCAGCTCGCTGGCGTAGACCATCGCGCCGGCGGCGCCGACCGCCACGAAGGGTCGATCGCCGTCGTCCACGTCGCCGGGGAACCGGCGCTGCAGCTCCTCGCCCACCGCCCGGAACTGCCCTGCTGCCGAGTCCATGGCCGACGGCGAGAAGACGCCGAGCAGCGGCAGCGGGAGCACGTGCAGCGCGGAGGCCGCCGCCAGCACGGCGACCATCAGCCCGTGGCGCCACCACGCCACCACCTCGTCGAGCAACCCGGCGACCGCCAGCCCCAGGAAGGGCACGTACATGACCATGAACCGGAACTCCATCCAGTCCCCGCCCACCCACACGACGTAGCAGGGCCACAGGACCAGCACGGCGAGGAGCGGAGCGCGGTACGGGCCGGCGAGCACGGCGCGCACCCGGGCCGCCCGGGGCAGCAGCACCACCAGGCCGTAGGTCACGACGAAGGCCGTGAGGTAGATGAGGCCGACCACCAGCATCTGCCAGCGCACGCCACCCGACTTGGCGGTCAAGGTGTTGGGGAGGACGGACCCGTAGTAGGCGAGCTTCCAGACCAGCCAGGGCACGACGAGCGCGATGCCGGGGACCGACGCGGCGGCCCACGCCGCGAGGGCGGGCCGGTGCTCGCGGGGCCCCGTCCGCGCCGCCCACGCCCACGCCGCGAACCAGACGGCCAGCACGACGGCGGTGTCCAGGCGGGTGAGGACGGCGAGTCCGGCCAGGACCGAGGCGGCGGCGAGGCGTCCGGGACGGTGCGCCCACCGGCCGGTCGGATCGGTCAGGAGGACCACCGCCCCCAGCACGAGCGCCACGGCCAGCGGCGTCTCCATGCCGCTGGTCGCGAAGCGCAGGACCGTGCCGTTGCCGGCGACCAGCACGAGGGCCACCACCACGAGCCCACCGTCGCCCAGCACGCGCCGGGCCAGCGCGACGGTGGCGGCGCCGATCCCGAGGTAGGCCACCAGCCCGGCCGCCTGCGCGAACGGCAGTGGATCCCAACCGAGGGCGTGCGGGACGGCGTTGAGCACCATCCACAGGAAGTTGGTGTAGCCCTCGACCCGCTCGCCCGGATTGAACACCGGCCCCCGACCCTCGGCGAGGTTCTGGGAGAAGCGGAACGTGATGTAGGTGTCGTCCACGACCCACCGCGTGGCCCACGACACCACCACCCCGACCGCCAGCACCGCGGCGAGGGCCGGACGCGACGAGCTCCAGCGCCGCAGGAGTGCCAGCTCGGCGAGGCGCGGCCGCGCCGCGACCTCGGTGCCGGGCGGCACCACCTCGTCGACGTGCTGGGTGGCCATCGCCGCCCGACGGTACCGGGCCACCGACCTCCCCGCCGGCACCCGGCACCTAGGATCCCGGCCCGCGACGCGCACGAGTGGGGGGTCACATGTCCGGTTGGAACTACGCCGAGATCTGGGAGCGGATCGCCGACCGCTTTCCCGACGCCGACGCCCAGGTCCAGGGCGAACGTCGGGTCAGCTGGGCGGACTTCGACCGCCGGGCCGACGGCGTGGCCGCCACCCTGCTGGGCCTCGACGTGGCCCACCAGGACAAGGTGGCCATGTACCTCTACAACGGCCCCGAGTACCTCGAGACCGTCTTCGCCTGCTTCAAGGCCGGCCTGGTGCCCGTGAACACCAACTACCGCTACGTCGAGGACGAGCTCGTCTACCTGTGGGACAACGCCGACGCCGTCGCCGTGGTCTTCCATGGCTCGTTCGCTCCCACCATCGAACGGATCCGCGACCGGGTGCCGGGCGTGCGCTCCTGGCTCTGGGTCGACGACGGAGCCGGCCCGTGCCCGGAGTGGGCGACGCCCTACGAGTCGGCCGCTGCGGCCGCCGACGCGCGGGCGGTCGCCCGGTGGGGCCGTTCGGGCGACGACATCCTCATGATCTACACGGGCGGCACCACGGGCATGCCCAAGGGCGTCATGTGGCGCCAGGACGACCTGATGCGCGCCACCTGCACCACCGGCCTGCCCATCCTCGCCGGCGAGATGGAGGAGGTGGGCTACGAGGCCCTCATGGAGGTGCTGGCCCAGCCCGGCGCTCCCGGGCTCCCGGCCTGCCCGCTCATGCACGGCACCGGGTGGTTCACCGCCATGATCTACCTGACCCAGGCCGGATCGGTGGTCACGCTCGTGGACCGCCACCTCGACGTGGCCGAACTGCTCGACACCGTGGAGCGCGAGCGGGTGGGCGCGCTCACCATCGTGGGCGACGCCTTCGCCAAGCCGATCCTGGCCGCGCTCGACGCCCGTCCGGGCCACTGGGACCTCTCGTCGCTCGTCCTGATCACCAGCTCCGGCGTCATGTGGTCCGAGCCGGTGAAGGAGGGCCTCCTGCGGCACCATGCCGGCATGTTCCTCATCGACGTGTTCAGCTCGTCGGAGGCCATCGGACTGGGGCAGTCGATCTCGTCGGCCGGGGCCGAGGCCGAGACCGCCCACTTCCAGCTCGGCGCGTCGGCCCGGGTGGTCGACGAGGACGGCAACGACGTGGAGCCGGGCTCCGGTGTCCGGGGCCGGGTGGCGGTCCGGGGCCACACGCCGCTCGGCTACTACAAGGATCCCGAGAAGTCGGCGGCCACCTTCGTCGTCATCGACGGCAAGCGGTACTCCATCCCCGGCGACTGGGCCACCGTCGACGCCGACGGGACCATCAACCTGTTGGGTCGCGGGTCGGTGTGCATCAACACGGGCGGCGAGAAGGTCTTCCCCGAGGAGGTGGAGGAGGTGCTCAAGCTCCACCCCACGGTGCACGACGCGGTGGTGGTCGGGGTCCCCGACGACAAGTTCGGTCAGGCGATCACGGCGGTCGTCGAGCCGGTCGCCGGCGGGTCCGTGGACGAGTCCGACCTCATCGAGCACGTGAAGGGCCGCCTCGCCCACTACAAGGCCCCCAAGCGGGTGCTGGCGGTCGAGACCATCGGCCGTGCCCCCAACGGCAAGGTCGACTACCAGCGGCACACCGGGTACGCGCTCGACGCCCTCGGGTTGCGCTGAACGGGTCGGTGGAGGTGCAGGACCGGGCCGTGCCCCGCCTGGGGCACAGCCCCGAGCTCGACGGGCTCCGGGGCGTCGCCGTCCTGCTCGTGGTCGCGTACCACGCGCTGGCCAACCGGATCGGCACCCTCTCGTCCGGCCTCGACCTCTTCTTCGTGCTCTCCGGATTCCTGATCACCACGCTGTTGCTGGAGGAGCACGAGACCACGGGCACGGTCCGGGTGGCGGACTTCTTCCGTCGACGGGCGCTGCGCCTCCTGCCGGCCCTCTACGTGTACCTCGCGGTCAACGTGGCGATGGCGGTGGCCGGCAGCCTGGGGGTGCCGACGCTCGAGGGGGTCTGGGACCTGCGCACCGTCGCCGCCGAGTCGGTCGCCGCGGTGGCCTACGTGTACCCGGTGGTGCTGGCGCTGTGGGACCAGCCGTCGCTGCTCCGCATGCCCCACCTGCACTCCCTGGCCCAGGAGGAGTGGTTCTACGCCTTCTGGGCCCCGGTCATGGCCCGCACGCTGCGACGCGGCCGCCTGCGTCGCACCGTGCAGATCACGCTGGTGGTCCTCGGCCTCCTCACGCTGGCCCGCGTCGCCATGGTGTTCCTGGGCGATCCGGGCCTGGTCGGACCGCTACGGCCCGACATGATGTTCGTGGGCGCCATGGCGGCGGTCGGGCGCCGGGCATGGCTCGCGCGTCCCGCCGCCGAGATCGAGCGCTCACGACCGTGGATCGCCGCAGTGGGGTGGCTGGGGACCGCCGGGTTCGTGGCCGCCAACGCCGGCGGGTGGATCGACGGCGAGCGCATCACGATCGCCGCGGTCACCGGCACCCGGCTCTTCGCCGTGTTCCCCCTCGTCGCCATCCTCGTCACGCCCCCCACCGACGTCGTCCGACGCGTCCTCCGGGTCCGTCCCCTGCAGTGGTACGGGCGGCTCTCCTACGGCGTCTACCTCTGGCACATCACCGTCCTCATCTGGGCGAACGGGGGTGCCGAGCTGATCGAGGGCACCGAGAAGATCGAGATGAACCGCCCGGGGTGGGTCTTCGTCGCCGCCGCCCTGGGCGGCGGGTCGCTGGCCGCCTGGGCCTCGCACCGGCTGGTCGAGCGGCGGTTCGTGGCCATGGCCCGCCGGTACCGTCCGGTGCCGCCACCTGGTTCCTCCGACCCGGTCGAGGGGGCCGTTCGGCCCACCTGAGACCACGGAGCGTGGTCCCCCGCCGGTCCGCTCGGGTAGTTCTCCTCATGGGCGCCCGCAGGTCGCACCCGCACCATGCCGTCCGAGACCACGTTCCGTGGTCTGCGAGCAGCGAGGTGAGGACATGGCAGCAGTCGGACGAGTTCGCCGGGCGGGATCGGGTGTCCTCATGGGCGTCGGGGTGACCCTGACCGTCTTCGCGCTCTTCGGGACGACGTCGGGAGCCGACCTCGACGGCGGTTCGGGCCCGGTGGAGTCCACCACCACGGTCCCCGAGAAGCCGTCGACCACCACGGTCCCCGAGACCACCACGACCGTGCCGGAGACCACCACGACCGTGCCGGAGACCACCACGACCGTGCCGGAGACCACCACGACCGTGCCGGAGACCACCACCACGGTGCCCGAGACGACCACCACCGTCGCGCCGACCACGACGGTGCCCCAGACCACCACCACGGTCCCCGACGGTCCCGACACCTCGGCCACGGCCACGGTGGACTGCTCCGCCCGTCGACTCGTGGTGACGCTCACCAACCGGGGCGACCTCCCCGGGCGTTACGTGCTGGCCTTCACGCCCGACCAGGGCAGCGCGGTGACCACCACCGCGGACGTGCCCGCCGGCTCGACGGTCACCTACGCGCTGGCCGTGACGCCGCCCCAGCGTGGCCGGCTCGACATCCGCTCCGCCGTGGAGTTCCGTTCCGACATCGAGGTCGTGCTCGACGGCAAGCGCATCGAGGTCGTCTGCGAGGAGCCGACCACCACGACGACGGCGGCCCCGACCACGACCGTGCCCGCGACCGTGCCCAGCACGACCGTCGGGGCCTCGGTCGCCCCGACCTCGGTCGTGCGGGTCGCCGAGACCCCCCTCGCGCACACCGGCAGCGACACCAACCTGCCGCTGGCCGCCGTCGGCATCACGCTCTTCATGCTCGGGCTGATCCTGTTGGAGCTCCGCACCCCCGCCCCGGCCACCGAGCGCCGCCGGCGCTGAGTCCGACGACCTCCCGGCGAGGCGTGCCGGGTCGGGGACGGGGGAGATCCCCGGGGCCGTGGGGAGCGGTCCCGGGGATTCGTCCGTCCCGGGCCACGTCGGTAGTTTGATGGGCCGCCCCGTCCGGGGCGGCTCCTCACGCGTTCGGGCGGCTCGGCGCCGACCCGGGACAGCTCCCGAAAGGACGATCCCATGGCAGATCTGGGCTTCGACGGCAAGGTCGCGATCATCACCGGTGCCGGTGGCGGGCTGGGACGCTCCCACGCCCTCGAGCTGGCCCGCCGAGGCGCACGGGTCGTGGTCAACGACCTCGGTGGCTCGGTCACCGGCGAGGGTGGCGACAAGGGGCCGGCCCAGCACGTGGTCGAGGAGATCGAGGCGCTCGGCGGCGAGGCCGTCGCCGACGGCAACTCGGTGGGCACCCCCGAGGGCGGCAAGGCGATCGTGCAGACCGCGCTGGACGCCTTCGGCACCGTCGACATCGTCATCAACAACGCGGGCATCCTCCGCGACAAGACCTTCCACAACATGACCCCCGAGCTGCTCGAGCCGGTCATCCAGGTGCACCTCCTGGGCGCCTTCTACGTGACCCAGCCGGCATGGTTGGTCATGCGTGAGAAGGGCTACGGCCGGGTCATCAACACCAGCTCCAACTCGGGCATCCTCGGCAACTTCGGCCAGGCCAACTACGGCGCCGCCAAGATGGGGCTCGTCGGCTTCACCCGGGTGCTGGCCAACGAGGGCCGCAAGTACAACATCAAGGCCAACGCCATCGCCCCGGTCGCCAAGACCCGCATGACCGAGGAGCTGCTCGGCGGGTTCGGCGACAAGATCCTCCCCGAGGAGATCACGCCCACCGTCTGCTACCTGGCCCACGAGGACTGCCCCGTCACCGGCGAGGTCTACTCCGTGGCCGGCGGGTCGGTGTCGCGCTTCTTCATCGGCCTGACCCCGGGCTGGTACAAGAACGGGCACTCCGTCGAGGACGTGCGCGACAACTTCGACCAGATCCGCGACGAGACGGGCTACATCGTCCCCGAGGGCCCCCAGGACGAGCTGGGCAAGCTGCTGGGCCTGCTCTCCCAGGAGTAGTCGCCGCTCAGCGGTCCCGCGCCACCCACACGTCGGGTTCCCCGGCGGGCGCGGCGAGGCGTCGGTACCGCCGCTCGAACTCCGCCCAACGGGTGTGCAGGTGGTCGCGTCCCCGTTGCCCCACGATGACCGTGGGGCAACGGGTGACGTGGCGCCACGTGAGCTCCGACGCCGCCGGCCCCCGGACGCCGTCGGCGGCCTGGCCGGCCAGGACGGCCGCCGTCCCCGCCGCCACGAACGGCTCCGACGCGATCGGACCCACCACCGCCACGTCGGGGAGTCGGTCGACGACGACGAGCCATCCCGGCTCGAAGGCGAAGACGCAGCCCGGCCGATCGGCCAGCACCGCCTCCAGGCCACGTAGGTCGCGGACCGCCGCGATGGCGTCGCCCCGGACCCAGCGCAGGTTGTGGAGCGACACCACGGCCAGCACTGCGACCACCGCGGCGGCGACGACCCGGCGCGTCCCCCCCAGGGCGAGCGCCCGGCCGGCCACGACCACGACGACGCCCGCCGCGAGGGTCAGGGCCGGCGCGAGGTGGCCGTTGTACTGCGGGTCGTAGGAGCCGACCACCGCGAACGCCCCCACGATGCCGAGGGCCCAGATCGCCGCGAAGCCCAGGAGGCGACGCTCGTCGCGGCGGCACCACCGATGGACCACCAGCGCGGCGACCACCACCAGCGCCACCGTCAGCGCCCGGGTCCCGTGCTGGGAGGGTGGGACCCCGACGATGGCCCGCGCCCGATCGACCAGCGCCATGCCCGTGGCGCGGCGGCCGAACTGGAAGCGCACCGTCTGGTCGAACGCGGCGTGTCCGGCCACCAGCAGCGTGGCCCCGAGCACGGCGCCCAGGACCGCCGCGGCACCCGCCGCCACCCGCCCCAGCTCGGCGCGACGCCGGCCGGGCGTGGCGGTCGCCACCAGCGCGGGCACCACCAGGACCGCCCACCACTTCACCGACAGGGCCGCGCCGAGGGCCACCCCGCACCACAGCGCCCACCGCCGCCACCCGTCGTCCTCGACCACCGCGACCGACGAGACCGACGGACCCGCATCGGGGCGGGTCGGGCCGAGCACCCGGAACCAGGCCGCCACCGCCAGCGCGGTGGTCAGGTTCAGCGCCGGGTCGACCAGGACCGTCCGGTCGGCCCGCACGGCGTCGGGAAGGAAGCCGACCACCGCCAGCGCGGCGAGGGCCACGCGGTCGCCGCAGACCCGGGCCGAGGTCCGGGCCGCCACCACCAGTGCAGCCACGCCCACGACGGCGTTGAGGCTCCGCACCACGTTGATCGCCACGGCGGGCGGACCGAGCCACGTGAACGGCGCGGCCAGGAGGAAGAAGCCGGGTGGGTGCGCGGCGACCGCGTCGCGGTAGAGCACGTGTCCCCGTCCGAGCAGCGCCGACGCGGCGAAGTACGCGCCCTCGTCGAAGTTGGCCACGTCGGTCACCCGGATGCCGTGCCACCACACGGCGACGAGCCGGGCCGCCACCAGGAGGAGCACCAGCGCCGGGAGCACACCCCGGGGCACCCGACCACGGTCGGACCGGGCCGCGGGCGGGACCCCTGGATCAGCGACGGTCACGGAGCCGCCAGATCCCGACGAGGTGGGAGGCCGCGATCGGCCCGAGCGCCCGGAGCCGGTACACGCGGGTGGGGCCGGCCAGGCGAGGCCGGTGGTCCACCGGCACCTCGACCACCCGGGCGCCGAGCCGCCGGGCGTGGACGTGGAACTCCCACCAGTAGCCCTGCGCCAGCGTCGGCGACGGCGACGCCACCCGGCGCATCAGGTCGCCCGTGCCGACCACGAAGGGCGACGACGGGTCGCGCAGGGCGATGCCGTGGACCCGGCGGTACCAGGCCCGCAGGGACCACGACATCAGGCGGCGACCCGCGCCGTCGGCCCGGGTCGCCCGCCGACCGACGACGACGTCGACGTCGCCGACCTCCCAGCGGGCCAGCAGTGTCGCCAGGTCCGCAGGGTCGCACTGCCCGTCGGCGTCGGCGCACACCACCACCTCCGCCGCCGTGGCCCGCAGGCCGCGCACCATGGCCTCGGAGTAGCCGAGTCGCCGGTCGTCGTGGACGAGCACGACCGGCAGCGTCCGGGCCACCCGCTCGACCACGGCGGCCGTCCCGTCGGTGGAGCCGTCCTCGGCCACCACGATCCGGCCCCGCACTCCGAGGTGCTCGAGCTGCGCCGCCCAGGACCGGAGGGTCGCCTCGATGGTCCCGGCCTCCTGGTGGGCCGGCAGCACCAGGTCGAGCGAGCGGACCGGGACCGGGGACGTGGCGTCGCCGGCGTTCACGCCGGTGGATCGTCGGCGAGCAGCCGGCGTCGGTGGGCGACGAGCTCGGCCAGCCCCTCCTCCAGCGGGACCTCGGCCCGCCATCCGAGCTCGGCGGCGGCCCGGGACACGTCCGCGATCCGGCTCAGGGCCCCGGTGGGCGCCCCGACCAGGTGCTCGATCCGCTCGGGTCGCCAACCGACGGCCGCGAAGATCGCCTCGACCAGCTCGTCGATGGTGGTCACCCGGTCCGAGGCGATGTTGTGGACACCGAACCCGTCGGCCCGTCCGGCGGCGAGCAGCCCTCGGACGGTGTCGGTGACGTGGGTGAAGCAGCGCTGCTGGGTGCCGTCGCCCCAGACCGTGAACGGGTCGATGCGCCGCAGGGCCCGGTCGACCAGCGCCACGATGGCGTGGGTGTCGGACTCCCGCGGCCCGTACACGTTGAACAACCGGCAGATGCCCACGCCCACGCCCTCGGCGCGGTGCAGCGCTCGCAGCTGCAGCTCGGTGTACAGCTTCGCCCAGCCGTACTCGCCGTCGGCGAAGGCCGCGCCGGGCACGTCGAATCCGGCCTCGGGCTCCGACCACGGAGCACGCCGTGGGGTCGCGCCCGGCGCGTCGAGGGGGTACACGCAGGCCGAGCTGGTGAACACGATCCGACGGCACTCCCGGGCGGCCCGGAGCAGGACGTGGTCGAGCGCGACGTTGCCCACGCACTCGAGGGGGTGGGCGTCGACGTACTCCCGCCCGCCATGGCGCGCCGCCAGGTGGAAGACCGTGTCGATGCCCGCCACGGCCCGCTCGGCCACGCCGTCGCGGCGCAGGTCGGCCACCTCGAGCTCGAGGTCCAGACCGGCGAGCGCCTCGGACCGACCGGTGGAGAGATCGTCGACCACGCGCACCCGGGCCCCCGCCGCCACCAGCGCCGCGCTGAGGTGGGCGCCGATGAACGACGCGCCGCCGGTGACCAGCACCGGTCGGTCGCGGTAGTGCTCGGCGGCGCCGGCCGCGACCTGCGGGGTCACTCCGACCGCCCCGGCCGCTCGATGGTGACCTCCTCACCGGTTCGCCGGTCGACGACCACCGACTCGGTGGCGAAGCGGAGCTTGGCCCCCAGCACCCAGCGGTCGATGTAGCGGTGGGCGGCGAAGCCCACCACGAGCGCGAACGCCAGGCGGCCCACGATGCTGGCGAGCTGGCCGGCGGTGCCGTCCTTGCTGATCCCGGCACCCTCGAGGAAGCCGCCGATGAAGATCTCGGCGAGCAGGTAGGCCAGCAGGTGCCAGATGTAGAGCGAGTAGCTCCGCTCCCCCAACGAGCGGAAGGGCTTCCAGCTCATGAACTTGGCCAGCCCGCAGTCCTTGACCCGAGCGAGGCACAGCGTGAACGGGGCCATGGCCAGGGCGAACACCGTGAAGATCCAGCGCACCAGCCACATCCGGTCGAGGCAGGGCTCGTGCACACCACCCACCTCGGCCGCGCAGCGCAGCGCGTCGGTCCCGTTCTCGACCGACTTCGGCATGCCGGGCAGGCTGGGCAGCCACGGTGTGCTCAGCGAGGACAGGAGGATGACGACGATCACCACGGCCGAGGCCGAGCCGCTCCGGACGATCCACCGCTTCTGGCGAGGGGTGAGCGGATCGGGCAGCCGGGCGTTGAGGACCGCCAGGACCGCGCCGACGAAGAAGGCGTCGGGTCGTGCCAGCCACAACGTCCGCAGACCCCGACTCCAGATGTCGGTCGAGTAGAGCGTTCCGGGCCACGGGCCGAAGTCGAAGCGGAAGCGTGACCACCCGACGTAGGCGAAGGCCACGACGAAGACGGCGACGGCCCACCGGACCCGACGCCGGGCCACCAGCATCCAGGCGACGCCGATGGCCACGACGCCGTAGAACTGCTCCTCCACCGACAGCGACCAGAACTGGTTGAGCGGGCCCACCGTGCCCGCCGGCGGGTACACGAGGTGGTACACGTACAGCGCGGCGGCGGCCACGTTGCCCGGGATGGCGTCGAACTGGGCCAGGGCGGCCTGGTCGACGTCGGGGGCGTTGCGGTCGAAGGCCAGCGAGCCCAGCACCCACAGCAGCATCCAGGCGGCCATGCAGGCGTAGGAGTTCGGCAGGAGGCGCAGGGCGCGTCGGGCGTAGAACTTCTTGAGGTCCAGGCGCCCGTTCTGACGGTGCTCCTGGAACAGCAGCGACATGATCAGGAACGCGCTGATCACGAAGAAGCCGTCGACGATCGGCTGGAACGAGTCGTGGTTGTCGGGCAGCACATGTGCCAACAGCACCAGCGCCACGCCGATGCCGCGGAAGCCGTCGAAGCCACCCACGAAGCCCAGCCGGGGCGCGACCGAGACGAAGGGATCGGCAGTGCGGGTGGCGGCCACGGTCACGACCCGCCGTCGGGCGCGCCGCCGTCGGGAGCGCCGCCGTCGGTGCGGACCATCTTGCCGGTGCGCAGGTCGAGCGCCTCCTTCTCGGCCGAGAACCGGAGCTTGGCCTTGAGCACCGGGAGCTCGACCCAGCGGTACACCGGCAACGAGACGGCCACGCTGAGGACACCGACCAAGGCGGTGGTGAGCACCCAGTGGAGGTCGGGGGCGACGAGCTTCACGACCACGATGGGCACCGAGTGCCAGATGTAGAGCGTGTAGGACAGCCGACCCAGCCACGCCAGGGGCTTCCACGACATCAGCCGCGACGCCCACCACGCCGGGAAGCGGACCATGGGCAGGAGCACGAACGCGAAGACCGCCTGGGTCAGGCTGTGGGCGAAGCGGAAGTAGTACATCTGGTCATCCGCGGGGCCCGAGCCGTAGCTGTCGAGCGTGGCGTTGTCGGGCAGGTACGGCCAGTACAGATCCGCGCTGACGTGGTCGCGGATCAGCGTGTGCGACGTCTGCATCGACAGGAGCCAGCCCACGAAGGCCACCGACCCCACCGCGAGCAGCCGACCCTGGTGCCGGCGGGTCCACTCCTCGGGCACGTGGGCGTTGACGATGGCCAGCACCGTGCCCAGCAGCAGCGCCTCGGGACGGGCCAGCCAGAAGAGCCGCAGCACCGCCGGGCTCCCCGGCGACACGAACGGACCCGTGTAGCCGAGGGCCCGGTGCACCGCGACGGCGGCCCAGATGGCCGTGAGCACGCCGGCCAGCGCCAGCATGCGGTTGCGCTTGACGAACACCACGATGGTGATCGGGATGAGGATGTAGAAGTGCTCCTCGAGCGACAGCGTCCACAGCGGACTGAGCACCCGCTCCGCCTCGCGGCCCGTCGCCGGCTCGGAGATCAGCTCGAGGCCCACCGGGTAGAAGAGGTGGTACACGTAGAGGAACGAGGCGGCGGCGTTCTTGAGGATGTCGCGCAGGTAGTCCTTGCCCGCCAGCTGAGCGGCCACGCCCACGAGGATCCAGAAGACCAGGTTCACCCAGAGGGCCGGCAGCAGGCGCACCGCACGACGGCTGTAGAACTTCCTGAGGTCGATCCCGCCGGTGCTGCGGCGCTCCTGGAGGAGGAGCGTGGTGATGAGGAAGCCGCTGAGGACGAAGAAGCAGTCGATGATGGTGGCGAAGCCCTGGATGCGGTCCACCGAGGCGTGACCGAGCACGACGACGGCGATCCCGAAGCCGCGCAGCCCGTCGAGCGGTGCGACGAACCCCAGCTTGGGAGCCCGGCTCACGAAGGGTCGGGGCGTGGCCACGGCCGTCACGCGGGACCCTCCCCCGCTGCGGGCACCGGCTTGGAGACCTCGACGGCGAAGCGATCCTTGAGCCGCAGGGCGCGGAGCTCGACGTAGCGGTAGCTGGGCACGGCCACCAGGAACGGCAGGGTGGTGCCCAGGACCACCGACCCGATCCGACCCAGGTCGGGCAGGAAGGCGTGGACCAGCGTCTGCACGGGGACGTGCCAGATGTAGAGCGAGTAGCTGAGCATGCCGCCGACGGTGACCAGCCACTTGGCCGACAGCAGGCGGCTGACCCCCCAGTCGCTCACCCGGAACGCGCACAACGTGAAGGCGAGCGCGCACCACACCGCCACCGAGTGGCCCCACTGGATCCAGTAGAGGCCGGTCGCGCTGCCGTCGGTCATGGTCCGGCGCCAGTCGTCGGGAAGGTACGCCTGGCCCACCCCGAGGGCGTCGGCCACGCCGGTCGACGCCATCATCGTGATCGGGAACACCACGACGGCCACCCAGCCGCAGGCCAGCAGGACGCGACGGACCTTGGGGGTGATCGGGTCGGGGACGGCGGCCGAGATGATCGCCCCGAGCACGCCCACCATGAGGGCGTCAGGCCGCTGGATCCACACGGCGGCGGCCAGCTCGGACGCCGGTGCGACGGCGAAGCGGGACAGCTGGACCGCGGCGATGCCGATCACGAGTCCGGCCGCCACCAGCCGGATGCCGCCCCGCACGATGGCGAGCAGGGCCACCAGCCCCACCACGATGTAGAACTGCTCCTCCACCGACAGCGTCCACAGGTGGTCCACCCAGGGTCCGTCACGGGCCGGGAAGGCCCAGTTGTAGACGTAGAAGACCGCGGCGGCCGCCTCCTTCACGAAGGCGCGGACGGTCTGGCGGGCGGGGTCAGCGACGTGGGCGCCGGTCACCTCGATGAGCAGCACCACCAGGCCGGTGCCCAGGAGCATCACGTAGAGGGCAGGGAGGAGGCGCAGGAGGCGCCGGGCGTAGAACTTCCGGACGTCGACGCGCCCTGTGTTGCGGTGCTCCTGGAGCAGCAGCGTCGTGATGAGGAAGCCGGACAGCACGAAGAACACGTCGACCCAGGCCGCCCACGACAACGTGCCCTTGGGCAGCGCGTGGCCCACCATGACCATCATCACGCCCACGCCGCGGATCCCGTCGAAGGGGGCGACGTGTCGGAGCTTGGGCGCCCGCGAGACCCAGTCGCGGTCGATCAGCTTGGGCATCGAGCTCGTCCAGTCCCCTCCGACGGCGAAGCCGTCACGATACAGGTCGTCCGGACGGTCGGAACCGACTCGGAACCGACCACCGGTCGCCCGACGAGGCCCCGACGATCGGACCGCCCCGCCTCAATCGGCGGGGTGTGGTGCCGACCAGAGGAGGGATGTTCCGCACCTCCCGCTCCGTCCTGGTCGACCTCGAGTCCGAGCTCCGGTCCCTGCCCGCCGATCACGTGGTCTTCGTCCTCGACGACGCCTGGCTCGTGATCGGCCCGACCGGGGTCTTCGTGGTCGCCGACGGCGACGAGGACCTGGGCGCGGCGACCCGCCGCGTCGCGGCCGGGGCCGACGCCCTCCGCACCCGGCTGGCCGACGAGATGCCGTTCGTCCCCTTCGTGGACGCCGTGGTCACCACGTCGACGGTCGACTTCGACCCGGTGCAGCCGGCGCTGGTGATCCCCGTCGACCTGGTGCGCTTCACGATCTGCGAGGGCCGCACCATCGTCGACGGCGACACGCTCGCCCGGCTGACGCTGCTCGGCCTCCCGCGACTGCACTGAGGGCCGGTCCCGTGCGGTCGTCGTCGCGCTCGGTGGTGGCGGTGGCCGCGCGTCGCGGCGCTCCCGTCGTGGCCGGCGAGGTGGCCGACGGTCCCGACGACGATCCCGAGGCGCGCCCACGACTCGACGTGGTGGTCCCCGTCTTCGACGAGGAGGCCTGCCTGCCCGAGCTGGTCCGACGACTCGACGACGTGCGTCGACGCCTGGCCGACGACGGCGTCGCCCTCCGACTGGTGGCGGTCGACGACGGCTCCCGGGACCGTTCGTGGTCGGTCCTGTGCGCGCTGGCGGCCGCGCACGGCTGGATCCGACCCCTGCACCTGGCCCGGAACTTCGGCCACCAGGCCGCGGTCACCGCCGGCCTCGACGCCAGCGACGGCGACTGGTGCGCCATCCTCGACGCCGACCTGCAGGACCCGCCGGAGCTGCTCCCCGAGATGCTCGAGTGCCTCCGCCGCACCGACGACGACGCCGCGGCGGTCGACGTCGTCTACGGCGTCCGCCGCCAGCGCTCCGGTGAGTCGCGGTTCAAGCTCCGGACCGCCGCCGCGTTCTACCGGCTGATCCGGCGGGCCTCGGGCCTCGACATCCCCCTCGACACGGGCGACTTCCGCGTCGTCAGCCGGCGGGTGGTCAGCGAGCTGCAGGGACTGGGCGAGCACCACCGACTCCTCCGAGCCATGATCCCCTGGCTGGGCCACCGCGCCGTGGGGTTCCCCTACGACCGCGCCGAACGCTTCGCCGGGGCCACCAAGTACCCGCTCCGCAAGATGATCGTGCTGGCGTCGCACGCCGTCTTCAGCTTCTCGACGGTCCCGATCCGCCTCGTCCAGGCCCTCGGCATCGCATTGTGCATCGCCGGATCGGTGGGCATGGGCGGGCTCGTGGTGGCGGCCGTGGCCGCGGTCCCGGTCACCGCCGCGGCGTGGATCGGCGCCGCGCTCGTCCTCCAGACGGGGGTGATCGTGCTCGCCATCGGGATGATCGGGGGCTACGTCTTCCGCATCCAGGACGAGGTGAAGGCCCGCCCCCTGTACGTGCGCGCCGACCCGCCGGCCCCGCCCTCCTCTCCCCTCCCCCAGGAGCACCCATGACCGCGATCGACGCCACGGCCGAGGCCGAGTTCCACGACCACTGGGCCGCCGGGGTCGACCCCGCCGAGGTCGACGTGGTCGGGACCTGGACCGGCGAGGGCTGCCCCGAGGTGCGCTGGATCGCCGACCGGCTCGGCGAGGTCGACGGCCTGCGGGTGCTCGACCTGGGCTCGGGGCTCGGCGAGGCGAGCGTGTGGTTCGCCCGCCAGGGAGCGGACGTGACGGCGCTCGACATCTCGCCCGGGATGCTCCACGTGGTCGAGCGCGTCGCCGAGCGCCACGGCGTGCGGCTGCGCACGGTGGTGGGCAGCGCCAGCGACCTGCGGCAGTTCCCCGACGGCAGCTTCGACGTGGTCTACGGCGCGAACCTGCTCCACCACGTCGACATCGCCGCGACGCTCGACGAGGTGCACCGCGTGCTCGCCCCCGGGGGACGGGCCGCCTTCTGGGACCCGGTGCAGTACAACCCGGTCATCAACGCCTACCGGCGCATGGCCGCCGCGGTGCGCACGCCCGACGAGCACCCGCTGCGGGCGGCCGACGTCGCGACCATGCGCCGACGCTTCGCCCGGGTGGAGGTGCAGGGCTTCTGGTTGACCGCGCTGGCGATCTTCGTCCGGTTCTACCTGGTCGATCGCACGCACCCCTCCGCCGACCGCTACTGGAAGCTCGTCATCGAGCGCCAGGACCGGCACCGGCGGTTCCTGCGGATCGCCCACCGCGTCGACCGGGTCCTCCTGCGGGCCCTCCCGCCGCTGCGCTGGGTGTGCTGGAACCTCGCCGTCGTCTGCCATCGGGACGGCTGAGGTGGGCTTCTTCGAAGGCGGCCTGGCGCCGCTGGCGTCGTCGGTGCTCATGCGGGAGAACCCGCTCTACGTGCAGTACTACGTGACGGCCCGATGCAACCTCCGCTGCCAGCAGTGCAACGTGATCTACGCCAACGGCGACCAGGAGGAGGCCACCACCGACGACGCCCGGCGGATCGCCGCCCACCTGGCCGAGATCGGGACCTCGATCGTGCTGCTCACCGGTGGCGAGCCCTTCGTGCGCCGGGACCTCGTCGAGATCGCCGAGGGGTTCGTGGCCGAGGGCGTGCACCCCCGCCTCCAGACGAACGGGTTCGCCCGCCCCGAGGACCTCGACCGCATGGCGGCGATCGGCGCCGCCGATCTGTCGATCTCCCTCGACAGCCTCGAGCCGGCCACCCAGGAGCGGATCAACGGCGACGTCGAGGGGTCGTGGCACGCCGCCCTGCGCACCGTCGCCCACGTGAACCGGACCTTCCCGGCCGACTCGTTCTGCGCGTTCGGGTGCGTGCTGGCGCCCTCCAACCTCGACGAGGTGCTCCCGCTGATCGACTTCGCCACCCGCATCGGTTGGTGGGTGTCGCTCGTGCCCGCCCACCACGGACCGGTGCACGACCCGCGCAGCTTCACCACCGTCGACCCGGCCGTGCAGTTCCGCCCCGAGCACCTGGGCCGCGTCCGCCACGTGCTCGACGAGGTCCGCCGGCTGCGGCGCGACGGTGCCAACCTCTACGACTCCGACGAGTACCTCGAGGACATCTGGCGTCACGTCTCGGGTTCGCCCATCCGCTGGCGACGCCGCAACGAGGACCGCTGCGACAGCCCGAACCTGTACTTCGCGATCCAGCCGAACGGCGACATGGCGGTCTGCTGCGACTACCGGCTGGGCGAGCGCTACCCCGTGCAGGACCCGCGCTTCCCGCAGTGGTACCGCGACCGGATGATGTGGCCCGAGGCCCGTCGCGTCACCGCGGCCTGCTCGGGCTGCATGTACGGCAGCTTCCCCGAGATCACGATCTCGGCCCGCTTCGCCCGACCGATGCTGGATCGGGCCCGGCTCTTCCTCCAGGGCGGCCCCCGCCGCCGGCTCGTCCCCCACACCTACGAGGAGCTGATCGACCTGGCCGCCACCGTGCGCGCCGAGCACCTGGGTCCGTCGACGACTCGGCAGCCGGCGACCGCGGGCGCCGCCGGCGGCCCTCGGGTGGCGCCGTGAAGGACCTCGCCCTCCGCCACCTCCTGACCGCAGCCGCTCGGTCGGTCACCGACCTGGCGCCGCACCACGGGCCCGACGTCGCGGCGGCGGTCGCCTCGCTGCGCGTCGAGCGCCGGGGGCCGGGCCACCACGTCCTGCGGTGGACCGACGCCGCCGGGACCCAGCACGAGCACGACCTCGAGCGACACCGCTTCCACCTCTACGGCCGCGGTGACGTCGCCGGCCACGTGGCCCGACGCGGACCGGACGCCGACCACCGGCACCACAACTGGAACGTCGCCCACGAGGTGTGGGCCGAGGTCCTCGGCGTCGACCCCGCCTCGCTGCGCCCGACACGCCGCACCTTCTCGCCCCGCTCGGCGGCGGGCGACGGCCGCACCGAGGCCCACCGACGGGCGGGCCGGTGGGGCGCGGCGGCCGGCGCGCTCGCCGCGGTCGCCCTCGTCCGCCGCCCCGCGCCGTCGTCGGCGAGCGTCGTGGGCACGCTGGCCGTCGGCGCCGCCGCCCTCGGCCCCGACGCACCGGCCGTCCTACGCCTGGCACCGGCCGGGGCCGCCGCCACGAACATCGCGCCCGCGTGGGGCATCGCCGCCGCGCTGCTGGCCGGCGCCGACGTGGCCGCGGCGCGACTCCGGCGCGAGGACGAGCGGGCCCGGCGGGCCGCCATCACGGCGGCCGCGACCGCGGCCGCCGTCGGGCTCCGCCGGACGCTCCTCGGACCGGGCACCCCGCCCCGGACGCGACCCGCCCGCCCGCGCGACGCCGGGCCGGGGATCGCCGTGGGCCTGGCCGCCGCGGCGCTCACCGCGCAACGGGCACCGCACGGGACCCGCGACCGCCTGTCGGGCTGGTTGGCGCCGCTCGCCCTGTCGGCCGCGGCGGCCGGCGCCGAGGCCGACGGCGACCGGTCGGCCCCGATGGTGGCCGCCGCGGTGGTGGGCGTCCTGGTCGGGAGGGACCTGGCGAGGCGGCTCACGCGCCGGGACGGGACCGGTCGCTCGACGAGCGAGGCGCGCGTGCCCCGCCCCGGACAGCTGGCGAGCCGCGATCCGGCGACCCCGCCCGCGTCGGCGACGGGCTCGGGCACGACCTCGGCGGAGCCCGTCGCCGTCGTGGTGTCGCTCCCCAGGCGCCGCTCGGCCTGATCGGGTCCGAGCCTCAGCGAGGACGCCAGAGCTCGACCGCGCCCGCCGGCAGCGAGAACGTGCCGAGCGATCGGTAGTCGTCGGGGAACCGGCGACCCACCAGCCGCAGCAACTGCGGGTCGGGGGCCTGGCCGGGGGCGGGCGGACCGATCGTGGTCAGGACCCAGGCGTCGCCCCACCGGTCGCTCTCGGCCGCGGCGGCCCGGAGCGACCGCTCGGCCAGGTCGTCCACGTGGGCGAACCCGCCCACCGAGACGATCGCGGTGGGCGGCGGGTCCGCGCCCAGGAGGTAGACGGTGGACGCCGAGTACCAGCTCAGGTCGAGGAGCGGCGTCCCCCGACGCCAGCCGGCACGCTCCGCCGCGGCCCGGAGCGCGGCCACCTGCTCGGCGACCGGCGCGGCCAGGCGGACCGTGCCCCGGCCTCCGCCGACATCGACCGGCACGGTCGCCGCGGCGAGCGGCGGTTGGCGGTAGGGCCGCTCGATGGCGCCGTCCACCAGCGACGCTGCCCCCAGGGCCAGCACACCGGCCAGCGCCACGAGGGGGAGGAGGGCCACGTTCGACCCGCCCGCCGGTTCCCGGCCCGGACGCGCCACGAGCACGGCGCCGGCCGCCACGGCCACGACCAGCGGGAGTGCGGCGCCGGCCTGGGTGAAGAAGCCGTTGTTGGAGCCGAACGGGTAGGCGGCCGCCGCGGCGAGCCCCACCACCGCCACCGTGAGCGCCCGCACGCGCCGCGGGCGGTCCCAGCGGGGCGGCGCCGACGCGAGGGCCACGAGGCCCACCGCCGCCGCCATCACCGATGCCCACGCCAGCGACCCGTAGCCCGCGGTCCCGCCGTGCCACGTCCCGACGCCCGCGGCCGAGACCCCCAGCACGAGCGTCGCCGCCGTCGCGACGAGCGGACGCCGGCGATCACGGGTCGGATCGGCCCGGCACCACCGCCCACCCGCCAGGGCGACCACCAGGCCCGCGCCCAGCACACCGGGTGACCCGGCCACCACCGTCCCGACGGCCCGGACCACCTCACCGAGTGCGGCCCCCACCGAGTAGTGCTCCGGATCGAGGGCGGCGAGCAGCTGGCTCCCGCGCCGGATCTGGCGCAGCGTCGTCGACCACGGATCGACCAGGAGCGCGTGGAGGACGGCCAGGACGGCGAAGGCGGGCGCGGTGCGGACCATCGGCGCCAGCCGCTGCCGGCGACCGGGCCCGCCGCGCAGGAGCCCCAGACCCACCGAGCCGAGGAGGATCGGCGCGCTGGCCAGTCGCCCCATGCCGGCGGTCGCCACGCCGAGAGCGAGGACCGACGGCCACCACCACCGAGCCGGCCCGGTGGGTTCTGGGCGGGTGAGCAGCTCCGCCCCGGCCGCAGCGCCCACCAGCAGGCCGACCAGGTTGAGCCAGTTGTAGCTGGGGGTCACCAGCAGGAGCACGTAGTAGTGGAGGGCCGCGGCGACCATCGCCACCACGACGACGGCCTGCTCGGCCGGACCCGGCGGGCGGTCGCGGAGGCGGGCCGCCACCAGCACGGCCCGACGACCGGCCCAGGCCGCCACGAGCACCAGCAGGAGCACCCCGGCGACGCGGAAGCGCACGAGGTCCCGACCGACCGCGGCGTGCAGGAGCCCGGTCCAGCGCCCGAAGGCGTTGTGGAACGCCACGCCGTCGCGACCCGGGTCGGCCGAGAGCAGGTACATCCCCTCGTCGGAGAAGTCGAGCCCCCGCTCCGCGCTCCACAGCAGTCGGACGACGACCGCGGCGGTCACCAGACCGGCCGCCGCGGTCGACGCCGCGATCACGGCCCCGCTGACCGACGCGCCCCGCGGTCCTCGCAGCTCGGCCGAGGGACCGACCGGACGGTCGCGTCGCGACAGGAGGACCGACATCGGTTCCCATCGGCCGGCGGCGGTGCGAATCGAGCCGCGGGGCGGCCCCGGCCGCCGGGGCACCCGGGCGGCGCGAGGATGGCGCGATGCACCTCGCCACCGCTGCCGACGGCGTCCCGGTCGCCCACGAGCTCCTGGGCGGGTCCGGACCGCCGCTGCTCCTGGCCCACGCCACCGGCTTCTGCGGATCGGTGTGGCGTCCGGTCGCGCGCCGCCTCGCCGGGCGCCACCGGTGCTGGACGCTCGACTTCCGCGGGCACGGCCGCTCGGGGCGTCCCGCCGACGGGCGGTTCGACTGGGTGGGCACCGGCCTCGACGTCCTGGCGGTCCTCGACGCCGCCGTCGCCGTGGACGGGGCGGCCGCGACCGGTCCGTGGGTCGGGGTCGGGCACTCGATGGGCGGCGCTGCGCTCCTGCGGGCCGAGCTGGACCGCCCGGGCACGTTCCGGGCGCTGTGGCTCTACGAGCCCGTCGTCTTCCCGCCCGTGGCGGCCGCCGACGACGACGGAACCGACGGGAACCACCTGGCCCGGGGCGCCGAACGGCGACGGGCCCGCTTCGAGTCCCGGGAGCAGGCCCGGGCGAACTACGCGGCCAAGCCGCCCATGGCGTCGTTCGACCCCGAGGCGCTCGACGCGTACCTCGACGGCGGGCTGCGGTCCGACGACGACGGGACGGTCGTCCTGCGCTGCGCGCCGGCCGACGAGGCCCAGGTGTACCGGATGGGCGCCCGCCACGACACCTGGACGCGCCTGGGCGAGATCGGCTGCCCCGTGACCGTGGTGGCCGGCGCGCCCGCCCCGTTCGGGCCCGGTGCGGTGGCCGCCGAGCTGGCCGAGCGCCTCCCCCAGGGCCGACTCGAGACGCACCCCGAGCTCAGCCACTTCGGCCCCATGGAGGACCCCGCCGCGGTCGCCGCCTCGATCGAGCTGTCGGTGGGCGGTCCTAGCATCGGGACGTCATGAGCCTCCCGCTGCCGTCGTCCCTCTCGCCCTCCAAGGTCAGCGCGTTCAAGGACTGCGCCCTGTCCTTCCGCTTCAGCGCCATCGACCGCCTGCCCGAGCCGCCCTCCGCGCCGGCCATGAAGGGCACGCTGGTGCACCGGACCCTCGAGCTGCTGTTCATGGACCCACCGGCGGCCCGAACCCCCGAGCGGGCGGCCGAGCTGCTGGCGCTCGCCACCGACGAGATGGTGGCCGACCCCGAGTTCGCGCTCCTCGGCCTCGACGACGCCGGCGCCGCCGCCTTCGTGGCCGACGCCGCGGTCATGGTGGAGCGCTACTTCACCCTCGAGGACCCCACCGCCATCGAGCCCATCGGGGTCGAGCTGCGCCTGGAGATGCAGCTCGACGGGCTCACCCTGCGCGGCATCATCGACCGCCTCGACCTGGTCGACGGCGAGCTGGTGGTCAGCGACTACAAGACCGGTCGGGTCCCCTCGGAGTCCCAGGAGTCGTCCAAGCTCGGGGGCGTCCACTTCTACGCCTTGATGTGCGAGCGACTCTTCGGCCGCCGCCCCGCCGAGGTCCGGCTCCTGTACCTCGGCGCCAAGCCCCAGACCATCGTCTCGGTGCCCACCGCCCAGTCCACCACCGGGCTCGAGCGGAAGGTGAAGGCCATCTGGACCGCGGTCGAGCGCGCCTGCCGGGACGAGGACTTCCGCCCGAAGCCGTCGGCCCTGTGCAACTGGTGCGCGTACCAGGCCTGGTGCCCGGCCTTCGGCGGCGATCCGGCGGCCGCGCCGGCGGCGGCCTCGTGAAGCTGCTCGACCACCCCGTCGTCGTCCGCTTCGACCTCCGGGGCGAACGCCTGGCCGACCGGCTGCGCGGCCGACCGTGGGCCGACCGCCTGTTCTACGGGCTCAGCGCGGCCGGCGACCACGGCATCGTCTGGCACGTCATCGGGGTGACCCGGGCGCTGCTCGGTCGGGACAGCTGGCGGTCGGCGGTCGAGCTGAGCGCCGGCATGGGCATCGAGGCGGCACTGGTGAACGGCCCCATGAAGTGGGCGTTCCGGCGGGAGCGGCCGGTCTTCGAGGGCGAGCGACCGCGCCACCTCCGCACCCCCCGCACGTCCAGCTTCCCGAGCGGCCACGCGTCGGCCGGCATGTTCGGTGCGGTCATGCTCGCCGGCCGCGGGCGCCGATCCTGGCCCTGGTTCGTCCTCGGTGGCTGCATCGGGTGGAGCCGGGTGCACGTGCGCATCCACCACGCGTCCGACGTGGCGGGTGGGCTGGTGGTCGGCCTGCTGCTCGGTGCCGCGGGGCGACGGATCGCCGGCTCGGTACGCTCGAACCGATGAGCGGCCCCACCGTGCGGTCCGAGGACCACCTGACCGACTTCGAGGCGCTCATGTGGAACCTCGAGAAGGACCCGCGGCTGTCCACCAACGTGGCCAACCTGTCGATCCTCGACCGGGCCCCCGACCCCGACGCGCTGCGGGCCACCCTCGAGCGGGCCACGGTCGCCTTCCCCCGACTGCGGCAGCGGATCGTGCCGGTGCTGGGACGCGTGGCGCCGCCGCGCTGGCAGTACGACCCCGACTTCGACATCGACCGCCACCTCAAGCGGGTCCCGCTGGGCGGACGTGCCTCGCGAGCCGAACTGCACCGCCTGGTGGTCTCGCTGTTCAACGACCCGTTCGATCGCACCCGGCCGCTGTGGGAGTTCGTGGTCTTCGAAGGCCTCCGCGACGGACGCGCCGCCATGCTCCAGCGCATCCACCACACCCTCACCGACGGCGAGGGCGGGCTCCGACTGTCCCTCGAGTTCCTCGACTTCGATCGCCACGCCCCGCTGCGGCCGCCGCTGGCTCCGCCCGCCATCGACCCCCGCGACGGATCGCTCCTCGACTCGGTTGGCGACGCGCTGGGCCACGTGGCCCGACGCAACGCCGGGATCGCCCGCCGCGCCGCGGGCGAGGCCGCCCACGCGCTCACCCACCCGACCGAGCTGGTCGGTGCGGCCGCCGAGGCCGTCGAGGTGGCCCGCTCGGCGGTACGGCAGGGCCAGGTGGGCGACGGTCCGCTCAGCCCGCTGTGGACCGGCCGCTCGATGTCGCGCACCTTCGAGACCCTCGACGTCCCCTTCGCCGAGGCCCGGGTGGCCGCCAAGCGGCTGGGCGGCACGCTCAACGACCTCTTCGTGGCGGGTGCCTGCGCGGCCGCCGGCGAGTACCACCGACGGCTGGGGCACCCCGTCGACGAGCTGCGGATGGCCATGCCGATCAGCGGGCGGACCGACGCCACGGTCGGCGGCAACATGTTCGCCCCCAGCCAGGTCATCGTCCCCACCGGCGAGCTGACGCCGCCCGAGCGGTTCGCCCGGGTGCACGAGGCCCTGGTCCGCACCAAGGCCGAGCCCGCTGTCGGGTTGGCCGACGCGCTGGCGGGCCTGGTCAACCTCCTGCCCACGTCGGTCGTCACCCGCACCGGGGGTCGGGTGACGGGGTCCATCGACTTCGTCACCTCCAACCTCCGGGCCGCCCCCATGGACATGTACCTGGCCGGCGCGCTGATCGAGTCGAACTACCCCATGGGGCCGTTGGCGAACACCGCCTTCAACCTCACCACCATGAGCTACCGGGGGCAGTTCTGCATGGGCGTGCTCATCGACACCGTCGCGGTCGAGCAACCCAAGGTGCTGGTCCAGTGCCTGCGCACCGCCTACCGCGCCCTGTTGCGGGCGCAGCCGTGAGCGCGTCGGTCGACCTCGACGCCGGACCGGCGCGCCGGGAGCACCCGGCCGCCCCGCTCGACCGCGTGCTGGCGCCGCTGCACCGGTCGTCGGTCGCCGTCGACCTCGTCCTCGCCACCCTCACGGTCGTGGTGGGCACGGCGTTGCGCTTCACCCAGGACGACGCCTTCATCACGCTCCGCTACAGCCGGAACCTGGCCGAGGGCAACGGCCTCGTCTACAACCTGGGCGAACGGGTCGAGGGCTACACCAACTTCCTGTGGACGGCGTTCCTGGCGCTGCCCTTCCGCCTCGACGTCGACCCGGTCCTGTGGAGCGACGTGGCCTCGATCGCCGCGGGCGTGGTCACCGTGCTCGCCACGCGCCGCCTGGCCCGCCGCCTGCTCGACAGCGATCGCTACGCCACGGTCGCCGCACTCCTGCTCGTGGGCTTCCACTCGTTCGCCATCTACCTCACCGGCGGCCTCGAGACCCAGTGGCAGACCATGTTCGTGGTCCTCGTGGCGCTCGCCCTGGTCCCCGGACTCGACGAGCCCCTCCCGGTCGCCCGACTGACGGCCGCCTCCGCCTTCGCCGGGCTCGCCTGCCTGACCCGCCTCGACTCGGCGGTGCTGTTGGTGGCCATCGGCGTGCCGGTGGCCCGTGCCCTGCACCGGCGGGGCGAGCTGGGCTCGTCGCGGGTGGCCGCCGCCCTCGCGCCGGCCACCGCGCTCCTGGTCCCCTGGTTGGCGTGGAAGTGGGGGTACTACGACGCCCTGCTGCCCAACACCTTCGTGGCCAAGCAGACCCCCATCCTCTGGGCCGTCGGACGGGGCCTCTTCTTCCTCGTGCTGTTCGTGGTGGTCACCTTCCTGTTCATCGCCCTCCCGCTCACCCGCCCGGGGTGGGTCGGGCTGCGCTCCCGTCCGGGCACGCGGTGGGCGCTCGGGATCGTCGGGCTGTGGGTGCTCTACCTGCTCTACGTCGGTGCCGACTTCATGGAGTTCCGGTTCCTCGTGCCCGTCCTGCCGCTGGTGATGGTGCTGGTGACCGCCACCCTCCCCGCCCTCCCCGAGCGGCGCGAGCTGGTGGTCATCGCCGTGATCGCCGTGGGCTCGCTGGCCAAGTGGGCGCTCTTCTACCCGGCGGTGGTCGGCATCGAGAGCGCCCGGGCGCTCGAGGACCACGTCACCGACCCGGCCGGCTGGCGCGAGGCGGGCGAGGTCCTGCGCGCCGACTTCCCCGAGGGCGAGCAGGACGGACCGACCCTGGCCATCACCGCGGCCGGCGCGCTGCCCTTCTTCGCCCAGCTGCGCACGATCGACATGCTGGGCCTCACCGACGTGGGGGCGAACGAGTTCCGCTGGGAGCTGACCAAGCTCAAGGCCGGTCACGAGCACATCGCGACGATCGACTACCTGGTCGAGCGCGAGGTCGACCTGGTGATCGGCGGCGTCGTGGTGGAGCCGTGCGAGGAGGTCGCCGACATCGACCGCCTCGACGTGATCCGCCGCATGTACCTCACCTACGACGTGCCGCCGAGCGAGCTGCCCACCGGATCACGGTTGGTGTCGATCCCGCTGCGCAGCCGTGACCGGTGCCTCCTGGCCCTCGACCTCTCGACCGGCGAACGTCGCGACCGGATCGACCGGCAGGGCTACGCCGAGCTCCCCCTCGACGACCTGCGCCGCTGATCGCCGCCGCGACCGGGGCCCGGACGCGACCGAGGCCGCACGCCCGAGCGGGCGGTGCGGCCTCGTGGACGAACCCCGGCCCTGGGCCGGGTCGGTGCCGGTCAGTTGACGGAGACGAGCTCCGACTCGAGCTTGGACAGCAGCGTGCGCACGTCGAGCAGCAGGTCGGCCACCTCGGCCGAGGAGAGCAGCGTGCGGTCGGAGAACTCGCCCAGTCCACGATCGATGAGCGCCAGGGCCTCGGTGATCGACTCGGCTTCACGGGTCTCGGTCATGGCTCCTCCGTCACTCACGTCGGCTCGCTCATCGCTTCGGACCCGCAGCATACGCCCCTCCACCGACAAGTCGAAGGGCACTTTCGCCCGCCCGACCCCGGCCACCCGACCCCCCGGCCGCCTACCGTGTGGCGATGCCCCACGGTCCCCTCGGCCTCACCTGCGCCAGCCTCATGACCCTGCCCCCCGCCGTCCAGGCGGCGGCCGCCCGTCGGGCTGCCGAGCGGGGCTACACGTCGGTGTGGACCGCCGAGACCACCGGCGCCGAGGCCTTCGCCAGCCTCGCCGCCCTCGGCGGAGCCGCTCCCGGCCTGGGGCTCGGCACCGGCGTGCTGGCCCTGCAGCTGCGCACCCCGATGCTGGCCGCCATGGGGGCCGCCACCCTCCAGTCGCTCCAGCCCGACGTCGACGTGCACCTCGGCGTGGGCATCTCGTCGCCGGTCGTGGTCGGCGCCTGGCACGGCGCCACCTACGAGCGGCGGCCGCTGGCCCAGACCCGCGAGTACCTGACCCTGGTGCGCGAGTGCCTCTCGGGCGAGGTGGTGACGTTCCAGGGCGACTACTACCGCTGCCGCAAGTTCCGCCTGGGCGTCCGCCTGGGCGAGCGCCGACCGAAGCTGGTGCTCGGCGCACTGAACGAGAAGATGCTGCGCCTGGCCGGCGAGCTGGCCGACGGCGTGCTGCTGAACTACCTGCCCGCGACCGCCGTGCCGTGGTGCGTCCAGCAGGTGCGCGCCGGCGAGGCCGCCGCGGGCCGAGCCCCGGGCAGCTGCGAGGTGCTGGCCTACGTCCACGTCGGCGTGACCGACCTGGCGTCGGCCCGGGTCCCGGCCCGCAAGGACCTGTTCTCCTACGCCGTGGTGGACTCCTACGCCGCGGCCTTCCGGCGGGCCGGCTTCGCCGACGAGGTGGACGCCGTGCGCGCCGCCCACGCCGCGGGCGACCGCGAGGCGGCCCTGGCCGCGGTGTCGGACCGGATGATCGCCGCCATCGACATCGTGGGCGACGCCGGCCACGTTCGCGAGGCGGTCGCCGCCTACCGGGCGGCCGGGGTGGAGCACCCGATCGTCATGCCCTTGCCATGGGGTGCCGATCGCGACGCGGTGATCGCCGCCACCATCGACGCCGCGGCGGCGGGCTGACCGTGGCCGCGCCCGTCGAGCTGCGTGACTCGGTCGTCGTCGTGACCGGCGCCGCCTCCGGCATCGGTCGGGCGCTGGCCGACCGCTTCGAGGCCGAGGGCGCCCGGGTGGTGGTGCGGGCCGACCTGCCCGGCGCGTTCGCCGACGGCACCGACGGCGAGGCCGTCGACGTGACCGACCGCGCCGCGGTGACGGACCTGGTGGAACGCACGATCGAGCGGCACGGCCCCATCGACCTCTACTGCTCGAACGCCGGCATCGCCACGGCCGGTGGCATCGACGCACCGCCCGAGGTGTGGCAGCGGGCGTGGGGGGTCAACGTGCTGGGCACGGTGCACGCCGCGGCCGCGCTGCTGCCGTCGGTGCGGGCCCGGGGTCGGGGCCACCTGCTGGTCACCGCCTCCGCCGCCGGCCTGCTCACCAACCTCGGTGACGCGCCGTACACCGCCACCAAGCACGCCGCGGTCGGCCTGGCCGAGTGGCTGTCGATCACCCACGGCGACGAGGGCCTCGGCGTCAGCTGCCTGTGCCCCCAGGGCGTGCGCACGCCGATGGTCACCGGCGGCCTCGATGCCGGCGAGCTGGCCGCCAGCGTGGTCGAGGCGATGGGCCTGATCGAGCCCGAGCAGGTGGCCGACGCGGTGGTCGCCGGGCTGGCCGACGGGCGCTTCCTGATCCTCCCGCACCCCGAGGTGGCCGACTACGTGCGCAACAAGGCCACCGATCCCGACCGCTGGCTGGGCGGGATGCGCAAGCTCCAGCGCCGCCTGCGCGGCGACTGAACGACGGGGAGGCGGCGAGTGGGCGAGCGCACCCCGCTCGAGCTGTGGGAGCTGCACGCGGCCTCCCGTCCGGGCGACGTCGTGGCCGTCGACGCCACCGGCACCCCGTGGTGGGCGCTCGAAGGTGCCGGCCTCGAGGCGGTGGACGGCGGCCTGCGCCGCGTCCGGACCATCGCCGACACCACGGCGCCCGGCATGCGCCTGCTGCTCGTGGGCCTCAACCCCAGCCCCGCCGCGGCCGACGCCGGGGTGGGCTTCTTCCGGGCCGGCAACCGCTTCTGGCCCGCCGCCCTGGCCGCCGGGATCGTCACCCGGGACCGGGACCCCCGCCACGCCCTCGGGACGCACGGTGTGGGCATGACCGACCTCGTGAAGCGCACCACGGCCCGGGCCGAAGAACTGTCCGTCGACGAGTACCGCCACGGGCTGTCCCGGATCGAAGCGCTGGCCGAGGCGCTGGCGCCGGCGGTGGTCTGCTTCGTGGGCCTCGCCGGCTGGCGGGCCGCGGTCGACCGCCGGGCCACCACCGGCTGGCAGGACCGCCCCGTGGGCGGACGGCCGACCTACGTCATGCCCAACCCGTCGGGGCTCAACGCCCACGTCCGGGTCGACGACCTGGCCGGACACCTCCGCGCCGCGGCCGCCGGGCCGGCGTGACGCCCGCCACACCGGACGCTTGGACTGGGCAACGATCGCGAGCACGGCGCTAGCTTCTGGTGATGCTGCGCCGCCTGGCCTCGTCGTCCTACCACCGTCGCCGGCTCGTGCTGGCGACCTGGCTGGCGCTCCTGATCGGGATCACCGCCATCAGCCAGGGGGTCGGTGACGCCTACTCCCAGAAGGTCGAGCTGTCGGGCAGCGACAGCCAGGCCGCCTTCGACCTGCTGGCCCGGGTGTTCCCCGATCGGGCCGGCCTGGCGGCGGACGTGGTGGTCCGCGCCGACGCCGGCATCGCCGATCCCTCGGTGCAGCAGCGGCTCGAAGCGCTCTTCGAGGAGCTCGAGGCCACCCCGGCCGTGGCCACCGTGCTCAGCCCCTACGCCCCCGGCATCGGTGCCTTCCAGGTGGCCGGCGACGGCGACATCGCCTTCGCCACGATGCAGTTCGCCAACGCCGAGGCGCCGCCCGAGGAGCAGCTCGTCGAGATCGAGGAGATCGTGGCCCGCTCCGGCGACGACGACCTCCAGGTGGAGCTGGGCGGCAACCTCTTCGCCAACCGCAAGCCGCCCGACTCGGAGATCTTCGGCCTGCTGGGCGCCGTGGTCATCCTGCTCTTCGCCTTCGGGTCGGTGCTGGCCATGGGCCTCCCGATCCTCACGGCGCTCGGCGGCATCGGCATCGGCTTCGCCGCGGTGGCGCTGCTGTCGAACGTCATGTCGGTCCCCGAGTTCTCGACCCAGCTCGCCGCGATGATCGGCATCGGCGTGGGGATCGACTATGCGCTCTTCATCGTCACCCGGTACCGCCAGGGGCTGCGGCAGGGACACGACCCCCACTCGGCGGTGGTGACCGCCATCGACACCGCCGGGCGGGCCGTGCTCTTCGCCGGCTGCACGGTCGTCATCTCGCTGTCCGGCATGTTCCTCATGGGGATCGACTTCGTGCAGGGCCTGGCCGTGTCCTCGTCGATCGTGGTGTTCATCACCATGGCGGCCTCGGTCACGCTGCTGCCGGCCATCCTGGGCTTCGTCGGGACCAACATCGACCGGCTGTCGCTGCCGGGCGCGGCGAAGCGCGAGGCGAAGTCGCACCGCGGGGGCTGGTGGAAGTGGAGCCGGTTCCTCCAGCGCCACCCGTGGCCCTTCGCCGTCCTGGGCTTCGTCCTCCTCGGCGCCATGGCACTGCCCGTCTTCGACATCCGGCTGGGCTCCTCCGACGCGTCGGCGTCGCCCACCACCGAGACCACCCGCCGGGCCTATGACCTGCTCAGCGACGGATTCGGACCCGGCGCCAACGGACGCTTCCTCGTCGCCACCGAGCTCCGCGGCCCCGAGGACCTCGCCACCCTGGGAGAGCTGAGCCAGGCGATCGGCGCCGCCCCCGGGGTCGAGGCCGTCACCCCGCCGGTCCCGAACGCCGAGGGCGACGCCGCGATCATCTCCGTCCAGCCCACCACACCGCCCCAGGACGCCGAGACGGTCGAGCTGCTGGAGCGGCTGCGGGCCGAGGTCATCCCCGGCGTCGTCGGCGACCGCGGGCTGGAGGTGCACGTCGGCGGACTGACCGCGGCGTTCGAGGACATGGCGGTGCGCCTCCAGGAGCGACTGCCGCTCTTCATCGGCGCCGTGCTGACCCTCAGCTTCGTGCTCCTGCTGATCGTGTTCCGCTCGGTGCTCGTACCGCTCAAGGCCGTGATCATGAACCTGCTGTCGATCGGCGCCGCCTACGGCCTGCTGGTCGCCGTGTTCCAGTGGGGCTGGGGTGCCTCGCTCATCGGGGTGGGGGGCACCGGACCCATCGAGAGCTTCGTGCCGATGATGCTCTTCGCCATCCTCTTCGGCCTCTCGATGGACTACGAGGTCTTCCTCCTGTCGCGCATCAAGGAGGAGTACGACCGCACCGGCGACAACGGGCTGGCGGTGGCCGACGGCCTCAGCGCCACGGCCCGGGTCATCACCGCCGCCGCGGCGATCATGGTCATGGTGTTCGGGGCCTTCGTGCTCGACGCCAGCCGCATCGTCAAGGAGTTCGGCCTGGGCATGTCGGTGGCGATCTTCCTCGACGCCACCGTGGTCCGCATGGTGCTGGTGCCGGCGACCATGGAGCTGTTGGGCAAGGCCAACTGGTGGTTCCCCAAGTGGCTGGGCTGGCTGCCGGCGGTGCACGTGGAGGGCACCCCCGACGAACCCGTCATCGGCGAGCTCGACACCGAGATCGAGGACCTGCTCACCGCCGAGGAGGCCGCCGCCCAGGGCTGATCCGTCCTGCGGGGTCAGCGGGGGGCGAGGTCGCGCAGGGCCTGGCGCTGGTCGAAGCCGAAGGGCAGCAGCGCCAGCGCCGGGGTGGTGACGCCGTTGGCCACGTAGCGGGCGATGTGCTCGCGGCACGCCTCGGGCGGACCCGACACGATGAGCTCGTCGACGAGCGAGTCGGGGATGGCGGCCAGCGCGGCCTTGCGGTCGCCGGCCTTCCAGGCGTCCCACATGGGCGTGAGCTGCTCGCCCCGACCCAGCCAGTCGTGGAAGGCGGCGTAGACGGGCACGTTCAGGTAGGCGGCGATGGCCACCTTGCCGAAGTTCAGGACGGTCTCGCGGTCGGTGGTGGGCGCCACGAAGATCCGGGCCACCACCTCCTTGGGGGCGCTCCCCTCGCGGGCGGCGGCGTGGACGATGGGCGCGACGGTCGACACGTCGTCGGCCGAGAGCCAGTTCACGATGGCGCCGTCGCCTTCGCGGCCGGCCAGGCGCAACATGCCCTCGCGGAGCGCCGCCACCAGGATCGGGACGCCGCCCTCGGGCACCGGCACGCCCAGGCGGAAGCCGTGGCTGGCGAACCCGGTCAGGTCGTGGTCGGTCTTGGCGCCACCGAGGGCGTCGCGCAGGAAGCGGACGGTGTCGCGGACGCGGGCGTACGGCTCGTCGAAGGCGAGGCCGTTCCACCGCTCGACGATCACGTCGGAGCTGGTGCCCAGGCCCAGCACGAAGCGCCCCGGCGCGGCCGCCGCCACCGTGGCCACGGTCTGGGCCAGGAGCGCGGGGCCACGCGTGTAGGCGGGCACGATGGCGGTGCCGAGGCGCAGCGACGGCGCCCAGGCCGACGCGAGGGCCAGGGGCGTGAAGGCGTCGGCGCCGTTGGCCTCCGACGACCACACGTCGGTGTAGCCGAGGTCGGCCAACTCCGCGATCCACTCCCGCTGCTCGGGGAGCGGCACGTGGTCGAACGGGATGGTCATGCCGAATCGCTGGGCGGGCTGCTGCATGGACGGGAGGCTAGGGCGACGGCGGCTCGCATCGGCCGTCATACGCACTACGCTGCGTGTATGACGATGTGGAGCTTCCGCGTGGACGACGACGAGGCGGCGCTCGCCCGCCGTTGGGCGGAGCGACTGGGCATGGATCGCTCACAGCTGCTCCGCGAGGCGCTCCACCGCCACCTCACCCGACTCGCCGCCGAGGACGACGTGGTGTCGTGGCTGGCTCGACCGCTCGACGCCGGCGAGTCGTCGTTCGCGGCCGTGGCGGACTGGGGTCCGGCGGAGGACTGGTCGGATTGGGAGCCGGGCGACGGGGGTGGCGATGCAGCGGGGTGAGATCTGGTTCGCCGCCACGCCGGGCGGCGATCGACCGGTCCTGGTCCTGACCCGGGACCCCGTGGCCGATCGGATCGGGTCCGTCGTGGTGGCCGTCGTCACCCGCACCGTTCGGGGCCTCGTGTCCGAGCTCCCCTTGGACCCCGAGGTCGACGGCGTGCCGACCGCCTGCGTGGCCAACTTCGACAACCTGCACACCCTCCCCCGCGAGGTGTTCCGCCGACGCGTGGCCACGCTCGGCGCACCTCGGCTGGCGCAGGCCTGCCAAGTCCTCCGCGACGCCACGGGCTGTTGACCGTGGCGGCCGGCGCGCTGCTCAGCAGTCCACGGCGACGGCGAGCGCGCCGCAGACCTGACCCATGCGTTCGTCGCTCAGACGACCCAGTCGTTCGACGAGCACCCCGACCGAGACGCTCTCGACGGAGTCGAGGTTCACGGCACAGCGCCGAGGGACGGGGTCCTCGCCCGGCTCGAGCACCACCTCGCTCGGCAGGTCGCGGACGTTGGTGGTGCACGGCGCGACCAACGCACGTCCCAACCTCGGGATGGCGACATCACGTGACAGCAGGACGACCGGTCGACGACCGATGGTCGGCAGTTCGCACCACCAGACCTCGCCGCGCCGGGGCAGATCGGTCACGAGGCGGCGGCAGCCGCCCGGAACGTCGCCAGGTCGCCCCATTCGTCCGGGGCACCGACGGGAAGCTCGTCGTAGCGGGCGTAGGCCGCGTCGATCTCCGCTCGCCGATGGGCGGCCACCAGGGTGGTCAGCGCCTCGTCCAAGAGGACCGCGTCCGAAGCGCCCGCACGGACCGCCCGGGCGCGGGCCAGGAGATCGCCGTCCACCGTGGTGCTCACGCGAACCCGAGCCATGCCACGAGTATGCCACGCCTCGGACGGCCTCCCCTCAGTCCTCGGCGGTCGGGGGCTTGCGGCGCTCGGCCTTGCGCCGGGACGTGCGGGCCTTCGACTCGAGGCGGCGCTGGACCGAGCCTCGGGTCGGCCGCGTGGCCACCCGACTGCGGGGTCGGGCCATCGCCGCCGCGAGCTTGGACTCCAGCCGGTCGAGGGCGACCCGGCGGTTCTGCCACTGGGACCGGTGCTCGGAGGCCACCACCCGGACCTCGTCGCCGAGCTTGGTCCGCAGTCGGGCCCGGGCCCACTCGGGCAGCCCGGCGCAGGTGGCGAGATCGACCACCAGCTCCACCCGGGTGTTGGCGGTGTTGGCGTGCTGACCACCCGGCCCGCCCGATCCGCTGAAGCGCCACTCCAGCTCGCTGGGTGGGATCTCGATGCCGCCGGGCAGCTGGATCGCCCGCTCCATCAGACCACCCGGTCGGCCAGCGCCTCGCCCGCCCGCAGGGCCACGGCGTTGGCCACGGCCAGGTCGAGCGACCGCTCCAGCGTCTCCCAGGTCAGCCACGCCACGTGCGGGGTGGCCACCACCTCGGGCCGGGCGAAGATCGGGTGGTCCAGGACGCCCCGGTGCGGCTCGTCACCGAACACATCCAGTCCCGCACCCCCCAGCCGGCCGGCGGCCAGCGCGGCGTCGAGCGCGTCGAGGTCCACCAGCCCGCCCCGAGCGGTGTTCACCAGCACGGCGCCCGGGCGCAGCAGCCCGATCCGGCGCTCGTCGAGCAGCCCATCGGTCTCGGGGGTGAGCGGCACGTGGAGCGACACCACGTCGCCGGCCGCCAGGAGGTCGTCGAGCGGCATCCAGCCCGGACGGTCCGAGCGGCGGGAGTGGTGCACGACGGTCGCGCCGAGCGCCGTGAGCACCGAAGCCAGGCGCTGGCCGATGTCGCCGTAGCCGACGAGACCGACGGTGCGCCCGGCCAGCTCGCCGCACTGCTCGCCCACCGCCACCGGCACCTGCCAGCCCGACCCCTCCACGGTCGCCCGGTGGTGGGTGGGCAGGCGCCGGAGCACGGACAGCATCAGCAGCAGGGCCGACTCGGTGACCGCCGCGGCGTTCGACCCCGGCATGTTGGTGACCGCGACACCCCGGGCGGCGGCCGCCCCGAGGTCGATGGTGTTCACCCCCACCCCCCACTTGTGGATCAGCCGCAGCCGTGGCGCCCGGTCCATCTGGGCCGCGTCGATGGGGGTCAGCACGTGCCACCACACCTCGACCTCGGGGAGCAGCGCCTCGAACCGCTCGACGTCGGTCGGCGCGCACACCTCGATCCGCAGGTCGTGAGCCCGACCCACCTCCTCGAACCGGGCCCGCTGACGGGACCCCGCATCGCCGTGGTACAGCACCAGCACGCCGGCGACGCTACCGGGCTCCCCACCCACAAACCCTCCCCACCCACACCCGTCCGAACTTGCGTCGATGCGGCCGAGATCCCGGCCTGAGCGACGCATGTTCGGAGAGGAGGGGCGCGCGAGCGACGCATGTTCGGAGAGGAGGGGCCGACGGTCCGTCCGCTGGCGACCGTCGGTCGGATTCTGGGTGCGGACAACGGATACGGTGTGCCGCCATGGCTGACGCACCCTGGCTCGGAGACACCTGCTCGCTCGTGGACGCCTTCCGGCGAGGCGAGCGCTCGCCCGTCGAAGAGCTCGACGCCACCCTCGCGGCGATCGAGGCCAGCGAGTTGAACGCCTTCATCCACCTCGACCCCGAGCGGGCCCGGGCCGCAGCCGCCCGGGCCGACGTGGCGCTCCCCTTCGGCGGCGTGCCCATCGGCATCAAGGGCCTGACCCCCGTCGAGGGCTGGCCCCACACCGAGTGCTCCCTCGCCTTCGGCGACGAGCCCAGCGAGTACACCAGCCTCCACGTCGAGCGCATCCTCGGTGCCGGCGCCGTGCCCGTCGGCATGACCAACGCCAGCGAGTTCGGCGGCCTCAACGTCAGCGTCAACAAGCGCTTCGGCGTCACCCACAACCCGTGGCAGATCGGCAGGACCGCCGGCGGGTCCTCGGGCGGGTCGGCCTCGGCGGTCGCCGGCGGCCTCGTCACCATCGCGACCGGCGGCGACGGCGGCGGGTCCATCCGCATCCCCGCCGGCTTCTGCGGCAACGTCGGCCTGAAGGCCACCGCCGGACGCATCCCCCGCGGCCCGCACACCGAGGTGCACCCCATGACGGTGGTCACCGGTTGCCAGGCCCGCTCGGTGCGCGACGTGGCCCGCTGGTTCGACGTGGCCTCCGGCTTCGACATGCGCGACCCCTACTCCCTCCCCAAGATCGAGGGCTGGGAGCGGGACCTCGGAACGTGGGACCTGTCGGGCAAGCGGGCGGTCATCGCCCCGAACCTGGGTGTCGCCGTGGTTCGCCCCGAGGTGGAGGACCGCATCCACCAGGCCGGCGAGCTGTTGTGCAAGGAGACCGGCCTCCAGATCGTCGAGGTCCCCGTGCAGCTGCCCGGCCTGGGCTACGAGTGGGCGCTGGCCAACCTCAGCCAGCTGCTGCGGGCGCTGGGCGACCGCTGGCCGGCGTGCAAGGACGACCTGACCGTCGAGATCGCCTTCGGCCTGTACCTGGCCGAGCAGCAGTTCGACCTGAAGATGATGGCCACCTGCGAGACCGCCCGAACCGAGGCGAACGAGCGCATGGCCGAGGTGTTCGACCACGTGGACTTCGTGATCGCCGCCACCAACCCCGACGTGGCCTTCGAGGCCGACTGCTACCTGAACCAGCAGGTGGGCGGCCGCCCGGTGGGCCCCGAGAACAACGGCGCCCTCACCATCCCCGCCAACATCGTCGGCAACCCGGCCATCTCGATCCCCGTCGAGCCCCTCGACGGGCTCCCCGTGGGCATGCAGGTCATCGGCCGCCACCACGAGGAGCAGCTCCTGCTGGACCTCGCCCTCCACGTGGAGCGGGAGCGCCCCTGGGCCCTGGTGGCCCCGAGCGCACCCGTCTGAGGGTCCGCTCAGGCGGATCCCGGGCCTCGCCGGGGTGACTGTCAGGGGTCGTCCTCATACTGGGGCCATGAGCTTCCAGCTGATCCTCATCGACGACACCGAGCGGGACTGGCGCATCGACGACCACACCAAGGAGGTCGGTCGCCAGGGCATCGCCGAGGCCCGCGCCGCGCTGCGCGGCACCCGCCGGGTGGTGGCCGACGACGAGCTCGCCGCCCCCGTCGAGCTGGCCGATCGGGCCGCCGCCCCCCGGCGCCGTGCCCCCATCGAGCGTCCGGCCAGCCGCACCGCGGCCTGACCGCTCCCCTGCCCGTCCCCGGTCCCTAGAGTCTCCGACCATGTCCGACACCGTGATCATCGACGCCGTCCGCACGCCCATCGGGAAGCGCAACGGCGGGCTGTCCACCGTGCACCCCGCCGACCTGCTGGCCGGGGTCCTGGCCGAGCTGGTCCGGCGTACCGGCATCGACCCCGCCCAGGTGGGCCAGGTGGTCGGCGGCTGCGTCTCCCAGGTCGGCCAGCAGTCCTTCGACATCGCCCGCACGGCCTGGCTCACCGCCGGCCTGCCCCAGTCGGTGGCCGCCACCACCGTCGACACCCAGTGCGGGTCGTCCCAGCAGGCCACCAACCTGGCCACCGCCCTGGTGGCCTCCGGCGTGGTCGACGTGGCCATCGCCTGCGGCGTCGAGTCCATGAGCCGGGTGCCCATCGGCTCCAACTCCAACAAGAAGCTGGGCCTGGGCGTGCCCATCCCCAAGAGCTACTTCGAGACGTACGAGTTCACCTCCCAGTTCGAGGGCGCCGAGCGCATCGCCGAGCAGTGGGGCGTCACCCGAGCGGACTGCGACGAGTTCGCCCTGGCCTCCCAGCAGCGGGCCCGCACCGCCTGGGACGAGGGCCGCTTCGACACCCAGGTCGTCGCGGTCGACGCCCCCGACGTCGACGAGGAGGGCACTCCCACGGGCACCACCCACCGGGTCACCCGCGACGAGGGCCTGCGCGAGACCACCCTCGAGGGCCTGGCGTCGCTCAAGCCGGTCGGCCGACCCGATGGCGTGCACACGGCCGGCTCGGCGTCGCAGATCAGCGACGGCGCGGCCGCGGTGCTCATCTGCTCACGGGCCAAGGCCGCCGAACTGGGCCTGACGCCGCGGGCCGAGATCGTCGACACCTGCCTGGTCGGGGTCGACCCGGTGCTCATGCTCACCGGCCCCATCGACGCCACCCGCCACCTGCTCGGCCGCACCGGCCTCGGCATCGACGACATCGACCTGTTCGAGATCAACGAGGCGTTCGCCTCGGTGGTGCTGGCCTGGTCCCGCGAGGTCGGGGCCGACCTCGCCAGGACGAACCCCAACGGCGGCGCCATCGCGCTCGGCCACCCGCTCGGAGGCACCGGCGCCTTCCTCGTCACCAAGGCCGTGCACGAACTGGAGCGCACCGATGGAACCCACGCCCTCGTCTCGATGTGCTGCGGCGGCGGCCTGGGCACCGGGACGATCCTCCGCCGGGTCTGAACCTCGGGCACGGCGCCCCCGCCCGGGCGCCGTCCTGGGGGTCCTCCTCTGGGTCGCCGCGTGCGGCGGCGGGGCCGCGCTCCCCGAGGGTGCCAACGCCACCGTCGTGCGGGTCGTCGACGGCGACACGATCGTCGCCGCGGTCGGCGGCACCGAGGAGCGCGTCCGCCTCATCGGCATCGACACCCCCGAGTCGGTCGATCCCCGTCAACCCGTCGAGTGCTTCGGCAAGGCGGCCAGCGCCCGCCTGGCCGAGCTCCTCCCCGCCGGCACCGCACTCCGCCTCGAGCGCGACGCCGAGGAGCGCGACCGCTACGGCCGACTCCTGGCCTATGCGCACCGGCTCCCCGACGACCTGTTCGTGAACCTCGCCATGGTCCGCGACGGCTACGCCAACACGCTCACCATCGCCCCCAACGTGGCCCACGTCGACGACTTCCGCTCGGCCGAGGCCGAGGCCCGCTCCGAGGGCCGGGGCCTCTGGTCGGCGTGCCCGGAGGCCCGCCCATCGGGTGGGTGAGCGGGGTGGGTGAGCCGGCGGCTCAGCCGGCGCGCATCAGGTCGCGCAGGGGGCGGTAGCCGATCAGCTCCACGCCGGCCTCGGCCAGGATGGCGGCGAGCGCTCCGTCGGTCACGAGCGCCAGGTCGTCGACCCGGGCGGCGGGAGTCTGGCCGATCGCCCGCAGCTCGGGGGTGTCGACGGCGGGGTGCACGTAGACCTCGGTGACGCCGGGACGCAGGTTCGCGGCGACGGCCTCGATCGACGCCCGTGACCCCACGCCGTCGACGTAGACGAAGTGGTCGGGGAAGACCACGCCCTCCTCGGCGGCCAGGTCGCGGTAGGGGAACCCGGCGAGGCGCTGGCCCGAGGCGCCACCCATGCGCAGCGGCAGCCGGAACTCCAGCGCCAGGTCGAGGTAGACGTCGAAGAACTCGGGCCGAAGCTGGAGCGTGCCCATGTGGCTGTCGAGGTGGGTGACGTCGACGCCCCACAGCACGGCCCGCTCCACCTGGGCCCGGCACTCCCGCCGCACCTCGTCGAGGTCCGCGTGGTCCCACACGTCGCCGACGGTCCGGGGGAAGCCACCGTCGCCGTCGAGGAGGGACGGCGCCTGGGTGATCGGGCCCCATCGGTAGCGGTCGCACTCGGCGTTGAGTGTCAGGTGCACGCCGATGTCGTCGCCGGGGAGGGCGTCCGCGGCGGCGGCGCGGGCCCAGGGGCAGGGCACCATCAGCGTGGCGGAGGTGGCGATCCCCTCCCGCATCGCCCGGAAGCAGCCCACGTTGGACGCGTGGCTCATCCCCAGGTCGTCGCAGTTGACGATGAGGAGTCGGGCGTCCGCCGGACGACCGAGGCGCTCGGCCAGGGTGCTCACCCCCGCCACGCTACCGCCCGCCTCAGCGGAGCCCGGCGAAGAGGTCGTCCTCGGGCAGCGACACGGGCACGCGGGACGCGGCCAGGATGTACTCGTCCCACGGGTACACCCGGGCGGCCACCTCGGGCGGCAGCCCGAACCAGAACGCCGAGGCCGGGTCGACCTGGGTGGCGTGGGCCAGGAGCGCGTCGTCGCGCACGTGCCACCAGTCGCCGATGAACACACGCGACGTGATCCGGTGGTCCTGGGTGAACCGGGCCAGCCACTCCTCGTCGTAGGGCGACTCGAGGCCGAGCTCGAGCATCTTGTCGTGGGTGGCCAGCACCCGGGCCTTCGACCACACGACGTAGTAGAGCTTGGCGACGGCGTGGGGATCTCCGGCATCGGGGTACCAGCCCGGATCGGCAGCCCGTTCGAAGGCCAGCACCGAGATGTCGTGGGTGCGCAGGTGGTCGGGGTGCGGGTAGCCGCCCTGGTCGTCGCTGTAGGTCAGCAGCACCTGCGGCCGATCGCGGCGCACGATGCGCACCAGTCGTTCGGTGGCCTCGTCGATCGGGGCGTTCCAGAAGTTGGCCGGGTCCGCGTTCTCGACCATGTCGGGCATGCCCGAGTCGAGGTAGCCCAGCCGCTCCACCCGGTCGTAGCCGATGATCGAGGCGGACCGGTCCAGCTCGGCCGCTCGTACCTCCGCCAGCCGCTCGCGGACGTGGTCGTGGTCGAGCGCCGGGTTCAGGATCTCGCCCAGCTCGCCGCCGGTGCAGCAGACCAACGTCGCACCGATCCCCTCCGAGACGTAGCGGGCCACGAGCGCGGCACCCTTCGACGCCTCGTCGTCGGGGTGGGCGTGGACCGACAGCAGCCGGAGCGGCTCGGACACCTTCGGTTCCTCCCCGCCTCAGCGAGCGGCCAGCGGGACGAGCTCGATCTCGCTGGTCGGGTCGTCCTCGTCGCTGTCGACGAGGTGCCACCCGAACATCCGGGCCAGGTGCGGCCGGCCTTCGTAGGGGCCGGTGGCGATGAGCACGTCGCCCACCATCAGCGTGGTCGAGCCGTGCGGTCGGTAGAGGTACCGGCCCCCCCGCAACAGCGCCAGAAGGTGGAAGCCCGGCTCGATCTCGATCTCGAGGTCGTCGAGGCGGCGGCCGGCCGCGGCGCACCCGTCGGCCACCGGGACCCGCATGGCCACCACGTCGCTCTCCCCCAACGCCATGGCGAGCACCGGGTGGAACTCGACGTCGTCGGTGATCAGCCAGACCATCTGGTTGGCCTGGTCGCCCAGCTCCTCGGCCACGTGGGAGAGCTGGAGCAGGCCCCGCAGCGGCGACGGATCGATGTCGTTGGCGCCCGCCCGCAGCACCCACAGCTGGAGGTGGTCCTTCATCTCGTCGAGGCGGTCGGCCAGGTGGCCGACCTCGGCGGCGAGGCCCCGATCGCGCAGCGCCAGCGCCGAGTAGGCCAGACCGACCGCGGCCTCGGACATGTTCTTCATCTCCACGAGCACGTCGACGGCCCGGTCGAGGTCGGTGATCGCATCGGGCGACGGCGCCGAGGGCGGACTCCACGGTGGCGCGGCGGCCAGCTCGTGGAGGCGGATGATGCCGGGAGGAGAACCCCGCAGGAACAGCACGTCACCGGGCAGCAGCACCAGGTCGCCGTCGATCTCGGTGATCCAGGACCGGTCCCGGCGGATGGCCATGACCCACAGCCCGGTCGCCACCGGCAGCTCGAGCGACGCCAGCGGACGATGCGCCATGTGGGACCCGTCGCGGACCCAGACCCGGTGCGAGACCTCCTCGGCATTGGAGAGGTCGGCGATCAGCTCGTTGGGGATGCCGAGGCGGTGGGTGACGATGCGGGTGATGTCGATCGCCGCGTTGCCGATGCCCTCGATGGCGCTGATGACCTGGAGCACCGACGCCATCGACTCGGCCTCGGCCGGTCGGCGGACTGCCAGGATGCACACGGCGCGCATGTCCTGGACCAGGTCGTTGAGGCGCTCCTCGAGCTGGGCGACCTCCTCGCACATGCCGGGGTCGTTGAAGTAGACCGCGGCGTAGGCGAGGTCGACCATGAGCTCCGAGGTGTCCTTGGCCTCGGCGAGCATCGTCCGGAGACTTCGTGGGCGGTCGTCCATATGGGTCGGGTCAGCATAGGCCGCGCCCAGGGCGCGCCGACGGGTTAGGCGTGCTTATCGACACGGTTGGTTAGGCGTGCCTATCATCGGGGTCCCCGACCCCTCCGGGGTCGCCCGACGTCCGGAGTCCACGATGCGTCACTCTCGCTCCCGATCCGCCCGACGCGCCGTCCTGGGCGTCACGCTCGTGCTGGCGACCGTCGCCGCCGGCTGCTCCGGTGGTGAGGGCGACGGCGACGGCGGCGACGCCCGATCGATCACCGTCTACAGCGGCCGGGCAGCCAGCCTGGTCGGCCCCCTCCTCGAGCGCTTCACCGAGGAGACGGGCATCGAGGTCGAGGTGCGCAACGGCGACAGCGGCGAGCTGGCCGCACAGATCATCACCGAGGGCGACGCCAGCCAAGCCGACGTCTTCTTCTCCCAGGACGCCGGGGCACTCGGGGCGCTGGCCGACGCCGGCCTCCTCGACACCCTGCCCGCGGCCACCCTCGGGGCCGTGCCCGAGCGATTCCGCGCCACCGACGACACCTGGGTCGGCACGAGCGGCCGGGCCCGCGTGCTCGTCTACGACCCCGCCCAGGTCAGCGAGCTGCCCGCCGGCATCGACGACCTGCTCGACCCCGCCTGGACCGCCGAGATCGGCTACGCCCCCTCGAACGCGTCGTGGCAGTCCTTCGTGACGGCACTGCGTGTGCTCCGCGGCGAGGACGGGGCCCGCACCTGGCTGGAGGGCTTCGCGGCGCTCGAGCCGAAGGCGTACGAGAACAACATCGCCGTACGCGACGCGGTCGACGAGGGCCAGATCGCCATGGGCCTCATCAACCACTACTACCTGTTCGAGAAGATCGCGACCGACGGCGCTGCGAACGTCTCGGCGAAGCTCCACTTCTTCGCCGGCGGCGACCCGGGCGGGCTCGTCAACGTGGCCGGGGTCGGCATCCTGAAGTCCTCCGACGCCGAGGCCGACGCCCAGCGCCTGGTGGACTTCCTGCTGTCGGCGGAGAGCCAGCGGTACTTCGCGGACGAGACCTTCGAGTACCCGGTGGTCGAGGGCGTCCCCGCCAACGACGCGGTCCCCCCGCTGGCCGAGCTCGACCCGCCGACGATCGACCTCGCCGACCTCCGCAGCATCCAGACGACCCAGGAGCTCCTCGCCGACGTCGGTCTGCTCACGCGGTGACGACGGGGATCGCGGTCACGACCCCGCCGCTGCGGCGGGCCCGGCGTCGTCGGCGCGCCCCCTGGTTCCTGTGGGCCGGCGCGGTGGGAGCGGCCGGGGCGTCGATCATCCCGCTGTGGTACCTGCTGGACCGCATCGTGGCGGGCGGGGGTGAGGCCATCCGCAGCGCCTTCGGGGGAGGACGCCTGGCCCACCTGGTGTGGGCCAGCTCCTCGCTGGCCGCGGTGGTGGGCCTCGCGGCGGCGCTGGTCGGCTCGGCCACGGCCTGGGCGGTGGAGCGGGTGGCGCTGCCCGGCGGGCGGCTCTGGCACGTGCTCGCCACGGTCCCCCTCGCCGTCCCCTCCTACGTGGCGGCCTACGCCTGGGTGACCTGGTTCCCGTCGCTCTCCGGCTTCTGGGGCGCCGCGCTGGTGCTCACCGGCGTGTGCTCGCCGATCGTCCACCTCTCGATGACCGCCGGTCTGGTCCAGCTCGACCGGTCCCAGGTCGAGGTGGCCCGGGCGTTGGGCTGGTCCCGCTGGACCATCGCCACCCGGCTCACCGCCCCCCAGCTGCGTCGCCACCTGTCGAGCGGCGTGCTGCTGGTGGTCCTCTACGTGCTCAGCGACTTCGGTGTCGTCGCCGTCATGCGCTACGAGGCGTTCACCTGGGTGATCTACGGCGCCTACCGGGCCGGCTTCGACCCGTCCCGGGCCGCCGTGCTGGCCGGCGCGCTGGTGGTCCTCGCCCTCCTCGTGGTGCTGGCCGAGGCCGTCGTCCGGGGGCGTCGGACCGCGGCCACCGTCGGCGCCCGTACGGTACGGGTCGTGCCCCGCCTCCGCACCCGCCCTGCACGCCTCGCCGCCGCCGGCACCGTGCTGGCGGTCGCCGCGGTGTCCCTCGGCGTCCCCATCGCCCGGGCGGTGGCCTGGACGCTGTCCGACATCGACGAGGGGGTGCCCCTGGACCGCTTCGGCGCCGCGTTCGGGACCACCGTCGGGCTCGTCGCGGCGGCGACGGTGGCGACGCTCGCCGTCGCCGTGCCGCTGGCCGTCCTCGTGGCCCGACACCCATCCCCCGCCGGACACGTCCTCGAGCGGTCGGTCTACGTGGCCCACAGCCTCCCCGGCATCGTCATGGCCATCTCGTTCGTCTTCGTGGGCGTCCGGCTGCTCCGCCCCCTCTACCTCACCACACCGCTCCTGATCATGGCCTACGTGTCGCTGGTGGCCTCCCTGGCCGTGGGAGCGGCCCGGGCCTCGGCCGAGCGCATCCCCCGCGGCCTCGACGAGGCGGCCCAGGCGGCCGGGTGGTCACCGGGACGGGTCCTCCGCCGGATCACCCTGCCGCTCGGCCGGGGCGGGATCCTGGCCGGCGGCGCGCTGGTGGCGCTCACGATCGCCAAGGAGCTCCCGACCACGCTGCTGTTGCGTCCCACCGGCATGCACACCCTCGCCACCCGAACGTGGGAGGCCGCCGCGGTCTCCGACGACGCGACGGTCGGGCCGTACGCGCTGGCCCTCATCGCGCTCTCGGTGGTGCCCGCTGCGGTCCTGGCCGCCCGTCCGGATCGGACCCCCTCGTGACCGACCCCCGCCCGGTCGCGGCCCAGCGCCTCTCGGTCCGCGGCGTGGGCAAGCGCTTCGGCGGCGTCGAGGTCCTGCGCGGCATCGACCTCGACCTGGCGGCGGGCGACCTCGTGGCCGTGGTGGGCCCCAGCGGCTCGGGCAAGACCACGCTCGGCCGGATCATCGCCGGCTTCGAACCCGCCGACGAGGGAACGGTCACCATCGACGGCCGCCTGGTCGACGACGGTCGCACGTGGGTCCCGCCCGAACGACGTCGGGTCGGGATCGTGCCCCAGGACGGGGCGCTGTTCCCCCACCTCGACGTCGCCGCCAACGTCGGGGCCGGGCTGCCCCGCGGCGGCGACCGGGAACGTCGCATCGACGAGTGCCTGGCGCTGGTCGGCCTGGCCGAGCGCCGCCACGCCCGCCCGGCCGAGCTCTCGGGCGGCCAGCAGCAACGGGTGGCGCTGGCCCGGGCCCTGGCGCCGCGACCGTCGCTCATCGTGCTCGACGAGCCGTTCTCCGCCCTCGACGCCGCGCTGCGCGCCCAGCTGCGGGCCGACGTGGCCCGAGCGCTACGCGACGCCGACGCCACCGCCGTGCTCATCACCCACGACCAGGACGAGGCGCTCTCGATGGCCGACCGCGTCGCCGTCCTGCTCGGCGGGCAGGTCGTCCAGGTCGACGCGCCCGCCCGCGCCTACGCCCGCCCGGCCACCCTCGAGGTGGCCCGCTTCCTGGGCCGGGTCGTCGAGCTGCCGGCGGTCGTGGCCGACGGCGGGCTCGACACCGTGCTGGGACGCCTGCCGGCCGCCACCGACCTGCCGGACGGCACGGCGGCCGTCGCCATCCTGCGACCCGAGCAGCTCCGCCTCGGTGACGGGGCGCACCACGCCCGGGTCGAGCAGGTGGAGTACCTGGGCCACGACGCCGTGCTGACGATCCGGCTGGCCGACGGCACCCTGGCTGCCGCACGGGCCGGCACCCACCTCGACACCGCTCGCGGCCGGACCGGGCTGCCCGGTCCCGGCGACCGGGTCGAGGTGTCGGTCGAGGGCTCGGCCCTGGCCTTCCCGACCCCCACGCAGAGCTGAGCCGGAGCGCTGAGCCGCCGCGCTGATCCGGCCGGCTCAGCGCAGGATGGCCAGCTGCCGGGACTGGGCCAGCAGCCGTCCGTGGCGGTCGAAGAGCGCACCGTCCTCGACGAGGTAGCCGCCGGAGGCCAACGGGCTCTCGAAGCGGGCCAGCACCCAGTCGTCGGGGTCGACCGGGACGCCGCGGAAGTGCACGGTGAGGTCGACGGTGGGGACCGCCAGCGCCTGGGCACCGATGCGGGCGAACACCGGCGGCCACCACGCGTCGGCGAGGGCGGCGAGGACCACACGGTCCACCGGGGTGGGCTCGCTCAGCCGGATCCACCCACCCGAACGGGCCGGAGCGGGGTCGGTGGCCGGGTCCACCGCCTCCCACGGGGGACGCCCGAAGCAGGGCCGCATGCGGTAGCGCTGGTGCATCGGGATCGGGCTGTCGTCGAGGCGGAGCAGCTCGGGGACGTCCTCGGGCGCCGCCACCTCGGGTGCCGCCACCTCGTCGAAGTCGACCGGGCCCTCGACGGCCACCGCCGCGGTGGCCAGGCCGACCACCAAGGGCCGGTCGTCCTGCACCAGGCGGACGGCCAGCGTCGACACGGCACGTCCGGCGCGCACGACCTCGACCTGGACCTCGGCCGGCCCCTCGGCGGGCGGCCGCAGGTAGTGCAGGGTGAGCGAGCGGAGGGACCGCTCCGGATCGCCGATGGTGGCCTCGACGGCCCGGGCGATCACGGCGGCCACGTAGCCACCGTTGGGGCCGGCCACGATCCACCAGCCACCGTCGAGGCGCGCGGCGAACCGTCCGTCACCGAGGGGGCGGACCGCGGTGTCGACGAGGAAGCGGGAGGTGCTCACGGCGGGGACGGTAGCCGTGGCCGCCGTCGGCGGTTCAGTTGCCGTTCACGCTCCAGTGCCACGGCTCCGACGGCAGGTTGTAGAAGCCGTGCCCCGCCGCGTTGGCCCGCAGCCAGACGAAGCAGGGATCGGTCGAGGCGGAGATGAGCACGCCGTTGCAGGTGAGGTCGACGGCGAGGCCCTGCTCGTGCATCGACCGACCGGGCCGGGCCGTGGGGGGTGAGCACTGGGCGGCCGGGCGCTCCCAGATGTCGTAGTCGGTGGGGCCACAGTGGGCCCGCCGGAGCGCCACCTGGGCCGCCGGGTCGCGGTAGCCGCTGCCCCCCAACCGCAGCCCCGCCGCGGTCGCGGCCTCGAGCATCGATCGCAGCGGGCCGGCGATCGAGGTGGCGACCCGGATGCCCTCGACCACGGTGGTGGCCGGAGCGGGCGGCGGCACGTAGGTGGTGGGGACCGTGTTGGTGGTGGTCGGCGGGGCCGGCGCCGGCGTGGTCGCCGGTACGGCGGTGGGTCGGGGGGCCGTGGTGGCCGGCGCCGAACGACGTGGCGCGGTGGTGGTCGTCGTGGGGGTCGGCTTCGGCTTCGGCGGGATGCGACGGCGCGAGGCCGTGATGCCCGCCACCTGGGACGCCGCGGAGGCCGCCGCGGCGTCGCGCAGCGCCTGCTCGTCGGCCACCAGCCGTCCGGCCGCGGCACCGTCGAGCGCCTCGAGGGCCGAGGCCTCGGCCAGCGCCGCCTCGACCCGCTCGTCCATCTGTGCCACCAGCGTCTCCGTCTGACGGTGACGGGCCTCGAGGGCGGCGAGGGAAGCCTGGGCACGGGCGACCGACCGGTCGGCCTCCTCGGCCGCCGCCCGCCGCTCCTCGGTGGCCCGCTGGAGGGCCCGGTGGGCCTCGCGCTGCTCGGCCAGCACCTCGGCCCGCTGGGAGGCGTGGACCTCGAGGTACTTCGATCGCCGGCTCATCGTCTCGGCGTCGCCCTCCACCAGCAGCGACAGCGCACCGGCCGGACCCGCATCGCCCACGTACGCGGTGACCGCGGCATCGCGAGCACGGGCGTCGGCGACGGCGGCGGCCCGACGGCCCGCGGCCTCGGCGTCCTCCGCCTCACCGAGCGCCACTTCGGCGGCGGCCACCTCGGCGCTGGCGCGCTCGAACGCCGCGGTGGCCGCGGCGCGCTCGGCGTCGATGGCGGCGAGCTGGCGAACCACCTCGGCCCGGTCGGCCTTCACCAGGCCGACCTGGCGTCGGGCCGTCTCGAGGTCGAGCGTGGTCGTGGTGGACGGATCGGCCGGCGCGGTCGTGTCGGTCGCCGTCGTCGAGGTGGCGTCCTGCGCGGCCGCCGGACCCCCCGTGGCCAACAGGACCAGGGCGAGCGCGACGCCGGCGGGGCGCGACGGACGACGAGGACGACGGCTCACGATCCCAGCATCGGCACGTCGGGGAAGCGGCTTGACCGAACGGTGGCGGCGATGGGGCTCACTGCCCCATCAGACCTCCGAGCAGACCCCCGCCGCCGCCCTGGTTGCCACCGGCGTTGGGCACCACGTTCTCGGCCGGCTGGACCATCACGTAGCCCTGGCCGCTGAACTGGAGCTGGAACATCTCGCCGGTGCCGCCCCGCAGCATGGACTTCAGGCCGCCGGTGTCGGTCTTGACGCCGATCTGCACCCCGCTGGTCCACATGACCACGGCGTTGGGATCCGCGTAGGTGGGGGCGCCGCCCACGTCGAGGCAGACCGGGTCGCCCTTGGTGGTGATGGCGACGTAGCCGGTGCCCGAGAGCGAGACGTTGTACATGCCGCCGGTGGCCATGCCGGCCCCCGCGATGCGGTGGATGTCCCAGCTGATCGACGAGGAGAACGCCAGCACGTTCGAGCCGTTCACCGAGACCATGTCGTTGTCGAGGTAGAAGACCTGGATCTCCGAGGCCATGTCGGCCACGAACAGCTCGCCCGAGCCGCTGCACTGCATCATCGAGACGCCCTCGCCGGTGAGCTTGGACTTGAGCATCTTCTGCATGCCGCCCGAGCCGGTGTTCTCGAAGCGCACGTCGCCCTGGTAGGCCACCATCGAGCCCAGCTGGCAGTTCACCGGGCCGTACTGCATGTTGATCTTCAGGAGCTTCTTGTTCTGGAGGGTGAAGGGGTCCTGCCCCGTCGTCTCCTGGTACTCCTGGAACAGCGAGCCGATGATGGGCATGAGGGACCTCCGTGGGGATCGGTGCGCCCACGAGCGTAGCCACGCGCTCGCGGATTCCCGCGGCCCCACCGCGAGTCCGTCCCGATGCGCGTCTCAGCGGAAGTCGCGCGACATCGAGCCGACCGGCACCGCCAGCGCCTCGATGCGGTGGGCCACCACGTTGACCACCCCCTGGGAGCGCTCGAGGCGGCCCCACACCTCCAGCGCCGGGGCCGAGCGGACCACGGTGCGGAAGCGGGTCCAGCAGCCGAGCGAGCACACCACGTTGATGAGCCCGGTCTCGTCCTCGAGGTTGATGAACATGGTCCCCCCGGCGGTGGCCGGCCGCTGGCGGTGGGTGACCACCCCGGCGACGGCCACGTTGCGGTCGGCCTCCGCCGTGCGCAGCTCGGTGGCGCTGAGCACTCCCCGGGCCCGGAGCTCGTCGCGGAGGAAGCGGGTGGGGTGGCCGTCGGCCGAGATGCCGGTGGCCCACAGGTCGGCCACCGCCTCCTGGCGGTCGTCCATGCCCGGCAGGCGGGGCGCGTCGAGGCCCACCACGATGCCGGGCAGGCGGTCCGGCCGGGCCTGCGCGGCCGCCCCCGCCGTCCACAGGTCCTCCCGCCGGCCGCGGCCGTCGCCCGCCCCCACCCCGAAGCAGCGGAAGGCGCCCGCGGTGGCCAGGGCCTCGAGGGCGTCGCGGCGGGCGCCGCTGCGGCGGGCCACGTCCTCGATCGACGCGTAGGGCTGGCCGTCGGCCAGGCGCTCGGCCAGCTCGTCGCCCACGTGGCGCACCGTGTCGAGCCCCAACCGCACCGCCACCCCACCCGTCGACGCCTCGCACGGCTCGAGCCCCGCGGTCGGCCCCGACGCGTTCACGTCGGGGCGGCGCACCACCACGCCGTGGCGACGGGCGTCCTGCACCAGGGTGTGGGGCGAGTAGAAGCCCATGGGCTGGGCCCGCAGCAGCCCGGCGCAGAAGGCGGCCGGCTCGTGGTGCTTGAGCCAGCACGAGGCGTAGACGAGGTAGGCGAAGCTCACCGAGTGGCTCTCGGGGAAGCCGTAGTTCGCGAAGGCGGCGAGCTTGTCGTAGATCTGGTCGGCCACCTCGCCCCCGATCCCCCGCTCGGCCATGCCCTCGTAGAGCCGTCGCCGCAGGCGCTCCATGCGCTCCATCGAGCGCTTCGAGCCCATGGCCTGGCGGAGCTGGTCGGCTTCCGACGGCGTGAAGCCGGCCACGTCGATGGCCATCTGCATGAGCTGCTCCTGGAACAGCGGCACCCCCAGGGTCTTCGACAGCGACGGCTCGAGCAGCGGGTGGAGGTAGGTGACGGGCTCCTGGCCGTTGCGGCGCCGGATGTAGGGGTGGACCGAGCCGCCCTGGATGGGCCCGGGCCGGATGAGCGCCACCTCCACCACCAGGTCGTAGAAGGTGCGGGGCCGCAGCCGGGGCAGCGTGGCCATCTGGGCCCGTGACTCGATCTGGAAGACGCCGACGGTGTCGGCGCGGCAGATCATGTCGTAGACCTCGTCCTCCTGGGGCAGGTGCGAGAGGTCCACCCGGTAGCCCCGGTGCTCGGCGACCAGGTCGACGGTCTCGTGCAGCGCGGTGAGCATGCCGAGGCCCAGCAGGTCGAACTTCACCAGCCCCGCCGCCGCGCAGTCCTCCTTGTCCCACTGGAGCACCGAGCGGTCCTCCATGGCCGCCCACTCGGTGGGGCACACCTCGACGACCGGCCGGTCGCAGAGCACCATGCCGCCCGAGTGGATGCCCAGGTGGCGGGGGAAGTGCTCGACCTCGCGGGCCAGCTCGAGCACCACGTCGGGAGCGGTCAGCGCCTGGGCCGCGGCGGCGTCGCCGGGTCGGGGCAGCGGCCCCCACCGGTCGACCTCCTTCGACCAGGCGTCCTGCTGGCCCGGCGCGTAGCCGAGGGCCCGGGCCATGTCGCGCACCGACGACTTGGCCCGGTACGTGATGACGTTGGCCACCTGGGCGGCGTGGGTGCGGCCGTGGCGGGCGTAGACGTACTGGATGACCTCCTCCCGGCGGTTCGACTCGATGTCGATGTCGATGTCGGGGGGGCCGTCGCGCTCGGGCGACAGGAACCGCTCGAAGAGCAGCCCGAGGGCCACGGCGTCGGCGTTGGTGATCCCCAGGGCGTAGCAGGCCGCCGAGTTGGCGGCCGATCCTCGGCCCTGGCAGTAGATGTCGGCCCGGCGGCAGAACTCGACGATGTCCCACACGATGAGGAAGTAGCCGGGGAAGCCCAGGGCCTCGATGAGGTCGAGCTCGTGGGCCAGCTGGTCGTAGGGGTCGCGGCCGTGGAGCGCCACGAAGGCGGCGTGACGGGCCGAGCCCGGCGCGCCGTAGCGCTCGGCCGCGCCGGTGGCCACCAGGCGGCGGAGGAAGGCCATCTCGTCGAGGCCGTCGGGGCACGGGTAGGGCGGCAGGTCGGGGGCCACCAGGCGGAGGTCGAAGGCGCACTCGAGGCCGAGGCGGGCCGCGGCCTCGACCACCCCGGGGTAGCGGGCGAAGCGGTGGGCCTGCTCGGCGCCGGAACGCAGGTGGGCGGTGCCGCCACCGGGCATCCAGCCGTCGAGCTCGTCGAGGGAGCGCCGGGCCCGCACCGCAGCCAGCGCGGTGGCCAGCCGACGGCGGGCCGGGGTGGCGTAGTGGACGTTGTTGGTGGCCACCACCTCGACCCCGTGGCGGGCGGCGAGAGCGACCAGCGCGTCGTTGCGGGTGCCGTCGACCGGGTCGCCGTGGTCCCACAGCTCCACCCGCACGCCGTCGCGTCCGAAGGCGTCGACCAGCGCGGCCAGCTCGCGGCCCGCGGCGGCGGGGCCGTCGGCCACCAGCGTGGCGGGGACCGTGCCCTTGCGGCACCCGGTGAGCACCACGTGGTGGCCCCGGCCCAGCTCGGCGGCCAGGGTGGGCAGGTCGATGCGGGGGGCGGCCTTGCGGCCGGCCATCTGGGCCGTGCTGATGGCCCGGGCCAGGCGGGCGTAGCCCACCGGGTCGCGCGCCAGCACCACCAGGTGACGCCCGGCCGGGTCGGGCGGGCCGGTGCGGGGACCGTCGGCGTCGAGGGTGACCTCGGCCCCGAACACGGTGGGCAGCCCCACCGCCCGGGCCGCCTCGGCGAAGCGGACCACGCCGTAGAAGCCGTCGTGGTCGGTGATGGCCAGCGCCTCGAGGCCCAGGCGGGCCGCTTCCTCGGCCAGCTCCTCGGGGTGGGAGGCCCCGTCGAGGAAGCTGAAGTTCGAGTGGGCGTGCAGCTCGGCGTAGGGCACGCTCCCCCGCCGCCGGGCGCCCCCCTCGGCCACCTCGGCCACCAGGTCGGGGGCCGCCTCGTAGGGCAGGCGGGTGCGCGACCAGGCGGGCGAGTCGGACCCGTCGCCCGGATGGCGGGGGGCGTGGCGGTCACCGCCCGAGGGTCGGGCGCGGTCCGACAGCCGCCGCTCGATCTCGGACCAGGGCACCCCCGGGTTGTTGAACCCCATGGGACGAACGTATCGAACACCTGTTCGCCGCTCAACCCCGAGCCCCGGTCGGCCTCGAAGGGTGAAGTTCCCTTCGTGAGTTCCGGGGGTACGCTGCGCACATGTCCAACCCACTCCTGAACGAGCGCTTCTTCGGCACCACCACCTCGGGCGGGGCCGTGGGGTCCACCGCCCCCGGCTGGGGCGGTGGCGCGCCGGCACCCGGCGCCCCGATCCCCCCGGCGTGGGACAACGCCCAGGTCTCCGACTGGGACCCGGCCCGCGCCGGCAAGGTCATGACCATCGGTGGCACCGTCTCGGCCACCGGGGTGCTGCTGCTCCTGGTCCTGGCCGGCGGCGCGTTCGGCTGGACCCGGGTGACCGAGACCACCGGCGTCGACGCCCTCGGACGCACGGTCACCACCATCGAGTCGTTCCCGGCCGGCTGGGTGTTCGGGCCGATGATCGTGGGTCTCGTCCTGGCCCTGATCTGCTCCTTCAAGCCGCCGATGGCCCGCTTCCTGGCCCCGCTCTACGCGGTGGCCCAGGGCATCTTCGTGGGGGCCATCTCCCACGCCTACGACGTGCAGACCAACGGCATCGTGGTGCAGGCCATCCTGGCCACCGCGGGGGTGTTCGCGGCGATGCTCGTGCTCTACGGCCTGCGGGTGCTGCGGGCCACGCCCCGCTTCACCAAGGGCGTGATCGCCGCCACCTTCGGCGTCATGGCCGTCTACCTGGTGGGATGGGTCGCCTCGATCTTCGGCGCCGACCTCCGCTTCTGGTCCGACGCCAGCCCCCTCGGCATCGCCTTCAGCGTGGTCGTGGTGGCCATCGCGGCGTTCAACCTGATCCTCGACTTCGACTTCATCGAGCGGGGCTCCAAGGCCGGCCTGCCGGCCCACATGGAGTGGTTCGGCGCCTTCGGCCTGGTGGTCACCATCATCTGGCTGTACCTCGAGCTGCTGCGCCTGCTCTCCAAGCTCCAGCAGCGCTGAGGCCGACCGGCTTCAGGCCAGGTCGGCGTCGGGGTCGTCGCCGTCGTCGGTGACGGCGGGCAACTCGACCACGAAGCGGGCGCCGCCCAGGTCCGACGTCTCCACCCAGATCCGCCCGCCGTGGCCCACCACCACCCGGTGGGCCAGGGCCAGGCCCAGGCCCGAGCCGCCGGCGTCACGCGAACGGGCGGCCTGGAGGCGGGCGAAGCGCTCGAAGATCTTCTCCCGGTCGGCCTCGGCCACCCCCGGCCCGTCGTCCTCGACCACCAGCCGCACGACCGGACCGTCGGTGTGCAGGCTCACCCGCACCCGCTCCGCCGCGTGGCGCACGGCGTTGTCCAACAGGTTGCGCACCACGCTGGTGAGCTCGTCGGGCACGCCGACCACCCGACCGGCCACCACCCCCGAGCGGTCGACCAGCACCCGCCGGGGCCGCGAGACCTCGGCGTGGACCAGCTCGTCGAGGTCGACCTCGCTGCGGGCCCGCACCGCCCCCTCGTCGAGGCGGGCCAGGCGCAGCAGGTCGTCGACCAGGCCGGCCAGCCGCTCGTCCTCCGCCAGCACCGTGCGGCCGATCTCGGGCCAGTCGGCCCGGTCGGGGTGCAGCAGCGCCGTCTCGACCTGGGCCCGGATGGCGGCCACCGGCGAGCGCAGCTCGTGGCTGGCGTCGGAGACGAAGCGGCGCTGGGTGTCGGCGGCGGACTGCAGCCGGTCGAGCATCGAGTTCATGGTGCGGGCCAGCTCGCCGATCTCGTCGTCGGTGTCGGGCACCGGCACCCGCTGGTCGAGCGACGACGCGGTGATCTCCTGCACCCGACCGGTGATGGCCGACACGGGGCGCAGCGTGCGCCCGGTCATGAACCACGCCAGCAACCCCACGCCGATCACCAGGGACGGGACGGCGAAGAGCAGCGCCCCGCTGACCCGGTCGACGGTGCGGCGGATGGGGGTGAGCGAGCTGGCCACGCTGAGCACCACGTCGCCCTGGGCCGTGCTGACCCGCAGGCGGTTCACCGCGTACTGCTGGGTGTCGACCCGGGCCGGCAGCGTCTTGCCGAACAGCGGCACCGCCTCGCCGGTCATGGCCCGTCGCAGCCGCTCGAAGAAGCTGGCCGGCTCGTTCACCGCCATCGACCCGGGGCCCTCGACGAACACGTAGCTCTCGTTGATGCCCTGCTGGATGACCTCGAGCTCCTCGGGCGAGGAGTTCCGGGCGTCCACCAGCGCCGACTCGCTGATCGACACCTGGCCGCCCTGCGCCGCGATCTGGCGTCCCACCGCGGTGGCCACTGCCTCGTTGCGGGCCTTCAGGTCGTCGACGAGGGTGTTCTCGACCTGGCGGACCAGTCCCAGCGCGGCCAGCACCAGGGCCAGTCCGAAGATGACGGTGACCGTGGCGGTCAGCCGTACCCGGACCGAGTCACGCAGCCGATGCACCCGGCCGACCGATCCGGTACCCCTCACCGCGGAGGGTCTGGAGATCGTTGCGACCGAAGGGCCGGTCGATCTTGCGGCGCAGGTAGCCGACGTAGACCTCGACCACGTTGGGGTCGCCCTCGAACTCCTCGCCCCACACCCGCTCCAGCAGGTCGAGCTTCGAGACGACCTCCCCGGCGTGGCGCATCAGCGCCTCGAGGAGGGCGAACTCCCGGGGCGACAGCGGGATGTCGGCCTCGCCCCGTCGAACGGTGCGCGACACCGGGTCGAGCACCAGGTCCTCGACCTCGAGCGGTTGGAGGTTGGCGTCGGAGCGGCGGCGCAGCAGCGCCCGCAGCCGGGCGACCAGCACGACGAAGCTGAAGGGCTTGGAGAGGAAGTCGTCGGCGCCGGTGTCGAGCGCCTCGGCCTCGTCGTACTCGCCGTCCTTGGCGGTGAGCATGAGGATCGGCGTCCACACCTCCTCCTCGCGGAGGGTGCGGCACACCTTGTAGCCGTTCATGCCCGGCAACATGATGTCCAGCACGATCAGGTCGTAGGCCCCGGTCCGGGCCTCGTCGAGGCCGGTGAGGCCGTCGTGGACCGCCCGGGCCTCGAAGCCCTCGGCCTCGAGCCCACGCACCACCGCGTCGGCGATGGCCACCTCGTCCTCGATCACGAGCACACGCATGGCGCCATTGTGCCGGTCGTGGGCGCCCGGGGCGTGCCCCGGCCGCTGTGCCCCCTCACAGCCGAGCCGACCGGTCAGTCCCAGGTGGCCTCCAGGCGCCAGTGGCCGGCCTCGAGGACCAGCAGGTGGACCGAGCCGTCGTCGAGGCGCACCTGGAGGCGGGCTCGGCGGCGGTGGGCGACGGGGTCCCACCACCGCTCGTCGGCCACCCAGGGGCCGGCCCACCCCTCCACCCGACGTGGGGGGCCGGCGTCGACGAGCACCGCGGCGGGCACCCCCGACGCCGTGCCCCGTCCGTCCACCTGCACGCCGCCGCCTGCCGGGTCGAGCACCTGGACCGCCGGTCCCCGACCCCACACCAGCGGCGGCGGCGGGTCGGGCAGGCGCCCCGGCCACGGCGCCGGCCCGGCCACGGCCGGCCCGGACCCGCCCCCCTCGTCGTCGAGGTCGAGCGCGTCGAGGGGCACCAGGCGGAACTGCTCGGCCGGCGCCCGCCCACCGCACCACTCGGCCATCCGGACGGCGTCGCCGCCCAGGAGGCCCTGGACCCGGGCCAGCCCCTGCAGGGCGCGGTCACGAGCGGCGCGGTCGCCACCCCAGAACCCCAGCTGCCGGCCGGCGTCGGGCACCACCTCCTCGGGGCGCAGCACCAGCCGCACGATGGGCCCGCCCCCCGGATCGGGGCCCCGCCCGTCGTCGAGGCGACGCTGGTGGGTGAGCCAGCCGTCGAGCTGCCAGCGGACCCGCTGGGCCATCGCCGCGGGGCTGAGCGCCCCCTCGTGGCGCCAGCGCCGCTCGACCACCCGACCGCCCGCCAGCTCGGCCGACACCAGCACCGCCACCGCAGCGAGGCCCCGGGGGGCCAGGCGGGCGATCAGCTCGTCGGCCAGCGACTTGGCCACGAAGGCCGCGGCGTCGACGCGGTCGAGGGGCGGGTCGGGCTCCACCGACACCTCGAGGTCGGGCGGCGGCTCGGTCAGGTGTGGCGGGCGGAGGTCGTCCCCCGACGCCACCCGGTGAGCGGCCAGGCCGAGGGCCCCGAAGCGGGCCACCACGTCGGCCGCGTCGAGGGCGGCCAGCCGCCCCAGCCGGTCGATGCCCAACCGGACCAGCACGTCGGCCAGCTCGCGGCGCTCGGCCGTGACGCCGACCGCGGCGGGCCCCTCGACGGCCAACGCCCCGATGGGCAGGTCGGCCAGGAAGGCGGCGCTGTCGCCGGGTGCCACCACCACCGACCCCCGGCGCCCCGCCCGGGCCGGGTGGCCGGCCCGGGCCAGGCTGCGCCGGGCCGCCCAGCCGGCGGCGAAGGCCCCGTCGGCCACCCCCACCCCCACCGCCACGGGCCGCTCCAGCGCGCCCAGCACGGCGTCGCGGACCACCCCGGCCATGGCCACGTCGCCCCCGAAGAACCGCGACGGGCCCCGGGCGGGGAACAGCACGCAGCCGGGCCGGTCGATCTCGACGCGAGGCGTCACCCCGTCGAGGGCGGCCACCACCGGCTCGAAGGCCCGGGCCTCGCGGTCGGGGTCGCGCTCGTGGACCTCCACCGACGGGCAGCGCCGCTGGGCCTCCCGCCGTCGCAGCCCCTCGGTGACCCCGGCGGCGCGGGCCGCGGCGTTGGTCGACACCACCCGGTTGGCCCGCACGACCGCCACCGGACGTTCGGCGGGGCGACCCAGCGAGACGGCGGGCCAGTCGGCGCACCACACCACCACGGTGCGCACGGCCGACCCGCCACCGGGCTCCTTCCCGCTGGGGGCCGCGCCCACACCGGCCCCCTCAGACCACGCGCCGGAGGTGGCCACGTCCGCCCGAGGTCGGCACCTCGTCGCCCACCAGCCGGCCGGCCGCGTCGAGGCGGACCTCGACCTCCCGGGCGCCCGGCGCCGTGCGCCGACCGTCGGCGCGGACCCGGAGCCGGGCCCCGTCGACGACCCCGCTCCCCTCGCCCAGCCCCGACCACGTGGCGTCGCAGGCCAGGGTCAGGTCGGCCGAGGTGGGCCAGCGGTAGCGGGGGCGACCGTCGGGCACGACCAGCCGCACCAGCACCGCACCCCGCTCGCGGCAGCGGGCGGCCAGCCGTCGGGCGTCGGCCGGCGAGACCTGGTGACGGGGGTCGACCACCACCACGTCGACGGTCTCGACCAGCGCGGCCACCACCGTGGCCCACCGCGAGGTGGGCGGGGCGTCGATCGACACCGTGCGGCGCAGCGCCACCCCGGCCCGGACCGCGGCCGACCACCCCACCGCCTCGACCCCCACCAGCGCCGCCCACGACCCGGTCCCGGTGACGGCCGCCACCAGCGCCAGCGTGGTGGAGGTGGCGCCCCGCCCCTCGACCGCCAGCACCGACCCGCGGGCGGGCCCGCCCGCGGGGAACAGCGGCCGCAGCGGCGGCGGGGCCGCCAGGGTGCGCTCGGCGGCCAGGACGGTGGGGCGGATCCGTTCGGCCAGCTCGCCCAGCACGGCCGCCCGATCGACGTCGTCGACGGGGCCGGTGGCGAGGCTGCGGATCGACATGCGCCCAGTATCGAACATGTGTTCGACGCCGGGCAAGGGGCCGAGGGCCCCGGGAGGTCACTCCTCCGCGGCGGCCTCCTCGAAGACCGGCACCTCCACCCCGGGGCGGTAGTAGGTGTAGAGGTCCTCGATGATCTCCTTGATGCCCTCGGCCGAGGAGCCCTTGGAGACGTCGACGCTGACCACCGAGCTGTTGATGTGCACGGCGTCGATGCCGCCGCGCTCGAGCAGCCGGCGGGCCAGGACGTCGGGCGGGCGGTCGCCCACGATCACGTCGCCCGGGCGGTAGCGCTCGTGGCCCGTGCCGGTGAGCACGCGGTTGAGCTCGAAGCGGACCACGCCGCCTCGACGGGAGGGCTTCTCGATGACGGTGACCGGCTGTCCCATAGCGGCCTGGAGCGTATCGGTCAGGGCTCGTCGACCGAAAACGTGTCGCAGGCCTCGGCCCGGCCGTCGGCCAGCCCGGCCCGGAACCACCGCGAGCGCTGGGCCGAGCTGCCGTGGGTGAAGCCCTCCGGGTCGACCCGGCCGGTGGCCCGGCGCTGGATGGCGTCGTCGCCGACGCCTGCGGCCGCCCGCAGTGCCTCGTCGACGTCGCCCGCCTCGAGCACGCCCTCGCCCTGCTTGGAGTAGGCCCACACCCCGGCCAGGCAGTCGGCCTGGAGCTCGAGGCGGGTGGACAGGCCGGCCGGGCCGGTGGCGTCGGTGGGTGCGTCGCGCTCGAGGCGCTGCACCTCGGCCGAGATGCCCAGCTCCTGCTGCACGTGGTGGCCCACCTCGTGCGCGATCACGTACGCCTGGGCGAAGTCGCCGGCCGCGCCGAAGCGGCTGGACAGCTCCTCGAAGAAGCCGAGGTCCACGTAGACCCGCCGGTCGGCCGGGCAGTAGAAGGGGCCCATCGCCGCGCTGGCGGCGCCGCAGCCGCTGGTGACCCCGCCGGTGAACAGCACCAGCTTGGCTCGCTCGTAGTCCCGGCCGGCCGCCGCGAACTGCTCGGTCCAGAAGTCGTTGGTGTCGGTGATCAGCACCTTCGAGAAGTCGGCCAGCTCGCCGTCGGGATCGACCCCCGGCGGGATCGAGGCATCGGCATCCGCACCGGACGCCGGCAGGTCCTCGACGCCGGGCACGCCCATGCGGTCGAGCCCCGCCGTCGACACGTCGAAGCCACCACCGCTGAGCGCCGGGAGCACCACGGCGACCAGCACCGCCACCAGCACCCCCATCAGCCCGCCGCCGGCCACCTTGCCGCCGGGGATCGGGAACGGCAGCCCCCGGCCGCCGCCCGGCGCTCCCCCGCGTCCGCCGAACCCACCGCTGCGACCCGCGCCCCGCCGGTCGATGGTGTCGTCGGACCTCGCGTCCTCGGCGTCCCACTCCACGGTGCCCCCTCAGGCCGTCGTCGTCGCCGTGGGCGTGCAGTCCTCCACGGAGCGCACGGCCCACCACGCCCAGCCGGCCACGGCGACGGAGCCGACGGCCAGCACCAGGTGCACGGCGACGAAGGCGGCGCCCCGGTCGCCCAGCGCGATCGACGTGCCCCGAACCAGCCAGACCACCGTGGTGAGGGCGGCGGCCACGCCCACCACCCGCTGCTGGACGACGGTCGAGGTGGGCCGCACCGCGAGCACGGCGACGGCCACGCCGAGGACCAGCATCACCACGCTCATGGCGAGCGTGGCCGCCTTCGCCGCGCCGACCACGTCGTTGTCGGGGGCGTAGAGGTTGCGGATCCGCGTGGTCCAGACGAACAGCGTCACCCCGGCGAAGCAGGCGAAGGCGACCGGGCGGGAGCGCAGCACGCCCGAACCCTAGGTGGGGTCGGCAGCGGGGTCGAAGTCGAGCGCCAGGGAGTTCATGCAGTAGCGCTGGCCGGTGGGACGAGGGCCGTCGGGGAAGACGTGGCCCAGGTGCGAGCCGCAGCGGGCGCAGCGGACCTCGACGCGCACCATGCCGTGGGTGCGGTCCTCGACCAACTCGACCACGTCGGGCGAGACCGTGTCGAAGAAGCTGGGCCAGCCCGAGCCCGACTCGAACTTGGTGGCCGAGTCGAACAGCGCCGCGCCGCACCCGCCGCAGCGGAAGGTGCCGGTGCCGTGCTCGTCGAGGAGGGCGCCGGTCCAGGCCCGTTCGGTGCCCGCCTGGCGGAGCACCTGGTAGCGCTCCGGCGAGAGCCGGTCCCGCCACTCGTCGTCGGTCGTGGGGACGTCGTCGAACTCAGCCATGCCCACAGTCTGCCGCCGTCGACGGCACACCGAGGCTCGCCCGAGCGGCGTCGGCCGGCTCGACGGCCGTGCCGCCGATCACCGCGGGATGGAACGGCGACGCCGCCGGCTGGGCCCAGGCGTCGTCATCGACGTGGAGCTGCAGCACCTCGACGATGTCGCCGATCCCAGAGGCCCGCACCGTGACCTTGCCACGGCACTCGACCCACTCGGGCACCTCCTCCTCGACCCCGACGGCCAGGAGCTCGCCCGGCGACGCCGCCTCGCAGAGCCGAGCGGCCAGGTTCACGGGTCGACCGATGTAGTCGTCGCCCTCGAAGAGCAGCACGACACCCCCGGCCACGCCGGCGTGGATCTCGAAGGGGTCGTCGCGGAACCGCAGCAGGAGCTCGGCCGCCGCGGCCACCACCGGGCCCGGCTCGGTGCCGACGATCATGACGCCGTCGCCCAGCCACTTGGCCACCCGCGCCCCCCGCCGTGCCGTGACGTCACGACAGGCGGTGCGGAAGCGGGTGAGCACCTCGGTGGCCGCGTGGGCGCCGTTCTGCTCGGTGTAGTGCGTGAAGCCGCTGAGGTCGATGAAGGCGAAGGCCCGGTACAGGGACTGGTTCAGCTCGACCCACTCGGGCACCGGACGCTCGACCCCGGTGCCCTCCTGCGGGACGGCGGGGAGCTCGTCGGTGGGCCGGGGGTCCGGGCCGTAGTCGCCGTCGGCGGTCAGGATCCGCCGCAGCGCCCGCTGGGCGTTGTCCAGCGGGACGACGGCCTTGGGACGCTTCTGGGCGGTGGGTCGGGAAGTCCTGGGGGCCATGGTCCGCTCCGGCGACACCGGACGGGGGCCGGCACCGCGCTTGCAGGAGTGAGCATACCCGCGCACTCGGGGAAACGGACAGGGATTCGGCCCGTGGCGTCGGTCACCCGACCCCGACGGTGGCATCGACGACGTCATCGAGCAGCGAGAGCTGCTCCGCCGCGTCGCTCAGGTCGAGCGGACGGTGGAGCCCGGTCCACACCAGGTCGTCCATGAAGACCCAGCTGCGACGGTGGATGGCGCTGGGCCCGTAGCCCTGGAGGGCCTCGCGGTGACGCGGGCAGGGGTAGCCCTTGTTGGACTCGAACCAGAACGGCGGGTGGTGCGCCGCCGCCTCCCGCATGATCCGGTCGCGGGTCACCTTCGCCAGCACCGACGCGGCGGCGATCGACCGGCTGGCCGCGTCACCCTTCACGATGGTGCGGACCACGGTGGAGGGGGCCACGAGGCCGCGGACGAAGTCCCACCGGCCGTCCACCAGCACCGCGTCGGGCACGAGCCCCAGGCCGTCGAGCGCCCGTCGGGCGGCCAGCCGCTGGGCGTCGGACATGCCCAGCCGATCGCACTCCTCGGGACTGGCGTGGCCGACCGCCCAGGCCCGGCACCACCCGGCGATGGGCTCGAAGAGCGCCTCCCGGCGCACTTCGGAGAGCTGCTTGGAGTCCCGGATCCCCGATGCCCCACCCCGGAAGGTCGGCCCGGTCGGGAGCACCGCGGCGGCGACGGTGAGCGGGCCGGCCCAGGCCCCCTTGCCCACCTCGTCGATGCCGACGACGACATCCGCGCCGCCGTCCCACAGCGCCCGCTCGATCTTCGTCCCCGCTCCGCTGCGCCGGACCGCCATGGGCCGAACCTACCGGAGCGGTCGACCCGCACGAGATATCACGGAACGCGTTGGATTCGACACTCTGCGTGCCTAGCCTGGAGGAACCTGCAGCGAAGGGGGCCCGATGGCTGCAACCACACTGACGAACACCGTGGCGGAGCGAGGTGGCGTGGACGAGACGGTCCTGGGTGACCCGGCGTTGGCCGTGGGCGAGGCGGTCGAGGTGCGGCGGCGCTTCGACCGGGCCTGGGCCCGCGGCTTCGTGATCGACGAGCGCACCGACTCGGGCTACCGGCTCCGGCGCACCTCCGACGGCGCCGTGCTCCCGGTGGCCTTCCCCGCCGCCGACGTGCGGCCCGCACCACCGACCTGATCGACCACCCACGCCCCGTAGGGGTCGGAGGCGCCGGCCGGTGTCACCACCAGCTCGGGCAGCTCGTAGGGGTGGAGCTCGTCGACCACGGCCGCGACGTCGGCCACCCGATCGCGCACGGTCTTGACGACGAGCAGCACCTCGTCCTCGTCGTGGACCTGGCCATGCCAGCGGTAGGTGGAACGGATCGGTGAACGCTGGACGCAGGCGGCCGCGCCCCGCTCCACCAGCTCCCGGGCCAGCCGGTCCGCCACCTCGCCGTCGGGCGCGGTGGTGGTGACCACGACCAGCTCGTCGGTCACGAGAAGCTGCCGCCGTCGCTGACCACGAGGGTCGGAGGCGCCGCCAACAGGGCCTCCCCCGCCCACCCCGATCCCGACCAGGCCGGGTCCAGCGCCGGGGTCGTCACCTGCGGCGGGTCGACGGACCGGTCCGGCCAGGGCTCGACCTCCCACAGCAGGGCGGGTCGCTCCCCGTGCCAGCGAACGGCCCACGAGACCCGTCCGAAGCGGGTGGGCACGCCGTGGACCTCGATCTGGCTCCCCGCCCACGACGGTCGCCAGCCTCCGCCCAGGCGCAACCCGCTCGGCACCTCACGGACCATCTCGTCGAGCAGCTCGAGCACCGTCGCCGCCGGCGAGGACCCCGACGACGCGTCGTCGCCCCCATCGGACGCGGCAGGAGCGACACCGGGCCGCTCGCTCAGCCGGGCCGCCACCGAGACGAGGTGGCGGGCCAGGTCGGGCTGGTCCAGGTCCTCGAGCAGCCCGACCGGCGCGACCAGCGCGGCGGCCACCACCGACGCGCGACCGTCGAGCGGCGGGCGACGACGACCGCGCTCCAACCAACGGGCGGCTCGGGCGACCGGCCCGACCAGCTGCTCGGCCGCCACCGGGTCCACCCCGCCCGACCACAGTGCCGCGGCCAGGCGCAGGAGCCCCGCGGTGTCGTCGAGCGCGTCGTGGCCGGTCAACGAGCCGTCCCGGCGCACCGCGCCGAGAAGCCCGTCGACGAGCGGATCGGCCTCGTCGAGGAACCCGAGGCGGGCCAGCGCGACGGCCGACGCCAGCTGCTCGGACAGCGCCTCGGGCCCCGGCCCGGCGGCCGAGAGCACGACGTCGCAGATCGCTCCGGCCCACTGGCGCACCGACGCGGGCTCGGGCAGCTCCAGGCGGGGGGCGCGGCCGGCGACGCGCTCCCACCCGGCACGCACCGCGGTGGCGTTCACGGCCGGCGCAGCGGGCACCTGTGGATCGCTGCTGGCCGCGCCCGGGTCGACGACGACCCCGACCGTCGCCGTGTGGGCGAGGGGCACGACGAGCGCCGTCGCACCCGGCCCGTCATCGGCACGGGCGCGATCGATCGGGTCCAGCTCGAGCTGCGTCGCCAACGCGGCGGCGTCGGCCGCAGCCGCCCGGTCCCGCACGTCCCGGGTGGCGTGCACGGCCCCGCCCCCGTCGACCACCACGCCCGCCGGCGCCGACCGCATCGTCGCGGGCGACTCCACCACCATCGCCAGGGCCACCGGCACGGCCGAGTCGTTCCGGACCTCGACCACCACGCCGGCCGAGCCACCGTCGAGCACCGCGCCGAAGGCGGTGGCCACGATGTCACCGCCCGGCACCCGCACCGCGGTCTCCACCACGGGGAGCCCCTCGACGCGCCGACGGCGCTCCGACGCCTCCTGGACCGGGCGGTACCAGCGGTCCTCGGCTCGCACCCACCACGACAGCCGGTGTGCTCCCCAGTGCACCACGCCGCCCGGACCGACCGTGGCCACCGCTCCGGCGTCGAGGGTGCCGACCGGCACCTCGGCGGTGCCGAGGGCGTCGGGATCGGGACGGCGAGCCATGGGCCGGAGGCTAGGTGACCGGGTCGCACGGCCCACAACGAGGGGCCGCCGGACCCATTGTCGCCGGACGCGCCTCGGGCGACCCTGACCGACGTGACCTCCGTGCGCGCCCTGCTCCGTCGACCGCGTCCCGATCGCGGGGCGATCCTGGTGCTCACCTCGGTCTTCGTGATCGGCGCCATGAGCCTGGCCGGCCTCGCCGTCGACGTCGGCCACGCCCGCTCGCAGCGAGCCCGCTACCAGGCCGCCTCCGACGCCGCCGCGCTCCTGGCGACCCTGCGCATCAACTCCGGTTCCACCCCCGATCAGGTCAGCGCCGATGTCAAGGCGCTGGTGGCCATGAACGTCGGGCTCGACGACGCGACCTGGGCCGGGTGCACCGATCCCAAGCGGCTCCCCGACCAGGCGCCCGTCGACGCGGTCGCCGGCAACCAGTGCATCTCCTTCGTGCTCAACCCGCCCGAAGGCCAGCAGCGGGGCGCTCGGGTCCGCCTGCCGATGCAGGAGATCCGCCCGCTCATCGGACTCGGCCTGGCATCGATCCAGGTCACCGCGGTCGCCGGTGCCGACGGCAACGCCGGAGCGTGCGACATCTTCGATCCGGCCAGCTGCGCCACCACGACCACCACCACGGCACCGCCGACGACCACCACGACGGCCAAGCCCACCACGACGACCACCAAGAAGCCGTCGCCGACCACCACGAAGAAGCCCTCCCCCACCACCACCAAGAAGCCGTCGCCGACCACCACGAAGAAGCCCTCCCCCACCACCACCAAGAAGCCGTCCCCCACCACCACCAAGCCGCCGCCCCCCAC